>Ga0182030_10001634_pt1 | contig 46599 bp, 45 predicted proteins | sample 812S3MmetaG_FD_121299 | JGI IMG/M metagenome (GOLD analysis project Ga0182030, IMG submission 121299) | Permafrost microbial communities from Stordalen Mire, Sweden - 812S3M metaG (Illumina Assembly) | ecosystem: Environmental > Terrestrial > Soil > Wetlands > Permafrost | place: Sweden...
CGGTAATGGATCTCGCATCGCCTGGCCAGATCGCTGTCGGCCGCAGGCGTGCGCACGATCTCGTGATAGGCAAAGACGAATTTGGTCTTGTCCGCGCCGGGCACCTCCTGGCGGCCAACGGCCGACAAAGCGCCATCCGCGCCAATGATGACGCGGGCCCGCGCCTGTCCCGACTCCGTCTTGTCCCGGCATTTGTAATGCACGATGGGTGAGCCGCCGTCCTCGCGCGTCACATGGGTGAAAGAACCCGTCCGCCGCGTGGCCCCGGCGCCGGCCGCCCGGCATCGCAGCCATTCGTCGAAATCCTCTCGATCGACCATGCCGACGAAACCGCCGTCGATCGGCATGTCGACAATTTTGCCCAAGGGGGAAATCATGCGCGCCGATTGGACCCGAGCCTTGAGCAAATGGTCGGGAATGTCGAAATCGCGCATCAGGCGCGGCGGAATGGCGCCCCCGCAGGGTTTTATGCGGCCGGCCTTGTCCAGCAGCAGGACGCTGCGGCCCTGGCGCGCAAGGTCGTGAGCCGCCGTCGCCCCCGCGGGACCGCCGCCAATCACCGCGACATCGAATGTTTCCATCGGGATCATGCGGTTGAGCCTCCCAGAAAGTCTAGTTCGCCGCCTCCAGCCGATTGGCCGGCTGAGCGAAAACCGGAGGGGTCGAATTCTTGCGCGCGTGGATGCTGATCGCAAGAACGGCGGCGACGAGAAAGAGCGCCGCTTCGCCCAGGAAGACGCCGGCGAAGGCCGTCCGCGTTTCGCTCGCGAAGCGCCTGATGATATCGACGGAAACGGCGCCGGTGAAACCGCCAAGTCCAAAGGCGATCGCCTGTGCGGCGCCCCAAAGCCCCATGCGCGTTCCCTCTCGCGCGCCGCCGCCAGCTCCCGCGAGCCCCATCATCGAGCCGATCGCCGACACCGCGAAGGCGCCGTTGGAAAAGCCGAGGCAAAAGATCGCCCAGCGCAGGGGGAAATCCGGACCGGCGTAGGCGCTGGCGGCGATGGCGACCAGCGACAACGCCGAAGCGACGCATCCGCCCGAGGTCCACAGCCTGAGCGATCCCAGCACGGGACCGCCGATCGCCGAGGCAAAAAATGTCACGGTGAGCATGCCCGCAAGGACGCCGCCATGCTGCGTGCCCGCCAGCTTCGTGGTCGCGCCCGGCGTCATGCCGAACACCACGCCGGCGAAGGGCTCGATCAGCAATTCCTGCGCGCTATAGGCCAGCATGGAGACGAAGATGAAAATGGTGAGCCGGCGCGCCGCCGGGTCTCTCCAGACATCCTTGAGAGCGCCGCGAAACCTTGGCTTGCTGGCGTGTCCGCCTTGGGACGGGCCAAGCGCTTTGCGCGCGAGGCCGTTCTCGACGCCCAGCACCGCCAGAGTGGCGACGATGAAGGCGGTCGCCGAGACGCATCCCGTGACTTCCACCAAGCGCAAATTCGAGAAGGGATCGAGGAAATGGCCGGCGAGCGGGGCCGTGAGGGCAAAGCCAAAGATCATCATGACCCAGACGACCGTCGCGGCGGCGGCCCGGCGGGACGGGGTGGTGGATGTCGCAAGCATCGTCAGCACCGAAGTGCCCGCCGCGCCAACACCAACCCCAATCAGAACAAAGGACAGGGCCGCGAGCGCCAGGCCGGCGACGAGGAAATGGGATGCGAGGGCGGTCGCCAGGGCCGCCCCCGTTCCCCCGAGGGCCAGCAGGCCCATGCCGCCGACGATCCAGGGGGTGCGGCGTCCGCCGAGATCGGATCCATAGCCCCAGGCAGGCCGCAGAATCTGTACGCCGTAATGCGACGCCACCAGCAGTCCCGGCACGAATGCCGGCAGGGCAAGTTCGACCGACATCACGCGGTTGATGGTCGAGGTCATGAGGACGACGACGGCGCCCAGGGCGGTCTGCACCAGGCCAAGCCTGACAATTCCGACCCAGCTCAAAGTGCTTTTCATGGAGGCTTGCTCCCGGCGAGTGTCCTTTTGACAGACCGCATATGTAAAGTACACTTTACACAAAAGGTGTCAACCAAAACATGCCCTCGCGCCGGTCAGCTCTCCAGTCCGTCCTCTCCGTCAAGATCGCCAAGGCCATAGCGCCGGAGCTTGGCGTAGAGGCCCTGCCGGCTCAGGCCCAGCAGCTCCGCGGCCGATGCGCGATTGTCGCCGGTAAGTCCCAGCGCGGCCTCAATACAGAGCCGCTCGATCAGGTCGGTTGTTTCCCGCACCAGGTTCTTGAGCGGAACACGACCAACAAGATCGGTGAATTGTTCGACGGTCTTGGGCAATTCCCTGCCGCCGAGCCGATCGCTTCCGGCGCGCGCGCCGCTGGAGCGGATGGTCAGGCCCATGCAGGGCTGTTCGCCCCCCGGCAATTGCACCGCCGCGACGTCGACGTCTTCCGAGGCGCCATATTCGCCTCTGATGATCGTCGAGAATTGCCGAACGGAGCCATGCGTGCGCAAGGCGCCGAAGAGCACGTCGACATCGATGCCCGGCCGGCCCAGCCAGCGCTCGACGGACTCGCCCCGAACCTGAGCCTCATTGGCGATCTGGACGAGATCGAGGAAGGCCGCGTTCGCCGTGAGCACGCGCCGCTCCGGGTCGATGACCAGGAAAGCTTCGGGTATCTTTTCGACGATGCGCAGGACCTTGGCCTGTTCGCTCGACGCAGCGGCGGCTGGACCGCCGAGCGGCGCCAGCAGCACAAGCAGATGCGCCTCGTTGTCCTGCCGGAACAGGCATCCCGAAAGCAGCAGCGATTCCTTGCCGCCGGCAAGCTGGACATGAACATTGTCGACACGCGGCGCCACGCGCAACGCCGAAGTGAAAGACTGGATGGACTGCCGGCTCGATCCGTCGAAAAGATCCGCGAACCCGGATCCCGTCAGTTTTCGAATATCCTTCCCGAGCAGCGCCGCGGCCGCCTGGTTCGCTTCGGTAATGCGCTGACTGGCGGAGTCCACGATCACCACGGGTTCCGCCGTTAGTTGGAACAGCAGCCGGTATCGCTTTTCCGAATCGCGGATGCGCGCATATTCGCGCTCCATCGCCTGCTGGGCTTCGGCGAGCCGCTGCTGCAGGACCGCCATGGCGCGCAGGTCGCGGCCGACCGCCACGATGCGATGGTCCGCATGATAGCGGATCGCGCAATAGCGCACGGGGACATCCGGCCCGTTTTTCGCCGGATGATTCACCTGCCGCCAGCGCGAGGGGCGCCGGGTCGTGGCGTCCCGGATCAATTGCTCGATTTTGGGCTTGCTTTCGACCGTGACAGTGTCGATCCATCTGCGGCCGATCCAATCGTCATAAGCATCTCGCGCGAGATCCGGATTGCCGAAGGCGACATCCCGGACGACGCCCTCCCTGTCGAGAACAAGAGCGACATCCGACGCGGAGACGATCAAGGCGCCGGCGGTCTCAGGGTCGATCTGCCCGAGAGACGTCAGGGGAGCGCTGAATGGCCACGAAGCCTCGACCAAAGAGCTGGTCTCCTGTTGATCTCGCGGAATCGGAAAAGTGAACGTACAAATGCAATTACACGTTCGTGTGTCGGTTAAGCAAGTCAGTTGCGCAGCGCACAGCGCTTGGGGCGTCCGCCGCCGTCGCGTCGGCTCCGATCCTGCCGGCCAGATCGGGATTTTCCAGAAACGCCGGGCCGCCGACGAGAACAAGGATCGATGGATTCATTGAAGCCCTGCGCGCCCGTTGCACGGCCAGTTTCAACTCTTCGACATGACGGCTGCAGCCCAGGGAAAAGCCCACAAGATCAAACCAGCGATTGGCCAGCACGGCTTCACAGCCCGGCGTCGCAACCGCCTCGACCCGCCATCCGGCGCAACGGAAGACATCGGCGACCAAAGCCAGCCCAAAGCCATGCTGGTCGCCCGGACCGTTGAGAAGCAGGATCCCTGGGCGATCCCAGAACCCCTCGTCGAGCAGATCACATTCGCGAGCGAGCAATCTCTGAATGGCTTGAAGTCTTTGGAGCCCCACGGTCACCTCCATGAAGTCGCATAAGTCGGACTCCCAGAGCTCACCGAGGCGCCTTGCGGCCGGCGCCAGCACTTCGAGCAACAGCTGTTCGAACGAGAACTGGCCGTGCTTCGCCTTGACGTTTGACAAAGCCTCTTCGGGAGACGCCTGCAGCAGGATCCGGACAAAGTCGCCGATGCCGTCCATTCGTTGCTGCGACAGGATCGGCTCCGGCTCGCTAGCTGAGTCATGCGACGAAATCAGGCGGGGAACGATTACGGATTCGACGATCCGGGCCAGCGCCTGCCGCCACTTTTCCGACCAATCCGCGTCAAACCCGTCAGGAGACCGCGCCGGCTCCGGCGCGGGCGACCGGGATTGCGGATCGACTTCCGACGCCGCGTCCGCGCACGATTGACAAGGCCTCGGGCGAGGCCTTTCGCAACCTGGATCAAGATCGACCGCGCTCATCGCAGCCTCCGAAATGCGCCCGACGCCCATTCCGACGCCACTATGGTGTAAACTTTTAATTACGTCAAATTAGATTGACATTCTTTTCGGAGGCATTACACTTTTCCCAGTGATCCCAATGCCCGATCGCCTTGAGGGGGGAGCTGTGAACGCCAGCATCCGAACGATCGCTCCGCCGAGAAAGCCGCTCTATACGCCGGAGCAACGCCTTTTGCGCGACCGGTCGCCATGGACCGTCGTTCAGGGCGTTCTGGCTCCCCTCCAGTTTCTGGCCTTTCTCGTCAGCCTGTTTCTGGTGCTGCGCTATCTCGTTTCCGGCGAAGGACAGGCCGCGGCGACGGCATCCGTCGTGGTGAAGACCGTCGCGCTTTACGTCATCATGATCACCGGCGCGATCTGGGAGAAAGCAGTCTTCGGACGATACCTTTTCGTCACCGCCTTTTTCTGGGAAGACGTCTTCAGCATGCTGGTGCTGGCCTTGCACTCGGCCTATCTCGCCGCTCTGGCGCTTGGCTGGCTGAACCCGCGCGAACTGATGTTTCTCGCTCTCGCCGCCTATGCGTCCTATGTCGTCAACGCCAGCCAGTTCGTGTTGAAGCTGCGCGCGGCGCGGCTTGAGGGAGGCGGCCCCGCTTCGCTTTCTCCGTCGGGCGGCGTCAGGCTGGAGGCCGCGCCATGAACGCGCTCTCTCCGCTCCCCTCCCGCTCCGCTGAAGCCTGTGAGTCCGATACGGTCCTCAGGGAACACGGACAGCGCTCGGTCTTCTGCGGGTTGACCGGCATCGTCTGGCTGCATCGCAAGATCCAGGATGCGTTTTTCCTCGTCGTGGGATCGAGGACTTGCGCCCATCTCATCCAGTCGGCGGCGGGCGTGATGATTTTCGCCGAGCCCCGCTTCGCCACCGCGATCCTCGACGAGCGCGACCTCGCCGGCATGGCCGACATCGACGACGAGCTTGATCGGGTGATCGGCCGGCTTCTGGAACGCCGTCCTGATATCAAGCTGCTTTTCCTGGTGGGGTCCTGTCCCTCCGAAGTCGTCAAGATCGACCTGAAGCGCGCCGCCGAACGGCAATCGCGCGCCCGCGCCCCGCATGTGCGCGTCCTCAATTATTCCGGCAGCGGCATCGAGACCACATTCACCCAGGGCGAAGACGCCTGCCTCGCGTCCCTGGTCCCTGCCCTTCCCGAGGCCGATCAACACGAGCCGCCCTCCCTGCTGGTGGTCGGCGCGCTCGCCGACATCGTCGAGGATCAGTTCACCCGTCTGTTCGAAGCGCTGGGCATTCGACGTTTCAACTTTCTGCCGATGCGCAGGGCGACAAAGCTTCCGCCCATCGGACCCTCCACGAGCTATCTCCTCGCGCAGCCCTTCCTTGGCGACACGGCCCGCCAGCTTGAGCAGCGCGGCGCGCGGCGCATCGCCGCGCCGTTCCCGCTTGGCGCGGAGGGCACGACTCTCTGGCTGCGCGCGGCGGCGGACGCCTTCGGGATCAGCAGGGATCGCTTCGACGCGGTGACTTCGCCTGGCCGCGCCAGCGCGGCGCAGGCCTTGTCGCAACGCAAATCCGGGATCGCCGGAAAGCGCATCTTCCTGTTCCCGGACTCCCAGCTCGAAATCCCGCTCGCGCGCTTTCTGTCGCGCGAACTCGGCGCCGAACTCGTCGAAGTCGGAACGCCCTATCTTCATCGCGATCACCTCGCCGATGAACTGGCCATGCTGCCGCCGGGCGTGCGCCTGTCGGAAGGCCAGCATGTCGAAAACCAGCTCGACCGATGCCGCGCCGCGCGTCCTGACCTGACGGTTTGCGGGTTGGGCCTCGCCAATCCGCTGGAGGCGGAGGGGTTTTCCACCAAATGGTCCATCGAGCTGCTGTTCACGCCCATCCAGGGTTACGAGCAGGCCGGCGATCTCGCTGAACTCTTCGCGCGGCCGCTGGTGCGGCGCGCCCAGCTGGAGGTCTGAGCCATGCAGCTGACGCTCTGGACCTATGAAGGACCGCCGCATATCGGCGCCATGCGCGTCGCCGCCGCAATGCGCGGTCTCCACTACGTGCTGCATGCGCCGCAAGGCGACACTTATGCGGATTTGCTGTTCACGATGATCGAGCGGCGCGACAAGCGTCCGCCCGTCACTTACACGACCTTCCAGGCGCGCGACCTCGGCGGCGACACCGCGGAGCTGTTCAAGACCGCCGCGCGCGACGCCTATGAGCGATTCAAGCCCCAGGCGATGATCGTCGGCGCCTCATGCACGGCGGAACTCATCCAGGACGACCCCGGCGGCCTCGCCAAAGCCCTGGCGCTGCCCATTCCGGTCATTCCGCTCGAATTGCCGGCCTATCAGAAAAAGGAAAATTGGGGCGCCGCCGAAACCTTCTATCGCCTCGTCCGCACCTTTGCGCGCGGCGTAGCCGAGAAGCCCGCGCGCAAAAGGCCCAGCTGCAACATCCTCGGTCCGACGGCGCTGGGATTTCGCCACCGCGACGACACGCTCGAAGTCTCCCGTCTCCTCGCGCTGCTCGGCGTCGACATCAACCTGGTCGCGCCGCTCGACGCGACGCCGCAAGAGCTGACGCGGCTTGGCGACGCCGATTTCAACGTCGTTCTCTACCCGGAAATCGCAAAACCCGCGGCGCAATGGCTGCAGAAGACCTGCGGCCAGCCTTTCACTGGGATTGCGCCGATCGGCGTCAACGCCACGCGTGAATTCATCCAGGTCGTCGCCGCGCTGGCGAAGGTGGATCCTTCCGAAACTCTCGCGCAACAGACGTCGCGGCTTCCCTGGTATTCTCGATCTGTCGATTCGACCTATCTGACGGGCAAGCGCGTTTTCATCTTTGGCGATGCGACGCATGCGATCGCCGCGGCGCGCATCGCGAAAACCGAGCTTGGCTTCGAGGTCGTGGGTCTTGGAACCTATTCGCGCGAATTCGCCCGCGAGGTTCGCGACGCCGCGAATGCCTATGGCGTCGAGGCGCTGATATCCGACGATTACCTCGATGTCGAGAAACGAATCTCGGAACTGCAGCCCGAGCTTGTGCTCGGCACGCAAATGGAGCGCCATATCGCAAAACGGCTGGGCGTGCCCTGTGCGGTCATTTCAGCGCCGGTTCACGTCCAGGATTTTCCGGCGCGCTATTCTCCGCAAATGGGCTTTGAAGGCGCCAACGTCATTTTTGACGCATGGGTTCATCCGCTAATGATGGGCCTCGAAGAACATCTCATCACCATGTTCCGCGGGGATTCGGAGTTTCACGACGATTCCGCACCGTCGCACCTCGACGCAAGACCCCTGGCCTTCGCCAAGACGCAAGACGCCGAGCCGCAAAAGGCCGAGCCGCCGCGCGAGGCGTCGCCGCAGCCTGTCGACTGGGCCTTCGAGGCCGAAAAGGAACTCAAGAAAATTCCGTTTTTCGTGCGCGGCAAGGCCCGCCGGAACACGGAACGGTTTGCCGCCGAACGAGGCATTGGAACGATCAGCCTAGAGACATTGTACGATGCAAAAGCTCATTTCGCACGCTGATCAAACGCATCTCAACGTCGTCATCGTGACGATGGACACGCATGTCGCGAGCGCGAGCGATCGCGCCCGTACGGCCCTCGCTCGCCAAATCCCAGGCTTGCGCCTGTGCGTGCATGCGGCTTCCGAATTCGCTTCCGATCCGGCGGCGCTCGAACGCTGCCTGACGGACATAGAAAAGGGCGACATCATCGTCAGCATGATGCTGTTCCTGGAGGATCATTTCCGGCCGATCCTGACGGCTCTGGTGGCGCGCCGCGCGCAGTGCGACGCCATGGTTTGCGCCATGTCAGCGTCCGAAGTCACCAGCCTGACGCGCATGGGACGCTTCGACATGAGCGCGCCGGCGAGCGGCCCGATGGCCCTGCTCAAGAAATTGCGCGGTCGCAAAGCCAATACCGCCGACGCAGGCGCAAGACAGATGCGCATGCTGCGGCGCTTGCCGAAGCTGCTGCGTTTCATTCCCGGAACGGCGCAGGATGCGCGCGCCTATTTCCTCTCCCTGCAATATTGGCTCGCGGGGTCCGAGGAGAATATCGCCAATCTCGTTCTTTTCCTGGTTGATCGCTATTCGGACGGCGAGCGGCGCACGCTGCGCGGCGCATTGAAAGTCTCCCCGCCCGTCGATTATCCCGAGGTCGGACTCTATCATCCTGGCGTCAAAGGGGGCGTCGCCGAAAGCGCCGATCTGCTGCCCAAAGTTCCCGGCGCCAAAGCGACCATTGGCCTGCTTGTGATGCGTTCCTATGTGCTCGCGGGCAACGCGGGGCATTACGACGGCATGATCGCGGCGCTTGAAGCGCGCGGCCTGAGGGTCATCCCCGCTTTCGCAACGGGATTGGACGCGCGCCCGGCGATCGAAAAATTCTTCCTGCGCGACGGCCAGCCCGTAATTGATGCGATGGTCTCGTTGATGGGCTTTTCGCTCGTCGGCGGTCCCGCCTATAACGATTCTAAGGCCGCCGAAGAGATTCTGGCGAAGCTCGACGTTCCCTATGTCGCCGCCCATCCCGTCGAATTTCAGACCATCGAGCAATGGCAGGACTCGGATCGCGGCCTGCTGCCGGTGGAATCCACCATCATGGTGGCCATTCCCGAACTCGACGGCTCCACAGGACCGGCGGTCTTCGGAGGCAGGGCGGAAGGCGGCTCCTCCTGCGCCGGCTGCCCTCGCTGCTGCGTCTTCCCCAGATCCGAAAACGCCCGGGACATGCACGCCTGTGCGGAACGGGCCGAAGCGCTCGCGGCGCGTGTCGAAGGACTCGCGCTGTTGCGGCGCTCCGAACGGGCGGCGCGCAAGGTGGCGATCGTCTTGTTCAACTTCCCGCCGAATGCCGGCAATACGGGAACCGCCGCCTATCTCTCCGTCTTCGAATCTCTCCATCGCGTCCTCAAGGCGATGAAGCAGGCCGGCTATGCGTTGAACCCGCCGGAAACCGTCGACGCCCTGCGCAATGCGATCATCCACGGCAACGCCGAGCGGTTTGGCGCGCTCGCCAATGTCTGCGCCCGCGTCGGGATCGACGACCAACTCAGGCGGGAGCGCTGGCTTGACCAGATCGAAGCGCAATGGGGGCCGGCGCCGGGCCGGCAACAATCCGACGGCGCGTCCATCCACGTGCTTGGCGAGCGCTTCGGCAATGTCTTTGTGGGGGTGCAGCCGGCCTTCGGCTACGAAGGCGATCCGATGCGCCTGCTGTTCGAAAAGGGTTTCGCGCCAACACACGCCTTCTCGGCATTTTACCGCTGGTTGCGCGAGGACTTCGGCGCCGCGGCCGTTCTGCATTTCGGCACCCACGGCGCGCTCGAGTTCATGCCGGGCAAGCAGACGGGATTGTCCGAAACCTGCTGGCCGGATCGCCTGATCGGCGATCTGCCGAATTTCTATCTTTATGCGTCCAACAATCCTTCTGAGGGCGCAATCGCCAAGCGACGCGCCGCGGCGACTCTCGTCAGCTATCTCACGCCACCCATCGCCAACGCCGGGCTTTATCGCGGACTCCTCGACATCAAGGTGTCGCTGGATCGCTGGCGGTCGGCGCCCCCCGCCGATACCAATGAGCGCGAGGAACTCGCCAGACTGATCCAGGTCCAGGCCGCGGGGCTCGATCTGGCGCTGGCGGAGCCTGCATGGGCCGACGATGCGGAGGCCGCTATCTCCAGGCTCGCCGACGCGGTTCTTGAGCTCGAATACACGCTGATCCCCAATGGGCTTCACATCGTCGGGGAGCCGATGTCCGAGAGCGAGCGCGTCGACATGCTGCAGGCGATGGCCGGGGCGACCCATGGCCGCATCCTCGATCGCGACGCCGTCGCCGCTCTCGTGCGCCGCACGCCGGTCGACGCGATCGCCACGGACGACGCGACCCGTGAAATATTGCGCGGCCTCGACCAAACATCGGACCTGCTTTCCAGGGATACCGAAATCGACGGCATTCTGAAGGCGCTTGACGGCCGCTACATCCACCCGGCCCCCGGCGGCGATCTGTTGCGCAGCCCGGATGTTCTGCCGACCGGCCGGAACCTGCATGGCTTCGATCCCTTCAGGATTCCCAGCGCCTACGCCATGCAGGACGGAGCGCGTCAGGCGGCCCGTCTCCTCGAACGCCATGTCGGCGACGGAGCCGGCTTTCCCGAAACGATCGTCCTTGTGCTCTGGGGCACGGACAATCTCAAGACCGAAGGCGCGCCGATCGCCCAGGCGCTTTCCCTCATCGGCGCCGCCCCGCGTTTCGACGGCTATGGGCGTCTCGCTGGCGCGACGCTTGTTCCACTCGAAAACATGCCGCATCCCCGCGTCGACGTCGCCATTTCGCTGTCCGGCATTTTCAGGGATCTGATGCCGCTGCAGATCAAGCTTCTCGCGGAAGCCGTCTTTCTCGCGGCTTCGGCGGTTGAGCCGCCTGAGCTGAACTTCATCCGCAAACACGCCCTCGCCTATATGGAAGCCAACGGCGGCGATATCGAAACGGCCTCGCTGCGGGTGTTCGGCAACGCCGAAGGCGCTTACGGCGCCAATGTCAACAATCTCGTGGAAAGCAGCGCCTGGGAAGACGAAGATGAACTCGCCGAAACCTATATGCGCCGCAAAGGCTTCGCCTATGGCCGCGGCGGGCGCCCAACGCAGCAGCGCAACCTCCTTCAGAGCGTGTTGGCGGGCGTCGATCTCGCGTACCAGAACGTCGATTCCGTCGAATTGGGCGTCACCACCATCGACAATTATTTCGACACGCTCGGCGGCGTCTCCAGGGCTGTCCAACGCGCAAGGGGTTCGGCGCCGCCGGTTTACATCGGAGACCAGACCCGGGGCGAGGGCGTCGTGCGCACCCTCAACGAACAGGTCGCCCTGGAGACCCGCACCCGCATGCTCAATCCGAAATGGTACGAGGGCATGCTGCAACATGGCTATGAGGGCGTGCGCCAGATCGAGGCCCATGTGGCCAATACGATGGGCTGGTCCGCAACCACAGGCCAGGTCGAAACCTGGGTCTATCAGCGGCTCACCCAGACCTATGTCGTCGACGCGCAGATGCGGGAGCGTCTTGCTGAGCTCAATCCGGCGGCGTCCGCCAAGATCGCCAGCCGCCTGATCGAGGCGCACCAGCGCGGTTACTGGACGCCGGATGAGGATCTGCGCAAAGCCCTTCAATCCGCCGGCGAAGAGTTGGAAGACCGTCTCGAAGGCGTGGCCGCGGAGATCGCAGCATGAACATCAATATCAGAAATCCAATCGACGACCGGCGTCTGGACGGGTCCATGCAAGTCGAGCTCGATCCCGACTTGAAAATCGGCTCCGCCAAGGTTTTCGCCGTTTACGGCAAGGGAGGCATCGGCAAGAGCACGACGTCCTCAAATCTTTCCGTCGCCTTCTCGAAACTCGGCAAGCGCGTGTTGCAGATCGGCTGCGATCCCAAGCACGATTCGACGTTCACTCTGACGAAGCGGCTCGCGCCCACGGTCATCGACGCGCTCGAAGCAGTGAAATTTCATTCCGAGGAATTGCGCGTCGAGGACTTCGTCGCCACCGGCTATAATGGCGTCATGTGCGTCGAGGCCGGCGGTCCCCCGGCAGGCACCGGCTGCGGCGGCTATGTCGTCGGGCAGACCGTCAAGCTGCTGAAGGAACATCACCTGCTCGAAGACACCGATGTGGTGATTTTCGACGTCCTTGGCGATGTCGTCTGCGGCGGCTTCGCCTCGCCATTGCAGCACGCGGGCCGCGCCCTTGTTGTCACCGCCAATGACTTCGACTCGATTTTCGCGATGAACCGTATCGTCGCGGCGATCCACGCCAAATCCAGGAATTACGACGTGCGACTTGGCGGCGTCATCGCCAACCGCAGCGCGGCGACCGACGAAGTCGATCGCTACAATGCGGCGGTCGGACTGAAACGCGTAGCGCATTTTCCAGATCTCGACATCGTCAGGCGCAGCCGTCTCAAGAAATGTACGCTGTTCGAAATGGAGCCGTCTCCTGAGCTGGAGGCGATCCAGAACGAATATCTGCGCCTCGCCGATCAATTGTGGACCGGCTTCGAGCCGCTGCCGGCCACGCCGATGAAAGACCGCGATCTCTTCGAATTTCTGGGGTTCGACTGATGGCCACAGCCACTTACATTTCCCGCCGCAGCGAAATCGAGGCCTATTTCGATCGCACCGCCGTCGACGCCTGGAAACGCCTGACCTCGGACGCGCCTGTTGGCCGCATCCGCGCGACCGTGCGCGCCGGCCGCGACGCCATGCGCGAGGCATTGCTGTCCTGGCTGCCGCAGGACATGACGGGACGGCGGGTGCTGGACGCCGGCTGCGGCACGGGCGCCTTGGCCGTCGAAGCGGCGCGGCGCGGCGCGGATGTCCTCGCCATCGACCTTTCGGCGACGCTGGTCGGCCTTGCCCGAGAGCGGGCGCCGTCCGATCTCGGAGCAGGTCGGCTGACCTTCGCGGTCGGCGACATGCTCGATCCCGCTTTCGGTCGCTTCGATCATATCGTGGCGATGGACTCGCTGATCCATTACGAGGGCGACGACATCGTCCGAACGCTGTCGTCCCTCGCCCGTCGCACCGACGTTTCCATCCTCTTCACCGTCGCGCCGCGCACGCCGGCGCTGACCGCGATGCACGCGGTAGGACGCCTGTTGCCACGCGCCAATCGCGCGCCGGCGATCGTTCCGATTTCGCAAGCCGCGCTCGAACGCGGCATGCGCCAGCGCTCCGAACTCGCGGGTTGGGGAATCGACCGTAGCAAGCGCGTCTCGAACGGTTTTTACATTTCTCAAGCCCTCCAGGCGCAACGCTCATGAATCGCACCAGCGCCTCCATCATCAAGGGACTGATGCGTTTCGGCCCCGGACTCTTGCCCTTCGCGGACGCCGCGACCGTGGAATTGCCGATGCCGCGTTTGCTGCGCCTCGCCCTGTTCCAGGTCACCGTCGGCATGGCCGCGGTTCTGCTGATCGGCACGCTCAACCGCGTCATGATCGTCGAACTCAATGTTCCCTCCTGGATTGTCGCGGCGATGCTGGCGCTGCCGCTGCTGTTCGCGCCGTTCCGCGCGCTCGTCGGTTTCCGCTCCGACAATCACCGGTCTTTCCTGGGATGGCGCCGCGTGCCCTTCATCTGGCTTGGAACCATGCTGCAGTTCGGCGGCCTGGCGATCATGCCCTTCGCCCTGCTGATCCTCTCCGGCGACACCACCGGTCCCCTCTGGATTGGCTATATCGCCGCCGCCCTGGCCTTCTTGCTGGTCGGAGCCGGATTGCATACCGTCCAGACCATCGGTCTGGCGCTCGCCACCGATCTGGCTCCAGCGACCGCGCGTCCAAAGGTGGTCGCCTTGCTCTGCGCCATGCTGCTGCTCGGCATGGCGGTCAGCGCCTTACTTTTCGGCGCATTGCTCGCCCATTTCAGCGAAGTCCGGCTGATCCAGGTGATCCAGGGCTCCGCCGTCGTGACGATGGCGCTGAATTGCTGCGCCCTATGGAAGCAGGAGCCACGCTCTACGGCCCTTGCGCCCAAGGGCGTCGTAAAGGCTCATTTCAACGATGCCTGGACGCTCTTCGCCAATAGCGGCCGCACGCGGCGCCGTCTCTTCGCGACAGCGCTGGGAACCGCGGGTTTCAGCATGCAGGACATTCTGCTGGAGCCCTATGGCGGCAAGATCCTGCATCTTCCGGTCGGAGCGACGACCGCCCTCACCGCCATGCTCGCCCTTGGCGGCGGGGCCGGACTCATCCTGGCCGCGCGCTGGCTGACGAATGGCGCCGATGCGCACCGTGTCGCCGCAATCGGCGCGGTTTTGGGCGTGCTCGCTTTCGCGGCGGTCATTCTTGCCGCCCCCATGGGCTCAAGCGGCCTGTTCGCATCCGGCGTGACAATGATCGGCGCGGGCGCGGGCATGTTCGCTCATGGAACGCTCACGGCTTCGATGAGCCTCGCCCCGGTGGGGGATCGCGGTCTTGCGCTGGGCGCCTGGGGCGCGGCGCAAGCCACCGCAGCGGGTCTGGCGATCGCCTTCAGCGGCGCGATCAACGATGGCGTTTCATGGCTCGCGCAAACGGGCGCGCTCGGCGAAACGCTGGCCAATCCGGCGACCGGCTATTCGATGGTCTATTCGATCGAAATTCTGCTTCTGCTCGCCGCGATGATCGCGATCGGGCCGCTAGTCCGGTCGGGCGGGACGCCTGACGTCGATTTTTTACCGGCAACCACACTGAATTCGGGAGGAGCGAGATGATCCGCGGCGCTTTGGCAGGCAACCTCGATGTTGCCCAGGTCGTGCTTTATGCATTTTTCGCATTCTTCGCCGGACTGGTTTTCTATCTGCGACGGGAGGACCGACGCGAAGGATATCCGCTCGAATCCGAAGTCTCCGGCAGTCCCATGGATCGAGGGTTCCTGTTGATTCCCGGGCCGAAAATCTTCCGTCTCGCAGACGGCGAGACGGCTTTGGCGCCGCGGTTCGACAGCGATCCGAGAGAGATAAAGGCGACGAAGGTCGCGCCCTGGCCCGGCGCCCCGCTCACCCCGCTGGGCGATCCCATGGCGGCCGAAGTCGGGCCGGGAGCCTATGCGCTCAGGGCCGACGTTCCGGAAAAGACCTATGACGGCCGCGACCTGATCGTTCCCGGACGCGTCGCCACCAATTACGCCGTCGCCACGGCAGCCGAAACGCCGGTGGGCATGCGTGTCATCGGCGCCGATCGAGTCTTCGCGGGCGTGGTCACGGACGTCTGGATCGACCGCAGCGAAGCCATCGTCCGCTATTACGAAGTGGAAGTGGCAGCTGATGGGCCCGCCAACCACATCCTGTTGCCCGTGACCTTCGCCCGGATCAATTCCACAGGCGGGATCGTCGAGGTCCAGGCGCTTTACGGCCACCAGATCGCCTTTGTGCCGAAGACGCGCGCGCCCGACAAGGTGACGTTGCTCGAAGAGGAAAAGATCATGGCCTTTTTCGGCGCCGGCACGCTCTACGCGACGGCCGGCCGGACGGAGCCCTTGCTATGAAACTCATCGATCTCAACAAGCTGTTGCCCGCCGATCTTCCAGCCGGCGAACGAGTTCTCTGGCATGGGCGGCCCGAATGGACCAGCCTCGCGCGCCACGCCTTTCGCGGCGACCTCATTGCAGCCTATTTCGGCGTGATGACGATCTGGAATTATATTTCCGACGCGCAAGCCTCCGGCTGGACGCAAGCTTTGGTCCCTGCGGGCAAGACCATCCTAATCGGCGGCCTGGCCTTGGGCCTGATCTGCGCGCTGGCCATGTTGTCGGCCAAGACAACCCTCTATGTCATAACGTCCCGGCGCGTGGTGATGAAGATCGGGATCGCGCTGCCGGTCTTCTTCAATATACCCTTTGCGGAAATCGCCTCGGCGTCGGTGCGAACGCATGCGGATGGAACGGGCGACATTCCCTTCGCCCTGACGGCGGAACGGCGCATCGCCTATCTGCATCTATGGCCTCATGCGCGACCACTTCGCGTGTCCAGCCCCGAACCGGCCTTGCGGACGATTCCCGCAGCCGCCGCGGTCGCCGAGACCTTGCGATCCGCCCTTCTGGCGGAGCAGCAGGAGCGTACGGGACTGGCGAGCGCAACTGTTCGCGAGCAGGTTGCTACGCAAGGCTTGGCGCATGTTAAAAAAACGTCCTTTCCCAAGGGCGTCGGCGACCTCGAGCCGGGGTTCAGCAAATGAGCGCCGCGCAGACTCATCCTCAGGCTCAAGCCGGCATACCCCGGGGCATCCTGATCGGCGCTTCCGCCCTTGTGACATTCGCCATCCTGGCTTCCGCTTTCGCGCGCTTGAGCGATATCGGGACCCTGCACATGCCCCAGGCCAAACCCGTCGAAACAATCTTCCTGCGTTTCGAGGACCGCGACGATGGCGGTGTCGCCGTGCGCGACGCCGCGACCAGCGATCTGGTCTTTTTGGTGCAGCCGGGAACAAACGGATTCATTCGCGCCACCCTCAGGGGTCTCGCCCAGGAGCGCAAGCGCTCCTCCATCGGCGACGTCGCGCCTTTCCGTCTGACGCGCTGGACCACCGGCTCGCTGTCGCTCGATGATGAAACCACGGGCCGCCACGTCAATCTGGAAGCTTTCGGCCCGACCAATTCCGGGGCATTCGCCCAGTTCTTCAAGTCAGGAGACGCGCGATGATGAAATTGGCTCCATTGCGCCAGCGCCGCTTCGAGGCGCCCTGCAGGATCGACATCGAATGTTCGGCAGCCCGCGTGCATGCTCACGTCGAAATCGGCGGCGATGTCGAAATCGGCCCCGGCGACCGGGTGCTTGTACACGAGCCCCCGACCTGCATTCCCTTTGGCAAACGCCTGATGATGACGGGAACGGCCACCGTGGTCAGCGCGGGCCTCGTGGAGCGTCTCTGGACACAGTTCGCCGGTCACTTCGGCATGACCGAACTTTACGACGTCAGCTTCACGGAAAGGAGGAGGTTATGAACGCTCCGCTACATCCCCGCATCTCGCTTGAATCGACCGAGGCCGCCCGGGAAGACACCGTCCTCAGCCCGAGATTCTACACCACCGATTTCGAAGAGCTCGACAGGACCGACGTCACTTCCGTCCGCAGGCAATGGGACACGCTGATCGCTGAAATGAAGTCCGACCCGAACAAGAATCATTTCGTTCGCAACACGGAATTCGACGGCGATTTTTCCAGTCTGCCCGAAGATCTCGCCAAGGAATTCCGCGACTTCCTGATCAGTTCGATCACCGCCGAATTTTCAGGCTGCGTGCTTTATGCCGAAATGAAGAAACGCGCCAAAAATCCCGATATGCGCAATCTCTTCGGCTTCATGAGCCGCGATGAAGCGCGCCACGCCGGCTTCATCAACGACACGCTCAAGGATTTCGGCATCGGGGTCGATCTGGGCTTCCTGACCAGGGTGAAAAAATACACTTATTTCAGGCCCAAGTTCATCTTCTATGCCACCTATCTCTCCGAAAAGATCGGCTATGCTCGCTACATCACCATTTACAGGCAGTTGGAGCGCCATCCCGAGCGCCGTTTTCATCCGATCTTCAAATGGTTCGAGAAATGGTGCGACGACGAGTTCCGCCATGGCGAGGCGTTCGCCCTGATCATGCGCGCGAACCCGCAGCTGACGTCCGGCGTAAATAAATGGTGGATCAAATTCTTCGTGCTCGCGGTCTTCGCCACCATGTATGTCCGCGATCACAGCCGACCGGCCTTTCACAAGGCCATTGGCGTCGATCCCACGGATTACGATTTCGAAGTGTTCCGCATCACGTCACAGATATCGCGGCAGGTCTTTCCATTGACGCTGGATCTCGACGACCCCCGCTTCAAGCAGGGGCTCGCGCGCCTCTTCCAAATAGCTCAGCAGCGCGCCGAGGCGAAAGCGCAGGGAGGAGTGATGGGCAAGGCCAGGGAAATGCTGTGCGCCGTGAAGGCGGCTGGGAGTTTCGCCCGTCTCTTCATGCTGCGCGGCAAGCCGAATGTCGCCCCCGCCAACATCCGGCTGAAACCGATCTGGTGATCTCCAAAGGCAGCGGTCAAAGAACAGAGGGCCCGCGCGATGACAACTTATGGATGGCCGATCCTTTTCACACTGGCGCTCTGGTGGGGCAGCACGATCGTCATCCTTTATCTCGACGGACTTCCCCGGCGCACCTACTTCTGGTCGATGACCGGCATCAGCCTGCTGGCGATGGGCGCGCTCGCCGGCCTCGCAATCGCCAGCGGCGACACGAGCGTCACGGGCGCCTATCGCGCCTTCACCTGCGGCTTGATTCTATGGGCGTGGCAAATCACCAGCTATTTCATGGGCTTGACCACAGGACCGCGCAGGACTCCCTGCGATCCGTCGTGCCGCGGCTGGCGGCGCTTTGTCGCCGCCGTCAGCACATGCCTGTATCATGAGCTGGGCATTGCCGTGATGGCGGTCGTGATCGTCGCGCTCGTGCGCGATCAGCCCAACTCTTTCGGCGCCTGGACCTTTATCGTGCTCTGGTGGATGCATGCGAGCGCAAAGCTCAATCTGTTTTTCGGCGTGCCCAATCGCGGGGAGGAATTCATTCCCCCGCACCTGCAATATCTGACGAGCTACATGGCTACGCGTCCGATGAACGCCTTCTTTCCATTCTCGGTTTCCGTCTCCACGGTGATCGCCGTCATCCTGGCCGGCAACGCCATTTCCGTGACGGCCACGCCCTTCGAGGCGACCGGCTTCACCATGCTCGCAAGTTTGATGGTTCTGGCGATCCTCGAACATTGGCTGCTCGTGACGCCGTTCGACGCCAACGCTCTCTGGCAATGGGGCTTGAGGACGGCGCCTGACGCCGGCCCGACGGAGCCTGGCCTGCCGGCGGAGTCCAGTTCGATCATGGAGACGTCCTGTGTCCCGGACGCCAGCTCGCAACCAAAGCGCCGCCGGGTGATCTCGCCCGCGTAAAGGAAGAAAACTTTATAGGAGGTTCAAATGCCGCGGTCGTCCATCGATTATCAATCCTGCTTTGAACGCGCGATCGCTCGCCTCAAGACCGAAAAGCGCTATCGCATTTTCGCCAATCTTGAACGGGATGCGGCGCGGTTCCCGACCGCATTCTGGCGGCCGGACAACGAAAGCGACGCGCCGCGCGACGTCACCATCTGGTGTTCCAACGACTATCTTGGAATGGGCGGTCATCCCCGGGTTGTCGAAGCCGCGATCGGGGCGATCAGGCGCCATGGCGTCGGCGCCGGCGGCACAAGAAACATATCGGGCACCCACAATCCCATCGTGCAACTCGAAGAGGAACTCGCCGATCTCCACGGCAAGGAGGACGCCCTCGTCTTCACATCGGGCTGGATCTCCAATCTCGCCAGCCTGTCGACCATTGCAGGCCTGCTGCCGAACTGTCTCATCCTGTCGGATGCGCTCAACCATAATTCGATGATCGAAGGCGTCCGTCGCTCCGGTTGCGAGAAGAAAGTCTGGCGGCACAATGATGTCGAGCATCTCGAGGAATTGCTGATCGAGGCCGGTCCGGATCGCGCCAAGCTCATCGTTTTCGAGAGCCTCTATTCGATGGACGGCGATATTGCGCCGGTGCGGCGCATCGTCGATCTGGCCAAGCGTTACAATGCCTTGACCTACATCGACGAAGTTCACGCCGTCGGCATGTATGGCGAACGCGGCGCCGGAATTTGCGAACGCGAGGGCGTCATGTCCGATATCGACGTGATTGAGGGAACGCTCGCCAAGGGATACGGCGGGCTTGGCGGCTATATCGCGGCCAACGGGGCGATCGTAGACGCCGTGCGGAGCTATGCGTCGGCCTTCATCTTCACCACGACCTTGCCGCCCGCCGTCGTCGCCGGCGCAAACGCCGCGGTTCGCCACCTCAAGGCCTCAACCGCCGAACGCGAGCGGCATCAGCACATGGCGGCGCTCACCAAACACGCCTTGCTCGCGGCCGGCCTGCCCATCTTGCAAAATCCATCCCATATCGTGCCGCTCATGGTCGGCAACGCCGAGCTCTGCAAGGCCGCGAGCGATCTGCTGCTGAGGCGTCACGACATCTACATCCAGCCGATCAATTTCCCCACCGTCGACATCGGCAAGGAGCGTCTGCGGATCACGCCGACGCCGCGCCACACGGAGGCGCATGTCGCCAGGCTGGTCGAAGCGCTGGTTGACGTCTGGCAGGCGCTCGGATTGCCTTTCAACGAGCCCAGCATCATCTCCCTGCGCCCCGCGGCGCGCGTCGATGCGCAATGCGCTTATCCTGAGATGAAGAGAGCCGCGGAATAGTCCTGCCGCCTGGAATTCGAGACAGAAGGAGCCGATCGCGCCAGCGTTCGGCTCCTTCGCTTTTGCTCGGCAGCCCAAAAGCCGGCCGGACACGAAAGAGCGGCGTCTCCCTCTCGAGAGACGCCGCTCTTCATTTTTTCCCGCGCGGGGTCAATTCAAGGCGCGGGCGAGCCGCCCAGTTCCGGATAATCCTTCGCCATGCTGACGCCAAGCAGCGGCTTGCTCGCGCCCTGGTGACAGGTCGCGCAATTGACCTTGGGAGAATCGCCCAGGGGTCCCAGCCGGTTTGGCGGCAGCGTCGCTTGCAGGGGATCGAGGTAGGCTTCGTTCAGCTCCCGCACCAGCTGGATGCCATGCCAGGCGATCACGCGTTGCGGCGCGCTTTGCGGCCAATTCGAGAAGGCGCGCGAATTATGGCAGAAGAGGCAATTGACCCCAAGCGCGTTGGACATGGCCATCATCAACGAATAGGTCTGCTCGGTCGTCTGGATCGAGGCGCCAAAGCCGGTTGGCAGGGCTTGCTTTGAAATGACGCGGATGGCCATGCTGCCAACCTTCCCATCAAGCAGCGGCGTATAGGGATCGACGGAAAGATCGGTCGAGCCGTTGATCGCGTTTGGATGGCCCATGCCATGATTTGTCGGCGCGAATCCTCCGGTCAGCTCTCTGCCGGGATGGGTGTACCAGATGTTGGCTGGAACCGGATTGCCTCGATGGCAGGTATAGCAGGTCACCCCCGTCGCGGCGACGTGAGGCTTCCAGTCCTGGTTGAGATGCCGGGTCATCTGCAACATGCGCCGCGCGACGACCTTGGTATAGGGCGCGTCGTCGGCGAGGTTCTCGACGTTATGGCAATAGGCGCACCCTTGCTGAGGGGAGACCCATTCCGTAATGGCCAGCATGAGACGATTGAATTGATCCGCGCTGAGATCGTTGAGAACCTTGACGTTCTTGTATACCTCCGTTGCTTTCTGGCCATCCGGCGAAGCGTTGTAGATCGGCTCAGGCAGGGCGTTGGCCAATTTCAGCTGCGCATCGCGTCGCGGATTGGAGATTTGCTCCAGCCCCAATCCGCGAAATCCTGTTTGCGTCGAATGGACTGGCGGCCGCGTCCATCCAGCGGTGAAAATCATCGCGACCGTCAAAAGAGCGGTGACGACGATCGCAAGCAATCCAAGGGTGATTTTCATTGGCCCGCTCCCGGAAGTGAAGCCGCGGGATCGACGACAGGCGGAAACGCCTGCGGATACGATGGCGCGACGCCATGCTGAACCGCCCACAGATACCAGTTGTCGACGACGGTTCCCGTGAGAAGAATTCCGATGCCGCCACTCAAGGGGCAGAGCACGGCGAACCACCAGGCCCAGCGATGAATGGATTCCATGGTGGCGTTGAAACCCATGGTCCACCGCCAGAACAATGCGGCGCGCTCGGCGGCGGTTCCCCGGTCGACGATCTGCTCAAGTTCGCGTTCGCCGCCGAAACGGCTTACCGCGAGAATGGTGGCGCCATGCATGGCGAAGAGCAGCGTCGATCCGTACAGGAACGCGATGGAAAGCATGTGGAACGGATTGTAAAAAAGATTGCCGTAGCGAATGGAGAAGGCCGCCGTCCAGTCGAGATGCGGAAAGATGCCGAAGGGCACGGCCTCGCTCCAATGCCCCATCAGCAAGGGCCGAATGAAGCCGAGGACAAGCATGAGCCAGATCGCCGAGCCGAAGGCCCAGGCGACGTGCGTTCCCATGCCGAGCGCGCGCGCTCTCCGGTACATCCGGGCCAGCCAGAGCAGAACCGATGTCGTCATGAAAAAGCCCGCCAGCAGCCACCAGCCGCCCTCGGCCAAAGGCGGCAAGACCTGGATGCCGTACTGCGGGCTGGGCGGCTCCAGCGCGAGCCAGGGCAACTGCCGAACGAACTGGATCGGACTCCAGTTGACGGAAGCCAGCATGTTCAAACCGATAATCTCGAAGGCGATGAGCCCGGAGACCAGCGAAAGCACGCCGAGCGTGCCCAGATAGATCGGTCCGACTTGCGCATTGCCGATGCGGCCGAGCCAGTGAACAAAAGCAACCTCTTTCGTTCGTTCGAGGCCGGGCACTTCAACGCCCATGTCCGGCGGCGCGACGCGAACTTGAACCTGCGTGAAGATGTTCTGATAATAGGTCATGGGCCAGCTCCCTTCGCCCAAAGCATGAATAGATTCCTAGCGCCAGACCGGCAGATTGAGCCACCAGTTCCACCATTCCGGCCAGCCGCGCGTCCAGAACGGGCCGCTGATGATGATGCAGACGGCGCTCCAGAAAGCCGCGGAAAGCGCCAGGAACAGGCCGAGACGGTGGATGCCGAGGGTTCCGATGGAATAGCCGATCGTGTCGCGGAAGAACGTGTCTTCAAATTCCGGCGTCTTCATGCGTTCGCCTCTTGCGGGATTGGCCGCCGACAAGATCAGAGAACCATGCAGGGCGAGCGCGAAAGTCGTCGTGAAGAAGAACGACACCGCGATCATATGCGCCGGATTGTAATGGAAGTGCAGATATTGATAGCCGGTGTTCGACACCCAGTCGAGATGGCTCAGAATGCCATAGGGGAATCCGTAACCCCATGCGCCCATCAGAACCGGGCGGATCACGACCAGCGAAACATAGGCGAAGATCGCGACGCTGAAAGCGAAGGGAACGTGATAGCCGATGCCCAGCTTCCGGCAGATTTCGACTTCTCGCGCAGCCCAGCAGGAAAAGGACCCGACAGCGCAGATCGTGATGACCTGCCAGAGGCCGCCTTCCTTCATCGGCGCGAAGCCAAGACCGTATTTGATGTCGGGCGGCGCGATGTTGATCTGCCAAAGATTCCATGTGTGGCCGATGGCGGCGCCGTAAACGATCAGCAAGGTCCCGACCAGAGTGAAGATCATGCCCAAGACGCCGAAAAATCCGACGTAGAACGGACCCACCCAAAAATCGAAAAGGTCGCCTCCGATGAGCGTCCCGCCTCGAACCCGATATTTTCTTTCGAAACTCAGCATAGCCATCGCCCAACCTCCAGCCCGAGGCTGCGGGCGGCCGCCTGCGCATCCGCCCGCAACAATTTTGCTTCTCCAGTCCGTCAGGCGAATGCGCTTGGCGGGACGATGGTGATCGTCTGCTCGACCTGTCCTGTCTTGGGAGCTTTTCCCTCAAGCCAGTTGAAGCGGTCCGTGCTGAGCAGGATGAAGTGAATCACCAGCGCCAGAATGAACAGGAACGCGAACAGGGCGACGAGTGTTCGCCGTGGATCGAAGAGTAGCCAGACCTTGTACATGTCCTGTCCTCCTCAACCGACGAACGGAAGAACGCCATGAATGGCGCCGATTGCGCCATCCAGCATCGCATAGCCCTTCGGGCCGGGAATCCATGGCCGCCACATCCACACGAGGATGTGGGCGACAATCGCGATCGCCGTGAAGCCGATGAAGCTCGTGACGAACAGCGCATGGAATTCCTTGGCTTCCGACTCTGTCAGCCCTGACAGGGACGATCGCCCATCTGGTCTGTCTTGTATGGTCATTGATTGACCTCCGCTTGAAATGCCGCGCACGCCTCACGCGGCGACAATTGCGTGATGGTTCACGACAGGCGTCTCGCCCGGTCTGCTCGACCGGAATGCTTCAACAATTCTCTCGCCCAGATTGCGTAAGAAACGGCAATCTGGGCGTTCGCGTAGGTTGCCGCGAACAGGGAAGGCGGCCCATCGCGCTCCGATGCGAGCTCAGGCGCCCAATGCGCCCACAGGCGATGAAGCCCCTCCCCTGCAAAGGCCAGCGGATAGACGACGGAAAATAAAATCGCGTATTGGAGCCCTGCGTTGCGCAGCTGAAAATACGTGGGACTGTCAGGATGCATTGCTCGCCTCCCATGGTCCTGGGAGCACGGCAGGAGCGGACTTTCAACGAACTCGCGGATCATAGGCCCCTCCCCTCCATCACCAGTTCTTGCGCATGGCTGACGCTCGCGATGCTGACCTGGCCTTCGCCCGCCCGCCGCGCCTCGCGTTCCGCCGCATCTCGCAATCGCTTGGCGGCGGAAATGCGCACCAGCATCGGGCTTGCTTCGACGATCTCGTCCAGCATCGCCTTCGCCGCTTCGTCCCAGCCGATTTCATGGCGCAGACGGGACGGCGTAGGCTCGGTCCGGTCCATGTCCGTAGCCAGTGGAAGCATGTGAAAAAGCGCGTCGAACAGCGCGTTGCAGACCTCCTGGACCAGGAAGACAGCTCCCGAATAGCCCATGAAAGGCGTCCCGGTATGCCGGCGAATGATCGAGCCCGGAAACGACGCAGGAATATACCTGGACCGTCCGCCGGCTTCAGCTGCATACATGCGTTCGTTGAAGCTGCCGAAGAGGATGAGAGGGCCATTCTGCTTGATCGATTGCCGAACGGACTCATTGTCGGTCTTTTCACCGGGCCGCCGCGGAACCGCGAAATGGCAAGGCAGGCCCATCTCGTCTTCCAGGAAATGCCGAACGCCCCGCGCGTAAGTTTCATTCGCGACGATGGCGAAACTCGCCGTGCCGAAAAAGTCCTGCGTGACCGATCGCCACAGGTCCCAAATCGGCTTGATCGTCGTGTGCTTTTCCTTCTCGATGAAGGGCTCCGGATCGAGGCCGAGCAATTCGCCAAGCGCCCGCAGGAATTTGGTGGTGCTGTGCAGCCCTATGGGCGCCTGCAGATATGGTCGATCGAGCTGTTCGCAGAGCGAAGCGCCAAATTCGCGATAAAGGCGGATGTTGACATCGGCGTCGACAAGGCGCGGCACATCCGCGAGATGGGCGCCCAGCGGAAACACCATGTTGATTTCCACGCCGATTCCCTCGACCAGCCTCCGGATTTCCGCGAGATCGGACGGCATGTTGAACACGCCGTAGCAAGGCCCGATGATGTTTACACGCGGTTTCGCGGCTGGCGCAGGCGCCGCCCGCTTCGGCGCGTGGCCTTTTTTGGCGCCGAACTCCGACCACAGCCAGCTCATCGCTCGGTCGGCGCATTGCCACTGGTCCTCGTCGATGGTTCGCGGCAGGAAGCGTTGCAGCCCCGTGCCTTCGGGCGTCACGCCGCCGCCGATCATCTCGGCGATGGAGCCGGTGACGACAACGCTCGGAAGATCGGGGTCGAGCGTCGCATGCGCCCGCTTCATGGCGCCTTCCGTGCCGCGCCGTCCAAGTTCCTCCTCGGAAAGGCCCGTGACGACGATCGGCAATTCGTGTGGCGGCAAGGCGTCGGTATAATGCAGCACCGAGGTGACCGGCAGGTTCTCGCAGCCGACGGGTCCGTCGATGACGACTTGCAGTCCCTTGATGGCGGTGAAGACATAGACGGCGCCCCAGTAGCCGCCTGCGCGATCATGGTCGAGGACTAGCATGAGCCCATCTCCGTCGCTGCCTTCAGCCCGCGTTTGGCGCGCTGTTTTTTGATGAACTCCGGACGTTCGCGAGGAATATCCTCCCAGATTCCGGCTGCATGTCCCTCGCCGACTCCGCCGAAGAACGACTTCATCTCGTCGAAGCGGGCCTGGCTCAGCATCGCGGCGTTGACGACTTTCGCCAACGATCCGGCCCCGGCCACGCCCATGAGAGGACGCGCGGAAATCAGATTGGTGAAATAGAGCGCCGGGATCGCCTTCTGCTTGGCCTTCTGCACCACCGGCGTCGTGCCAACGGCGAGATGCGGCTTGAATTCCTCGAAAGCCGCGAGGTCCTGCTCGAGCGACGCGCGATACTGCACATGCACGCCCCTCGCCTCCAGCCATTCCCGATCAATTTCGGAGAAGCAGGTGCGCGGACAGGCCGTGCCGACATAGCGGAGGTCCGCGCCGCTTTCCACGAGCAGACGGCCCACCAGAAGCTCCGAGCCTTCGTAGCCCGACAGGGTGATGCGGCCCTTGATCGGCGATTGCGCCAGCGCGCCGGCGATCGCCGGCAGCAGCCTGTTCTGCGCGGCGTCGACGAGGGCGCGCGGCACGCCGCAAAGGTCTCCGACGGTTTCGAGCCACGCCGCCGTTCCGTCTCTCCCGACAGGCGCGGAGCCGAAGACCGGCCGTCCCGCAAGTTCAAATTCCCGGACACAGGACGTGTAGAATGGGTGGATCGCGCCGACGGCCGCGCAATCGAGCGCGCCGTAGAGTTCGCGCCATTCGCGCGTCGGAACGGTCGGCCCTGCGGCAAGGCCGAGCAAGTCCAGCATGGCCCCAATCTGCACGGGATCGACGGGAAACATTTCGCCAAGCAGCGATACCGTCGGCTTGCCGCTTCTCGGCGCGCTCGGGGCTTGCACGGGGCCGCGCTCCGCTTCGAGCCTGGCGTAGCGCAACATCGCGCCCGCCAGCACATCCTTGGCTTCCGCGTGGGTTGGCACGCCGAAACCGGGCACGTCGACGCCGATGATGCGGACGCCGTCGATCTCCTTGGGCAGCAAGCGCAAGGGCACACCGGACGCCGTGGGAACGCAGAGGTTGATGATCACGACGGCGTCATAATTTGCGGGATCGGCCAGCTTGAAGACGGCCTCCCTGATGTCCTCGAACAGTTTTCCTGTCACCAACGTTTCCGAATTGAACGGCACATAGCCGACCGTGCGACGCGCGCCGTAGAAATGCGAGGTGAAGGTCAGGCCATAGACGCAGCACGCCGAGCCGCACAAAATTGTCGCCGTGCGGCGCATGCGCAATCCCACGCGCAGCGAGCCGAAGGCCGGGCACATGCTTTGCGGCTGATCATGCGGGCCGGTCGGGTAATCCTTCGCGTAACGCGCCAGCGTGTCGCTCAACCCGGCGGCGGCCGCCGCCGCCCGCATCTTTTCGGGTCCCGAATGGCATCCGACTCCCTCGGCGATCGCGGCGTCGAGGCCCGCATCAAGGCTGGCGTCCTGGGAGGGTGATTTCGCGATCTCGTCCATCTCAACGTTTCCGCATTCGGATCGAATTCACAAAGTGTCGTAAATGACCTCGAGCGAGGTTTTCGTGACTGCCGAGGGACCGCACAGGTCTTCCATCGTCGCGGGTTCAAGCACGACATGTCGCCCGACGGACTCGCCGCTGAACAGGCCCAGCAATTGATCCTGGGTCAGCGGCGACGGCTGGTTGGGCCTGGCCGAGGCCACATTCGCCCCGAGCGTCTCGAACAGCTTTCCCCAGCGACTGTCCGGCTTGCCGATGATTTCATAATTGGCGCTCTTGCGTCTGATGTCCTCATCGGCGGGGATCGAAGCCAGGACTGGAATGCCCACGGCCTTCGCGAAGGCTTCTGCTTCTCCGCTGCCGTCATCCTTGTTGATGACGAGGCCGCCGACGCCGACATTGCCGCCGAGCTTGCGGAAATATTCGACGGCCGAACACACGTTGTTGGCGACATAGAGCGATTGGAGATCGTTCGATCCGACGACAATGACCTTCTGGCACATGTCGCGCGCGATCGGCAGGCCGAAGCCGCCGCAGACGACGTCTCCAAGAAAATCGAGCAATACGTAGTCGAACCCCCACTCATGGAACCCGAGTTTTTCCAGCAGTTCAAAACCATGGATGATGCCGCGGCCGCCACAGCCGCGCCCGACTTCCGGGCCGCCCAGCTCCATGGCGAAGACTCCGTCGCGCTTGAAGCAGACGTCGCCGATCGCCACCTGGTCGCCGGCGAGCTTCTTTTTGGTCGAGGTCTCGATGATGGTTGGGCAGGCCCGGCCGCCGAAAAGCAGCGACGTCGTGTCGCTCTTGGGATCGCAGCCGATGAGCAGCACCTTCTTGCCCTGCTGAGCCATCATGTAGGAGAGATTGGCGAGCGTGAAGCTCTTGCCGATCCCGCCCTTGCCGTAGATGGCGATGATCTGCGTTTCCTTCGTCGCCTTGCTCGGAACAGGATCGGGCTCGACCGCCGCTTCCGCGCGAAGGTCGTGGGCGGGAGGATTGGCGCGTTCATCGCGATTCGCGATGGGGTGATCCAGGGTCATGAGCAGGCGCTCCAGTCTAGAACCATCTTGAGACAGGACGGGTCGTTGAAAGCGGTCGGATAGGCTGTCGCGGCGTCCGCGGCGCGCGCCCGATGGGTGATCAGCCCATCCAGCGACAAGCGCCCATCCTCGACGAGCCGCCTCACCGCCTCGAGATCCGATGCCCGCCATTCGGCCGCCGCGCGGATGCGCGCCTCGCGCATGAAAGCCGGCGGGAAACTAAAATTGAGCCGCGACTCGTAAAACCCCGCGAGAACCACTTCACCACCTGGCGCGAGGCGCGCGATCAGCTCATCAAGCAGCGACGAATCGCCGCTGACGTCGAAAATCGTGGCGTAGTCCCGACGCGCATCCTCTTCGGGCGCGAGCACCTTGTAATGCTCCGCGCCGCCGGCGCGCTCGGGATTTTTCTCCCAGACCGTCGGCGGCTCAAAACCGTCCAATGCGATCAACCGCGCCAGCAGCCGGCCGAGAACGCCATGCCCAACGACGAGAACGCCGCCGCTGTCGGAAGGCCCCGCGCCTCTTGCGTGAAAGGCGGTCGCGGCGAGCGCCAGCAGGATGGCCTTTTCCCCGAGCGTGGGCGAGATCGGAAGGACACGCGCGGCCTTCGACACGAGTTTGGACGCCGCGCCGCCAAACAGCCCGCGCACATCGACAAAACCCCGGCTGCCCGGAACGAAGACGGTCTCTCCTTCACGAATCCGCGCCTTCGATCCCGCGCTGATGACCGTTCCAACGCTTTCATAGCCAGGCACCAGCGGATAGCCCATGCCGGGGAAAGCCGGCATGCGTCCAGAAAACAACAGGCGTTCGGTCCCGGTGCTGACGCCGCTCCAATCGACCTCGACCACGACGTCATCGTCGCCGGCCGGCGCAAGATCGAGCCGGCGGAGCGAAAGCTGCTCTGGCTTCTCGAAAACGATGGCGTTTGCTTGCAGCATCACATCGCGCCCGGTTGCGGACCATTCCAAATGTCATTTTAACTAGTCAATTAAAATCGTCAATAAGTGTTTACACTTTTCGCGCGACAATTATGCTCGCCAGGATCGGCCGACGCGTTGGCGCGGCCTGAATTTGCGAGAAGCCGGCTTTTTCCAGCAGCGCCTGGAGTTCGTCGAAGCGGCGCGGACGGCCGCTGCCCATCGCCAGGAGATAGAAGCCGAAATAGGCGTCGCCGATCGCCTCGGCCCCGATCGTGTCAGCCATCGGCTCCGCGATCAAAAGTGTTCCGCCCGGAGGAAGCGCCGACCATGCCGCCCTCATCAACGCCACTGCCGCCGCGTCGTCGTGATCGTGCACAATGCGCACGAGCGTGATGATGTCCGCGCCGCGCGGCAGAGGGTCCTTGAAAAAATTACCGCCTGTCGTCTCGACGCGTCCGGAAAGACCTCGCTTAGACAGGGCCAGGCGAGCCCGCTCGACGACCGGCGGCAAATCGAACAGCTTGAGTTCAAGTTTCGGCGCACGCGCGGCGGCTTCGATGAGAAAGCCGCCTTCGCCCCCGCCGACGTCAAGCAGGCCGATATGTCGGCTTACGGGATAGGCGTCGAGAATATCCGGCGCCAGCAAAGCCTGTGACCGCGACATCAGCGCGCTATAGGGGGCGACGCTCTCGTCAGGGGAGCGCCCCGGCGCCTCATCCCTTGCGTAGGGCCAGAAGCGTGACAGGCTCGTCGAGATTTCTCCGCGCAGAAGGGCGACGGGATCGCGCAGATCGTCGTAAAGAAGGATATGGTGCTCGACGAAACCGGCGACCGACGGATTGCCGATCAGCGACGCGCCAAGATCGTCCAGCGCATAGCGCTCGCCGGGAAGCGCCCGCACCAGACGCAGGGAAGCGGCGGCCCGCAAAAGGCGCGTGGCGGCCTCCGGAGACAGGTCGATCAGGCGAGCAATGTCCGCGACCCCTAGTGGGCCATTGACGAGGTGTTCGCATAGTCGCAAGCGCACGCAGGCCAGCAGGACCTGCGAATAGACGAAGCCTGCGCAAAGGTCGAACAAGGCGCGGGCCCGCCGCCGGGCGATCAACCGCGTCAAGGGCGAGGAAGACGCCCAGCGCTGAAAGCGTGGATCCGAGATCAGCGCATTGCGCCATCCGATCCATCGTTCGCGCCAACCTGTTGAAGCCCCCCCGGACAAGGCGCGCGCTGCCATCGCCGTCAGGCCGCCGCGCGAGACAGCTGTTTGGGAAAGAACTGCTCGGTCTGGGCTTTGATCTGTTCGCGAAGCTCAACAACCCCCGGACATCCAGGGATGGAGTCGACAGCCGCCTGCACGAGGCCTTCGAGTCGGCATCTCGCTCCGTCGAGTCCAAGTTGCAGCGCGGCGTTGGGCCTTAGACGCGCGGAGTCCTGCCCGACGGGCTTGCCGAGTTCGTCGGCGTCGCAAAGAATGTCGCGCAAGTCGTCGGCGACCTGATAGGCCTCGCCAAGCGTCGCGCCGAGCGCGCGCCAGGGCTCCGTTTTGAAGCCGGCAGCCGCCGCGCCCGCGATCGTCGCCGCGACGAACAGCGCCCCGGTCTTGGCGCGCTGGTAATCGGCCAGGGGGACCGCGGGCTCGCTTTCCCAGGCCTGCCCCGCGACGATGCCGTTCGGCGACCCAACCGAGCGCGCAATCGTCGCAAGCATGGGCAGCAACCTGCGCGCGGGCGCGGAACTGACGGCCAAAGTCTCGAAAGCCAGCACGATCAAAGCGTCGCCGGTCAGCACGGCGAGCGGTTCGCCGAATTCGGCATGGACCGACGCCTGGCCGCGCCGCGTCGCCGCGTTGTCGAAACAGGGTAGATCGTCATGCACCAGCGAGGCGCAATGCAGCAGCTCGATCGACACGGCGGCGGCATTGGATGCGACGGGGTCGGCATCGCCGCAGGCCTGCGCGACGGCGAGGCAGAGCTGCGGGCGAATGCGATGGCCGCCCGGAAACACGGCATGGCGCATCGCCGCGACCAGCAGCGGCGGAGCGCCAAATTCGCTGCCAAGTCCTTCTCCGCGTCCCTCCGCGATCGATATTGCGTTCTCGAGCGCTTGCTCAATCCTGTCCGCTGCGCGCATCTCCCGCCCCTACTGTAAGTTTGACTTTACATTTTATATGTCTATTTTAGTTTACGATCAAGGAAATTCAATGCTGCCACAGGCGTGAGACATGGTCCGGGTCGTGATCATAGGCGCGGGCGTCGGCGGCCTCGCAGCCGCGCTTCGCCTGGCTGCGCAAGGCCTAGATGTCACCGTCATCGAGGCGGCCGGCGCTCCCGGCGGCAAGATGCGCGTGGCCACAGCCGGCGACGCGCGGATCGACGCCGGTCCCACCGTCCTCACCATGCGCTGGGTTTTCGACAACCTTGCGCGGGACGCCGGATTCTCTCTTAACGACCGATTGACCCTGCAGCCGCTGGAAACCCTGGCGCGCCACGCCTGGAGCGGTGGTGCGCGGCTCGATCTTTTTTCCGATGTCGAACGCAACGCCGATGCGATCGGCGATTTCGCCGGAGCGCGCGAGGCCGAGGGATACAGGCGCTTCAGCCGAAGCGCCGCAGCGATTTACGCCACCTTGAAGGAGTCTTTCATCGGCGCGTCCCGTCCGTCCGTCTCCGAGCTTGTCCGGCGCGTCGGCGTCGCCCATCTCGGAGACCTTGCGCGCATCTCACCGTTCACCAGCCTCTGGGGCGAACTCGGCGGCTATTTTGGCGATCCGCGCCTGCGGCAGCTTTTTGGCAGATACGCCACCTATTGCGGCTCTTCGCCTTTCGCGGCGCCGGCGACTCTGATGCTTGTCGCCCATGTGGAGCGCGAGGGCGTGTGGTCGATCGAGGGCGGCATGCATCGTCTGGCGGTCGCGCTTGCCGATATGGCGACGAGCTGCGGCGCAACTTTTTGTTACGGACGACGCGTGGCGCGCGTTTCGGTCCAGGGCGGCCATGTCGCCGGCGTCGAACTGGCGGACGGGGAAAGGCTGGCGGCGGATGTCGTGGTGATGAATGGCGATGTCGAGGCGCTTGCCGCCGGACTGCTCGGCCCCGACGTCGCCGACGCTGTTGACGCCGCGCCACGCAACGCGCGCTCCCTGTCCGCCATCACCTGGGCTTTCAAGGCTCAGACGCAGGGTTTTCCGCTATTGCGCCACAATGTTTTTTTCTCGCCGGATTATCGCCGGGAGTTCGAAGACATCTGCTCTAAAAACCGGCTGCCGCAAGCGCCGACCGTCTATGTCTGCGCGCAGGACCGAGTCGGCTCGGACGACGCAAAGGCCGGGCCTTCGGATGGCGAGCGCCTGTTCTGCCTCGTCAACGCCCCGGCCAACGCCGATCCCTTGAAACCAGCGGATATCAGATCATGCGAAGCGGCGGCCTTTCAACATCTGGAACGATGCGGCCTGCAGGGCCTGCACAGGGCGGGCACTGGGGAGATGACGACCCCGGCGGATTTCGCGAGGCTGTTTCCTGGCTCGGGCGGCGCGCTCTATGGCCGCGCCTCCCACGGCTGGATGGCCTCGTTTGCGCGTCCGGGGTCGAGGACGCGCATCTCCGGCCTCTATCTGGCGGGGGGCGGAACGCATCCGGGACCGGGCGTTCCGATGGCGGCGCTCTCGGGTCGCCAGGCGGCCCTGGCCGTGATGATGGACCTGGCTTCGACCGGGAGGTGGCGCCGGGCGGCTACGCCTGGTGGTATGTCGACGCGCTCAGCGACGACGGGCGATACGGACTCGCGATCATCGCCTTCATCGGCAGCGTCTTCTCGCCCTATTACGCCTGGGCCGGCCGACAGGATCCCCTCGACCATTGCGCGGTGAATGTCGCGCTTTACGGGCCTCGCGGCTCGTGCTGGTCGATGACCGAACGCGGGCGCGGCGCGCTTTGGCGCGATCACCGAAGGCTGGCCATCGGCCCGAGCGCGCTGTCGTGGACCGGCGCAGCCCTCAGGATCGACATCGAAGAGATCACCGCGCCCGTCCCCAGGAAATTGCGAGGAACCGTGCGCATTGAGCCGACAGGCCTCAACGCCGAGTGCTTCGACCTCGGCGCGAACGGCCGCCATGTCTGGCGCCCCATTGCGCCTTCGGCGCGTGTGTCGGTCGAAATGGCTTCGCCGGAACTGCGCTGGCGCGGCGAGGGCTATTTCGACATGAACGCCGGGCTCGAGCCGCTTGAGGACGGCTTCAGGGGCTGGTCATGGTCGCGCGCCCGCCTCCGCGATGGAACGGCGATTCTCTACGATGCGCAGCCACGCGACGGCGATCCGGTTTCGCTCGCGCTGCGCGATGGCGGGCAAGCGACGTTTGAACGGGTGGAGCCCCCCCCTCTCGCGCGCTTGCCCAGCACGCGCTGGAGACTGGCGCGGACGACGCGCTCGGACGGATCTCTGGCCCGAGTCGACCGCGAGCTGGAGGACGCGCCCTTTTACGCGCGCTCGGTGGTCGCCGCCCGGTTGTTCGGCGAACCGGTCCTGTCGATGCACGAGAGTCTGGCGCTGGATCGCTTCGCAAATCCATGGGTCCGCCTTATGCTGCCGTTCCGCATGCCGCGACGCGCCTGAGGGGAAGTCCGGCCAATCCCGGCGATAACCGGGATTAGGAGCCCTGTAGCGGGGGGCGCGCATTGACTTTTCCGACCGTTTCCGGGTAGGAGCAAGTATTCGGAAACGGGAAAGATCATGACAGCTCGCATCTATCGTCCCTCGAAAACCGCGACACAGTCGGGCATGGGCAAGACGAAACTGTGGAAGCTGGAATATCTGCCGGAATCACCGCGCAGCATAGAGCCTTTGATGGGCTGGACGGCCTCGGGCGACATGAACAGCCAGATCAAGCTGACCTTCGCCACCAAGGAAGAGGCGGTGGCCTATGCCGAGCGCAACGCCATTCCCTATCGCGTCGAGGAGCCGAAAGAGGCGAAGCGGCGCATCACCACTTATTCCGACAATTTCAAGAACAGCCGCCTGACGCCCTGGACGCATTGAAGGGCGCGGCGTTTCATTGGCTCTCGATTCGTCGCCTTCTGACCAAAGCAGGGACTCCGTAGCTCAGCCGGATAGAGCAACTGCCTTCTAAGCAGTAGGTCGCTGGTTCGAATCCAGCCGGGGTCGCCATTCAATCCGTTCGAAACCAAACGCCCCCCCGGGAAACCGAGGGGTTTTTCTTTGCGCTGAGGCGAACGCGCCTATCCCCGCGCCGATGGCTTTCCATTACGCACGGCCCGGAAGGCGTGGGCTTCTAAACGCGGCTCAAGACGATAACCACCCGCTGGCCGCCGGGCATCCGCGCCGGCGCCGAATTCGTGATGCCGAACATGGTATGAGGGGGATGCCCGCCCCATCTATTAGCCTTAGTTTGTTCATTGCACAGCTTGCTGCACAGGAAAGACGTCAACCATGGCTGCTTTGAATGTCAACGGCAGGGAGCTTCAGGTCGAGGTCGAGCCGGACACGCCGTTGCTCTGGGCAATCCGTGAAAATCTCGGCCTGACGGGGACAAAATATGGCTGCGGCATCGCTCAATGCGGCGCGTGCACGGTCCTGGTCGATGGCGCCGCTGTCCGCTCTTGCGGCGTGACCGTGAGCGACGCGGCAGGCAAAAAGATCACGACGATCGAAGGCCTGGCGACCGGCGACGTCTTGCATCGCGTCCAGCAGGCCTGGATTGAACACGACGTCCCGCAATGCGGCTATTGCCAAAGCGGGCTGATCCTCGCCGTTGTCGCCCTGCTTTCAGAAAAACCTAGGCCTGATGACCGCGACATTGACGCGGCCATCACCAATATTTGCCGCTGTGGCACGTTCATTCAGGTGCGCGAAGCCATTCACGCCGCCGCCAAAGCTTGAGGCCGCCGCCCATGACGCAGACAACCGCTCTTAATCGCCGCAATTTCATCGTCGGCGCCGCGACCATAGGCGGCGGGCTGACGCTCAACCTGGCGTTGCCCCTCGGCCCGGAAGAAGCCCTGGCGGGAGAATTCCCTCCGGAAGTCAACGCCTGGGTGGTCATTCGCCCTGATGACACGGTCGTCATCCGCATCGCCCGGACCGAGATGGGTCAGGGCACATTGACCGGCCTCGCGCAGCTCGTCGCCGAAGAGCTGGAATGCGATTGGTCCAAAGTGGTCACGGAATATCCGACGCCCGGCCAGAACGCGGCGCGTCAGCGCGTCTGGGGCGATTTTTCGACCGCCGGCAGCCGGGGCATCAGGGCCTCGCAGGATTATGTGCGCAAGGGTGGCGCCGCGGCCCGTGAAATGCTGGTAGACGCCGCAGCCAGGGAATGGAATGTGCCGCACGGCGAGTGCGTTGCGGCGTCCGGCGTCATCACACACGACGCCTCAGGCCGCTCGACGACATTTGGCAAGGTGGCGGACGCCGCCGCCAGGCTTCCGCCGCCGACCAACATCAAGCTGAAAGACCCGAGCACCTGGAAAATCGCCGGCAAAGCATTGAAGCGACTTGATACCGTGGACAAGACCAACGGCAAGATGGTCTATGGCATCGATATCCAGCTGCCCGGCCTGCTCAATGCGGCGATAAAGGACTGCCCTGTTTTCGGCGGAAAGCTGAAAAGCTACGACGAGAGCAAGGTCGCCGGTCTCAAGGGCGTCAGGAAAGTCGTCAAGGTCGGCGACAGCGCCGTCGCGGTCGTGGCCGACACGTGGTGGCGCGCCAAAACCGCGCTTGACGCCTTGCCCATCGTCTGGGACGAGGGCGAAAACGCAGGGGTTTCCAGCGCCTCCATCGCTGCTTGGCTCGAACAGGGGCTCGACGACGGGCAGCAGGCCGGCGTCGGCAACCAGAATGGCGACTTCAAGACGGCGCGCGCTGCTGCGGCCCATACGGTCGAGGCGGTCTATGCCTATCCTTTCCAGAACCATGCGACGCTGGAGCCGATGAACGCCACTGCGCTCTACACGGCTGACAAATGCGAGGTCTGGACCGGCACGCAAAATGGCGAGGGCGCCCTGGCCGCTGTGATCGCCGCCTCGGGCCTGCCTGCTGACAAATGCGATGTCCACAAAGTGATGCCCGGCGGCGGCTTTGGCCGGCGGGGCTTCAGCGACTATGTGCAGCAGGCCGTCCTCATCGCCAGACAATTGCCGGGCACGCCGATCAAGCTGATCTGGTCGCGCGAAGAGGACATGCAGCACGGCAAATATCATCCTGTCACCCAGTGCAAGCTGGTTGGGGCCTTCGACGCGGAAAAGAACCTGACTGGCCTTCATATCAGGCTGTCCGGCCAGTCGATCCTCTCGAAAGTGCGGCCTGAGGCCATGCAGAACGGCGTGGACTCCGCAGCGTTCATTGGCCTGGCCGCGAGCGGAGACGGCCAGATCGGCTATGACGTTCCGAACCTGCTCGTTGAACATTCAATCCGCAATCCACATGTGCCGCCGGGTTTCTGGCGGGGCGTCAACATGAATCAGAACGCCATCTATCTTGAAAGCTTCATGGACGAACTCGCGCATTCCGTTGGCCAGGACCCGCTGGAATTCCGGCGCAAGCTGATGGCCAGGCATCCCAAACATCTCGCCGTTCTCAACGCCGTCGCCGAGAAAATCGGCTGGACAACGCCTGCGCCAAAAGGCGTCTTCCGCGGCATTGCGCAATTCATGGGTTACGCCAGCTATGTCGCGGGGGCCGCGGAGATTTCGGTCACAGACGGCGACAAGATCAAGGTGCATCGCATCGTCGCGGCGACGGACCCGGGCTACGCCGTCAATCCCGCGCAGATCGAGCGCCAGATCGCCGGGTCTTTCGTCTATGGGCTGTCCGCGCTTTTCCTCGGCGGCATCACCATCAAGGATGGTCGCGTCGAGCAGGAGAATTTCGACACCTATGACTCCTTGCGCATGAAAGACATGCCCAGGGTCGAGTCGATCGTCATGCCGAGCGGCGGCTTTTGGGGCGGCGTCGGCGAGCCGACCATCGGCGTAGCCGCGCCTGCCGTGCTCAACGCCTATTTCGCAGCGACCGGCAAGAGAATCCGGACATTCCCGTTGAAGACCGCCAATATCAGTTTCGCCTGAAGGCGGGCTTTAGACGCCGGCGTGCTCATAAGGAATTTACCTAGAGCTTTTTCCAGCGAAGTGGATACCTGTTCGCGTGAAGAAAACGCGTAAAAGCTGGAATTTAGAGCCCCGATCCGATTCAATCGGATCGGAAAAGGCTCTAGCCTTCCAACGCGCGCAGCACCCAGCCGACGGCGCCGTCGAGCGTGTGAAACTCTGACAAGGAGCGCGCGGGAATGTCAGGAAGCCGCTCGCGCGCCATGCGCGAGAGGCCGTCTCCCGGCCCGAGTTCCAGCAGGACGGTGCATCCAGCTTCGTTCATGCCGTCGAGACAGGCCGCCCAATTCACGGTTTGCGCGAGTTGCGCGCTCAGGGCGACGCGGGCTTTCGCCGGCTGCAGGATCGGCGCGCCGTCCGTCCCGCGCATGACCGGCGCCAGCGGAGGGCGCCATTCGGCGCCCTCCAGGCTATCAAGGAAAGGCGCCACTGATGGGCGCATTAGACTTGTGTGCGACGGAATATGGATCGCCAGTCGGGAAATTTTGGCGCCCCGCGCCAGCGCCGCCTGTTCGCAGGCTGCCACCGCCTCGCGCGCGCCCCCGACGATCAGCTTGTCTCCACCGTTGATGATGCTGATCTCGGCGCCGCAACTGGCGCAGAGCGCTTCGACGTCGGAAAGCTTCAATCCGCGCAACGCCGTCATGGCGCTGTCGCCAGCATAGGCCTCATCCATTTTCCGGGCGCGGTCTTGAGCGAGCCGGATGACGTCTCCCGGCGCCAGCGCTCTGGCGCAGCCGTAGGCGGCGAGTTCTCCGACGCTGTAACCCGCCAAGGCGCGCGGCTGCGGCAGCCGGTCCTGCAAGACCGCCCATGCGGCGAGTTGATAGGCGCAGACAAGCGGCTGCGCAATGACATTGGCCTGCATCTCGGACGGGGAGAGCCGGTCGGGTTCGCGCCCGGTCTCGCGCGAAAATAGCGCGAAAATGTCATTGGCCGGAGCGCTGCCTTCGAGAATGCCGAACATGGCCGGCGACTGGTCGCCCTGGCCGGGGCAGAGCAGGCCGAGCGTCATCCGCTCAGCCCATGCACGAACCAGGCGGCGGCAAGGCAATCCGCTGCGCCACCGGGAGACAGGTTGAGCGCGACGCAATCGCCATGCAGGTCGAGCGCGCGGCGCCGCCAGCGCGCATCGAAAACGCCGCCCGCGCGCAGGAAACGACGGGCCGCCTGCTGCACGAAACGCAAACCCTCGGGGCCGCCGCGATGCAGGAGATTGGTGTCCTGCAATTGCGCCATTATTTCGAAAAGGCATTGGACGGAGGCGCGCTCCGCGCACGATGTTTCCCGCAATGTCTTTTGCAGGGCCGGTAGCGCCGAGCCGACCAGCGTCGGCAACCCGCTGAGGACTTCTTCGCGCGCGCCGCGCGCGCCATGAAGGCGGATCATCCGCGCGCCATGGCTGTCGCCCGCTTGGCGCGAGGCGGCTTCTATGTCGTCGCCCCAGAGGGCGAGAATGATTTTTGCGAGAGCGGCGCCGTCAGTCTCCAGCTTTCTGGCGCGGGAATAGCCTGCCGCCGCCGCCAGCAGGCCGAGGCAGAAGACGGCGCCGCGATGGGTATTGACGCCAGCGGTGGCCGCGAGCATGCGCCGTTCCGCCGCGATCCCGAGCTGCTGCAATTCCGGGAATGGCGCGGCGCGCGCGCCGGCCTCGGCGATATCAGGGAAATAATGGCGCAGGGAGAGGATAGAGCGCACGAAACTCGTGGCGTTCATGTCGTCATGCGCGCCATTGTCGACGAGGCTGACAAGGCCGGGCTTGGGATGCAGCGAGAGTTCGGTTAACAGCGCGCGTGTGGCCATGCGTCCTATGCCGCCTGGATCGACGCGCAACGACGTGGCGCTATCGAGATTTGCAGTCATGCGGCCCTCGCCGGGAACAGCCGAGAAATCTCCTCAAAAGGCCGCAGCCTGAGAGAACGCGCGCCCTTGGCGAGGATGCGGCTGGGCCGCATCGAATATTCGCGCCAGGCGACGAAATCGCCATCGGGCAGGACGATCTCTCCGTCCAGTCGCGGCGAGGCGAAGCGGGATTCAAATTCTCCAAGGTGCTCCAGCCAAGCCCAGAGCTGCTCGTTGCTTTCCGGCTCCAACAGCAGATCGATGTCGGATTGGGCGGTGACGTAGCAATAAGAGAGTTCGTCGGCGAGGAATTGCCAGGCGAAGGATCCGAAAACGCGCATGCGCGGCGCATGGCGTTCGAACATATGCGACAAAGCCGCCAAGGCTTCGGGCCAGAAAGCACCGGCGGAAGGCGCTGCGTCGAGGAAGAAGGGCGCCTGCCGCGTCAGGCGCACCGCAGAGGCGGGAAGTTGCAAGCCGATGCGCCGCTTCCCGGGTAGGGCCAGGCCAAGACGAAGCAGGCCAGGCGCGTCACCTTCAAGTGACCGCGCCACGACAATCGGGCGGGACTTTTCGATCCAGTGCGTCACGGCGTCACTGTCCTCCGGCGGCAGCGGCGCGACGAGCTTTTCGCGCCAGTCAGCCGGCAAATACACCCAATCGTGGCGACGCAGGGACTCAGCCGGCGGCATGGCGCACCTTTTCGGACACGGCTTGCGCAAGATTGCGGCCGCCGCGTTCGGCGCCCCATTGGCGGCGAAGATCGCCCTCGATCGGGGCGTCAAGCGCCGCCGCGAGGCACTGCGCCAGATCGCCCTCCCAAAGCGAATGAATGGCGCCCATGCGAAGGTAATTTTGCACGCCCGGCGCAAAGACCGGTGAAGTCTGGCTAAGCTCTTCGAGGCGTTCGAGCGGGATTTTGGTGATGCGCGACATCGCCGGCAGGTTCATCACCCGCACCTGCGCTTCGGGCAGGGCGTAGCAGCGGTCGGCGAGCAGGCTGCTGGCGAGGAAGCCGCCGCTCACCGCTTCCGAATAGACGAGGCCGATGATCCCGTGGCCCTTGTTGCGCGCGAGCTGCAGGCATTTGGCGAGATGCGCCATATAGGCGTTGATCCCCAGGAGTTCATCGCGGCGACTCAGCCGCTGGCCCTGCGTGTCGACCAACAGCAGGATCGGCCGTCCCGGATTTTCCTTCACGATGCGGAGAACCTCCCCGGCCATGCGGAAAGCCAGCTCCACGCCGATCGGCGCCGCGTCTATCGATCCGATAACCGCTATTTTTTGGAGTGCGCTTTCGCCGACGCCTGAGAAATAAACGCCGTCAAAGCTCGTGTCATGGCCGCTGGGAAAAAGGCGGTCGAGAAGGATGCGCGCGTCCATTTCAGGCCCTCTTTCCGGCGACAGCGGCGCGAAACTCCGCCGCTTCCAGCAGAGGCAATTTCTGCGGCGCGTCAATCCCGAGCTTCGTCCAGATGTCCACGGCGTCGCGGCAGTCGCCGAAATCCTGGAGCCTTTTCCCAAGCCATTCATGTTCGGCGGTCAAGGCTTCAAGCGAAAGGTCCGGCTTGAGGCCCAGGAGCGCGATGGCGGCGATTCGGAACGCGGCGATGTCGTCAGCGACGATTTCCTGCGCCTCGCCGAGGATGTAGCGGTGCTTGCCGCCGACCGTCCGCCAGACCAGCGCCCGGTCGCGCGAGTCGAATTCCTCGACCCCGCAAGTGGTCTCGATCACTTCCGGCCCGGAGAGGCCGAGCCGGCCTTCCTCGCTGATCACCACGGCGTCGCAGAGCCGCGCGGTGATGCCCATGCCGCCAAAGCAGCCGAACTGGCCGCCGTCGAGAATGAAGACCGGCACGCCCTCGCTGCGCAGCGCGAGAATGGCGCGCATGATTTCCGAGACCGCGATCAGCCCCGCATTGGCCTCATGCAGGCGCACACCACCGGATTCGACCAGCAGGAAAACCGCCGCGGGTTTTTCGTCGCGGGCGCGCTCAAGCAAGCCTACAAGCTTGGCGCCATGCACCTCGCCCACGGCGCCGCCCATAAAGCCGCCTTCCTGCGCCGCCGCCAGCACGCGCTTTCCATCGAGCGTCCCCGCGCCGACGATCACGCCGTCATCGAAGGCTGCGGGCGTGTCGAGTTGTAGGAGATGCGGGCTGATCACGCGCGCGGATGGCGGCAGAAACTCGCGGAAGGAACCGGCGTCGAGAACGCCGAGCAGGCGTTCGCGGGCGCTGGCCTCGTAATAGCTGGTCATGCGCCGCCTCCCAAAAATTTTTCCACCGCCTGGTCGAGGCGCAGCGAGACGACCGCCGGCGTGGCCCCAACGTCATTGATGGAGATTCGCACGTCGGCGAGCTTGCGACGGGCGAAGAAATCGTCAAGCACCGCTTGCCAAATCGCGCCGAAGCCGCGCGCCGCCGTAAGGATTTCGACGGCGCATTGGCCTTTAAGGTCTTCGTGCTCGATCAGGATTTCCAGATTGCCCGAGCCGACAACGCCGACGAGCGCGGGCGCTCGCGTGGCGTTGACGGGCGCGCCGCCGGAAAATTCGAATGTCAGCTTTTCCATCTTGGCCTACCAGTTGCGGAAACGTTTGGGCGGATCGTAGAGGCCGCCGGAAGCGCGCACGAGATCCTTCATCGAACGCGCGGCGAGGAGATCGCGCGTCGCCATTCTCTTGTCGATCCCCAGATCCTCAGCCCGACGAATAACGCCGCGATCGCGCAAATTTTCGACCATGCGGCGGTCGCGGCCGAGGCCGACTGCGGTATAGCCGGCGACGCCGCGAATGGCCTGTTCGCGCTCTTCGTCATCTCGGCAGAGCAGGAGGTTGGCGATGCCTTCCTCAGTCAGGATATGACTGACATCCTCGCCATAGATCATCACCGGAGGCAGCTCCATGCCAGCGCTTTCCGCCAGCTCCCAGGCGTCGAGCTTTTCGACGAAGGCCGGTTGCATGTGCTCCCGAAACGTCTCGACCATCTGCACGACCAGTTTTTGCCCGCGCGGCATTTTCATGCGGCCATCTCGCGCCTCGCGGCCGGCCTTGAGCCAGGCGGGTGAGGCGTGGCGACGACCGCGCGCATCCGATCCCATGTTCGGCGCGCCGCCGAAGCCGGCGATGCGGCCGAGCGTCGCCGTGGAGCTGTTGCCATAGAGATCGATCTGCAAGGTCGAACCGATGAACATGTCGCAGGCGTAATGGCCGGCGGCCTGGCACATCGCGCGATTGGAGCGCATGGAGCCGTCAGGGCCGGTGAAAAATATGTCGGAGCGGGCGCGGATATAATCCTCCATGCCCATTTCCGAACCGAAGGAATGCACGCTTTCAACAAAGCCCGCTTCGATCGCCGGGATCAGCGCGGGATGCGGATTGAGCGCCCAGTTGCGACAGATCTTCCCCTTGAGGCCCAGCGACTCCGCATAGGTCGGCAGGATCAATTCTATGGCGGCGGTGTCGAAGCCGATGCCGTGATTGAGGCTCTGCACCTCATATTCCGCGTAAATTCCCTTGACGGCCATCATCGCCATCAGCACCTGGATTTCCGAGATCTGCGCGGGGTCGCGGGTGAAGAGAGGCTCGATGAAATGCGGCTTGGGACTTTGGACGATGAAATCCACCCATCCCCCGGGAATATCTACACGCGGTATCGTGTCGAGGATCTCGTTGACCTGCGCGATGACGATGCCGCTCTTGAACGCCGTGGCCTCGACGATAACAGGCGTGTCCTCGGTGTTGGGGCCGGTATAGAGATTGCCTTGGCGGTCGGCGGCCTGCGCGCAGACGAGACTGACGCGCGGCGTCAGGTCGACGAAATAGCGGCCGAACAATTCGAGATAGGTGTGAATGGCGCCGATCGAAATGGCGTTGGCGCTGACGAGTTTCGCCAGCCTCCCGGCCTGCGGGCCGGAAAAGGAAAAATCGAGTTTCGAGGCTACGCCGCGCTCGAACACGTCGAGATGTTCGGGCAGGGCCAGCACCGATTGCACCATGTGCAAGTGATGAATTTTCGCCGGATCCAGAGCGGCGAGGGCCTTGGCGAGGAAGTCCGCCTGCTTCTGGTTGTTGCCTTCAAGACAGACCCGGTCGCCCGGCTCCAGCACGGCTTCGAGCAGCGCGGCGATGTCTTTTGCCGCCACTTCCTTGCCCCGGGCGAGGGCGGCGGCGCGCGCGAGCCGCGCCTGCCGGTTTTTCACCTGGGAATTCCAGTCCCGCATGATCAAACTTTCTCTGATGACGGTCCGGCGCTCAGCCGAAAATGGCCCTGGTCGCAAGGAACAGGATCGACGGGCCGAGCAGGCAGCCAAAGCCCGTATGGAAGGTCGCGACAAGCGCGCCATAGGGCACGAGGCGACGATCGGTCGCCGCAAGCCCGGCGCTGACGCCCGAGACGGTGCCGGCCAGCCCACCGAAAACCATCGCGGCCTGCGGATTGTTCAATCGCATGAAGCGGGCGAAGACCGGAGTGAACACCATGACAAGGATCGACTTGACCACGCCGGTGGCGATGCTCAGCGCGATGATGTCGGAGCTCGCGCCAATGGCCGCGCCGGTGACGGGGCCAACGATATAGGTGATGGCGCCGGCGCCGATTGTGGTCAGGGTGACGGCGTCGCGATAGCCATAGGCATAGGCGACGGCGACGCCAATGATGAAAGGCACGACGGTGCCGAGCACGAGCGCGAGAATCCCGAGCCATCCCGCTTTTTTCGCCTCGTCGACATGCACTTCGCTGGCGGTCGAGACAATGGTGAAGTCCCGCATCATCGCGCCGCCCATGAGCGCCATTCCGCCGAATTCGGCGATATCGGCGAGCCCTTTGGTCTTGCCGGTGAGAGCGCCGCCATACCAGGCGAGGCCGAGGCCGGCGAGAACGGCGATGGCCGAACCGGCCACGCGGCCGCCGGTCAGATGGCGCGCGAGCAGATTGGAGATCCAGACGACCGCGCCGACAAAGGCGAAGGCGACGACCAGCGGATTGTCGAGGATGGTCTTGTCGATGAGTTGCAGCACCAGGGATCTCCTACTTCACTTCGACCGCAGCGGCGGCGTCGGCTACGGGCTCAAGAGGAGCGCTGGCGATGTGGGCGCGTTCGATCACGCGGTTGATGGCGGAGATGAAGAGGATACAGACCCCGAATGACACGGCCGCGGCGATCAGCGCCAACCGGCCCGAGCGCACCGCGACGATCACATTCTGCGTCGAGGCCATGGCGACGACGACCGGGATGTACATGGCCGCCCAGAAGGTGACGCCCTTAGACGTCTCCGCGGCGTACCAGCCGCGCTTTTGCAGGAAATGCAGACAGGCGATGAGCAGCAGCATGGCGATGCCGACGCCGCCAACATTGGCCTTCACGCCAATCAACACAGCTATGCCTTCGCCGACGGCTATGCCCGCCAGATAACAGGCGGCCAGCAGCGCCGTTCCAAAAATGACCATGGTCTTCTCCCCAAATCCCGGTTATTGTATTTTTTACCGGATTTATGTATACAGAAAATCTTGTTATGGACACAATGTCAAGCCCTGTGTAGGAATACGAACCGGAATAACTCGAACTGAGCCGCCAGACCCTATGGACCATGGCCCCCACCGCTTGTCCGAGCAATTGCTCGAAGCCATTGAGGAGCGGATCGTCATTGGCGAATATCCGCCAGGAGCCCGCCTCGACGAGGTCGAGCTGGCGGCGGATTTCGGCGTTTCCCGCACACCGACCCGCGAAGCGCTCATCTGCCTCGCGACGATAGGCATGATCGAAAAAATGCCGCGCAAGGGTTGGGTGGTCGCGCCGGCCTCGCCTCAACGGCTGTGCGAAATGTTCGAATTCATGGCGGAATTGGAATCACTCTGCGGCCGCTTCGCCGCGCGCCGCGCGACGCCCTTCCAGCAACAGCAATTGCTTGCGGCGCACGAGGCTTGCCGGGGACTGAAAGACCCTGACGAATATTATCGTCTCAACGAAGTGTTTCACGTCGCGCTTTATCAAGCGAGCGGCAATGAGTTCCTGGTGGGCCAGGCGCTGGATATGCAACGGCGGGCGCGGCCCTATCGACGCCTGCAATTGCGCGCGCGCGATCGAATTCCCGCTTCCTTCGCCGAGCATGAAGCCATTGTCGCGGCCGTCCTCGCCAATGACGTGGAGCGCGCCGCTGACTTGCTAAGGCGGCATGTGACAATTCAGGGCGAGCGTTTCTCCAGCCTCATCCAGTCGGTCGAAGACCTTTCAGCCGCCTCCCACCGTGCTTAAAACATTTAATTTGGATTGAGACATGAATGACTTGCCGATTGTCGCCGCGGCGGGCCTTCTGGCCGGCGTCATGAACGGCATCGCCGGCGGCGGTTCCTTCGTGACCCTGCCGGCCCTGGTCGTCGTTGGCGTGCCCTCGCTTTTCGCCAACGCCACATCCACGGTGGCGCTGGTGCCAAGCGCGTTGGCGACCGCTTTCGCTTATCGCCACGACTTTCAGCAATTCGAGGGGGTCAAGCTCTCGACCATGGCCATCATCAGCGTCGTCGGCGGGGCGCTGGGCGCCATGTTGCTGCTGGTCACCTCGCAAAACGCCTTCGATAACATCTTTCCTTTCCTGCTGCTTTTTGGCGTGCTGGTCTTCGCCTTTGGCCGCAAGCTCGGCGAGGAATTGCGCAAGCGCATGACCATTCATCCGCACGCCATGCCGGCGGCGCAATTCGTGCTCGGCGTCTACGGCGGCTATTTCGGCGGCGCTGTGGGGATCATGATGCTCGCCACATGGAGCGTGCTGACGAAGGCGTCGATCAACAACATGCAGGCCTCACGCCACCTGATGAATGCCTCCATGAACGCCACGGCCTCGGTGTTTTTCGTGGCCGGCGGCTTGATTTTCTGGAAGCACATGGTCGTGCTGCTGGTCTTCTCGACCATTGGCGGCTATCTCGCCGGGCATTTCGGCCGCCAACTCGATCCGGGCAAGGCGCGCATTGTTATTTCCTGCCTGAACGCCGTCATAACGGCTGTCATTTTCTGGCGCCGTTTCGGCTGAGCGTTAGCCCTGTCGCAGTCGGCTGATCGCCCCCTGAAATGTGCGCAAGCGAATGCCGCAAGAACAATGGCAAGATTCAGACAAGGCTAAGCTGTCAATTAGCTAAAGTTGGATCCGATAGGATTCCGGGAGTTTGCCCTCATGCCTTTTGGTCGCCGCGGCGTCGCTCGCAAAAAGTTTTCACTCGTCGTCGTGGTGACGCTCGCGATCATTGCGATGGTGGCTTTGGCTTCAACGGCGCAGATTTTCGTCGCCTACAAGAGTCTGTCGTCTTTCGCGTCCGATGCCGAGGCGCGTCAGCGTATGAATCTGCGCATTGCCGCCACGACCCTCAAGCATGATCAGTCCGACGTAATTGTCGAATGGACGGCAAACGGCGACGTTGCGCGTCTCACGCTCGATCGCGTGCCGGATTTCAGCGAACATGGCCTTGTCGACGAGACGACCCGCTTGACGGGCGCTACGACGAC
>Ga0182030_10001635_pt1 | contig 46598 bp, 44 predicted proteins | sample 812S3MmetaG_FD_121299 | JGI IMG/M metagenome (GOLD analysis project Ga0182030, IMG submission 121299) | Permafrost microbial communities from Stordalen Mire, Sweden - 812S3M metaG (Illumina Assembly) | ecosystem: Environmental > Terrestrial > Soil > Wetlands > Permafrost | place: Sweden...
GTCACCGGTCTGCTGGTCGCCATTCCGGCCATGTTCGCCTACAACTTCATGGTCACCAGCATCCGCGCCATCACCCAGGAACTCGACGGCTTTGCCAGTCGCTACGCCAACCAGATTGAACACAGTTACGTGGATAACCGTGATCTGGAGGACAAAATCGCCACGGCGTTGACCCGGGCTGAAATGGGCGAAAACACTCCGGCCATTTAATCTATTCCATGAAGAAGTGTTCGAAATCGGCGCATCATTCATTGACGGAGTTGAACATCACGCCGTTGCTGGATCTGGCGTTTGTGTTGCTGGTGATTTTCATCATCACGACGATACCGCCGGTGAACGATCTGGATTTGAAGCTGCCGGTGGCGGCCAGGCGGCTGAAGGACCCGCCGCGCAAGGCCAATTACATCACCGTGCAGGCCGATGGGCAGGTTTACCTGAACAAGCTGCCGGTGGCGGTGGGGGACATGCTGCCGACGCTGATCAGCCTGCGCACCGACGATCCGGACCTGAACATCATCGTGCGCGGGGACAGCCAGACCAAGTACCGGCAAATCCGGGCGGTGCTGGACATCTGCCAGCAGGCCAACGTGCCCAAGGTGGACCTGGCGACCGAACCAGCCAATAAATAATCATGCTACCGCAATCCCAGCCGCGCCAGCAACGCAACTCGTCGAAGGTGAACCTGCTGATCTCGTTCATCTTTCACGCGGTGCTGGTGCTGGTGCTCCTCTATTTTGCCGCCCGCCAGGGGTTGCTGGGCAAACAATTGAAGAAGATCAGCATCGAGATGGTGAAGGAAAAGCCGCCCGAGAAGCCCAAGGAACCCGAAAAGCCGAAGGAGGAGCCGCCCAAAATGGAACCGCCCAAGGTGGAAGCCCCGAAGCTGGCGGAAGCGAAAGCTGCTCCACCTCCCACGATGGCCCCGCCGACGATGGCGCCGCCGTCGGCGGAACTGCCCTCGTTTGAGTTTGAGGGGGGCAAGGCGGTGGAAACCAGTTCGGACCCGGTGCAGTTGTACAAGGGAGCGGTGGAGTACGCCTTGCGGTCGAAATGGAACCGGCCGGAGAACCTGGCGGACGACAACTATGTGGCGGAAGTGGAGATCACGGTGGACCGGACAGGCCGGCTGAGCAATCCGGGGTGGAAGAGCGGATCCGGGGACGCGAAATGGGACGACTCGGTGAAGCAGGTGTTCCAGGTGGTCAAGAGCATGGACCGGCCGCCGCCGACGAACTTTCCGTCGCGGATCACGGTGCGGTTTGACGTGGAGGAGGAGACGGAGCCATTGAGCCAATGAAAAAGACCTCGCGCAGCCAGCACAGCACATTGAACGAGCTGAACATCACGCCGTTGCTGGACCTGGTGTTTGTGCTGCTGGTGATCTTCATCATCACGACACCGCAGATGATGAACAACCTGGAGATGACGCTGCCCTCGGGCAAACCGCCGCCGCCGCAGAAGGAGAAGCCCAAGCTCAACCATATTGTGGTGGATGCGCAGGGGCGGACGTACTTGAACGAGGCGCTGGTGACGATCCCGGTTCTGAAAACCGACCTGCAGCAGCTGAAGGCGGCGGACCCGGGCTTGAGCGTGGTGGTCAAGGGTGCCGACGAGGTGGATTACCAGAACATGATCAGTGTGCTCGACGTCCTCCAGCAACTCGACATCACCAAGGTCGGCCTCGCCACGGAGAAAGCACCTTGATTTTTACCCGATGGTTTGCCATGCAACTTAGTTAGGTGGTGGCAGATACAAGACGACTAATGACAAATTATTAGGGAGCAAGGCAATGAACCGTAGGGTTTGTTGCAAAGGTACGCATGGATTTATTCAGGCACGTCCATCCGGAAAATCGCAAAATGGCAACGAATTTGGGGTTCGTTGCCCTTGGCAAATTTGGACGTCATTTCACTAGTCATTTTAACGGGTCATAGCCCATATATTTGATAATCCGCGTGTGATAGGTAACGGTGGGAAACAATCGGTCGCATTCCCAAAGACTCAGAGATCGTGCACTAACCCCTAGTATATTAGCGGCTTCAAATTGGCGGATTCCTGCTCCAAACCGTTTCTTCTTTAGATGCTGGCCAAGGGTTTTAGGTTCCTTTGCGATTGGAAAACTACGAGTCCAGACCGGCGCAATGTCTTTGCGGGGCACGCTTACATTGCGGTCGCAAAAAGGCAACATCGCGCACAGGGTTGGTTGCATGTCAAGAAGCACAACATTTTACGAAAATAGGTCGTAACCGAGAAAGGCGGTGATCCTGGCGTGGTAGCAGTGCTTGGGAAACACCTTTCCCAGTTCCCACAGCCCCAAGGTGGGGACGGCAACGCCCAAATGTGGGGCGGCCTCGGCAAGGCAGAGTTTTAACTCCAGCCGACGTTTCCGCAGGTGTTCACCAACAGTTTTCGGCCTGTAGAGAGGTTTTTCTGGCTGTGTAAATGTCAAAACGGGCGCGGGTGGGAGTTTTAGGACCTTCCGAAGCGAATCCCACTCCGGCTGCGGGGGCAGGCACCGGTCGAATTCAAAGCGCCGAATCCAATGCAGCCGGATACCAGTGTTCGCGGCAAGCTGTTTGAGCGTAAATCCGGCCTGTTTCCGCCTCATCATGAGCAAATCGCCGATGGTCTTGATTTCGAGTGGAAACGGCTTGTGATGGAAGAACACCCTTGTTTTCTTGTAGTTTTCGACGTGAATGGTGCGTTGTGCAAATGTCAAATGCGCGGATGGGCCCGAGGGAACTCAAGGAATTCTGCACCCTCGACGAAGGAACGAAGGAGCTGCTGAAAAGCGCGATGGCGGATTTGAATCTGAGTGCCCGGGCCTACGACCGGATTTTGAAGGTGGCGCGGACGATTGCGGACCTGGCCAGCTCGGAAAAGATTCTGAGCGACCACATTTCGGAAGCGATTCAATACCGTTCGCTCGACCGGCAGTTGTGGGCATGACTCACCAAACATGATAACCTGATGACCTCATGAAGACCATCGCACCTGTAGAACTGCAGAAAATGCTCATGGCCCAGCCGTCCGTGCCGGTCATTGATGTGCGCACACCGGCCGAGTTTGCGGAGGCCCATGTCCCTCAGGCGTGCAATGTTCCGCTCGACAAATTGAAACCGGATTCGTTGCAACTTCAAAAAGACCAACCGGTTTATTTGCTTTGCCGCAGCGGTGGGCGTGCCGCCAAGGCGGCGGATAAATTCGTGAAGGAAGGCTTCACCCAACCGGTCGTGGTCGAAGGCGGCACATTCGCTTGGATCGAGGCCAATTTGCTGGTGACACGCGGCCAGACCAGGGTCATCAGTCTCGAACGTCAGGTGCGCATCGTGGCCGGTTCGCTGGTGTTCATCGGCGTGGCGCTCGGCTGGTTTGTGCATCGCGGCTTCTATGAATTGTCGGCGTTTGTCGGCGCTGGCCTGGTCTTTGCCGGCATCACGGATTTTTGCGGGATGGGATTGCTGCTCGCCCGGATGCCGTGGAACAAGCGCATGCCTTGAGACGGAATCTGCCGGCATCATCCGGCGTCAGGCGTTGCGCCGTTTCACGAGCAGCAGGTGCTCGCAGGCCAGCACGGTTTCGCCGCGCTGGTTTAAAACTTCCAGCGCCTCGACGATCACGCCGTGGTCCGGCTTCTTGTGGTCGCGTTTTTCCTTGATGGTCACGCGGCTGCGGATGGTGTCGCCGATGAACACCGGTTTTATGAAACGCAACCGGTCATAGCCATAGCTGAACGCCAGTGGATTGATTTCGCCGGCGGTCATGCCCACCGCGACGCTGAAGATTAATGTGCCGTGGGCGATGCGCTGGCCGAACGGCTGCGTCTTGCACCATTCGGCGTCCATGTGGTGCGGATAAAAATCGCCGGTCTGACCCGCGTGCAGGACGATGTCGGCCTCGGTGATGGTGCGGCCGCCCGTCTCGCGCACGGCGTTCAGCTCGTATTCCTCAAAATGTATGGCCATGCATGGCAGTTTATGTATGGGATTAGATTTTACAAACCAAATGACTTTCCCAATTATCGCCGGGTGAAATTCCTTGTCACCGGAGGCACCGGATTCATCGGCTGGCGCGTCGTGCGCAATTTGTTGCAGCGGAAAACGCCCGTGGTGGTTGGCGAATTGAACGCCGACCCCGGCGTCACCGCCCGGCTGCCGGGCGCGGAACTGGTCTGGCTCGACGTCTCGGACCCGGTCTCGGTCAAGGCCGTTTTTCAGAAGCATCCGGACATCACGCACGTGATCCACCTGGCCTATCTGATGAGCGCGGAAGTCGAGGCCAATCCGCATTTGGGCGCGAGCGTGAACATTCTGGGCATGATCAACCTGTTCGACGCCGCCGTCCGCCAGAAATTGGCGCGACTGGTGTTCACCAGCAGCGAAACCTATTACGGCGCCTCGCAGAAGCCTTACGGCGACCGTGATGTGACCGAGGATGATTTCACCAGCCCGGCGGAGCATTTTTTCACCTACGGCATGATGAAGGTGCTGAATGAATTCACCGCGCAGAAATATGTGAAGAAGCACGGCGTCAGCATCGCCTGCACGCGGCCGCCGGTCGTATTTGGTCACGGCCGCAAGCGCGGCTCGGTGCTGTGGGCGGAGGATTTCGCCACCCTGCCGGCGCTGGGCAAGCCGGTCACGCTGCCGTTCCCGGCGCACACACGCGACAGCTGGATTTACGTGGACGACTGCGCCGAGCAGTTGGTGCGACTCGCCCTGAAGCCGCAGATCGGCCATTTCGCCTACAATAACGGCGGCGAGACGGTCACTGCCGCGAAGCTTGCCGAAGTGGTCCGTCACTGGCTGCCCGAGGCGCAAATCTCCTTTGACGAATTCAAACCCACGACCCCGCTCATCGACCGCATGGACGGTCGGCGTCTCGAAAACGAAATCAATTTCCAGCTCCGTCCGCTCAGCGACGGCGTGCGGGCGCACATCAACGAGGCCCGCGCCGCCGCCGGATTAAAATCCGTCTGACCAAGAAAATTTATGAAACCATTCCGCAACACCGTCGTCGGCAGTTACCCGCGTCCCGGCAAGGTCGAGGACACGCTCAAGAAACCCACGCTCAATCAGGCCGAAGTGGACGAACTCGTCCGCTGGGCCGCGAAGGACCAGGCCGATCTCGGGCTGGACGTCATCACGGACGGCGAGGGCTACCGCGAGAACATGTATTACTTCTACCAAAAGCGGCTCGACGGCGTTTCGATGGAGAACATGCCCAAGAAAACCTTCGGCACGGCCGGTTTCGGCATCGAATGCGCTAGAGTTGTTGGCGAAATCAAAAATCCGCGCTGCAACCTGGCGCACAACTGGAAAATTGCCCGGGCCGCCGCGCCAAAAAATGTTTCCGTGAAGCAGACTGTCACCGGCCCGCACGTCCTGACGCGGTTTAGTGTGAACGAACGCCCCGATTTGTATCCCGACGAACAGTCCCTGTGCCGGGCCTATGCCAAAATTCTGGCCGTGGAGCTGCGCGCCGTCATCGCCGCCGGGTGCGAGTTCATCCAGTTCGACGAACCGATGTGGACGGAGGCGCCGGAACAGAGCGAGTGGGCGGCGGGCATTCTGAACGAGCTGATCGAGTCCCTGCCGAAGGTGCGCGTGGGCCTGCATGTTTGCGGCGGAAATCCGCGGCGCAAGCGGGTGTATTTCACGAAGTACACCGACCTGGTCCCGGCGTTCGCGAAGGCGAAGATTGACGAGGTTTCGCTCGAACACTGCACGCTGAGCTACAACCTCATGGACTTGTGGAAGCTCTGGAACTTCAAGGGCGACCTCGCACTCGGCGTGATTGACCAGCGCAGCGACGAGATTGAAACGACCGAGGTCATCCGCAAACGCGTCGAGCCGGCACTGAAACATTTTCCGCGCGAACGGCTGGTGCTGACGAGCGAATGCGGCTTTGGCCACGTGCCGCTCGACATCACCCGCGCCAAGCTGAAGGCGCTCGTGACCGCCTGCAAAGTTTTGTGACATGAAACCCCTCGAAGGATTGTTGGTTCTGGATTTCGCCCAGTTTCTGGCCGGGCCCAGCGCGGCGCTGCGGCTGGCCGACCTTGGTGCGCGTGTCATCAAAATCGAACGGCCGGGTGCCGGCGATCTGGGCCGCCAGTTGTACATTTCCAACCTCGAACTTGACGGTGACAGCACGCTGTTTCATTCCATCAATCGGAACAAGCAGAGTTTCGCCGCCGATTTGAAAAATCCGAACGACTTCGCTGCCGTTCGCAAGCTCATCGAGCGCGCCGATGTGCTCATCCAGAATTTCCGGCCCGGCGTGATGGAGAAGATCGGCCTGCACTACGATGTGGTGAAGCATTGGAATCCGAAACTGGTTTACGCCTCCATCACCGGCTACGGCAAGGAAGGCCCGTGGCGCGACAAGCCGGGCCAGGATCTACTGGCGCAATCCATTTCCGGACTGACGTGGCTGTCGGGCGATGCCACGCAGGGACCGGTGCCCATGGGATTGTCGGTCGCGGACATGTTTACGGCGGCGCATTGTGTGCAGGGCCTGCTCGCCTGTCTCGTCCGTCGCGGAGTCACCGGCCAGGGCGGGCTGGTGGAAGTCAGCCTGATCGAGTCGGTGCTGGATTTTCAATTTGAGGTGGTGACGACGCACCTGAACGACGGCGGCAAACTGCCGCAGCGCAGTGCGGTCAACAACGGACACGCGTATCTTGGCGCGCCGTACGGAATTTATCAAACGAGCGATGGTCATCTTGCTGTGGCGATGGGTTCGATTTTGAAGCTCGGTGAACTGCTTGGTTGCAAGCCGCTGCTGAATTATTCCGATCCCAAAACCTGGTTTACCAAACGCGATGAAATCAAAGCCGAGCTGGCGCGGCATTTGAAAACGCAGTCCACCACCCACTGGCTTTCGATTCTGGAGCCGGCGGATGTCTGGTGTGCCGACGTGCTGACCTGGCCGCGGCTGATGGCGCACGAGGGTTTCCGCGTGCTGAACATGACGCAGAAGGTGAGCCGGACCAACGGCGCAAGCCTGGAAACGACGCGCTGCCCGATCCGCGTGGATGGCAAAATCCTGACCTCGCCGCTGGGCGCGCCGAAAGTTGGGGAACACAATGCGGAGGTGCGCAGGGAATTTCTGGGAGGCTGATGAAGATCATTGACACCCACCAACACCTGCTTTACCCGGACCACCTGAAGTACTCGTGGTGCAAGGGCATCGCGGCGTTCGAGGACAAACAGTTCCGGCTGGAGGAATATCGCGCCGCCGCCAAGGGCACCGGCATCACGGAAACTCTCTTCATGGAAGTGGACGTGGATGAGCCGCAGATGAAGGCGGAAGCGGAATTTTTCCTACAGCTGGCCAGCCAGCCGGATTCCGTCGTCGTCGGAGTGATCGCGGCCTGCCGTCCGGAGCATGAGGATTTTCCGGCTTTTCTGGAATCCATCCGGCATCCAAAACTCAAGGGACTGCGCCGGGTGTTGCACACCCAGCCGGATGAGTTGTCGCAATCGTTGTTGTTCGCTCAAAATCTCGCCCGGCTGGCGCAACAGCAGCTGACATTTGATTTGTGCCTGCTGCCGCGCCAGTTGCTGTTGGGAGCAAAGCTCGTCCGGCAGTTGCCGGAGGTGCAATTTGTCCTCGACCATTGCGGCATCCCGGACATCAAGGGCGGCGGACTTGATCCGTGGCGGCAACACATCCGGGAACTGGCGAAGTTGCCCAATCTGGCCTGCAAAATTTCCGGCGTGGTTGCCTATGCCGATCCCAAGCACGTCACGGCATCCGCCATCCGTCCGTACGTCGAGTATTGCATCGAATGTTTCGGCTGGGAGCGCGTGATTTTTGGCGGCGACTGGCCGGTGTGCAACCTCACCGCCAGCCTGGGATGCTGGGTGGAAATTGCGAAGGAAATTGTCCAGGCCGAATCTTTCGAGCGGCAGGGGAAGTTTTTTTCGGGCAATGCGGAACGGATTTATAGGCTGGCATGAGTGCCTTTGACCCTAAACAGCTTCAGCAAACTTGGCCGCGGCCGTCGCAGCCGCGGCCGATTGTCATCCTCGGCGCGGGCGACATTGTGCGCGATGCCCACCTGCCGGCGTATCGCAAGGCCGGATTCGCGGTCGCGGGAGTTTACGATCTTGACACGCAGGTGGCCGAGAAGCGGGCTGCGAATTTCAATCTGCCGCGTGTGTTCCGCAGTCTGGCGGAGGCGGCCGCCCAGCCGGATGTGGTGTTCGACGTGGCCACGCCGCCGAAGGCGCACCTGGAAGTTCTCGCCCAACTGCCCGATGATGCGGTGGTCATCATCCAGAAACCGATGGGCAACACGCTGGCCGCCGCCCGGGCCATTCGCGACATTTGCCGCCGCAAGCGGTTCAAGGCTGCTGTCAATTTCCAGCTCCGTTTCAGCACGTTCATGCTGGCCGTCCACGATTTCATCCGGCGGGGCGAACTCGGCGACATCGTGGACGTGGAGGTGCATTTGAACCTGCAGACGCCGTGGGACGTTTTCCCGTTCCTGTTAACGGAACCGCGCGTGGAAATCCTGTTGCACAGCGTCCATTATCTTGACCTGGTCCGGCTTTTTCTCGGCAACCCGCGCCGGGTGTATGCCCGAACGGTGAAACATCCGAAATTTCCCAAACTGGCCAACACCCGCTCCAGCATCGTCCTGGATTACGGCGACATGATCCGCTGCTGCCTTTCGCTGAATCACTGTCATTCGTTCGGCACGAAGCATATTGACGCCTCGGTGCGGATCGAGGGCACGGAAGGCTGTGCCATCGCCACTCTGGGGTTGCTGATGGATTATCCGCGCGGCCGGCCGGACCGGCTGGAGGTTTTCCCGCGTTCGGCCGGGGATTGGCTGGAGGTTCCGCTCACGGGTGGCTGGTTTCCCGACGGATTCATCGGCACGATGTCGAACCTGCAGCGCTTCGCCGCCGACGAGGACGCGACGCTGGTTTCATCGGTCGAAGATGCGTTTCAAACCATGCTGCTGGTCGAGGCCTGTTACCGGGCCGATACCGAGGGCGGTGTTTCGATGGGATTAATCTAATGAATACAGGTTCGACTTTGGTGGTGGCATTGTGTCAGATTTGTCGAAACCAATGTTCACCAACCGGACGCCAGTGAATTCGTCCAGCCGAAGGAACCCATGAATCCTGTTTCCTCGAATCCATTGCTCGGCGTGTTTCTGCACGGCATCGGCGCAAGTTTCGCCGCGACGTGTTACACGCCGCAGAAGCGGGTCAAGCGCTGGTCGTGGCAGACCTACTGGCTCACGCAGGCGTCGTTTTGCTGGTTTCTGCTGCCGATCCTCGGCGCGATGCTGACGATCCCGCACCTGATGGACGTGCTGCGCGAAGCGCCGCGGGATGCCATGCTGAAATCGTTTGTGCTGGGAGCGGCTTACGGCATCGGCGGCACGGCCTTTGGCATTTCGATCCGGTACATCGGGTTTTCGCTCACGTATTCCATCGCCGTCGGCCTTTCCAGCGTGCTGGGCACGCTCATTCCGCCGCTGGTTCACGGCACACTGGGCACAACACTCAGCAAACCGGGTGCCGGCTGGATCATTGCAGGAATTGTGATTGGCACCTTTGGCATCGCCTGCACCGGCCTGGCCGGGCGGCTCAAGGAAATGGATCTCGCGTCCCAACAGGGCAAGGGCGAGTTCAACCTGACCAAGGGGCTCTTGCTGTCCCTGCTGGCGGGGGTGTTGTCGGCGGTGTACGGCTTTGCGCTGGACGCCGGCGAACCGATTGCCGACGTGGCTTCAGCGCACGGGGCCGGCATCTGGCGCGGCAACGTGGTTTATATCTTCTCCAACACGGGCGCATTCATCACCACGGCCATTTACTGTCTTTACCTGCACCGGAAGCACAAGACACTAGGAGAACTCATCGAGCTGCCGGCCGGGCCGGAAAAGGCGAGCCTGCCATTGAACTGGGCGATGGCCGTTGTCACCGGCGTGTTCTGGTACGGCCAGTTTTTCTTCTACAACCTCGGGCACGTGCATCTGGGCGAATACAAGTTCACGAGTTGGGCCATCCACATGATCATGCTCGTGCTGTTCAGCAACCTCGTGGGCGTGGTGCTGCGCGAGTGGCGCGCCTGCCGGCGGCTGACGCACGCGACCATCAGTTTCGCCCTGCTGGTGTTGACGGCGGCGGTGCTGTCACTCACCTATGGCAATTATCAGGGCGATCAAGCGGCGCAGGCGGCCAAGACTGCCGCCGGCCAATTGGAGACATCCAAATGAAACGCTACGGCTCCGTCATCGGCCTCCGGGCGGAAAAACTTGAAGAGTACAAAAGGCTCCACGCCGCCGTCTGGCCGGATGTGTTGAAAATGATCGTAACCTGCCACATCCGGAATTATTCCATCTACCTGCGGCAGATCAACGGCCAGCATTACCTGTTCGCCTATTTTGAATACACCGGAACTGATTTTGTGGCCGACATGGCGAAGATGGCCGCCGACCCGACCACCCAACGCTGGTGGTCGGTGTGCAAACCCTGCCAGCAACCACTCGATGACCGCGCCCCGGATGAATGGTGGACGACGATGGAGGAAGTCTTTCACCAGGATTGAACATTGAAAGTGAATGCCATGATCAACCGCCATATTTATCAATTTGTTTTTGTTGCCGCTGTCACGTTGGCTTTTGCCATCGGGCCGGTCCGGGCAGCGGAAGCAGCCACGGCCACCAATTCTCCGGCTCCGGAAAAATCGGCCACCACGCCGACCGCGCCAGCGTTGCAATTGCCGTCGGTCTTTGGCGACAACATGGTTCTCCAGCAAAAGCAACCGGTGCCGGTCTGGGGCTGGAGCAAGCCGGGAACGGAAGTGACCGTAACATTTGCCGGACAGGCTAGGCATGCCCGTGCCGGCGGCGACGGCCGATGGGAAGTGAGCTTGAGCTCGTTGCAGGCCTCCAGCCGGCCGGCGGATCTGGTCATCGAGGCGGATGAAACCAAAACCTTTACGAACATTTTGGTTGGCGAAGTCTGGCTTTGTTCCGGCCAGTCGAATATGGAGAAGCCCATCGGCAAGCAGCCCGGCCAGAAGCCTTGCCTCAACTACGAGCAAGAATTGGCGGCGGCCGATTTTCCGGAGATCCGGCTGTTCAAGGCTCACACCGCGCTGGCGGCAGTGCCGGAAAAGGATGTCAACAAGCCGAGCGGCTGGCAGCTGTGCAGCTCCAATTCGCTTGAGGCCATCAAATTTTCCGCCGCCGGTTATTTTTTTGGGCGGGAGATTCACAACCAGTTGAACGTACCCGTCGGCCTCGTGGAATCCTCCTGGGGCGGCACGCGGATTGAGCCGTGGACGCCGCCGTCGGGTTTTGAGCTGGTGCATTCGCTGGCGGACCTGGCCACTCCGCTATCCCCGACCAACAAACTGACCAACACGATGCCGACGGCCATCTACAATGCGATGATCGCTCCGTTGGTGCATTTTGCCATGCGCGGGGCGTTGTGGTATCAGGGCGAATCCAACTGCATGGGCCAGCAGCCTGATGGCGCGATTTATACCGACAAGATGGAAGCGCTCATCCGCGGTTGGCGCCAACTGTGGGGCGAAGGCGATTTTCCGTTTTATTACGTGCAAATTGCGCCGTTCAAATATTTCAGCGGCAGCCGGCAATATGCCGCTTCACCCGATGCGTTGCCGGAACTCTGGGAAGCCCAGACCCGCGCCCTGCGCATTTCGAACACCGGAATGATCGTCACCACCGACCTCGCGGACGATGTCAAAGACATCCACCCGCGCGACAAGCTGGACGTCGGCAAACGGCTCGCGCTGGTTGCGCTGAACAAAACATACGGGCGCAAGGACCTGGTTTGTTCCGGCCCGATGTTCCAGAAAATGGAAATTCATGACGGCCAGGCGGTCTTGTCGTTCGAGGACACCGATGGCGGGTTGGTCAGCAAGGATGGCCAGCCGTTGACGTGGTTTACCATCGCCGGTGCGGATAAGAAATTTGTCCCGGCCCAAGCGATGATTACCAACGGAGCAGTTGTGGTATCCTCGCCGGACGTGGCCAAACCTGTGGCTGTGCGGTTTGCCTGGAGTGAAATCGCCCAGCCCAATCTTTTCAACAGCGCCGGTCTGCCGGCGGCACCCTTTCGCACGGACCAGTTCGATTTGGGGAAGCAAACCGTTTCATCATCAGGCCGGCAAAACTGATCCGCCCATTCTTTGGCCGGTTGACCTCGTCCGGATTTCCCGGTTGGCAAATGACAGAACTGTCATCTGCCGTTCATCCCGATTCATCGGTGCGCTGTGCATCTCCGTGCTGTTGTCGCTCGTGGCAACGCCGGTGGTTTATCAGATCCTACGCACGGCAAAAAAATCCGCGTCCAGTTCAGTAACAGCGGAAAACGTTTAATCCGACGAAATGAACCGCATCATGTCATCCCTGACTGCCTGCTGTGGCCCCGGGCTCGATGTTGCATTCGCGCTCGACCAATCCGTCTCCAGCCGCTACTTTCCCGTTCGTCTCACCCCAAGGTGAATTATGGATGAATTGCTGAAAATTTTACAGGCCAACGCGACCGAGTCGCGCGAAAACATCGCCCGGATGCTGAACATCACCGTCGCGGAGGTCACCAAGCGCATCGCCGATTACGAAAAGCGCGGCATCATCCGCGGCTACCAGGCCATCCTGAATGAGGACTTGCTGGACCTCGACACGGTTACGGCTGTCATCGAGGTCAAGGTGTCGCCCCAGCGCGAAGGCGGATTCAACACCGTGGCCGAACGCATCAGCCGGTTTCCCGAAGTGCGCTCGGCCTATCTCATGAGCGGCACCTACGACGTGCTGTTGTTCATCGAGGGTCGCAATTTGCGCGAGGTGGCCGCGTTCGTCAGCGAACGGCTCTCGCCGCTCGACGGCGTGCTGTCCACGTCCACCCATTTCATGCTCAAAACCTACAAGCGCCTCGGCGTGTTGATGGAATCCGGCCATGCAGAACAAAGACTCAGTGTCGCTCCGTAGTCGCATCAACGCGACCGTGCGCGACATCCCGCGCTCCGGCATCCGCGATTTTTTCGACATCGTCAGCACGATGAAGGACGTCATCAGTCTGGGCATCGGCGAACCGGATTTTGACACGCCCTGGCACGTGCGGGAATCCACGATGTTCGCGCTGGAACGCGGCGTGACGCATTACACCAGCAACTACGGCTATCTCGAACTCCGCCAGGCGCTGGCCAAGTACGTCGGCAAAAAATTCGGCGCGGAGTACAACCCGGAAAACGAAATCCTGGTCACCGTTGGCGTCAGCGAGGCGCTCGACCTCGCCCTGCGCGCGCTCATCAACCCCGGTGATGAAGTGCTTTATCATGAGCCGTGCTACGTGTCGTATCGCGCCACGATCCTGTTCGCGCAAGGCGTGCCGGTGGCGGTGGAGACCAGGCCCGAAAATGGTTTCCGCCTGACGCGCGCGATGCTCGAGGCGAAGGTCACGCCGAAGACGAAGGTGTTGATGTTGAATTTCCCGAACAATCCGACCGGCGCAATCATGAGCCGGCAGGATTTGGAGGACATCGCCGCATTTGCCCGCGAGCGCGACCTCATCGTCATCACCGACGAAATCTACGGGGAACTGACCTACGACGCGCCGCACACGAGCATCGTGAGTCTGCCGGGGATGCGTGACCGCACGATTTTCCTGCACGGTTTTTCCAAGGCCTGGGCGATGACCGGTTACCGCCTCGGCTACGCCTGCGGCCCGGCGGAGCTCATCGAGGCGATGATGAAGATTCATCAATACACCATGCTCTGCGCCTCTTCCATGGGGCAGAAAGCCGCAATTGAAGCCCTGGCCCGGCCTGATTCTGACGTGGGCGAGATGGTGGACGAGTACCGCCGTCGCCGGAATTTTATTGCCGCCGCTTTCAAAGACATGGGCATCGAATGTCACCGTCCTTTGGGCGCGTTCTACGTATTTCCGAGCGTGGCAAAGTTCGGCCTGAAGTCGAAGGACTTTGCGCTGAAGCTGTTGAACGAGGAAAAAGTCGCGGTGGTGCCGGGCACGGCCTTCGGCGAATGCGGCGAAGGCTTTGTGCGTTGTGCTTACGCAACCAACATGGACAATCTCAAGGAAGCGATGGTGCGGTTGAAACGGTTTATCGGAAAACTTTAGGAGCGCGGAGCCTGTCCGCGCTGCTATCCATTCAATTTTGGCTTCTCCCACTTCATCCCGTGCGCTTCGGCCACGGCCGGCTGGGTGAGCTGGCCGTTCATCACATTGACACCGCTGAGGAGCGCCGGTTGCAGGTGGCACGCTTCGGCCAGCCCGTGGTCAGCGAGCATTTCGATGTAGCGATAAGTGACGTTGGTTAAAGCCTGCGTGGCGGTGCGGGCGTAGGCACCCGGCATGTTCGCCACGCAATAATGCGTCACGCCCTCCTCGAGGAAAACCGGATCATGATGTGTGGTCGGCCGGGACGTCACCGCGCAGCCGCCCTGGTCAATGGCAATGTCCACGAACACGCTGCCGGGCCGCATGCACCGGAGCATATCGCGAGTGACCAGCTTGGGCGCCTTCGCACCGGGCACGAGCACCGCGCCGATGAGCAGGTCCACGGCGGGCAGCAGTTCGAGCAGGTGGGTTTCGTTTGAAAACAGCGTATGGGCCGTGTGCAGGGTGATGTCGAGAAAACGCATCCGCTCCAGATCCACCTCGAGAATGGTGACGTCCGCGCCCAGACCCTGGGCCATGCGCGCAGCGTTGATGCCCGAGACACCTCCACCAAGCACGATGACCTTGCCGGGCAAAACTCCCGGCACGCCACCAAGCAGGACGCCGCTGCCGCCAAAATGTTTCGCCAAAAAATAGCCGCCCACCAGCACGGACATGCGCCCGGCAATCTCGCTCATGGGTTCGAGCAGCGGCAGGCGGCGATTGACCTCCACGGTTTCGTAGGCCAGCGCGGTGACACCGGATTTCATCAGGGCCAGCGTAAGCGGCTGGTTGGCGGCGAGGTGAAGATACGTGAACAGCAACTGGCCGGGCCGCAGCAGGCCGTATTCGGCGGGCAACGGTTCCTTGATCTTGACCACAAGGCCAGCCTGCTCAAAAACTGCGGCATGGGAAGCCACCAGTCTGGCACCCGCGTGTTCGTATTCGGCATCGGGAAATCCCGCGCCGACACCGGCGCCGCTTTCCACGACCACCTGATGCCCGCGTTTGATGAGCTGATACGCGCCGGACGGCAACAGCGCCACGCGATATTCCTGTTCCTTGATTTCCTTGGGGACGCCAATGATCATAGGGGAAAGCTTTCGTTATCGTCGGTGGCAGAGTTGGCAAGAGGCGCAACCGGCTCAATGTTCGCGCGTGCAACCGGCCGGGCTGCTTCAACCGCAACCGGCGATTGCGGCATCTTAGCCTTGGGAGGTTTCGCCGCAATTTGAACCGCCTCAATAGGGTCCGGCGGTACTTTGGCTCCGGGCTGTTCGTCCTTGTTCGTCTCCGGTGGTTCGTTACTTTTCGAGAACGAAGACGAGGACGATTGAGGTTCAGCCGCCAGGACGATCAGTGCCGGCCGGGCCTGGGCCGGTTCATCGGTTGCCTGCGGTGGAATGAACTCCAGCCGGGCCTGGGCGCGATTGACCAGTGCCAGCATCGTGATGGATTCGGCGGCCTTGCGCTCGGCCTCCTCGATGCGCGCGAATTCGCCGAAGACTTCCACGCGCGAAAGCTCGTCGGGCATCGGCAGTTCCTGTCCGCCGCCGGTGCGCATGACGTGGAGAATCTGGTAGGCGTTGATGGTTTCGAGCGGACGCGCGGACGTATAGGCGGCGTCCGCGCCGGCGACCTCGGTGACGAGCCGCGCGGCCATCAATGTTTGCAGGACCTGTTGCACGAGCCGGCTGGGAATGGCCAGTTCGGCGGAAATCTGCTGGACGGTCACGGGCGGCAGGCCGTTTTGAAACCGTTGACCGAGCGCGGTCATCAGCCGCAGCGCGACAAATTCGCGTCCGCGCTGGTTCACATTTTCCGCGAGCCGGTCCTGCAAATACGCGTTGCGATTCTGGAACGCATACGCGAATTGCGCGCCGAACAGCAGAATCACCCAGGAAAAATAAAGCCCGATCATGAACACGGGCACAAGGTAGAGCGGGCCGTAAATCTGTCCGTTGGAGACGACGCGCGAAACGTAGAGGAAGCCAAAGGCATTGTTCAAGTGCCACAACGTACCGCCCACGATGCCGCCGATGAGCGCCGCGCTGAAATTCACCTTCGTGTTCGGCACGAGCTGGTAAATCAGCGTGAACGTCAGCCAGATGACGATGAGCGGAAGGAATTCAAAACCCAGCCTGCCGATGAACGGTGTCCCGCTGACGAAATCCTTCGCAGTTTGAAAATGCGAACCGCCCGCCAGCGCGAGCGCCGCCACCAGCAGCAGCGGGCCGAGCGTGATGGCCGTCCAATAAAGCACGATTTGCACGAGCCAATTGCGCGCGCGCGTCACGCCCCAGATGTCGTTGAACGTGCTTTCGATGCGGCCCAGCATCGAGATGGCGACGACCACGAGCAGAATCATGCCGGTGAGACCCAGTGTTCCGGACTGCGTGCGCGCCACGAATTCATGAATCCATTGCGCCGCCGCCTTTTGTGCGGGGACGCTGATGACCGGAACGTCGCTGGCGGGAATATTCGTGGCCGACGAAGTTAAATTCGTGTCGGCGCCGGCGGATGTCGGCGTCAATGCCACTTCATTTTGCGCGGCGCTGGAATTCGTTGGCGGCAGCGCGGCCGCCAGGCTGTTCGTGTTGCGCGGCTCGGGCGGCACGATGGTGCTGACAAATTTGTCAATGGCATGATAAATTTTGTCCTCGCCCTGCGTCTTGAGCAGGCTGCTCGTGACGCCGATGGCGACCGCAAGCAGCGGGATGAGCGCCAGCAAAGTGGTGTACGACAGCGCGGACGCGCGGACGAAGCAGCGGTTGCGGACGAAGCTGCCGATGACGAGCGCGCAAAAATGCGCAAACCGTTCGAGCCGGTTGAGTTCGCTTTCGCCGCCGGAGTAAACGCCGGTCAAAATCTTGATAAGACGTGAGACTGGCTTGTTCGCCATGATGCTGTGCCACGCTAGCAAACCCATTCGCCAAGTCAACCGGCGTGCGAATCCGCCGTCTTTGAGTTAGCGGCGCGATAAATCGCTTTATCGCCGCTGCGAAATCCGCACAATGTCTGCGGACGCATCCGTAGCTCAATTGGATAGAGCTTCTGACTTCGGATCAGAAGGTTGCAGGTTCGAGTCCTGCCGGATGCACCACGATTATATTTGAGGTGCCCACTCACTTACTCTGCATCAGTATAGTGCGCGGGAGGTGTCGTAATGGAAAATATTTTTGTTTCGTCTGGCACGAGTGACGACCACCTTCATTAAGCCGCAACTATCTTATGGTCTTCGCCGATAGTCGGATTGCGACCTTCGCCGGTGCGGCGAAAAGACAGTATTGTTGGGCAAATATCGGAGCCTAACGTCCGACTGCCAGCGAAAGTGCCAGCAGGAATAATCACCGCTATGGGGTGAACACCCCATAGTACGAAGCAGGTCTTTCTGATTTATTATTTCGTGCATTATGAAAGGTAACAAGCTTTTGCAAGAGGGCGAGCTGGCAGGCGCATCAGTTCAAGGCCAAGTGGGCCTAAGACCTCAGATTCTCGTGGTGGATGAAGACAACGACCTTCGCAAGCTGTATGCCGAGGTGTTGACCCGTTCCGGCTACTGTGTGGATGCGGTTGAAGACGGCGCAGTTGGCTGGAAGGCGCTCAAGGCCAGCAGCTACTGTCTTCTGATCACCGAACACGACCTACCCGTGTTGACAGGCGTTGAACTCGTCAAAATGGTGCGCGCAGCGCGCATGGCCCTGCCGGTCGTCATGGCCGCAGAACGATTACCCACCCACGCACTGGCTCGAGATCCGTCGCTGCAATTGGCAGCCTTATTGCCAAAGCCATTTTACATCAGCGAGTTGTTGGAAACAGTGAGCACAGTCCTGCGCGCAACCAACAGTTCAAATGAAAAGATAATTCCGCAGCCAAATTGGCTAAGCCAGCCGTCAGCAAATGGGTTGAAGCTAAGCGCTCCATAGCACTCTCACAGTTCATTTTCCAATAGCAATATTATGAATCCAAATAATATCGTGAAATGGAAACTCACCAGGAATTTGGACGCAAGTCCACCTAGCTGCCGAATGATCCCGGCTATGGCGGGGGGAACGAAAATATGCAAACGATTTTGCCATCCGAGTTCAAACGCCAGATGGTGCTGATGCTGGACGGCTCCCCTCATGTCGTTGAGGACATGCACACCAGCGGAACCGCCCAGACCCGGCACAGACTCCACACCCGCCTGCGCCACCTCACGACCGGCCGCCTCATAGACCGTGTTTTCGCAGAAAACGAGCGCGTGGAGGTGGCCGCACTGGAAACCCGCCGTGTCAATTACAGCTACTCGCAGGCCGATTCGCAGATTTTCATGGATGCCGAGACTTTCGAGGAGTTCGAGTTCAGCAACGAGCTGCTCGGTGAACGCCGTGGGTTTCTCAAGGAGAACGGGGAATATAAAGCCCTGCGGCTTGATGGCAGGCTTCTCGACGTTGTGTTGCCGCCGCAAGTATCACTCAAAGTTGTAGACACCACTCCACCCAGTCGCGGCGATCTGAACTCGTCATGGAAAGAGGCGAAACTCGAAACGGGCCTCAAAATCATGGTGCCGCTGTTCATCGCCAACGGCGAGATTATCCGCATTGACACTGCCGAAAAGAAATACCTGGGGCGAGAAATGTCGGGGGCATAGGCCCGAATAACTTACGGCTACGCTTTTATGAACCGCATTCGGCTCCTTCTCGCGGTTTTACGGCATGTAGCCCGATAAAAGCGTCTCGGATATGAGGTGAACACCCCATGGAACCTGCTATGTCTGCTAACTTATTATTCATCCTGACGTGATTAAAACAACCATCCTGCCTGCAGAAGAAGCAGCCTGTGAGCCACGCTTTGAATTCCAAACGAAGCTATCTCACCGCATTCTTGTGGTGGATGACAACAGTGACATCCTAAGTCTCAATGCCATGGTGCTAAAACAATCCGGCTATCAAGTGGACACTGCTGAAGACGGCGCAGCCGCTTGGGAGGCGCTTCAGGTCAAGCCATTCAACCTCCTTATTACTGACAACCATATGCCCAAGCTGACGGGGGTTGAACTGGTCAAGAAGTTGCGTTCAGCAAACATGACGCTGCCGGTCATCATGGCCACCGGAAAATTACCCATGGAAGCATTGGGCAGGAGCCCGTCCATCGAACTGGCTGCCCTGCTGCCCAAGCCTTTTTCCTTCGAGGAGCTGTTGGAGACAGTGAGAAAGGTTCTGTGTATCACCGACTGTGTACCTGAATAACTTGAGGCACTGCCACACTGGCGAAACCGGCCAGCGATTGGCCCGGGCGGCGAGCAACTGAGACCGCTACTCTGGCAAAACCGTGAATTGCGGTCGCTTTGGCAATGGCGATGCGCCTCGGTTGGATCGGAGCTGAGGGCACGGCGGGACAGCATCCGCAGTATTAGGCAACAACATTGAAAGTGAAATTACTACTCGTCGACGATCATCCCATGATGCGCACTGGATTGCGCCAGGCGATGGCGCAGCAACCTAATTTTACAGTAGTGGGCGAGGCTGCGACGGGCGAATTGGCACTAAAGCTGGCGCAAGAAACCAAGCCTGATCTTGTGGTTATGGACATTCATTTGGCGGATATGAATGGACTCGAAGCCACTCGACAGATTCTCAGCGTTTTGCCCGCCACAAAGGTCGTCATATTCTCCGGTGACGACGCCAGCGCGCTGGTTGAAGAAGCCCTGAAAGCCGGGGCGGGCGGATTCATCTTAAAGAAGGACTCCGTGGATGAACTAATTCGAGCCGTTCACGAGGTCATGGCAGGCAAGCTCTGTTTAAGTCCGGAGTTAAGCGCAGCCATTGTGGAGGATTATCAAAAGAATCTTGTCGGTGATGTCGAGCCCCCCAAGCCGGCACTGTCGGGGCGGGAAAAGCAGTTGCTACGCCTAATTGCCGAGGGCCGGCGAAATAAGGAAATCGCGACGGATCTGAAATTGAGCCCCAACTCGATTGAAACATATCGCGCACGTTTGATGAAAAAGATCCTCTGCCGAAGCACCGCCGAATTGGTTCGGTATGCTATTCGCGAAGGGATTTCGGTCCTTTAGGCGGCTGGAAGTAATTTTCTGGGATTTGCTTCAGCATTGGTTGATGCGAAGGCGCTTCGCAGCCCGTTCGCGGCTTTCCCCCCATCCTCCCGACATTAACCGAGAAATCCGAGGTGAATTTAGAACTTTCACATTTTCACACGATCATGTGCTGGTTTCCATACATCATGTATATTGTTTTCTGTCAATCAAGGTCTTCCAACTCGTGCCGATAGTTACCTGCAATTGCGGATCTCTTTAGCTGATCGTCATCTGAGTGGTTTCGGCGAGAAATCAATCGCGCGCACTTCTGTGACACGCCGCAACCGAAACACGATAACAACCAATTCAAACACAAAATAATTATGGTTCCGACCTCAAAACCCGAAGTTAACCGCCGCAATGGCGACCACGCACTGGCTGCTCCACGCAAGACCGAATCCTTTGTGGCGGCACCGGCCACGGCCGATACGACCGAGATATCCCACGACCGGGTTGAGGCGCGCAAGCTGGCCGAGCAGAAGGCCAAGGCACGCACGCTGGCCCGATCCCAGGCGGTCGCCGAGAAGCTTTCCACGGCCACCGAGGAGGTTTCCTCGGCGATTCAGGAGGCGAGCGGCGCGATCCATGAACTGGAGAAGACCATGCAACAGATCGCAACCGGTTCGCAGCAGGCCTCGGCGGCGGCTGAGGAATCCCGCACCGCGATCAACCAAATCGAAAAGGCGTCTGACGAGGCAAACAAGACCGCGAACCTCTCGAAGGACAAGGTGAATATTTTGCAGCAGTTGGCCAAAACCACCACGCTCGACATCGAAGCCCTCATTAACGGCGTTGGCGGGGCGGCCAAGGCCAACATGGAGTCAGCCAAAATGATTGTCGAGCTGGAGCGGCTTTCGGACGAAATCGGCAAGATTGTCCATGCGGTGGCCCGGATTGCGGACCAGACCAATCTGCTCGCATTGAACGCGGCAATTGAAGCGGCGCGGGCCGGAGAGCATGGCAAGGGCTTCGCCGTCGTTGCTGACGAGGTGCGTAACCTGGCCGAGATCAGTGAAAAGAGCGCCCGCGGCATTCAAGAAGTTGTCAGCGAAATCCAGAACCAGGTAAAGGTCGTTGCGGCCGACACCGAAGGCGCCGGGAAGAAAGGTCTGGAAGAGGTTGAAAAGGCCAAGATCATAACAAAGGATCTTTCCCAGATTGGCCAGGACATGGTTGTCATCCAGCAAAGCTGCGAGGTGATTTCCTCCAACGCCACACAGGCCGTCGCGGGTGCTCGTGAATACCTGAAAGGCGCCGAGCAAATCGCCTCGGCGTCGGAAGAGTCCTCCTCCGGTTGTGAAGAGGCCCAAAAGTCCGTCCAGGAACAATCCAAGGCATACAACGAGATGGGCGATGCTGCCCGCTCAATGGCCGACCTCGCTGAGGGGCTGAAGTCCTCCACCAATGCGCAAAAGTCAGCCGAGGAGCTTGCCGCATCAGCCGAGGAATTGTCGGCGAACGCAGACGAGGTCAAAGCCTCTGCCGCGCAGATCGCCTCCGCCATTGACCAGATTCAAAAGGCCGCAGGCATCCAGGGCAAGGCGGCGGAAAAAGCCACCGAACTCGGCACGCAACTGCTCCAGGCTTCCAAGGCTATGAACGAGCGCGCCACGGTAAGCACGGACAAGATGAATGGGATCAAGGAACTCCTGGGACGGAACAAAACCAATGTCGATGCGCTTATCGTCAACGTCGGGAAGGCGTCGGAGGCGGCGGTGATTTCCGCCAAAAACGTCCTCCAACTGGAAGAGCGCACCCGGAAAATCGACAAAATTGTCGATGCCATCGTCATGGTCACGGTGCAGACGAACATGCTGGCCGTCAACGGCAATGTCGAAGCAGCCCGGGCCGGGGAATTCGGCCGCGGTTTCTCGGTCGTGGCGGGCGACATTCGCTCGCTCTCCAATGAGAGCAGCGAGAATGCGGACCGCATCAAGGATCTGGTGCGTCAGGTGCAAGCTCAAATTGTCAAAGTTGCGGGCGACATCGAGTTGGCCGGCAAAACGGCAGCGGTCGAAGCGGAAAAGGCCAGGATTTCCAGCGCCAACCTGGACATCATCGCCAAAGACGCAGACACCGTGCTGGCGAATATCCAGGAGATTGGCACCGGTGCCACTGAGTCGGTGAAGGCGTTGGACCAAGCCGGCAAAGCGACGGAACAGATCAGCTCTGCCGCGCAGCAGATGGGCCGGTCCACCGAAGAAGCAGCCAGCGCTGCCGAGGAAGCCAGCAAGGCGGCCCAGCAGATTGCGCAGGCCATCGAAGAGATCGCCTCGCAGGCCGACGAACTCCAGCACGGTTAAATCAAGCGCCGCGCGTACCTGGGCGCAGGTCGGATATCCAACCTGCCTGTGCCCTGACGTAAGGCGCACCAACATTTACAAAAATCAATTATGAGCGAACAAGCAACCCTTGAATCCGCCCAAAAGGACGAAAACCAATTGGTTACGTTCTATCTGGGTGAAGAAGAGTTCGGCTTCGACATCATGTCGGTGCAGGAGATTATCCGGCAACCGAAGCTGTCGAGGATTCCCATGGCCCCGCCCTATGTCGAGGGCGTCGCCAATCTGCGAGGCATGGTCCTCCCGATCATTGACACCCGCACCCGTTTCGGCATGCCGCGCACGGAGGACACCGACCGCACGCGGGTGCTGGTGGTGGACGTGGATGGCAACAAGACCGGCCTTCGGGTGGACAGCGTGCGCCAGGTGACGCGCGTGTTACAACGGCAAATGGAGCCACCGCCGCCGGTAATCCGCGAGGGAATGAATTCCGACTACCTCCAGAGCGTTGTCAAACTCGACGAAGGCAAACGGATCATCATGGCGCTGAATCCCAAGGCCATCTGCAAAGTGTCGCAGGTTGAACTGCAAAAGGTGCAAACGTCCGTGCAAACCGCGGTAGCGGCGACATCTGACAAAGCGAAGGACACCACCGAGGATCAGTCAATCACTCAGTTGGTCACATTCAAACTGGGCCATGAGGAATTCGCCTTTCAGATGGAGCGGGTGCGGGAAATCCTGCGCGTGGAGCGTCCCAGCGAAGTGCCGGGCACGCCAAAACACGTTCTGGGCGTGTTGACCGTGCGGGGGAATATCCTGCCCGTGATTGACCTGCGCGTGATGCTCGGTTTGAGCAACCTCGAATCGGAAGTGGTCGCGGACGCGACGGATGTGGGCGCACGCTTCAAGGCGTGGCTGACAGGTGCCGGCGACACGGTGCGTTCCGGCGCGGGCAAGTTTGACTCATCCGGCGCCGAGACAGTGCGCAAGTGGATGGCCGACTGCAATACCTCGAGCCAGGCATTGATGGAGGTTCTGAGCAATATGCGCACCGCCAACGACAAATTGCTGCGGAGCATTGCACATGCCCAGACCCTCGTAGCGGCCGAACCGGCCAAAGCAAAGGAGTATTTCCAGCAGGAAGTGGACGCCTCCGCCCAGCAGGTGATTGGGTTGCTCGACAAATTCAAGAGCAGCGTAAAGGAAAACATCCGCGAGGATCAGCGGCTGATCGTGGTGCAGACGCATGGCTCCTTGCTGGCGCTGCTGGTGGACAAAGTGCGCGAGGTGTTAAACATGCCAAAGCGCCAGATTGATCCTCCGCCACAAAACCTGTCGGAAACGAGGAACGTCGAACTCTGCGGCGTCGCCAAACTCGAAAACGGCAAGCGGTTAATCCTGCTACTGGATGCCAACCACCTTATCAAGGACGAGGAGCTTCAGAAGTTGGGTTCAGTCACGAACGAGTCCGCCACGAACGACGCTCAAAAACACCAAGTCGGCACTGAGAACGCGTCGCTGGGCGAACAGCAATTTGTGACGTTCCGTCTCGGCGATGGCGAATATGGCGTCCCGATTGCGAAGATCCAGGAGATCGATCGGTCGTCAAAGATGACCCGCGTGCCGCGCACAGCGGATTACGTAGACGGGATTACCAATCTTCGCGGCGAAGTTGTCCCGGTGATCAATGCGCGGAAACGCTTTAACCTGCCCCAGAAGGAGGCCGACGAACGCACCCGCGTGATTATCATGGAATTGGGCGGCGTCAAAACGGGCTTGCTGGTGGATTCGGTCCGCGAGGTGTTGAACCTCGCCAGCAAAGACATCGCCCCACCGCCCGCCTCCTTATCCACCACCATCGACCGCCAGTATATTTCCGGCATCGGCAAAGTGGATAGCGACAAGGCGGATGGCGACAAGCGTATGATCGTTCTGCTGGACGTGGAGAAGATTCTCCAGCGCTAGAATAAATTGCCCAAAGCCCCATAAGGTCCGGAAGGCAATCTCCAGTCTTCCGGACTTTTGCCCAATTAGTCTATGAAACGTATTCGTGTATTGGTCGCCGATGATTCCGCCCTAATGAGACGGACGTTGCGCCATGTGATCGAGTCCGACCCTGAGTTTGAACTGGTTGGGGCTGCGCGCGATGGCGAGGATGTTCTGCAGAAAGCCCGCGAACTCAGGCCGGACGTTATCAGCATGGACATCAACATGCCCAAGATAGACGGCATCACCGCACTCCAGATCATCGTGAACGAGAACATCTGTCCGGTGGTGATGTTGTCGTCCCTGACGCTCAAAGGGGCGGTCACTACGTTTGAGTGTCTGGAGTTGGGCGCTTTCGATTTCGTGGGCAAGCCCGACGGCACGGTGAGTTCGGACCTCGGCAGCGTAGCGCGCGAATTGGTACTGAAACTCAAGGCGGCCGCCGGCGTGGGCACGCTTCAGCGAACAGGCAGGCGGCGCCGTGAACTTCGCCAGGAAATTGTTCGCACCAAACCCGCTCTCTCGGGAACAGATTTCAATCGGCTCAAGCAGAACGTGACGTTCACGGCCATCGCGATTGGCATTTCGACCGGCGGCCCGGCCACCATCATGGAGGTGCTGCCCCAGCTTCCAAGCGACATCCGCGGAACGGTGTTCCTGGTGCAGCACATGCCGGTGTCTTTTACCAACACGTTCGCGCGCCGGCTCAACGACGCCTGCGACCTGGAAGTTGTTGAGGTTGAATCGGGGATGGAAGTCCAACCCGGTTATTGCTACGTGGCGCGCGGCGATTCTCACCTGACTTTGTATCGAAAGCTCAACGGGCAGGTATTCATCCGCATGCCCACCACCCCGCAGACGCTCTTTGTCCCATCGGTCAACGTGATGATGGAATCGGTTCTGGCTGTCTATGGTCGGGATACGATTGGCGTTTTAATGACGGGCATCGGGGACGACGGCGCCGACCAGATGATGAGGATCAAGGAAGCCGGCGGCTATACCATAGCTGAAAGCGAAGAAAGTTGTGTCGTCTATGGCATGCCGCGCGAAGTGATCGAGCGCGGTGGTGCGTGTGAAGTGCGGCCAAGCTGGGAGATCGCCAAGGCCATCCTGAAGAAATTGTGACCCGCGACCTTCGTCGAAAATGATTATGCAAACACTAATTGCCCAACTGGCTCTGGAAGACGAGGCCGATCGCATCAACGCGGCCGAGGACTTGGGTTATGCCAATGTCTCTGAAGCCATCGCGCCTTTGTTGGATCGATTGGCAATCGAGCCATCGCGCAAGGTGCGCGAAACCATCTTCCTAGCTTTGGAAAGGATTGATCGCCCGGAGGTCCGCGTTCACATGGCATTGCTGCTTGATAGCGATGATGCCTTCCTGCGCAACCAAGCCATCGGTCTGCTCCAGCGGAAAGGCGCCGCGTCGGCGCCCGTCCTGTTGGCGCGAATGGCTGATGCCGACCCGGACGTGCGGAAATTCGTGCTCGACGCTGCGGCGGGGATTTCATCGCCGGACGTGGAGCCGATTTACGAGGCCGCGATGCGAGATCCCGACATGAACGTCTTGATTGCGGCATTGGAGCATTTAGGTCAGCAACGTAAGAGCCGGTTCAAGCCGACGGTTGAAGAGATTTTCCTGAAGGCGACGGAACCGATGCTGGTGTGCGCGGCGTTCGCCACACTGTTGCAGATCGGTGATGCCGCCTCCTGGCGATCCATTCGTCAGCGTTATCCGACGGCGGCGAGCGTGCCGAATTGGCAGTTGGGTTGGTGGATTCGCGCGTTGGGAGAGTTCGGTCCGGCGGATGAAATTGAGGTGTTTCACGACATCCTGCAGATCCACGACGGCAAAGTCGCGCCGGATACCATTGATGCGCTCGAGCGCTTTCAGGTCCGGCATGGCCGGGTGGAAATCACGGAGGAATTCTGGAAGCTGCTTCGGGAAACACTACAGGCCACGATGGCGCCCGAAGATAAACTCCAACTGCTTCGCATGGTCGGTGGTTTTGGCGCGCCAGCGTCTATTGGCGACCACTTGGTCACTTTGCTGGAGCAAAGCGATCGCGTGACGAGGCTCGGAGCGATCGAAGGTATCAAACGCCTGGGCCGGGCGGACTTAATGTCGCGTTTGCGGGAATGGCGCAGCGTTGAGACCGACGCCGAAGTCGCCGAAGCGCTTGGAGAGTGCTGAGGACAAAATTATGACTCTTGCACTAAAAGATTTCGCCACCATTCGGGATGAGGTATATCGCAAACTGGGCCTCTACTTCGAAGACTCCAAGGTTTATTTCATCCAGAAACGGATTGAAAAGCGGATGGAGTCTTTGGGAATGGAATCTTTCGCGGACTATGGGTTTCTACTGCGGTTCGGCGACAAGGACGGCAAGGAGCTACAAGCTTTGGCGAATCTGGTCACGACCAACGAGACGTATATGTTTCGCGAGTTCGAACAGCTCCAGGCGTTTGCTGATCACTGTCTCCCGATGATCCTGAAGCCGCGCGAGGACGCCAATGACCGGCGGCTGAGGATTTGGTCGGCGGGTTGTTCTTCGGGCGAGGAGCCCTATACGCTCGCCATCATTCTCAAGGAAGTCATGCACGACTTCGCCAGCTGGGATATCAAAATCAAGGCTACCGACATTGATCAGGTACGTTTGGAAATGGCGCGCCGGGCGGTTTACGAGGAACGATCGGTCAAAGAAGTCCCTCCCCAATACTTCGACCGTCACATCGTGCGGCTTCCCGCCGGGTTCTTTGCCATCAATCCCGCAACCGCGAAGCTGGTCGAGGTCGAGCATTTGAACCTGAGCGACCGCATGGCCATGCGCGGCATGAAACAGTTCGATTTCATTTTTTGCCGCAACGTGCTGATTTATTTCGACGATGCCTCGCGGAAGGCGGTGGTGGATCACTTTTACAACGCCCTGAAGCCCGGAGGATTCATCTTCCTGGGCCACTCGGAATCCGTCGGCCGCATCAGCACCTCGTTCAAGCTGCTGCGCCTGGGCCAACACCTCGTTTACCGCAAGGAATAATATGACCAGAGTTCTGATTATCGACGATTCGTCACTGACCCGCGAGTTCCATTCCCACATCTTGAAAGATGCGGGCTTCATCTGCGTCACCGCCGCCGATGGCATGGAGGGACTGGAAAAGGCGACCGCGGAAAAATTCCACATTATTCTCACCGATATCAACATGCAGGGAATGGACGGCTACGAGTTCATCCGGCGCGCGCGGCAAAACCCAGACTACGACGAGGTGCCAATCATTATCATATCCACAGAAGCCAAGGAACTAGACAGGCAAAAAGGCTTCAGCGCGGGTGCCAATCTTTATCTCGTCAAACCGACGGATGCCAAACGGATTGTCGAGAGCATGAAGATGTTATTGGGGACGCGGTGAGGTCTTGAATCCAATTGAATTCACATGCGATGGCCAAGCAATACAAAGTTGGGCGAGAAAGCGGGGCGCCTGCAACAGGCCATCCGGGCTTTCCTCAATGTCTGTTGCCGTCTCGGACCGCCTGTATGGCCATTCGCGAAGAGTGGGAAGTCCGCCGCCCCGGAGTTGAAGGCGGGAGACTGGTCTCATCGCTTGGAAGAGGAAAAGAGGTTCCTGCTTTCGCTTGTCCGTGGCATCGAGACGGAATTTTTAGCCTCTGGCGACGGACTCATGCGCCTGGCACAACAGTTGAACGGAATCCAGAAGGAATGCCAGTCGCTCACCGACTTGACCTTGGGCCAGACACAAGACGCCGCAGTCCAATTCGCGTTTCAACTGCTCAAGAAATCGGAGGATCTTGTGCTGGCTAGTTATGAACAATACGATCATGTGTTTGCCACTTTCAACGAGCTGCAGCAGCGGCTCGCGCAACTTTCCAAGCAGCACGATGAACTCATGCGCGTCCTGTTGCCGTTGAACTTCATCACGATGTCGTTCCGCATCGAAGCCAGCCGCCACCCAATGGAAGTCCAGCAGGCTTTTTTCACGCTGGCTGACAATGTAAATCGGACGGTCAACGAAGTCCGCAGCACACTGGAGCGGCAATTTGACGAACTCGCGGCGAGCGAGCGCATTGCCCGGAGCCTGATGGAGCAAATCTCCGCCTCGATTCAACAGCATCGCAAAGAAGTCACCGCCACCTTGGAATCGAGCCGCAACCATTTGCGCGCCTTGAGCGAGGCGCTCACCAGCTCGGGGGCCGGGGTCACGGATCTTTCCCAGCTCAACCAGACGGTCACCCGCCACATTGGCGGCATCGTCATGGCCCAGCAATGCCAGGACATCACCCGCCAGCGAATCGAGCATGTCGGTGAAGCGATGGATGAGATGCGCATCCATCTGGGTGACGCGCGGCCAGCCACCTTCGCCAGTAATTCGGAGAATCATCAGTTCATCTTCCGGGCCGCCCAGATTCAGTTGCATCAAGTCCAGAACGTTTTCGACCAGCTCAATCGGGCCGCCGATAGTCTCAAGTCCGGCATCCAGAGTCTGCGCACCGAGGCGGGCGCCGCCGCGGAAGCGGCGGTCAAAGTGGGCGGCACCACACTCGACGCCAAGGTCGCCAGCCAGTGCCAGGCCGGCATCGGCCAGATTCTTGGCATCGTCAAACAGGCCGTCCAGAAAATTGCCGACATCATCGCCGCCTTCGAGCCGTTGCAGGCGAGTTTCGTTGACTGCACCAGCAAAGCGACCGCGCTGGCGCGCGACGTGCGCCACGCCGGGTTGAATGCGCAGGTTTTCGCGATCCATGCGCCCGACGGCGCCACTTTGGAAGTGCTGGCGGGGCGCATGCGGGTCATCTCGGAAGAAGCCATCCAGCAGGTCGGGCAGATGGGAGCCGCGCTCAGCCACACGACCGAGATGGTCAACAATCTTCGGCAGCGGCTGGAAGATTTTAAACTGCTGGGCGAGGCCGAGCAGGAAATCCTGACCGATGAGTCTGCGCTCTCGCAAAAAAAACTCTCGGACCTGGAGGTCGCCATTCCGGTACTGATCCGGCGCGTCACTCAGCAACAGGGAACTTTCGCCCAATCTGTCGAGGAGGTGCTGGCGAACGTCCAGTTTCCGGTTACCGTCGCCGAAGCCAGTTCGCGCTCCATCGGCTTCTTTCGGAACTTGGTGGCTTGGGGCAGCGAGGGCGGCTCAGGACTTGTCGTCGAGTCTCCGGCTTCCCAAAAAATTGATCTGCTCCAGTCCAAATACACGATGGAGTCGGAGCGGCTCGCGCACGCGGCGGCATTGGAGCCGGTGCTGGCGCCGGCGGGTGCCACCGTTGACGGGTCTTCAATCGAGATGTTCGATGATTTCACGTCACCTGCGCCCACCATTGCCGGCACCCCCGGCGAAATCGTTCCTCCCATTGAGAGGTCAGAAGGTCAACCGCGCTTGGCTGACTTGCCGAAGCGTGAAACTGCCCCGCCAGTGCCAACCCTTCCACCAGCCGAAAAGAATCCCGCTGCCAGCGAGGAACTGGGCGAAAACGTGGAGTTGTTCTGATGACAACCATCCCTTGCATCATCCCTCCGGCTGACGCGCATCCGAATGTACCGGGAACGGTCTTGCGGGACTCGAAACGTCTTCTGCAATCCACGCTCAACGCGCTTTCCGCTCACATCGCGATTCTCGATGAGCAGGGGACCATCATCGAGGTCAACGCTGCCTGGATTCGCTTTGCCTCCGAGAATGACTTCATCGGCGGCCAGCACGGCATGGGCAATAACTACCTGGAAGTTTGCGATTCGGCTTCCGGCAGTTCCTCCGAAGGAGCGTCAGCGGTGGCCGGCGGCATCCGCGCCGTCATGGCCACGCAGCGCGCCGAATTCCTGCTGGAATACCCATGCCACAGCCCTGAGGAACAGCGCTGGTTTGTCGTACGCGCCACCCGCTTCGACGGCGACGGGCCGGTGCGGGTGGCGGTGGCGCACGAAAACATTACCGAGCGTAAACTGGCGGAGGAAGCATTACGCGAAAGCGAACTCCGTCTCGCTCACGCCATGAGCCTGGCACAATTGGTGAGTTGGGAATATGACGTGGCGAGCGGACTCTTCACCTTCAGCGACCGCTATTACGCTCTCCACGGCACCGCCGCCGAACTGGAAGGCGGCAACCTGATGTCCGCCGAGTTCTTTGCCCGGAAATTTATGCATCCGGACGATGCGCATCTGGTGGCTGATGAAGTTGCCAAGGCCGTGGCCACGGCTGATCCGGACTACCATTCGCAACTCGAATGTCGCATTTTGTGCCGGAACGGTGAGCTTCGGCATGTGGTCGTACACATTGCCATTGCCAAAGATGCCGCGGGGCGAACCATTCATCTCCGCGGCGCGAGTCAGGACATCACTGAGCGCAAGAAGTCAGAGCAGGAATTGCGGAACCTCTGGCGGGCGATGGAGCAGACGCCGGCCACGGTGGTCATCACGAACGTCAGCGGCAACATCGAGTATGTGAATCCGAAGTTCGTTGAAATCACCGGATATAGCATCGCGGAGGTCCTCGGCCAAAATCCGCGCATCCTCAAATCGGGACTGCATGATGCGAGCTTCTACAAGGCCATGTGGGATACGGTCCTGCAAGGCAATGTCTGGAAGGGGGAAATTAACAACAAGAAGAAGAACGGCGACCTCTACTGGGAATCGGCCAGCATCTCCCCGGTCCGCAATCCAAATGGGGAGATTACGCACTTTATCGCTGTCAAAGAGGACATCACCGGGCGCAAGCTTGCCGCCCGGCAGTTGACCGAACTAAAGCTCAACGAGGAACTTTCCCGCCGGGCGCTGGAGCACGAACGGGAGTTAAATCAGATCAAGAGCCGCTTCGTGAGCATGGTCTCGCACGAGTTCCGCACGCCCTTGGGTGTCATTAACACTGCCGCCCACCTGCTCGGACGTTATACAGACCGCATGACCGACGAAGAGCGGGGCACGCAGGTCCAGGAAATTCAAAACTCTGTCGAGCGCATGACCGGGATGATGGAAGACCTCCTCCTGCATGGAGAATTTGAAACCGGGAAAATGGAATGCAAACCTTCGCGGGTGGACGTGGAGTCGCTTTGCCGGCGGTTAATCTCGGAGGTGCCGAACCACCCCGGCGCGCCTTGCCCGATCCAATGCGCCATTGATCCCGCCGCGCGCGAAGCCGTCCTCGACGAGAAAATTCTGCGCCACATCCTGGGCAATCTCCTCAGCAACGCGGTCAAGTATTCCGGCGATGGCCAGCAGCCGGTGACGATCGAGGTGAAACGTGTGGTCGGCAAGGCGCCGACCAATGGTGACGCCGTTGACACGAAGATGCCTCCCCAGGATCACCTTGAACTGAAAGTCAGCGATTCGGGCATCGGGATTCCGGCTGCGGACATTGCCAAACTGTTTCAGACCTTTCATCGGGCGGCCAACGTCGGCAATCGCCCGGGCACCGGCATGGGTTTGGCCATCGTCAAGCAATACGTGGATTTGCACCGGGGCAAAATCCGCATCGAAAGCGAAGAGGGAAAGGGCACCACGGTTTGGGTGAGCTTGCCGATCGCCCCCGCTCGGGGGATTTAGTGAAAACGTAACCTTATGCAAAAAATATTGATCATCGAAGACGAACAGGCCTTGCGCGCACAGATGGCGCAGCTTCTCCGATTTGAGGGCTTCGAAGCGCTCGAAGCTGCCAACGGGAAGCTGGGCGTTGAGACGGCGATTAACTCCGTTCCGGATCTCGTCGTTTGCGACATCATGATGCCGGAGCTGGATGGCTTCGGCGTCCTTCAGGCTTTGCGCGGCCATCCGCGGACGGCGATGATTCCCTTCATCTTTCTCACCGCGCTGGTCGCCAGCCTCGACCGCCGCCACGGGATGGAAGAAGGCGCCGATGATTACATCACCAAGCCTTACAACCCGGACGCGCTCGTCGGCTCCGTGCGCCGCCGTTTGGAAAAGCGAAGCCGCCAGATCGAGGAAAGCCGTCTCCGCGCCGAGGAAGTCAGCCTGGCAGTGGCCGCGTCGGTGCCGCAGGAAATCCTGGAGACGCTTGACCATATTACGACCGTCACGAATCTGATGGTGCTCAAGTATGCCGCGCAGGACCCCCAGGTTTCAGCCATGCATCAGGCCGTGGCGCAGGAGTCCGTCCGGTTGCGGCGCATGATGCGGCGGCTGCATCTCTACGCCCAACTGCCCCAGCTCTATGCCAATCGCTTCGAGCTGGTTAGAACCGGATCGCTCGCCATGACGGGAGCGGTGATCGAACGCGTCGCGCGGGAAGCCGGCCGAAGTTGGAATCGGGAAAAGGATCTGGCGATTGCGGCGGAGCCGGCGCAACTGCCCTTGAGCGAGGAATACCTGGTATTGCTCGTCGAAGAGTTGGTGGACAACGCGTGCAAGTTCTCCGCGCCGGGCACACCCATTGAGGTCCAGTGCCACGGCCGGCGCGAGTTCTGGTCGCTGGCCGTGAGCAATCGCGGCGCCGGCATGAGCGCGAATCAAATCTCCCGGATTGGCGCCTTCAAACAATTTTGGAGCGGGAGCAAGAAACCGCAAGGACTCGGCTTGGGGCTGGCCCTGACGCAAGGCATCGCCCGCCTGCACGGCTGCGAGTTTGCCATCGAATCAGGCGCGGATGCGATCACCGCCACCGTCCTCATGCCGCTGGAAATCCAAGGAGACAAAACCAATGAACAATAATATTGCCTGGGTGGAACTGGCCCGCCTGCCAGTCGCCAAGATGCAGGATGTGCTCCTGGCGCGATTCGTTGGCCGGGACGAGGCAGCCAAAATGGGTTTCCCCCCGGCCATTTTGACTCGGCTTGCCACGGTGATTTCTGAAATTGCCCGTAACGTGGTTCAACACGCCGGTTGTGCCGGAGAAATTCAAATTGGCCAGGTTACCGAGGGCGATCGACATGGACTTCGTGTCATCGTTTCGGACAAAGGCAAAGGCATCGAGCATCCGGAACAGTTTCTGGATAATGGCAAAGCCGGCACTCTCGGATCAGGGTTGCCTGGCACGCGCAGTCTGGTGGATCAATTTTACATCCAATCGGAGCCGGGCGCGGGCACTACGATCACGATGGAGTTCTGGCAGAAGAAGGGCACACCATGAGCTGGCAAATCAAATCCGAGGGAGGCACCACTGTGGTGGTGCTGGAAAGCGAGATGGGGATCCAGAACGCGGCGGAATTTCATCAGGCCGTGCTGCCTTTGGCCGTCACCGGCGGAGCCGTGCGCATCAATGCCCACGCGGCCAAGTCCGTCCACACTTCCATCATGCAGATTCTTTACGCGCTGTCAAAAGCGGTCCCAGATTTCGCGGTAATCGACGCCTCGGAAGACTTTCGAGCGACCGAGGCGCGGGTCGGCTTTTCCCTGCCGGGAAGCAACCCGGCCAAAGCTTTAGTCAGCTCCCCGGAACCCGCATAGGATCTTTATGGCCAAAACAATCATGGTAATAGACGACTCAACGAGCATGCGCCAAATGGTCAAGTTCACCTTGACGGGTGCCGGTTATGAGGTTGTCGAAGCTCAGGACGGAGTGGACGCCTTGGGCAAATGCAATGCCCAAAAGGTGGATCTCTTTATCACCGACCTCAACATGCCAAATATGGACGGGATTCAACTCACACGCCAGTTGCGCGCCCAGGCGACCTACAGATTCACACCCATTGTCATGCTGACGACCGAATCCCAGACGGACAAGAAAATGGAGGGCAAGGCGGCTGGCGCCACCGGCTGGGTCATCAAACCGTTTCAAATGGAACAATTGCTGGCCGTGGTGAAAAAGGTCTGCCCGTGAAGAATTCCAACATGAACCTCGCTGATATATGGATATAGTTGCGCTCCAGATAAAGATGCGGGCCGCTTTCCGGGTGGAGGCCACCGACTTGCTGGCTGAGTTGGATTCTTCGATGCTGGAACTAGAGTCACGTCCAAAGGACGCGGATCTTCTGAACCGCGTCTTTCGAGCCATCCATACCATAAAAGGCTCCGGGGCCACCGCGGGCTTCAACGAGATGGCCGCTTTCACCCATCACGTCGAGGAACTGTTCGATGAAGCGCGGATGAGCCGGCTGACAATTACGCCGGAGATGATTGATCTTGCCCTGCGGGCCAAGGATTTGATCGGGCAATTGCTTGACTCTGACAGCCCTGCCACCCTGGACCCGGCTTGCACTCAAGTGGTGGAAGCCCTGGCCAAATTTCTTCCTCGTTCGGAAAAACCGAGTCCCAACGGCCAGACAAAACCTGGCGGCAACGCCGGTCAAAGGCAGCGGCACAAAATCTATTTCAAGCCGCACCCGCAGATCTTTTTCAGCGGCACTGATCCGGTCAACTTGGTGGACGAATTATGCACTTTAGGAGCGGCCAGCGTAACCGCCCGGGTCGAGGGAATTCCTCCTTTGGACAACCTGAATCCGGAGCAATGCTATCTGGCCTGGGAGATGGAGCTGCTGAGTGAGCAGCCTATCGCCAAGATCAAGGAGGTGTTTCTCTTCATCGAAGATGAAAGTGAAATTCGCATTGAGAGCCGGCTTGAACCGGCACCGGGCGAAACCGCGAAATCCGATCCGCTGGCTGACTTTTTGAACATTGCCGGACAGAGCCTGGAGGCTTTGGATGGCTTCTTGTCGCACCTTCGCGGCGCCACGGAACCAGATCGCGAATGCTGCAAGAACTATCTGCGCATCCTCAAAACTTTTCAGGCCGCTGCGTCCCGCCAGGATCAGAAGGAACCGTCGGTTCTTTTGGAGGAACAAATTCATCTGCTCGAAGCCGCAGCCACCAGCAACGTGACTTTGTCGGATGAGATCAAGGGAAACCTTGAGGAGGGTTTCCAGCAACTGAGCGCATCGATCAATTCTTTGCGCGAGAACAAGCCAGGCCGGAACAAGTTGGAAACTCCGACGACACTTTCTGCTCCGGCGGCCGCGGAAGCCGAAGGGCTAAAGAAAGAAACGGTTCATACCGCTACTTCGATCCGGGTTGATCAAGAGAAATTGGACCGGCTCATCCAGTCCGCAGGGGAGCTGCTGGTCGCACGAAATGCCTTTCCCATTCTGGCCAAGAAACTCGCCCGGGAGCATGGCCTCAGCGGGATGGGCAAGGAGGTCAAGGACGCCGGCGACCACATTTCACGCATTGCCGAAGACTTGCAGGCGGCAGTCATGTCCATCCGGATGATGCCCATCCGGACGGTCTTCCAGCGGTTTCCGCGGATGGTGCGCGACATTTGTCGCGCGCAAGGCAAAGAAGCCGAATTGGTGCTGGAAGGCGAGGACACGGAGTTGGACAAGACGGTGATCGAACAGATTGCCGATCCGCTGGTTCATCTGGTGCGCAACGCGGCGGATCATGGCATAGAGGCGCCGGAAGTCCGCGTGCAAGCGGACAAGCCTCGTATCGGCAAGGTCACCCTGAAGGCCTATAACAAGGCAAATAATGTTGTCATCGAAGTCCACGACGACGGCCGTGGCATGGATCCGGCACGGCTTAAAAAGAAGGCGCTGGAGAAGGGGCTCATCACGGCCAGCGCCGCCGAGGCGATGGACAATCACGCTGCTTTGGAGTTGATCTTCCTTCCTGGTCTTTCGACCGCCGAGCAAGTGACCGGAATTTCCGGACGCGGCGTGGGCATGGACGTTGTCCGCAGCAACATTCACAAATTACACGGAACAACCACAATCGAAAGCAAGCTGGGCGGGGGCTCCAAAATCACCATCACGTTGCCCGCCAGCCTCATGGTATCCAAGGGAATCCTGGTCGAGGCCAATGGTGAGGAATATGTTTTTCCAATCGATTCCGTCGTGCAGATGGTGCGGCTGGCACGCCAACAAATTCACTGCCATGAGGAAGCCCACTTCGCAATCATTCGGAACGAGGTATTCCCCATACTGCGGCTCGCGGACCATTTTTCCTCGTCAGGTCGGATTCCAGAAACTGCTTGGTCCGAAGAAGTGCCACTGGCCATTGTCCAGACGAACCAGGGGAGGGTCGGAGTCGCCGTGGATCGGTTTATCGGACAGGTCGAGGTGATCGTGAAACCCATGGGCTCCGAATTCGCAAACATTTCCGCCTTCCAAGGCACTACGATCATGGGTGATGGCCGAATCGCGCTCGTCATCAATCCGTCGGGCTTCGTCGGCTCCAGCGATGAATCAAGCCGCTGCCTGCTGACACCCACGCTAACAAACTAAACTTAACAACCATAAAACATATGTTGAATCCCGACGACTTCAAGCGAGCAATCCAATCCATCGACGCCTTGGGGGCGACCCCCGCCGTGCTGGTCAAGGTGGCAGAACTGGCCAAAGACCCGAACACACATCTCGAAGCGATTTGTGAGTTGTTGCGAAATGACGGTCCGCTCGCCGCGGACATCATCCGTATCAGCAATAGCCCCTACTATTCTCCCGCGACGTTCCACGGCAATTTGGGTTCAGCGGTCAACCAGATTGGTTTGCGCGAAGTCATTCGAGTGGTCAACTTGAGCCTGTCCCGACAACTTTTCGCTCGCGACCTCCCCGGGTATGGCGTCTCAGCCAAGGACTACTGGAGTGATTCCATCGCCGCCGCCTTGGTGATGGAGGTATTGGCGAAACACTCAGGACTGAATCCAGCAGACGCCCACACTATCGGAATTCTGCACGCGATTGGGCGTGTTCTGATCAACCGCGTCATCGATGAACAGGGTTTTGCCATCTATTGGGATGGCCACCAGGCAATAGAGGAGTGGGAACGCGGTTCGGTGGGATTCGATTACGCCGAGGCCGGGGCGATGCTGCTCGAACACTGGCGCTTTCCGACCGCGACATGTGATATCATCCGCTGGCAACTCAATTCCGAAAAGGCGGTCGAACAATTGTCCCCGCTTGGGACATTGCAGTTTACCCGTCGTTTGCTCGCGTTGACCGGATTGGATTTTGATAATAAAGATTGGCAGTTTCCCGAGACGGACCCGTTCGTGCGGGCGTCACAACTTACTCCTGAGTTAGTTTCCCAGTTCGTGTCTGTGTGCCGGGACGAGTTACAGCGCGTCATGCAGTCGGTTGATTTGGAATGAAACTGGCAATTGCAAATTCCTCCCTGGCAGGCGCACGAGATGCGTGAACCCGATCCGGAAAATAGGTAGGCGGAACAATGTTGGATTTATCGTTTTTTTGCTGCACCAGCAGAAGGCATGGGGCCAGACCCGCCTCCGGATCGAAGAATGCCCGGTCATTCTACTGTTGGTAGGTTCCCGATCGGCGCGCGCGTCGCATCCCTGCGTTATAACTCTCATCAAGTTGCTATTATCTCAATATGTGTCGCTGAGGGTCGAATTGCGACCCTCGCCCACGTGATGCGTAGCACCTCCGGGAGTCGAACTTTGTGAGCCGAACGCGAAGTAAGAACCCGGAGGGCCAACGAATGTCCTGTTATTTTTCGATTACCGGAATCCGGGTGTGATTAGATCCTGATGTTGTGGCCACCCGACGTAGGTTGTTCAATAAAAACAATGGCGCACCCAGCAGGATTTGAACCTGCAACAACTCGATCCGAAGTCGAGTACTCTATCCAATTGAGTTACGGGTGCTCTGGTCGACGAAGGTTAATCGCCATTGGCCAGCACCACCATCCCGGCGCGATTACGTCGGCGAACTTGAATTCCAAACGAGTTCATTTTCCGGCTTTGACTCGACCGTGTCAATGGCAACAGAATGGAAGAAGATGAATCAACCGCCGGCGTTGCCTTGAATGATAACCGCCCATACTGCGATGCAACTGACTTACTGGCCTGCCGCGCAGGAGGGTTGACCTTCACTTTGCGCATCCCTGCGTGCCAATTGCCGGGGTCAATCTGCGGAATTGCTGTTTACGCAGCTTTAGGCAATGCCTTGAACACGCTTCCAAATCCCGGCGTGACTCGCTTCTTTTGGTCCGCGTAGATCGCAGCAGTAGTGGCAATGTGTGAGTGCCGCAAATAGCCTTGTGCGGCGTAAATGCCCAATGCTGATGCCACTTCTGCCCCCACCTCCTTGCGCAGCATGTGGAGAGGCTTGTCGCTCTTGATACCAATTTTGCGCAACCACGCCATGGCTTCGTCAAAGACAGGCTTGCACCGGTAATACCGAAGTGCACCGGGCGGTTTGGGCGGGCGGGGACTTTCGATAAAGAACCGGGAATTGCCAAATTGCATCATTTCCTTGAGTTCTTCCGCCACCTCATCCTCCATGTCCAGCACATCTTCGGAGGCCACGGTTTTCAAATGAAAAAACTCGGTGTTGTGGAGCACCAAGCGGAGGCGGGGGAAATCAAATGATGAACGCTCCAGCATGTCGATTTCTCCGTGACGCAGCCCAAAAACCAACCCCAAGAGAATCACCTTATAAATTTCGGGCTTTGACTCCCGCCCAATTGGACGCGGATGTAAAGCGTCGCTGTCTGAATATCGTCGTCGCTTTTGGTGGGCAACGTTTTCAGCCGCGTCTTCCAGTATGTCGAAGTTGTCTTGTTCGCGCTCATAATTCCCAATAAAAATACTAGCCACTTTTTCTATCTTCCATTATAGTGACGAGTTGAATGGATTCGTGAAAAAATGTTTGGAAGATATTTAGGACAAGGCGCTTCCACACAATGCTGCACAACACCGTTCAACAGCGTTATCCAGCGTGGACCGGAACTTCGGATCAGAAGGTTGCAGGTTCGAGTCCTGCCGGATGCACCACAAAAACCAATCGGATCAATTCATGAAAACTCCCGGCCAAGTCAGCCTTGCGTGCGTGCTTTGCCTGACATTTTTTGGTGGGATAACCATTTCGGTTCCGGCTGCCGATGACGCGCTGGCCTGGCCGCCGATCACCTCGCAGGCCAGGCCCTGGGCGTTCTGGTGGTGGATGGGCAGCGCCGTGGACAAAACGAACATCACGAAGGAACTCGCCCGTTACCATGACGCTGGACTTGGCGGCGTCCACATCATACCAATTTATGGCGCAAAAGGCTTTGAGACAAATTACATCAACTACCTTTCGCCGGAATGGATGGAGATGATGGGCTGGTCGGTCGCCGAGGCGAACCGTCTCGGCATGGGGGTGGACATGACTACCGGCACAGGCTGGTGTTTCGGCGGCCCACAAGTGACGGCACAAGATGCGAATGCCAATGTCGTGGTGAAAACTTACGACCTCGGTGTGGGCGAAAGGCTCAATCAAACATTTGACCACAAAACCACCCAGGCGCTCGTGGCATTCGGGCCGGACGGAAAATCAACTGACCTGACCGATGCCATCAACACGAACGGCGAGGTTTTCTTTTCTCCGCCGGGAAATTGGACAGGCACGGGAACCGCCACGCCAAAAACCTGGACCGTCTATGCCATCTCGCAAAAACCTTCCGGTCAGAAAGTCAAACGCGCTGCGCTTGGTGGCGAAGGCTGGATGCTCAACCTGCTTTTTCCGCCGGCGACGGATGATTTTCTCAAGCCTTTTACCGCCGCCTTTGCCAGTTATCGCGGCCCCAAACCGCGCGCCCAGTTTCATGATTCCTACGAATATCGTTCCGACTGGTCGCCCGATTTCTTGGCCGAGTTTAAAAAGCGCCGCGGCTACAAATTGCAAACCGAGCTGCCGGCGCTGTTCGGAACAAATATTGATGACCACGCCGCCCGTGTCCGGTGCGATTATCGCCAGACCGTTTCCGAAATCATGGCCGGGGAGTCGCTGCCCGAGTGGACAAAATGGGCGCACGAACACGGTTTCATTGCGCGCGACCAGGCGCACGGTTCGCCCGGCAACTGGCTTGACCTTTACGCCACCGCCGACATCCCCGAGACGGAAATGTTCCACACCAACCGCAGCAAATTGATTTCAAAATTCGCGTCATCCGCCGCGCACGTCGCCGGCAAGCCGCTGGTCAGCGCCGAAACCGGCACCTGGTTGAACGAGCATTTCACCGGGACATTGGCGGAGATGAAGTACCTGGTTGACGATATGTTTCTCTCGGGTGTGAACCATGTTTTTTACCACGGCATTTGTTATTCGCCCGACGAGGTTGGCTGGCCCGGCTGGGAGTTTTACGCCAGCTATGAGATGAACCCGCGCAATTCCATCTGGCGCGATACCGGCACCCTCAATGCCTATGTCGCGCGTTGCCAGGCCATCCTGCAATCCGGCGCGCCCGACAACGACATCCTGCTCTACTGGCCGATCAAGGATTTCTGGATGCAACCCGGCGACGAATTGTTGCCGCAGCTCACCGTCTCCAACACGCGCGGTTGGTTCGAGGACCAGCCCGTCGGCCGGACGGCGAAGGAGCTGTGGGATCGTGGCTACGCCTTTGACTACGTTTCCGATGCGCAATTAAAAACGGCAAAAGTGACGGATGGAAAAATCCAGATGCCCGGCGGCAAATACCAAGTCATCGTCGTGCCGGAATGTAAATACATTCCGCTGGAAACATTCAAGCAACTGCTCGCGCTCGCGGAAAGCGGTGCAATGGTCGTTTTCGAGGAACAACTGCCGGACGATGTTTCCGGGCTGGATAATTTGGAAACGCGGCGCAAGGAATTCAAAAAACTATCCGGTCAGTTAAAATTTGGAATCACGGCCTTGAATGTGCCAATCGCTTCAACTGGCAAGGGCTGTGTGTTAATCGGCAAACCCACGGACATGTGGTATTCGCACTTAAATGCCAAAATGGAATTCATGGCTGGCCGCGGTCTTTCCTTTGTCCGCCGCTCGTTCGCCAACGGCTGGTCTTATTTCATCGCCAACCGCACCGAAACCAATTTTGACGGCTGGATTTCTCTCGCTCGACCTGCCAAATCCATCGTCATTCTCGACCCGATGACCAGCAATTCCGGCGTAGCGGCGACTTGGCGGAACGCTGCAAACACGATGGAAATTCATCTGCAACTTGCCGCCGGCGAGTCCGTGATTCTCCGTGTCTTCGCCGACAAAGAAGTTGAAGGCCCGGCTTGGAATTATTGGCAGACCGACGGCCAGCCGGTTGAAATCGCGGGCCTGTGGAGCGTGAAATTCATTTCCGGCGGCCCGATGTTCCCGGCCGATTTTCAAACCACCAGGCTTGCTTCGTGGACAACATTCCCTGACACGAACACACAGGTTTTCGCCGGCACCGCGAAATATGAAACCACGTTTGACGCGCCGGATTCGACGGGCAAATTTTTTGAAATCAATCTCGGCGACGTGCGCCAGAGCGCGCGGGTGCGCGTGAACGGCAAGGATTACGGTACGCTCATCACGCTGCCGTTCCGTGTGGTGGTGGACAATCTGAAACCGGTCAACCGGCTCGAAGTGGAAGTCACCGGTGTCGCCGCCAACCGCATCCGCGATCTGGACCGGCGCGGTGTGTCGTGGAAAACTTTTCGCGACATCAATTATGTGGATATCAATTACCAGCCGTTCGATGCCTCCAACTGGCCGCTCACCGATTGCGGCCTGCTCGGTCCGGTGACCCTGACGCCGGTGATGCCGGTGCAGGTTCGGTGACACCGGGCCATGCCATTTCGAAAGGGAACCTTTACGTGCCGATTGTGAACAACTAATTTTTGTGCTTCACCGCGCAGTCGCTACGATGATTCCATGTCTGCGGCTTACAACGAACTGCTCGAAGCAACCATTCAACATTTGGAAGGCTTGAAATCACGCGGCGTCCGCCACATTGCCGTGTTGCCCGAAACCCTCCGTGCCTTGTCACAGCCGCCGCCCAAAAGTACTCAATTTTCAAGTGTTCAGCCCGATCAGTCGCCGGAACTGAAAGCTGAAAACTTGAAGCTTGAAACTGCTCAGGCTCCCGACCCCTTGGCGCGGCGAAGCGGAGCGGAGACGGCTCAATTTTCAACCCTCGACAAATCTGCGGCCTTTGCCGCTTTGCGCGAACGCGCGCAGGCATGTGTGAAATGTCCGAACCTCGCGTCGTCGCGCAAGAATGTGGTATTCGGCGTCGGGAATATTGAGGCGCAATTGATGTTCGTGGGCGAGGCGCCGGGCGCGGACGAAGACGAACAGGGCGAGCCGTTCGTCGGCAAGGCCGGCCAGTTGCTCACGAAAATCATCCAGGCCACCGGCTTGAGCCGCGCGGACGTGTACATCGCCAATATATTGAAGTGCCGCCCCGACACACCCGGCGAAACCTCCGGCAACCGCAAGCCGACTTCCGATGAAATGGCGACGTGCATTCCGTATCTGCACGAGCAGATTGATTTGATCCGGCCCCGGGTCATCGTCGCTCTCGGCGCAACGGCGGTGGAGGGGCTGCTGGGCAAGACCCTCGGCATCACGAAGCTGCGTGGCACCTGGAAAACGTATCGCGACACGCCGCTCATGCCGACGTATCACCCCGCGTATTTGTTGCGCACTCAGGCGATGAGCGACAAGCGCAAGGTCTGGGAGGACGTGCTCGCCGTGATGGCAAAACTCGAAATGCCCATCAGCGACAAGCAGCGGAATTACTTTTTGAAGGGCTGACCACAGGGAACGCGCCCTACAAAAGTTTTTCCCCCATCGCCTCCAACCGAATTCGCGGATTGCTTCGGCCTGCTTTTCCGCTATAACCACCCGCCATGCATCAAATCATCCAGGCCCTGAGCGATTGGTATAATCACGCGCTGCAAGCGGGCGGCTATCCCGCCATTGTGATCATGATGGCGGTGGAAAGTTCGCTGTTCCCGCTGCCCAGCGAGATTGTGATCCCACCGGCGGCGTATTGGGCGCACACCCACCAGATTCCGCTCTCGCTTTGGGGCATCGTGCTGGCGGGGACCATCGGGTCGTGGATTGGCGCGACACTGATGTATTGGGCGTCGCGGTTGGCGGGGCGACCGCTGGTGCTGCACTTTGGCAAATATTTTTTCATTTCAGCCGCCAAGGTGGAGGGCGCGGAACGCTGGTCGGCGCATTACGGCGCCATGGGTATTTTCATTTCGCGGCTGCTGCCGGTGGTGCGGCATCTCATCGGCATTCCGGCAGGTATTGTCCGGATGGATTACGTGAAGTTTTCCATTTTCACCCTGCTCGGCTCAGCGATCTGGTGTTCGGTGTTGTGCTGGCTGGGCGTGAAGATGGGGCAGGACAACCAATTAATGAAAGGCGAGTATCATCGCGTCACCCTCTGGCTCGCAGGTGCAATGCTGGTGCTCGGCGGACTGTATTATTTCTTCGTACACCGGCATATGGTGAAAAGTCCGGAGTCCAAAGTCCGGAGTCCAAAGTCGGAATAGAATCGCGGCCGTTTTCAGTTTTGGAAAACCTGTGTTTTATCTGTGCTCATCTGTGGCTGAACAAAGTTTTCCTTTGCGCCTTTGCGCCTTTGCGTTGAAATTCCTCCGTGCCTGCGACTGAAGCCATTCGAAAAAAGGTCGGTGAACTGCCGCACAAGCCGGGCATCTACCTGATGAAGGACCGGTTCGGCACGGTCATTTACGTCGGCAAGGCGCGTGACCTGCGCAAGCGCGTGAGCCAGTATTTCCACCCATCGCGGCGGCTGGGCTGGGATCTGAAGTTCAACGCGCTCGTCGAGGCGATCCACGATTTTGACGTCCACGTCGTCCGCACCGAACCGGAGTCGTTTTTGCTCGAGGGCAAGCTTATCAAGGAGTTTCATCCGCGCTACAACATCAGCTTTCGCGACGACAAGCGCTTCCTGATGCTCAAGGTCAATCTCAACGACCCGATCCCGAATTTTACTTTCACCCGGATCCGCAAGGACGACGGGGCCCGTTACTTTGGGCCGTTCTCGAATTCGGGCGCCCTGCGCAATACGCTCGCGCTCGTGCGGCGGCAGTTCAACCTGCGCGGCTGCCGCGTGTTCACGCCGGGCGAGGCCGACTACAAGCATTGCCTTTACGGCCACCTCAAATACTGCACCGCGCCCTGCGTCGGCAATGTGACTCACGAACAGTACCGGCAACAGGTGCTCGCCGCGTGCGATTTCATCGAAGGCCAGTGCCACGAAATGAAGGGGCAGCTCGAGGTTGAAATGAAAAAAGCCGCCGTGGCGCAGGATTTTGAGAAGGCCGCCGGCCTGCGCGACCTTCTCCGCGACCTGAAGGAAACGACGAAGAAGGAGCGAAAATTTGAGCGGGTGCCTTACACACTGCCTTTGGCCATTGATCCGCAACGCGATCTGGCGGAACTGGCGAAAGTGCTGGGCTTGCCGGCGCCGCCGCAACGGATTGAAGGCTTCGACATTTCGAACATCAGCGGGACGTTCGCCGTGGCGTCGCTGGTCAGTTTCAAACACGGCCGGCCCGACCGCGCGAATTACCGGCGTTTCAAAATCAAGACGGTCGCAGGCCAGGATGATTTTGCGAGCATGGCCGAGGTGGTGCGCCGCCGATATTCGCGGTCGTTGAAGGAATCAAATCCTTTGCCCGACTTGATTCTCATTGACGGTGGCAAGGGCCAGTTGAATGCCGCGTGCGCAGAACTGAAAAAACTGGGCCTGGAACAAATCGCCGTCATCGGGCTGGCGAAGGAATTTGAGGAAATTTACCAGCCTGGCGAAGGCCGGCCGTTGCGGCTGGGCCTGAATCACCCGGCGGTGAAACTGCTCCAGCGCCTGCGCGACGAATGCCATCGCGTCGCCAATTCCTACAACGCGCAGCTCCGCCTCAAACGCATTTCGGAAAGCCTGCTGGACGAATTTCCCGGCATCGGCGAGCGGCGCAAGGCGGCATTGCTGAAAAAATTCGGCTCGGTGCAGCGGTTGAAAACCGCGACGTTGGAACAAATTACCGCCGTGCCTGGGTTCGGCGGCAAGGCGGCGGCGGAGCTGAAGACGTTTCTGGAGGCGCGGTCGGTAATTGAGCCAAAAGAAATTCGTGCCAATTCTTGAATTTCGTGGCTTCATTTGGACATGAACATTCAAGTGGCGGTATTGTGCGACGCGGCGACCGAGGATAACGGCAAACTTAATCTCCTCGGTTCGTTCGACACGATTTACGCGCCGCAGCTGCCGGCCGTCCATCCGCAGTGCGCGGTGGCGTTGCGGGTCACGTTCACTGCCGGCGACGAGGGCGCGCGCCAGCTTAAACTGAACTTCGTCAACGCCGACGGGCACGCCATCATGCCGTCCATTGACATCCCCGTGGCGGTCACGCTGCCGGACGACGTGCACTTCGCCACGCGCAATTTCATCGTGAACATCCAGCAACTGAAGTTTGCCGAGGACGGGCTGTATTCCGTGGATGTCCGGTTAGACGACAAGTCCCAGGCCAGCATCCCGTTGCTGGTAAAAATGCTGCCCCAGCCGGCGGCCTGAATGGAGCGGAAACAACTTTTGGCTTTGAACTTTTCAGTTGAGTCTTAATAATTCTCTGCATGGCAAATTCAAATAACGAACCGATTCTGCAACTGGACCTGCCTGGCGTCAAAAAAGTCCGCTCCGGCAAGGTCCGCGAAGTTTTTGACCTGGGCGACGCCTTCCTGCTCGTCGCCAGCGACCGCATTTCCGCCTTCGACGTGATCATGCCCAACGGCATCCCGCGCAAGGGCGAGGTGCTCACCCAGATTTCGCATTTCTGGTTCGAGAAATTTTCCTCGCTCGTGCCAAACCATCTGCTGGCCAAATCGGACGACCCGTTGCCGAAAAACCTGCAGCCATTCGCCGCCCAGCTCGCACGCCGTTCGATGATCGTCAAAAAGGCCAAGCCGCTGGCCATCGAGTGCATCGTGCGCGGCTACCTTTCGGGCAGCGGCTGGAAGGAATACAAAAAATCGCAGACCGTCTGCGGCATCAAGCTGCCCGCCGGCCTGACGGAGTCCGCCGAACTGCCCGAACCTATTTTCACACCGTCCACCAAGGCCGAAGCCGGCCACGACGAAAACATTTCCTTTGAAGAGGCATGCAAAATTACCGGCACGGAACTCGCCACGCAGGCGCGCGATTTGAGCCTGAAAATTTACAAGGCGGGGCGCGATTACGCCCGCCAGCGCGGCATCATCATCGCGGACACGAAATTTGAATTCGGCCTGTTCAATGGCACGCTCATCCTGATTGACGAGGTATTGACGCCAGATTCCTCGCGCTTCTGGCCCGCCGACCAATATGCGCCCGGCAAGGGCCAGCCGAGTTTCGACAAGCAATTCGTCCGCGACTA
>Ga0182030_10001636_pt1 | contig 46593 bp, 38 predicted proteins | sample 812S3MmetaG_FD_121299 | JGI IMG/M metagenome (GOLD analysis project Ga0182030, IMG submission 121299) | Permafrost microbial communities from Stordalen Mire, Sweden - 812S3M metaG (Illumina Assembly) | ecosystem: Environmental > Terrestrial > Soil > Wetlands > Permafrost | place: Sweden...
CCGAGGATTTGAGCGCAGCTATCCTCACCAACTCTCCGGAGGCATGGCACAGCGGGTGGCAATCGCCCGTGCACTTGTCAGTCGCCCTCAGTTGCTGTTACTGGACGAGCCCTTCGGGGCACTAGATGCCTTGACGAAAATACGCATGCAGCAGGAATTGTTGCGTATATGGCAGGCGCAGCAGACAACAATGATCCTGGTGACTCATGACATCGATGAGGCTATCTACCTGGCAGATCGAATCGTGATCATGTCTCCACGGCCGGGAACGATCAAACGCATTGTTCGCGTTAATATGCCACGTCCTAGAGACCGCACTGGCTATCAACTCACCGAGCTTCGCAAGAGCATTTACCGCGAGTTCTTCACCGACGAGGACGTGCCAGAAGACTACGAGATTTAGTCAGGTAGCTGTTCGCCATCCAGCTCACGAACTGAGAATTTCAGAATTTCCATATCCTTATATCCGGGGAGTAACTGAAGTGTTATCATAGCTGCATGACTTCCTGTTTCCAGATGTGTCTCATGTGTCCCTGCACCTGTTGTTGCGGGACGATGACGTCTGGCGAATGGGGGATCGTGGTTTAGCTTTTTTCTAACCAGAATCCAGTTTCAAAAACCCATCCGCCAGAACAGGCGGGTGGGTTTTTCTTTGTTGCAGGTTGCAATTGGCACGCGAGAGAGCCAATCGCGCGAATGCCTGTCCGAGCGGGGATGGAGTCAGTACATGGTAAGCAACGTCAACGGCGAGCCGGACAGACGCGCAACCGCGAGTGACAATTGCGGAACTGCTGATCCTGCTCTGCCTGGAAATGACAGCATGAATAGCAGTATCCACCCGGAGCCCGCGTCGGAGGAGCACGCCATCTCATCTACTGGTCTTGCAAGTGAGGTGCTGCTCCGCGTCCTTGGGTTGAGCACCATCTACGCTGTCCGCGGCAAGGCGCCTTTCGTGGCCTTCTCTCGAGTTGACGTTGACATACACCGCGGCGAGTTGCTGGTGCTGGTAGGCGCCAGCGGCTGCGGTAAGTCTTCTTTCTTGCAGACGATTGCCGGACTGACTCCGCGTCACGCCGGCACTGTACAGTTGGAGTCCGAGTTGTTGACAGGCCCTGATCCGCGCCTCGCGGTCGTCTTTCAGGACCCCGTGCTGCTTCCATGGCTGACCGTGCGGCAGAATATCGAGTTTGGTCTCCGGCTGCGCTCGGTACCTGTTTCTCCCGAGGAACGAGAGCGGCGAGTGGCGGAGGCGATTGCTGATGTCGGACTGACTCGATTCGAGAAAGCCTATCCAAGTCAGCTTTCCGGCGGCATGGCGCAACGCGTAGCACTCGCACGAGCGCTGGTTCGTAAGCCGGCGATCCTGCTACTGGACGAACCTTTCGGCGCGTTGGACGCGGTGACGCGCCGCGACATGCAGCGGCTGCTTCAACGCATTATTCGCACTCATCATTCGACGGCAATGCTGGTCACTCATGACGTGGACGAGGCCGTGCACCTGGCAGACCACGTGATTCTGATGGGACGCACGCCGGAAGCTGGCGGACAGCTTTTGCACGAGTTCCAAGTGCGCCATAACCTAGACTCCAAGCCCCTTACGGCACCGGCCGCTGTACGCCGGCAAATACTCGAAGCTCTTTCGCAAACTATGGGACGCGCGAACGATTCTGCGTGGGATTAAAGGAGACGTGCAATGTGTGTGAACTGCGGGATCAATCGACGGGACTTTTTGAAATTGACATCGACGCTCTCGGCGGGAGCATTGCTTGGCCTTTCCGCCTGCCACAAGGCGGTTGCGGAACAGCCGGTGAGAGTCGGTTATCTCGCTATCACCGATGCGGCTCCATTGCTGGTGGCGCATTCGCGCGGCCTCTACACGGCTGAGGGTTTGACCGCGGAGCAGCCGCGTCTGTTCCGCTCCTGGGCGCAGCTTTCGGAAGCCTTCTTGGCAAGGCAGGTGAACGTGGTGCATATGTTGATGCCAGCCACGATCTGGATTCGCTATGCACGCAAGTTTCCGGCTAAGGTGGTGGCCTGGAATCACACCAACGGCTCCGCCCTCACGGTATTGCCGGAGATCTCCAGCGTGCTTGATCTCGGAGGCAAGACGGTTGCCATCCCTTTCTGGTACTCCGTGCATAACGTGCTGCTGCAACGGGTGCTGCGCGAGGCAGGCCTGACGGTTGTCACCAAGCCGAAAGAAGCGGCGCTGGCCAAAAACGAGGTGAACCTCGCCATCCTACCTCCGGCCGACATGATTTCTGCGCTGGCGAACAAGAGCATCGCCGGATACATCGTCGCCGAGCCGTTCAACGCTGTTGCGGAAAATCTCAAGATCGGCAAAATCCTGCGCTTCAGCGGGGATATCTGGCGCGACCACGCCTGCTGCGTTGTCTTCATGCACGAAGACGATCTGCGCGAGCGCAAGCAATGGTCGCAGGCTGTGGTGAACTCCATCGTCTCCGCGCAAGCATGGTCACGCGACAATCGGCCCGGCGTAGCCGAAATACTCTCCAAAGACGGTGGCAAATACACTCCGCACGCCAAAGAAGTGCTGGACCGCGCTCTGGGATACTACGACCCTACTTTCTATGGCAGCTCGGGCGCAATTCATCACCTCGACTGGCCCATCCACCGCATCGATTTCCAGCCATATCCATTTCCGTCGTACACGCAGGAACTGGTGAAATTCCTAAAGGAAACGCGCGTGGAGGGCGACACAAGCTTCCTTGCCGGACTCGAACCAGGAAGCATAGCGACTGACCTTGTGGATACTTCATTCGTGACCCGCGCGATCCAAGCGACCGGAGGCGCGGCGACTTTTGGAATTCCTCCGTCGTTTACCAGAAGCGAAGTGATTCAGATATGAGCAGTGCAAGCACATCATTCGAACCCAGGGCTGCTCGATCTATTATGCGTTCGCACGCAAAAAACATCGCACAGCCGCTTGCAGGCGTAAGCGTAGGCCTGGCAGCGTGGTGGATCTTGACTTCGCCTATGCTGCACTCCAACGTGATCACGGTGTCGTTCTCGCCGGAGCGCACCGCACTGGCCCTGGCTGAGTTGCTAGGCAAGGGCACTCTGTATCCACACATCATGGCCAGCCTGCGCCGCGTCACGGTGGGTCTGCTCATTGCCCTGCTTTGCGGTTTGCCGTTGGGCATCGTCATCGGCCTGTCACGCGGGCTGGAGGCATCAACCTCGTTGCTCTTCCAGATCCTGCGCATGATCTCTCCGCTCTCCTGGATGCCGCTGGCTGTGATGGCCTTCGGTATTGGCGATCAGCCGGTTTATTTTCTCCTCGCGGTGGGCGCGGTCTGGCCTATCATGCTGAACACCGCAGCCGGAGTGCATGCCATGAACCGCCAGTGGATACGACTTGCAAACAGCCTGTGCGCCTCGCGTGCCGAGACTATACGCCTCGTTGTTTTGCCGGCAATCGCGCCTCAGGTGCTGACTGGGTTTCGCCTGGCGTTAGGCGTTGTGTGGATCGTGCTTGTGCCGGCGGAGATGCTGGGCGTCAGCTCCGGGCTCGGTTACTTTGTTCTCGACACCCGCGATCGCCTGGCCTACCCTGAGCTAATGGCGGCCATCCTCGTGATTGGCTTGCTCGGCTTCGTTCTCGACTCCCTCATCAAGCTCTTAATCCGCCTTTGGGTTCCTGCTACATAGCGAGGTTTCCGGATGTCTGAACATCACGAGAACGGACACGATCACACACACGAACACACCCACGGTCATGCTCACAGCCACGGTGATGAGCACCCTTCCGGCGCAAAGAAAGAACCCATCAACCGCTTCCCGTCCAAGGCGGATCAACTGCGCGAAACTCCCGACCCGGCAGTGCAGGAAATGCTCGTGCACCTCGCCACCGAAGGGATCGATACCGTCTTCGATCGCTTTGACACGCAGAAGCCGCATTGTACGTTCGGACTTTCGGGTGTCTGCTGCCGCACTTGCAATATGGGGCCGTGCCGAATCACGCCGCGCTCTCCGCGCGGTACCTGCGGCGCCGATGCAGACCTGATCGTCGCGCGCAACCTGCTCCGTTCGCTCGCCGCTGGTGTTGCAGGACACGGAGCACGCGCACGTGAGGCGATGCTTGCGCTCAAGGCCGCCGCCACCGGAAAAATTCCCCAAGCCATTCGCGGTGGAGAAAAAGTTCGCAAGATGGCTAAGGCGTTCGGCTTCTTCCAGGAGGACAAGCGTGTGGAGGAACTTGCTGAGCAGTTAGCAAGCATCCTGCTGGAAGACCTCGGCCGCACTTATCCCGAGCCTCACCGCACGCTTCATGCCCTGGCCCCGGCAGAAAGAATTGCGAAGTGGACCGAACTCGGAATTCTACCCATCAGCGCCTACCACGAGGTCTTTGAGTCGCTGCACCGCACTGGTGTCGGCACGGATGGCAGCTGGGAGAACGTTGTCAAACAGCTTCTGCGCTGCGGCCTGGCGTTCAGTTGGAGCAGCGTAATGGGAGGCTCCATCGCAATTGACTGTCTCTATGGTGCGCCGGAGCGTTCGACCATCACCGCCAATCTCGGCACACTCTTGGAAGGCTACGTCAGCATTGCCTTGCATGGACATTCGCCGGTGCTCGTGTCATCGATCGTTGCGGCCAGCCGCTCCAGCGAGTTTATCAACGCAGCACAGAAGCAGGGCGCGCGTGGAATTCGCTTATACGGCATCTGCTGTTCCGGACTTTCGTCCATGGCTCGCTACGGCGAAATCTATCCGCTAGCCAATGCAGTGGGTGCCGAGTTAGCGCTTGGCACTGGCGCACTCGACCTCTGGGTGGCCGACATGCAAGACGTGTTTCCGGCAATCATGGATGTAGCCGCCTGCCAGAAAACTCGCGTCATTACCACCAGTGATTCTGCACATTTACCGGGTGCCGATCACATCGGCTTCGACCACGAGCATTCGAATCTCGGCCAGGTCGATGTCTTCGCCGGCCAGATCGTCGCCTCTGCCATTCAGAGCTTCAGTGCACGCACCAAGATCCCGCGCTTCGTCCCTGAGGTTTCCGTCGAAGCCGAGGTGGGTTTCAGCGTCGAGAACATCCTTGCGGAATTCGGCGGCCCGGAAAGGCTCGCGTCTCACCTGGCCTCGGGAGCGATTCGCGGCATCGTCAATCTGGTTGGCTGCAACAACCCGAAGGTTCTCTATGAGGCAACGACGGTTCGCCTCGCCGATGTCCTGCTAGAGCATGATGTGCTCCTGCTAACAAATGGATGCGCGTCATTTCCTCTGCTGAAGCTTGGCTATTGCTCGCCAGCCGGACTGAAGAAAGCCGGCGCAGGGCTGCGTCGGGCGTTGTCTCCACAGGGAAGGCCGCTGCCTCCAGTCTGGCACATGGGAGAGTGCTACGATAATGCTCGCGCCTCCGGCCTCTTTCGCATCCTCTCCGACAGCCTAGGCGCTCCGCTGCATGACTTGCCATTCGCCTTCGCCAGTCCCGAGTGGTCCAACGAAAAAGGCATTGGCGCGGCCCTAAGCTTTCGCCTGCTCGGGCTGAACTCATATCACTGCGTAGGCCATCCGATCACAGGCTCGGTGAATCTGCAGAATTTCTTCGCCGAAGACACGGAAAAGATACTGGGCTCAGTAACCGTGGAGATTCCGGATCCCGTTGAACTTGCCAAGAAAATCGTCAGCGACTTCGACCTGCGTCGCGAGCGTCACAGTTGGCAGCGCGCAGCCGGAAAGTGACACCATAGGATCGAGCGCCCGACGGAGCATACGCGGGCAGCAGACGGCCCAACTGTGCGATTAGCTCGCGCGCAGACGTAAGGAGGCGAGAACGGTTTGGGTGCGGAAGTGACACGCCAGGAGAGCGCAGACGAAGACTCGATCAAAGCCAAGACTTGCGTATGCGTTCCCATAGCCGAAAGCACTTGGCTGATCAACCACGTAGGTCTGTTTGGGTAGACATACCTGAATTCGACGCCCAAGGGCAGATGTTTGGAAAGGTTAAGGACGCGCCGAGACCAAGTCCGATTCCACCGTTTTTTTGCAATCAACACCACGGCCGGCACCGCCGGAAAACCGGCCCGTTGTCCATGATTGCTACAAGAACCTGACGCAAGTCAGACCAGTGTGCTTGCTCGAACCACCGTTGTGTAGGTTCTTTCCAAAAGCGCAAGCGCGCCCCGGTAACCGACGTATAATCGCGACAGGACGACTTCGTCGGTACTCGGGAAACCTATCTCCACCAGCGTACCCCCCAATTGTTTAGCGAGTTCACCTTCCCAGGTAGTACCAAACAGAATGGGCACATGATTCGTAAAGTCCGTCTCCCGTATTCGCCTATTGATGATGTACCCGTCTTCCTCGAAATCAACATGGGCGGCAACATCCTGTGATATATGGAGGAATTCACTGCGGATCGCCTCCCGGAATTCCTCAGGCGGATTTTCCGTAATAATTTGCTTCCCCGGGACGAGGCCCAATTGATTTACCAGAAACTTGGTAACGGCCAAGTTGTAAGCGCTTTCGCCCACAACCACGAAGAGCGACGGCAATCGATACTGGCTGGTGCATCCTGCATAGAAACCAGCAAAATCGCGCAGGTAGTCGTAGTAGGATTTCTCTTCACCTTGAATAAACGATTCGGTCCTAGCGTTATCGAGTGCAGCAAACTCCGTTACCTGTCGCAGAAATGCGCTGGTCTGCTTTGCTCCAATGGGAATTATGGGAACATGAAGAAAGGGTTGTCCGTACTTTTCTTGCAGATGTCGCGCCGTCACCAGCCCGAGCCAAGGTGAAAGGACCAAGTTAAATTGGGCCTTGGGAATGTTCTTCCACTCTGCAACGCCACCGGATTCCGGGCCAAAAAGGATGTTCACCTTCAGCCCGATTCCTTCAAGAATACGTTTGATCTCGCTCAAATCTCCGCGCCAGAAGGTGTTCTGGTATGGCAGAAGCGACCACACATTCACTGAGCCAATATCTCGTGCGCCTTCATACTCTCCCACATACTGGTCGATAATTGCGCGTGTGATCAGTTCGTGACCGGTGAAGTTATTGCCCTTGAAGCCGCCAGTTTCGGCATAAACGATAGGGACACCTTGTTCCTGATATCTGCGAACCACGCGTCCGACATCGTCTCCGATTAACTCGGATATGCACCCCGTTACGACGACGAACAAATCGGCCTCCATGATCTTGAGGGTCGCCTCGATAAGTTCGTTCAATCGGTCCTCCCCGCCAAACACTACCTCTTGTTCTGTAGCGTTGGTGCTGGGGACGTGAAACTCGCCTCCCTGATAGCCATTGATCCCGGCTAAACTCTGGAACTGCTTGGTCGCACAACCAGGACCGCAGTGGGTGATCGGGGTTACGCGCGGGATCGCCAGGGCGCTGGCCAAAGCTCCCATGGAACATACGTAGCGGACCTGTTCGATTGAGTTTGACTTAGCGGCATCGTCGAGGATGGGTAGTAACTCGTTATTGGCATTAAAGCTCGACATGGCTATCCCCCTTAGGCGAGTTTGTGCTCCTCGAAAGCGCAAAAGGATCGTCCTGCTCAAGCCACCACTTCTTGTAAGGAAACGATGAGTGCGCAGCCACGTCTTCGCAGAACTTCTTCTTTGGGAGAACCCGGAGAATCGCCTGTCCAATGGTCAATAATCCTTGATATCCAAAGCCGTCATTGGAGTAAAAAACCGGAAGAACCGGGATACCCAGGCGGGCTGACAAAAGAGCTAGGTTGCCCAGGTGGCGAGAAACGACAAAGTCTGGCTTAGATCGTCGCAATGATGCGTAAGCCTGAAAATGTTGATCATTGCTGACGGTATAGTGCGGAATGTCGCCGTAGGTATTCACCACATGCGCCAGCGCGTCCTGCCGCGGGTCTTTGCTGTCATAAATTGGATCGTGATGATAAGAGAAAGATCCACCCAATTCGACGCCGAGTTCCCTCAAATCCGCCATCAGCCCGTGAGCAAAGGCCGCGCCGGCAGCAACGTAACCCTTCTTGCCGCCTAGTGCTTTGCGCAGCTTTTGCAACTGAGGCTCTATACGCGCACGCTCCTTGGCTATCACGCCTTCCACTCTGTCTTCCCGATGAGTAACTCGTGCGAGTTCACGCAGCCACTCGTCAGTTGCACTCAAACCATAGGGGATCGTAGCCTTTATTTCTGGGACCCCGAACTCTTGCTCCAGCCCAGTTGCCAGATAGGCCAAGGCAGAGCACATAGTGACTGTCGCGGCCGCCTCAGAGAGCTGTTCCAGCGCACCCAAGGTACTTCGGCCCATCACAAGATTGACCCGAAGCCCCAGTTGTTCCAGTAATGGGCTAAAAACGTCCGGTCCGCCGAGATGAATGACGTTCACCAGATCGTCCTGCTTCCTTGTCGGATTCTGGCGAACGATTTGGCGCAAAATGCCATGCTCGATAACGTCCCACCCGGTACTCCAGTGCTTGGCCCGAAACCCCTCGCAGTACAGCGGAACCACTGTGATCCCAAGCTCGGCTTGGAGTTTCTTGGCTAGGCTGTCCACATCGTCGCCGATAATTCCAGTAGCGCACGACGTTGAAACCAAGATGACCTTAGGCCGATGGCGATTCCATGCATCGCGAATCGACTGTTCCAGTTTCGCAACGCCGCCAAATACCATGTCATCTTCGGTAAGATTGGTGCAAATCGAACGCGGATCCTCCAACTCCCATCCACGACGAGCGGAAAGGTCGCGATAGTACCGGCAAGTAGAGGCTTGGCTAGCGGCACAACCGATCGGCGAGTGCTGAATCACCACGGATTCCTGTATAACAGTGGACTGCGTGACCGTTATGCACTCACTGCACATCGAAGCCTGCGTGAACGGGCTGTCCAGTTCGCAAAGCTTTCGTCCGTTCCGTCCGCAACCGTTCCCGGAACCGGAGGTGCAAGCGGAGTCGCGCACGAGTTCAGCGGCGCTGCCTTCCCAGCGAATAATAGTTCCCAAGCGCTGTTCACGGTTCTCGACTACCGGGGTCTTGAGATTAATTGCCATGACTCTTCTATGCCACCTTCTCTGTAAATTGCGCTCTATTCAGCCTCGTTTCAGTTCATGAACCTTGGTAGGTTCTTTAGCTCTCGATTCTTTCGACACCAATCTTCAGGCCTATTCACGCGGTCAAAAAAAACATTGCGGCGGTAAATTTGTCGTTCACACTTCTAGCCACTTGAAACGACCATCCCCAGGCACAACGGGTTCCGCTAAGCGGCCGCTTGCGATCAATCGCCGCAAGGCTGAGTCTATGAAGTCGGGAATCACAAAGGCGTGAATGCCGCGATTCGACAGTTTCTCCACGGCTCCCGGTCCGATTTGCGCGACTACTACAGCACGGCAATCACCCAGTAACTCGACAGCCCTCCGCATCGGATCTTCGGCATGGTTCACCTCACCATCCTCCGATGCCGCGCCGCAAGGCGGTTGATTCTTGCGGATTTCGATCAAGCGACAATCGGCTCCTTCGATCTCATAAATCAGGAACTGTGTGGCCCGTCCAAAATGCTGATGAACAATCCTTTCGTTCTGACTGGCTACGGCAACCTTCATCGCTACACTTCCTAATTCCCGAGATTTGGCTGTTCGGAATTCATGGCAGGCCGAGCATGACGAGCACCATTCCTCATAAACAAAAACCTCACTCGTTGTGGAGTGAGGTTTGATCTTGAAAGCTTGCATTGATGTACAACCTTCAATGCGGACCATAAACGCCACTCACGCTCATGTCTTCAATGAGACAACAGATGCATTTCGTCGAAATGAGATAGAGAGTGGTCATAGCTGAAACGTAGGCTATAGAAACCTGAGGATAGTGTCAAGGTTGTAATTCTCCGCTCGGTTCTTTTAGAGGTGTAGAGGTGCATCTGCAGAACACCGTGGAATCTTCTTAAGATAAAAAATCACTTGTACGCGGAATGGAGTTCGGCTAGGGTGGAAAACATGAGCTACGTGATGACAAAGAACGCCTGTCGTGCCAGCATGTGTTGTCGTGCGCGCGCTTCTTCTGGCATCAGGAGTTAATCGACTGGCTTCAAGTTGTTTAGTCTTGTCGAACCCACTGCCAGGCGCGGTGGGTTTCGTGTTTTAGGCGCGATACAACATCAGAGTAGGACTCCAGAAGTAGGCAGACTCGAGCATGGGGGCGAAGTGGCTAACGCTACTGCCTGCAAACCGCTGCTCGAATCCCATTCCGGCCTCAGAGTATGCCAAATTGTGCTGCGTAAGATGTATTTGAGGATTTGATTTAGATATGACGTCCACGATTAACGCGAACAGCGCTTTGTCGGGCACCCTCGCGACATGTTGCATTGCTATGCGCATGTGTATTGACGTGCAAACCGTGGGTGAGAAAGCCGAAAAATAATCAGCATCGGCAATCCGGAGTTTTTCAGACACCCACGAACGGATCGTGGGCATTTTTGTTTGTAGTCGAATAGGAGCATCGATATGGCAAAAAGCTCTACCTCTCAGGCGGAAAAGAAACTGACGCATATCTACGTACGCGATGCCAAAAAGGCATTCGTTCGCCCTTGCTGGACAACAGGTGCTGAAGTTTATTGCGGTATTTGCATGACTGGTACGATTCAGTCGGTAGTCGGCGAGGTCTGCCCGATCTGCTCTAGCACCGTCGAGCGCATTCTGGAAGTTGCGCCCGGAGGCGTGCCCAATCTTGCACGCACGAGAGAAGGATCTCCGGTCCGTGTGACCCATAAGGCGAAGAACAGGTAGGAAGTTGGCGTGGACACTGATTTCAGTTGTTGAAAGTAAAGCCAGTAAAGCTGTACTTCTACCAGGTGGTGGTGAGGGGCTAATCCTGCGACAACCGCATGAATGCTGTGTTTTTCGTGATGCAATAACTTTTAATTAGTTTGTCGATATTTCTTATTTGGTGTTGACATAGGTTTTTATGTTGGGTACATTGCACTCATGACCTCCTTTTCCAGCATGGCTTGTTGTTATCGCTGCCTCGTAGCGGGCCGGCATGCCGGGGAACGCGAGAATCTGCTGTGATTACGCAAACCAGGTAATCAAGACCTCGAAGTTACTCAGAGCCCGCCCAGCAATTTACTGGAGCGGGCTCTTCCCGTTTTGTCCCTAAAAATCTCCAAGTAGCCAATTGGCTGTTGGCAGCCAGAGAACGAAGTTGCAGCTAGATCAATATATTTAGGCGCGAGCACCGATAAACGCGCGAGCACCGATAAACACATAGTATGAAAGGGGTAGAAATTGGGTAAGAAGTTAAAACAAATCGCAATCTACGGTAAGGGTGGTATAGGAAAGTCGACCACGACCTCCAACATTAGCGCTGCGCTCTCGACTGCCGGGTTCAAAGTCATGCAGTTCGGGTGCGACCCGAAGTCCGACTCGACGAACACGCTGCGCGGTGGTAAGTACATACCCACCGTTCTAGACACCCTGCGAGAAAAGAAGTCAGTGCGCTCCGAAGACATCATTTATCAAGGCTTCAACGGAATTTACTGCGTAGAAGCCGGAGGGCCGGCCCCGGGCGTCGGTTGCGCTGGTCGCGGCATCATCACAGCGATCGAAACCGTCAAGCAACTCCGAGTATTTGAAGACCTGGACCTGGACATTGTTCTCTACGACGTATTGGGCGACGTGGTCTGCGGTGGGTTTGCCGTGCCGATTCGCGAGGGGATTGCCCAGCACGTCTTTACTGTTATGTCGGCCGACTTCATGGCCATCTATGCAGCGAACAACCTCTTCAAGGGAATCAAAAAATATGCCACATCCGGCGGTGCGCTACTGGGCGGAATCATCGCCAATTCCATCGGCGCGCCGGTAACCCGGGAAATCGTAGACGACTTCGCACGCGTGACACAGACGCAGATCGTGGAGCACGTTCCGCGGTCGATTACGGTAACGCAGAGCGAAATGCAAGGGAAAACCACGATTGAGGCGGCTCCGAACTCGGCGCAGGCGGAAGTCTACCGTCTGCTCGGCGCCAAGATTGCGGCACACACGGAGTCAAAGGCACCAGAACCTCTGGAACTGCATGATTTACGTTCGTGGGCGGCGAGTTGGGCTAACCAAATCGTAGCCGTCGAAAGTGGTGAAGTCCAAAGCGTTGGCGAGGGCATTTAGGCCAGCAAGAAAGGGAAGCACAATGAGCTACAACGATGGGTCCGATATTCCGACTCCAACACGGGAGGAAGGAATAAATCTTGGCACAAATACCTGCCCAAACCGGGAGCAACGGGCGAATGGCGTGAATGTCTTCTTCGGCAAGGCCAGTGAATTGGTCCGCGGTGCCAAGGAGGGGACACTTAAAAACCACGAGCGCGAGTTCCAACAGAGCTCGGGATGCGCGTTGAACTTCTATCTGACGGTCCGTGTTACTACAATTCGCGAGGCCGTCACTGTCTTTCATGCTCCAGTGGGCTGCTCTTCGTCTGCCCTCGGCTATCGCGAGTTGTATCGTGGAATTCCTACGTCAATGGGACGCCCCGACTTCGACGTGCGCTGGCTTACTACCAACCTCATCGCTGACGATGTGGTTTTCGGCGCCGGCGATAAGCTGCGTTACGCCATCGAAGAGGCAGAGCGCCGCTACTCTCCCAAAGCGATCTTTGTCCTGACTTCATGCACGACGGGAATCATCGGAGAGGACATCGAAGGGGTTGTCAACGATCTCCAGGGTAAGCTGAAGGCTAAGATTGTTCCGGTGCACTGCGAGGGGGTGCGCTCGCGATTGGTACAAACCGGCTATGACGCATTCTGGCACGGTGTGCTCAAGTATCTGGTTCGCAAACCGATAAAAAAACAGCCCGATCTGGTGAATGTTGCTAGCATGCTCTCCTACACCTGGCAGGATCGGCTTGAGATTATCCGGCTGCTGGGAAAACTCGGGTTGAGGGCGAACTTCGTCCCCGAATTTGCTTCGGTTACCGATTTCGAGCAGCTTTCGGAGGCGGCAGTTACCGCTCCTCTGTGCCCCACTTACACGGACTATCTTTCCCGCGGCCTGTGGCAGGAATACGGTGTCCCGTTCTTTCTCTATCCGTCGCCCATGGGGATCGAAAATACGGATGGCTGGCTGCGTGAAATCGCAAAGTATACCGGCAAAGAGAAGGAAGTCGAAAAGCTCATCGCAGACGAACATGCCATATGGGTTCCAAAGCTGGATGCGATCCGCAAGGAACTCGTCAACTTCAAAGGAGACGGGACGAAGATGTCGGTTCTCGGCTCGCTCGGTCAGGGACGCCTCTTAGCACAGACTCCCTTCTTCCATGAACTCGGGCTCGATCCGACAGCGGCCATTGCTCAGGATTTCGACAACCTCATCTTAAAGGAGACTGAGGATCTGATCGAAAAACGGGGAGACTTCGACATCCTCATCAACACTTTCCAGGCAGCCGAGCAGGCTCATCTCACCCGCAAGCTCGACCCGGATATTGCGCTCACGTGCCCCTTCCAAGGCCCTGCCTTTAAGCGCCACAAGGGGACGACTCGCATCCACTCGTTGCGCGGAGATCCACTTGCTGTAAGTGCGCAGTCCGGTTATACGGGCGCGGTCGCATTTGGCGAGTTCCTCCTAAGAACTCTTCGCAATCCGAATTTCCACCGTACCTTCCGGGTTAAGACGAACGACAGCTATAAGCAGTGGTTCTACGATCAGCCCGATCCGCTTTATTACGTTCCGGAAAGGGAGAATCATGTCCGCTGAAGCTGTTACACCGCGTTATTCCGATGTCAAAGAGGCACCCCGATACTCCTGCTCGCTGGGCGGAGCACTTACCACCACGCTTGCGCTCTATGGCGGCGTTCCGATTCTGCACTCCGGCGCCGGCTGCGGTCTGGGCCAGCAGTTCGGCATGACCTACGCGGCAGGCCAGAATGCTGCCGGAGGGCAGGGGACAACTAACACACCCTGCTCCTGCCTGGTGGAAGAGCACGTGATCTTTGGTGGTGAGGATAAGCTGCGTAATCTCATCCGATCCAGCACCGAGCTCATGATTGGCGATTTCTTTGCCGTGATTTCCGGCTGCGTCCCGTCGCTCATCGGCGACGACGTGGATTCGGTGGTGAACGAGTTCCGTGACAAGGTCCCGATTGTGCACGTGAAGGCACCCGGCTTCAACGGCACCTCATACCTAGGGTATGAGCTGTTCCTCGAAGCGGTTGTCGATCAGTTGCTCGAACCGCGGCCAGTCAAAAAGGGGCGCGTCAACATTCTCGGTATCGTGCCCTTCCAGCACCTGTTCTGGAAGGGCGAATTGGCCACGATTAAAGGGCTAATCCAGCGGCTAGGACTGGAGCCTAATATCATCTTCACAGAGTTCAACGGGCTGGAGAACTTGCGCGAACTTCCGGCGGCGGAGTTGAACTTGGTTCTCTCGACCTGGAACGGCCACAGCGTAGCCCGCAAACTGGAGGAGAAGTTTGGAACGCCGTTCCTGACCGCTCCCGCGGTTCCCGTGGGCGGCAAGCAGACTTCACGCCTGGTCAGGCGGATTGGAGAGCAGCTCGGACTCGATCCCGCCTTTGTTGAGAATGTAATCGCCACCGAGGAGCGTCACGCTTATCGTTTCGCCGAATACTTTGGCGACGCCGTGATGCTCGGAGTACCGAATGCGTTCTTCGCGGTGGCAGCCGACAGCAGCAAAGCCATCGGACTTACGCAGTTCCTCACCAATGAGGTTGCCTATCTTCCGGAGATCGTCATTATCACGGACGACCCGCCGGAGTCGGCCCGCGAGGAAATCGTGCGACAGCTCAGCGACGGGATCGAGTCCGCTTCGAAGCCAGAGGTGTTGTTTGAGAGCGATGCACATCTTATCAGGGAAAAGCTGAAGGGACGGAGTTTCTTGTTCCTGTTTGCGAGCTCGCTTGAGAAGCACATTGCTGGTCCCGAGTTTAACGCTATTCCTATCACGGTTGGGTTCCCGTCCTACGATCGACTGATTCTGGATCGAAACTACGCAGGATTCCGCGGCGGGCTTGTAGTGATGGAGGAACTGGTCAGCACTTTCGCCGGTCCACTCTAAGTTCGCAGTAAGAAATTCGCAGTAAGAAACTAAGCAAGGCTGACTGGACAACCAGAGGCCGGAGATCCCAGAAATGGGTGCCGGCCTCTTTATTTTGAATCAAGTGAAGTGCCGGAGAGTTAAGTTCCGGCCAAGGGAGAGCCCGAATTGATACGGACACTAGCGCGACGGATCATCCGGTTCCGAGTTGCCGCCCTTCTGGGGATCGTGGTCGTGACCATCTTTTTTGCCTGGCACTTGAAGGATCTAAAGATGGCCTTCGGCGGCGGGGATATCGTGCCGCCTAACCATCCATACGTAAAACTGAACAACGAGATGGCAGATACCTTCGGCGGCGAGCACATGGTTGAGATCGCTGTCGAGGTGAAACAGGGAGATGTTCTCGACGCGGTGAATCTCGCAAAAATTTACCGGATCGATCAGAAGCTGCGCGATATGCGGGGCGTTGTCACTTCCAAGATCGTCTCTGTGGCTTCGCGGAAATTCTCCCGGGTCAGCTTTTCATACGACGAACTGGGATACCCTTCGCTCAACTCGGAGAAATACCAGGACATTGTGCGGAAGATCGCCGCCGGCGACGAGAAGGAAGCTAACTCCTTCCGTGAAGAAGTGCTGAACAACAACATGGTCTACGGCTCGATCGTGTCGCCGGACCGAAAGCGCGCGCTCATCCTGGTTGGCTTCCGGTACGAAGAAGACTACGGCTATATTTTCGACACACTCAAGAAGATCGTTGCCGATGAGAAGGATTCCAATACGCAGTTCTATCTCGCCGGGCGGCCGATCATGCTGGGATACATCGACTCGGCTTTCCGTGGAATTCTAGTTGTCTTTGCTATCGCCGTGCTGGTCATGGTGGTAACGCTGTATCTTGACTTCCGGACGATCCGCGGCGTTCTCCTGCCTCTCTCAGCGGGGTTGATCGGTGTGGTCTGGGGACTGGGTATTATGGCTGTCCTCGGTCACAGCATCGACGTCCTCGGGGTGGCCATTCCATTTCTGCTGATCGCCCTGGCGCACGGTCACTCGGTTCAGATCCTGTCCCGCTACTACTATGAGTTTGCCAACGGCCGCAACCGCGAGGAAGCTGCCGTCGAATCCATCGTTGGGCTATTCAAGCCGATGACAACTTCCATTTTTGCCGATGCGATCGGACTCTTTGTCCTTATCTTCATGCCCTTTAAGAGCATTCAGTCGATGGCGCTCGTCGGCACGGTCGGCATCGTCGCAATCTATATCGGCTGCCTATTTTACATACCGATCGCACTGGCGCTGTTGCCGCCGCTCAAGAAAGAGACGGTCGAACGCGAGGAGAAGTGGAGCGGCCTGTTTTTCGAGCGTCTGGCGGCCTTCTCCCTCGCACGAGGGAAGTGGGTCATTCTCGGGCTTACAGGCGTGATTCTCGTCATCGCGCTGTTCGGGGCCTCCAAGGTCAAGGTTGGAGAGTTGCAGTCCGGCTCGCCCGATTTCTGGCCGAACGCACCCTACAACAAGGCCGAGAAGGTGATCGAGGGTATGACCGGTGGAAACCTCTACTGGATCAAGATCGAGAGTGATCGCGCCGGTGCGCTGTATGACTTGAAGGTGATGCAGGACGTCAATGCTCTCGAGCGTCACCTCGACGAACGCCCGGACGTCGGCTATTCGATGTCCTACGTGGACGGACTCAAGAAGGTGAATTCCGCGATGCATGAGAACGACCCGCGGTGGGAGATCCTTCCGACCGACACCGCGATGGGGGGAGAATTCATCGGGATGATCGGCGGCAGCCAGGGGTACGACGAGACCCAGGACATGTTCACCAAAGACTATAGAGAAGGCACCATCGCGGTTTTCCTAAAGGATCGCAAACCGGACACGTTGCGAAACGTCATCGCCGACACGCGCGATTTCATTAAGAAGAATCAAACCAGCGACATCCAGTTCAAACTGCCCGGTGGGTTGGTGGGCATCTACGCAGCCATCATCGACGAGATCGAGAAGAACGAGTTTGTGAGTGTTGCCGTCGTTGTTGTCGTCTGCCTGCTGTTGACCGTGCTTGCCTTTAGGTCTTTGGCTGCTGCAGTTATCATTTTCGTCCCGCTATTGATCGGCAAGGCAATCACCATGGCCTTCATGGGGTATGGGGGAATCGGGTTCTTTATCTACACGCTCCCCGTTATCACTCTGGGTTTCGGATTGGGGATCGACTTCTCGCTATACATCCTTGCAAGGCTACAAGAGGAGATCGCTGATTCCGGCGATTTCGATAAGGGGTACATCAAGGCGCTGGGCACCTCTGGGCGTGCAGTGCTATTTACCGGCCTCACCATGACAGGTGGTCTTCTCACGCTCTACCTGTCAGAGATGCGTTTTCAGGCAATTCTGGGTTCGATGTTGAGTGTGGTGGTAATGGCCAACACGATCATCGCACTGCTGTTCTTCCCTGTGTTTCTGTCGGTCATTAAGCCGAAGTTTCTATTTAAAAAGGAGAAGTAACCATGCGTCACCACACGAAGACTTGGACCTTCCTGCTGGTTCTGCTGGCGTTCACGGCGGGCACTGTCCCGGTCTGGTCCCAGCAGAATCAGGCCACGAAATCATCCACTATACCGAGTTCGTCGGCGAAACCGACTGCTCCGGTGCAAGAGCTGGCATCCGCGGATTCAAGTGCGGCGACGGAGAATTTCGCCTCGGCACAAGATGAAAAGGCGACTCCGACTCAGGAGACCGGCGCGTCTCGCGATAACTCGGAGCTGCCAACGAGCCCGAGCACAGCGAACGCTGCGCAAGAGAACACTGCAGCAAGGCATGCGGAGTTTGATCCGGCCGCGACCATCGCCAAGCCGCTCTGGACGGTAACCAGATGGATTGGCGACTTCAACCCAATAGGAAATCACGTGGCAAGTCCACTGGAGAGCTGGATTCGTGGGTTCCGCTTCAAGGGATACATCAACAACGTCTCGGAAGTTAATACGACGAGCACGGATCACGATTACGGGCTCACACATAGGAACAAGGACTGGCGTTTGCAGAAGCAGGAAGAACGCGTCCAGGCCGAATTGAGGTATCAAGCGACGGAACAACTCGAATTCGTCAACGTCAATAACTTCCAGTTCGATGGCGCATACGCCTTGGAAGTCGGCCAAGGCGCCCCGACTGCAACGCCCAACACGGAATTGTACACACAGGGTAAGCGCATCTTTAAGGAGGCCTACCTCCGCGGCAACTACGGAAAGATAAACTTCACCTTCGGCAAGCAGATCGTGAACTGGGGTAAATTTGACGGAAAGGTCATCGACATTGTCAATGCCGATGACGAGCGCGACGGCCCCCAGTACCACCAGGGTGATTACGAGTGGCGATATCAAGGGCAGTTCATGGGGCTTCTCTCGATTCGTCCGCGCGCCAAGACTAACATCAGCTTCCTGTGGAACCCCGATTTCCAGACGAATGTCGGAACGGCACCAGGTTCGCCGTGGTCGCTGTTCAACTACGCCCCTCCAACTTCCGGCCCCGAAGTGATCAAGCCTTATGGTCTCACCCACATTGGGCAAAGCGAAGCTGGAGTGCGTGTAGACAACAGCTTTGGCGCCTTAACGGTTAGCGAAATCTATTACTCCGGGTTCAATCGCGCTGGCCCAGACCCGGGGCTCGTAGACGGTGCCTACCACTTCACCCGTGAGAATAAGTACGGGTATGCGTTGGACTACGGAACCAACCTACACGGTCAACGCTTCGTCTTGCGCTCAGAAGGTCTCTTCACACAGGGACAGCAGTTGCCGGATGCAGCGTCGGTCAACGGGGAGATCAAGAAGAACCTCGAGGTGTTCGGCGGCGCTGTCGAGACCTCGGTGGGCAAGGACGCGAACAAGGTTGACTTCTTGTATGAGGCGCTCTGGTATCGCACCCCTGGGGTGGACGGGGCTCGTACTCACCAAGACATCATCCACGTGCTCGACGTTGCCCACTCCTTCCGCAGTACGAGCGACAGGCTAAACATCGAGGCGACCTTCTATGTAGACAAGGGCGGAAGCACCTACGGCGGGTGGGCCGCGCAATACCAAACGGGCTGGAGATTCAACGACTACATCGTAGCGTCAGTTTGCTACAACGACTACCAAGGCGGCAGCACCCCCGAAACTCTCGAATCCGCCGCGCCCTTTGGCGCGTTCCGGAAGTGGAGAAACGTGGAAACCCGCATTAAGTACGAGTTTTAGACGGACGAAAGGAGAGAGGTGGCATGAGACACAAAAAAGCTGAAATCACGACTTACCAGCGGCGGAAATCCGGCATGTTCGGTCGTGCAATTTGGGTGGCGGTGCTGGTTGCAGTTTGCCTCTTGTCCGCCTGCTCCAAGTCGGGAAATAGCAGGGAGGAGGTCCGCGCCTCGGCATGGATCCCCTACCGACTCTCCTTCAACCATGTCGTTTTCGACCTCACGCAGACGGGCGAAAAGGACGGATGGGCGGTCGGGGAGCGCGGATTAATCCTTCACTTCGACGGCAACGCATGGCAACAGGTTGAATCCCCCGTTGCAGTTCCGCTCTTTGCCCTTTCCTTTCCGGATCCGGGGCATGGATGGGCGGTCGGCGCTGACGGAACCATCCTGGAAGGCTCAGCGGATGGATGGAAGGAGGTTCCCAAGGCAGACAAATGGAACCTGATGTCGGTGGCGTTCACGTCTCCGACGGACGGATGGGCGGTCGGAGAGCGCGGTTCGATCGTGCATTACGACGGACAGGGCTGGAAGACCGTGGTTTCGCCGACAAAGGTGACCCTCAACCGGGTCGTGTTCAGCAGCCCGAGCGATGGCTGGGCGGTGGGAAATCAGGGACTGATCCTGCACTACAACGGCAGGGATTGGAAACAGATTCCCGGCCCGACTGACCGGACCTTGTATGGGGTCGCGTTCCGGACGCCCACCGATGGCTGGGCGGTTGGAGAGAAGGGAACGATTCTTCGTTACGACGGCAACTCGTGGGCGAAAACAGAAAACCCGGTGGAACGTACATTCCTGAATGTGGCGTTCTCCAACGGGAAGGACGGATACATCGTGGGACGCGGAGGAGAGATTCTTGCCTTGCGGGATGGCAAGTGGACGGCGGGTACCGAGTCACCGACCGGAAAGACTCTGTATGGCATCGCCACCGCTTCCGACGGCCAACCCTGGGTGGCTGCTACCACCCGTGACATTTTCAAGAAACGCTCCTGAAAAGCAGATGGGCGTAAGGGATGGGCTGGGCTGACAAGGAAAGGAAGGTACCGGGCGCACTTGATCAACGAAAGAAAAGCTTAAGAAACAAAACAAGAACAGAACCAACAAATCACACGGCCGTATCAAGCAGCCGTAACGAGAGGAAAAGAAATGAAAAGCAAATTTAGAAAGATGATCATTGGTGTCGGTCTCGCCGCGGCTGCACTCGTGTTTTCGGGCGGTCTAACCACCGCCAAAGCCGCCGACGAACAACATCCGGACTGGAGCAAGATCTCATGGTCGCCGGTGCAGGGACCATCTCCATGGAAGGAGTGGAAGTTTGACCCGAAGAAAGAGGGCCGGACTTGGAAATATTTCGAAGAACTGACTGCGGAAGAGAAGCAGTACTGGCAGATCGATCCGCGCTGGTCGCACGAAATCCCAAGGGATAAGGAGTTCCCGCTCCTGCCCGAAACGAGGTATCCGTACAAGCTTCCCTATAATGGTGAAGAACTGTCCTCCCTTGCGGAATCCGCGGGCGCGACGACTACGATGTGCGGCCTCCAGACCCACCACGCATACCATATTAACCGCACCAAGGACCGCAACGGGGTAGTGAGCAAGTCTGATCAAATTTGCAATACCATCAAGCACTTCAAGACGTATGCTGAGCTGCTCTATGGGATGAAACCAGGAACGGAACAGGGTGCTTTCCTGGTGGTATTGGCATCTCCGCCCGAACAGGCAGGCGTCGTGCAGCTTTCCAAGTTTTACAAGGATGGCCCGGGCGTCTCCAAAGTCGAGGATCGCTGGGTGTACGTGCCCACCCTACGCCGTGTCCGACGCTTCAATGGCGCTAACGGCCAAGATTACCTTCCCGGCTCCATCTCTACGATGGACGATATCTTTTTGCGCGATTTCTGGAAGTTCGACTCGAAGATCATTGGTGTGGACATTCTGTACCAGGCAGCCAACGAGAAGAAGCCTTACGGCCCTGTTGATGGTGCATACCGGCAGGACGGCGGCGTGGAGACCTACGTCGTGCTGAACAAATACAAGCAGAATGGCTACTACCTTTCTCAGTGGATCAGTTGGCACGACAAGAAGACCGGCCACATCCTCCGGACCGAACAGTGGGATCGTAAGGGCAACTTCAAGCTGGTCACGGAAGCTTCTCTTGCGGCACAGGTCGAAGTATTCGGCAAGTTGGAATACCCATGGGCAGAGGCCATGAAGGGTGGTCTGAACGAGAACGGTAACGAACGGCGGAGTTTCATGATGGGTGGCGGTCCGCAAGAAGCATGGGACGTGGAACTGGACATCAGCACCTACATGATTCCTTCCAACCCGTCTGAGAAGATCCCCTACGACAAGTTTGGTCCGTTGAACGTCTACGCCGGCGGAGAAGACTGGAAGCAACTCTTCCAGCCGCAGCGAATTGAGAACCCGTTCGTGAGGCCGGTTCCGGTGGTGAACTTCCAAGCCAAGGACTTCCCGGCTCATCCGCCGCTGTACCGCGACAAGTTCGCCAAGTACCGCAAGATCGAGCTTCCCGCCGAGATCGAGAGCAAGATCAAAAAGGAAGAGCAGGGCAAGCGCGGACTCTTCGGGGCTGGTAACTGAGGTGAATGCTCGGCCCGGGAGTGGGATACCATCCCGGGCCGATTTTATTTAATTTTGTGCAGCTATTTTTACACCGCTAAAGGATTTAAGAGACTCATGGACCTTGGTTTGAAGGACAAAGTAGCTTTGGTCACCGGCGCCAATCGAGGGATTGGTAAAGCCGCCGCTGTTGAGCTTGCCCGGGAGGGCTGTCACCTTGTCATCAGTGGACGAGATGTGCGCGCACTCGCGGCTACCTCCACGGAAATTGCACAGTTTGGAGTCGAAGTGGTCTCCATCGCTGCCGACCTCTCAACCGAGAGCGGAGTGGACCTGCTGTTGTCCGGCACGACTGCGGCTTTCGGGAAAGCGGACATTCTCTTTAACAACGCCGGCCATTCGCATCCCTCCACCGCGCTTACCACTACCGACTCAGACTGGCAGCGCATGCTCGACGTCCATCTGCTGGCAACGGTTCGCACCTGCCGTGAACTTGTACCAGGCATGCGCGATCGCGGCTGGGGTCGAGTCATCAATATGGCTTCCATCGCAGGGCTTTCTCCGATGGGTGGCATTCCCGACTACTCTGCAACGAAAGCAGCGGTGATCAGCTACACACGCTCGTTGGCAATGGAGGTTTCGCGTAGCGGTGTCACGGCTAATGCCCTTTGTCCCGGACTTATTCACACGGAGATCTGGGATAGTTTCGCAGATGAAGTTGGCGCATCAGTGGGCAAGACCCGCCAGCAGATCTTCGACGCTGCGGCATCTCAGGCCAGCGCGATTAAGCGCTATGCGCGTCCGGACGAGGTCGGCAAGGTCGTCGCCTTCCTGGCCTCGGAGGCAGCCAGCTACGTGAGCGGCACTTCCATCCAGGTCGATGGCGGCTCATTGGCGGGCTTCGAGATCGAGTTTTGATAGGGAATCATGACTTTCGTAGCCTGGCAACCGAAGGATGTCCGGTTCTATTTCGTGAAACGGCAGAAGAGCTGGACGAACCAGTAAGCGTCTGGACGCCAGCGATCACGATTCACAATCTCTTTTTCTATCGACCGGTCTACCGGAGATGGGCGGAAAAGTACATGGGAGTAGAAGTAGAAAATAAGCGGATAGCGAATGGCGATGGTCCGAAGCGACCGTCACACCGTTCCGCTGTCATTGCCATCGGGATCGTCTGCACGCTGGCTGCAACTGGCTTTATCCCGAGCGTCCGGAACGTTCTTCGCGCTACTACGGCGAACATCGGCAAGGGTGCGGGATCTGGTGCGGGAACTCAAGCGAGCCATCCACTGAAATACACCTGCCCCATGCATCCCTCTGTTGTCTCCGACCGGCCGGGAACGTGCCCGATCTGCGCCATGTCGCTGGTGCGGCAAGAGAGCGCGGCGCCAGAGAGTGACGCTACTGCGGCGAAGAACCTGCCTGGTGGCATATCGCTCAGTCCGGCGGAGCGGGTGTTGGCGAATGTAGCGACGGCCAAGGTCGCGTTCCATGAATTTTCCACGGAGACCGTAGCTGCTGCGAAGGTTTCTTGGGACGAGCGGCGGTTGACCAGGGTTTCGTCCCGTATCGCCGGGCGCGTCGAGCGGCTCCATGTGGATTTCACTGGAGCGCATGTCGTGGCGGGCCAGCCTCTTCTTGATATTTATTCGCCCGACCTCGTAGTAGCGCAGAAGGAATATCTTTTGGCACTCGAAGGTGCCGAAAGGATGAAAGAGAGTTCGCTTCCCGACTCGCAATCGATGATGGAGGGGCTGCGAGAGGCGGCGCGGAGCCGGTTGAAATTGTGGGGCGTGACCGATGCTCAGGTTGCCGAACTGGCGCGGACGCGGCAGCCGAAGATCATTCTGACCGTCTTCTCTCCGGTTACCGGAGTGGTGACGGAGCGCCTTGTGACCGCCGGGCAATACGTGAACGAGGGCGCCGCGCTGTTCTCCGTGGCGCCGCTCTCGTCCATCTGGGTCGAGGCGGAACTCTACGAGAGCGAGATCGGCAGGGCGCCGCTCGAAACGCCCGCCGTCGTGACGTCTGAGGCATATCCAGGGAGGGAGTTCCGAGGGCGTGTCTCGTTTGTCGATCCGGTAGTGAATCCGGAGACCCGGACAGTGAAGGTTCGGATTGACCTCCCCAATCCGGGCGACTTGCTGAAGCCGGAGATGTTCGTGAGAGTCGCGCTTAAGGGCCAAAAGGCGCGGGCGCTGGCGATTCCCGAGGGAGCAGTAGTCATCACTGGAGAGCGGGCATTGGCCTGGATCGAAACGGCTCCCGGCACTTTCGAGCCGAGGAATATCTCCGTCGGGCGCCGGGGTGATGGGTTTTGCGAAGCCCTGTCCGGCCTGTCCGAAAGTGAGTCGGTTGCTGCTTCCGGAGGGTTCCTCATCGACTCGGAGAGCCAGTTGAAGGCCGCCCACACGGAAGCCTCCATGCAGCACGCCGGGAATGGGCGATGATTGACCGCCTGATCTCCACCTGCCTGAGACACCGATGGCTTACCCTCCTCGGTAGTCTCTTGATAGTCGTGTTCGGAGTCTGGGCGTTGCTGCGCACGCCGGTCGATGCCATTCCCGATCTCTCCGACAACCAGCTCATCGTCTACACCATGTGGGAAGGGCGCTCGCCGAAAGTTATCGATGACCAGGTGACCTATCCGCTGGCGAGCAATCTGCAGGCGTTGCCCCACGTACGGGCTGTACGCTCCACGTCGATGTTCGGCACCTCGATGATTTACCTCATCTTCGAGGATGGGGTCGATCTCTACTGGGCGCGCACTCGGGTTCTGGAGCGGCTCTCCGAGATCGGAGATCGGCTGCCCAAAGGCGTAACTCCGGTGCTCGGGCCGGATGGAACCGGCGTGGGACACGTTTTCTGGTATGTCCTCAAGAGCCAAAACCGGGACTTGGGCGAGTTACGCGCGATTCAAGACTGGTACCTGCGCGCTCCACTGGCGGCGGTGCCGGGCGTGGCCGAGGTGGCATCCATTGGAGGCTTCGAGAAGCAATATCAGATCGATCTCGACCCAGTGAAGCTGCTTGCTTACCGGGTGCCAGCCCAGGCGGTCGTCCGGGCCGTCTCAATGTCCAACCGCGAGGCAGGAGGCGGGGTTGTCGAGCAGAATGCGATGGAGTACCAGATCCGCGGCCGCGGCTATCTGCGTGGGAAGGACGACATCGAGAACATCGTTGTCGCCACCTCGGCGGACGGAGTGCCCGTTTACGTCAAGAATCTTGGCGTCGTGCAGATCGGTGGAGAGAGCCGGCGCGGTCTGCTCGACGAGAACGGCGAAGGGGAGGTTGTAGGCGGCATCATAGTCATGCGCTCCGGCGAGAACGCCAAGGCCGTGATCGACGGCGTCAAGAAGAAGCTTTCGGAACTCGCACACGGTCTTCCCCCGGGGGTGACGGTGGCAACCGCTTATGATCGCAGCACCCTGATCGACCGGGCGATTGGGACGCTTTCACACGCACTGGTGGAAGAGATCATTCTGGTCACCCTGGCGCACATCCTGTTCCTCTGGCATTTCCGTTCGATCCTCATCGTGACTGCGCCGCTGCCATTATCGATCCTCATCGCATTTATCTTCATGAACATTTTCGGAGTGAACTCCAACATCATGAGCTTGGGCGGCATCGCGATTGCCGTCGTCGTGCTGGTGGACGCCGGCATCGTGATGACTGAGAACGTCATTCGCCAAGCCGAGCAGTACGGGGAGGGGTACGAGAAGCATATCGTCGGGATCACAGAAAGGGCGGCCCACCGAGTCGGGAGACCGATCTTCTTTGCGATGGCGATCATCATCCTCGCCTTCGTGCCGGTCTTCGCTCTCAGGGGCACCGAAGGAAAGATGTTCCACCCGCTGGCATTTACGAAGACGTTTGCGATGGTTGGCTCGTCGATTCTCGCGGTGACGCTGGTGCCTGTGCTCTGCACTTTCCTTATCAGAGGAAAGCTGCACAGGGAAGAGAACAACCCCGTCATGAAGGCGCTGACAAAAGTGTACCGGCCAGTTCTCTCATGGGCTTTGGAGCACCGGGTGAAGACCATCTCCGTCGCTGCTGTCCTCTTCGTGGTCGCCCTTTTCCTGGCCACTCGGATTGGCAAGGAGTTCATGCCGCCGCTCGACGAAGGTAGCCTCCTCTTCATGCCGGTAACGCTGCCCAATGTGTCGATCCATGAGGCGAAGCGGTTGGTAACTCTTCAGGACCGGATTATCAAAGAGACTCCGGAGGTGGACTACGTGCTCGGCAAGGTTGGGCGAGCCGAGACCGCCACCGACCCGTCGCCTGTCTCCATGTTTGAGACGATCATCCTGCTAAAACCGCGCGACCAATGGCGGCCCGGCATGAACACGGATAAGTTGATTGGAGAGCTGAACGCGAAGTTGAAGATCCCCGGCGTCGGAAACGGCTGGACGATGCCGATCATCAATCGCATCAATATGCTGTCCACTGGGGTGCGGACCGACCTCGGTCTTAAGATCTACGGCGACGATCAGGATACCTTGTCGAAGCTGGCTTTCCGGGCAGGGGAGTTACTTAAAAACGTGCCGGGCGCGGTGGACGTGGTCGCCGACCAGGCGCAGGTAGGGAACTACCTCGACATTGAAGTGGACCGGGAAGCGGCGGCGAGATACGGCCTGAACGCCGAGGACATCAACGACACAATCGAGACAGTTCTGGCAGGAAGGGTGGTCACGAATACGATCGAGGGGCGCGCTCGCTTCCCGGTGCGCGTCCGTTTCCTCTTGGACTACCGCCAGGATCTCGAGTCGATCCGGCGCATCCCGATCCTACGGGCCTCGACCCAGCCCCAGCAGTCTGCGACCTCGGCATACCCCAGCAGCTACGCGCCGGCGGGCAGCGCGATGGGTGGCCGGGATTCTGTAATGGGAGAAGCGGCTTCCGAGGTTCAGGGAGCGAATGAAATGGTTGGGGGAGGCCAGGTGCTACTCGGGCAGGTGGCAAAGATCTCGTACGCGCCGGGGCCTGCGATGATCCATGCCGAGAACTCGTCCCTGCGCTCGGTGGTGTTCCTCAACGTGCGCGGGCGTGATGTCGGTCGCTTCGTCGATGAGGCGAAGGCTTCTCTCAATCGAAATCTAGAGTTGCCGCCCGGCTATTTCGTCGAATGGTCGGGTCAGTACGAGAACCAGATTCGGGCGAGGAAGACGCTGCAGGTTGTGGTGCCACTGGTGTTGCTCATTATCTTCGTCTTGCTGGTGATAGTGTACCGCTCCGTCAAGGAAGCTCTGCACGTGATCCTCGCGGTGCCGTTCGCGTTGACCGGGGGCGTCTATCTGCTCTACTTCATGGGCTACAACTTTTCTGTTGCGGTTTGGGTCGGCTTTATCGCGCTGTTCGGCACGGCGGTGCAGACCGGCATCGTGATGGTGATTTATCTGCAAGAAGCGGTCGAACGGGTTCAGGCGCGCGACGGGCGGTTGACTCGAGAAAACTTGCGCGAGGCGGTGATGGAGGGGGCACTGTTGCGGTTGCGGCCGAAGATCATGACGGTCTTCACCGTGGTGGCTGGCCTCATTCCCATCTTCTGGAGCACGCAGACCGGTGCAGAGGTAATGAAGCCGCTGGCCACGCCGGTGCTGGGCGGGATGGTTTCTTCGCTGCTCCACGTCCTCATTGTGACACCGGTGCTGTTTTTTTGGCTTCGGGAGCGCGAACTGGCGAAGCTAGAAAAGATGAACGAGGCTGTCTACGTCGAAACAGCCGAAGGGATCTGACGGCAGGCTACACTCAATCTGATTTAAGCGAGAAAGGTTTACATGACCAACAGCTGTCCCATCGATCTGGATGTAGAGCGCCTACGCGCGGAGATCGCAAACCTATACACCAGGGTTGCGAGCGAGCCCGATGGCGAGTTCCACTTTCATCGAGGTCCCGAGTATGCCGCCGCGTTTCTGGGTTACGATATGGCCGACTTAGAAGCGCTACCGTCCGAGTGCAGCCGGTCGTTTGCTGGAGTCGGTAATCCGCACCTGATTGGGCGCATTCATGCAGGCGAAACCGTAGTAGATGTCGGTTGTGGCGCCGGAATGGATCTTTTACTCGCCGCGCGGCGAGTCGGCCGCGCTGGGAAGGCTGTAGGTGTAGACATGACGGCACGCATGCTGCTTCAGGCCCGTTCAGCGGCAGCAGCCGTCGGCTTAGATCAAATTGAAATCGTCGAAGGCGATGCAGCCTCGCTTCCTCTGCCAGACGCCAGCGCAGATGTGGTGATCTCGAACGGAGTGCTGAATCTTGTCCCCGAAAAGGAGAAGGTTTTTGCTGACATCGTTCGCATTCTGCGTCCAGGCGGACGTCTCCACCTTGCCGACATCGTGTTGGACAGAGCACTCTCTGAAGACATCCGCAGCAACGTCGATCTCTGGACATCCTGTATTGCCGGCGCACTGCCGGAGGCGGAGCTTGTGACCGTTCTGATCGGTGCAGGTTTGGAAGAGGCGCAGGTGGTACAACACTTCGATTGTTTCAGCGCCACCTCTAAAGAGAAGGTCGCGCTCGAGTTTGGCGTTCATGGAGTGAATGTTTTCGCCCGCAAGCCCGCCATGACGAAAGCGAATTCGAAATGAGAACTCATTTACACAAAAAGCAACAGCAGTACAGCGGCCTGATACGATTTCAACCGTTGCTCTGGGGCATGAGGAAAGCCGGAAGGTTGCGGATGCCTGTATCCTGCCTGGTTGCGGTTTTCTTCATGAGTTGCGGCATTGCCAACGCCGCGGATTCTCCCCGAAACGCCGGCTATTTCTTTGAACGGGCTATTGCCACAAAGCCGAAGACCGACGAGATTGCCGAAAGGATACGAATCAGTAAAGGGATTGACCCCAACCAAATGACGGAGCTTTCTGGGATGCACGAGGCGGACATGTTCCCCGTGGACACGGAGGCCGGAGACGATTTTCAGGACGAGGCGTACGGTCAGCTGCGGGCGGAAATCCGGATGACCTACGCAGAACTGGCATCTGCGCGGGGCCAAGCCGACGAGGTCCGCCGAAGTCTGGAACTGCTTCGGCAACTCGTCGAAATGTCTAACACGCTGTACGCCAATGGCAAAATCGATCAATCGCAGGCGCTGAAGGCACAGATAGAGTGGGAGCAACTGTCGCAAAGTCTGCTCCTGTTGGAAAAGCAGGAGCAGATCTTTTCGATTCGCCTCAACGTCCTGACTGGCGATGCTCTCGAGGCGGTGATACTACCGCTCCAGCCACTGCCGGAGTACGCGCCAGCCTTGAATATTCGTGAGCTGGTGGAAGCCTACAAATCGCGTGTTTTCCTTGCCGCTTTCGCACAAGCTGCGAACCCTAGTGCCTCGCCTGTCCCTGGCGAAGAGCTGCATGGCCTGCATTCTACTGAACTGGAGTCCAACGCATTCATCTCCATCTCCAAAGTCTCGCTAGAAAACCTTTCTCTCCGTGCTCGTCACTACCGGCTCGCGCTTATTCCACGGGCGGAGCAGGCTCATACAGCGAGGATGGAAGCCTTTAAGACCGGCAAGGTTGATTTTTCCGCACTGCTTGAAGGTCTTCGGGAGGTGTCGGAGATGCGGCGGGAATACCAGGCCTTGCTTGGTGAAATGCACGTCTTAAAGGCTCACGTGGAATCTATGACCGGAGTTACTCTCGATTAAAGCCGCATGTTGGCTGCAGGAATACTGCTGCAGCCAATGTATGTAGTTAATCGCGGATGAAGGCTATTGGGAGGCTTTGGGGCCGGGCTGTGCCAATGCCCTCTTCGCATTCAGCAAGACCTCAATGGGCTCGGAGGTGCCCAAGCTTCGCTCAACTAACAGGCCGTTGCGACTAACGTAATAAGTAATAGGCAGAGAGTCAATATTGCCGTATCGTCTTGCCACCGAGTCACTTCCTTGAAGGATGGTGTAGTTGACCCCCATCTTGCGGGCGAAGTTGCCAATCTGTTCCGGCGTAGCATTCTCGTCCATGGCGATTCCGATGACAGCCAAGCCTTCGGGGCCATACTGCTTCTGCAACTCCACAAACCACGGCATTTCAGCTCTGCAGGATTCACACCATGTGGCCCAGAAATTCAGGACCACGGCTTTGCCACGAAAATCGGAGAGATTCACTGTTTTGCCTGAAAGGTCTTTCAGATGGAACTCCGGCGCTGGCTTTCCTCTGAAGTGGCTATTGATCGTCTGCTTCGACGCCGCGTGCAGCGGGTAGCACATGCTTAGAAAGATCATCGCGGCGACCATTGGCCCCGAGGCCGCGATGACAATCACCATCAGCTTACGCGAGGATACGTTGTTGAAAAGCCTACAAACTTGGTGTCTAAGGATGGTCATCATTTAGAGGCTGCTCCCCGCCCGAGAGAAGTATGTTGTGTAGCAAACACCCTATCGAGGCTATCTTCAAGTGTTTGGCCGCCAGCCGCAATCGTTGCTTTGGTTTCGTTATCTAGCTCGAACGCCTTGGCAAATGCCTGATCAAGATCTGCTAGCAGGTCGTTTGGTTCCTCGAGGCCGATAGAAAGACGAATGGTTTCAGGAGATATATCGGCCGAGCGTTGTTCGCTCTCGGTCAATTCTCCGTGAGTTGTTTTTGGAGAATTGATGATAAGTGACCGTGCATCTCCCACATTCGCTTGATAGCTGAACAGCTTGGTGAAATTGATAAACCTCTCCGACTGTTCAATCGTGCCCTTGAATCCGAACGTAAAGATCGAACCGGAGCCGTTCGGAAGGTACTTCTCTGCAAGCTTCTTATAAGGGCTACCCTCTGCGGATGGATGCTTCACCCATGACACCTTTTCATGTTGCTCAAGATAACGAACAACCTTCCTAGTGCTTTCTACTTGTTTTTTGACCCGTTCCGACAGGGTCTCTATTCCCAGCAAAGCCAGGTACGCCTCGAACGGGCTCAGCGGCGCCCCCATATAGCACATGTGAATTAATCGGATTCGCGCGGTGAACGGGCATTGTGGAAATACATCGAGAATCGACCTTTCCCTGTCCTCTGAATCGCGCAGTGTATAGGCTACTTCCGTAAACTGCGGGAATTTTCCATTTACCCAATTGAACTTGCCACTATCCACAATGAGGCCACCAATGATATTCCCGTGTCCCCGAGCTCACGGCCAGCGCAGCAGCTCCTCCGTCCAATGCGGCGACCCTCTGCTCCAGGACGTCACTGGTGGGATTCCCCAGACGAGAGTAGATGAAACCAAGCTCGGAGAATGAGATCAATCGGCTTGCGCGGGCTACGTCCCCCAATTCGAACGAAGTGGTCTGGTAAATCGGCACTGCAACTGATTTGTTGTGTTCGGCTGGGTTGTAGCCTCCCCTTACCTTAATTGTGTCAAAACCCAACTGTTCCGCCATAGTTCGTTGCCCCTCGTTCGCAAGATTGTTTTTCGGCCATCCACCGGTTGTGCTGTATGGGAGCCGCGCAAACACAAGGCCCGCTCCAGTAGTGCTGGAGCGGGCCTTGTGTTTGCGCAATATCTCGACTAAATCATCATCATCGCTTCACAGGTTTCCTACTCTCCAGCACAGAGATACACACGCAACAACCAGCTGAATTGAGAAAGTGAAGCATGCCACACACTATAGCCGACGACTAAGTCCCAGGTCAAGAGTGAACGACATCACCATTAAGCAATCTTGACACCACATGTGAGCTACTATATATCGTGACACAATTATGTTCTCGCCTCAATTGGAGCTTGTTATCGCAGGGAAAGCAGCAGTGGAGGGATAGTCTAATCCGCATTGCACGTTATAAGCTGTCAGTAACGCCGCACTTATCAACATAAAATCTTGTTTCAAACGAGCAAGGTGTTGTTTGTATGGAATAACCTGTTTACCCAGTAGGCTGCTGAAGTGGCAGGAGATGGCCGCGCGGTTGTTCTCGGGGGCGTGGCTTGTGACCGTTGGCGACATTGAAACTTACGCGATTAATGCGATCAGCGCGGTCACTTTTTTGTTGACATGGATGGCGGAACCACGTAAGTTCACTCAATGCTAGCCATTTGCCAGGACGTGTGTTGTTGTTGCGGATGTTCGTTTACATCCAGTCTGGCGAGAAGGTCTGCAGGTTCGTTGCGACACTAAGTTTCGCAACCCTAAAGGTATCAAAGCCCACTCGCTGTAAGTGCGAGTGGGCTTTTGTTTTGCGTATGAGTTGGACATACGACGCGGAGAGATCAATATGTCGCAAGGAAAAACAGTCGGTGTGGCGGCTGGCAGAGATGGAAGAAACAAGAAGGCGAGCGATGGCGTCATAGATAGTTTCGCTGATCTTGCCAGCGACGAACAGAGGGAACTACGTGTGGTCGCGGAAGCGCTTAGGTCAATACGCTATGGTTCAGTCGTGTTAACCATTCACGAAGGCCGCTTGGTCGAACTTACTAAGACCGTACGATCACGGCTCAATCCGCAGTAACTGTGGTTTTGTTTCTTCTTAATAGGCTACCCACTTTTTTAGGCGGGAAGCTAAATGCAGTGCGAGCAGGAAGTGTTTGATCACAGCTTTTCCTTATTAGGGGTGCCGCTGACTTTGGCGTGACTTCCGCAATGCCTGACACAAAATGCACAACAGTGGAGAGAGCAATGAGCGCGGGAGTGATTGCCAAGACAGTTCGAGGATTTACGAGTGCGCTGGGGCAGACGCTGGTACTCGAGAATTCTGCTCACGGGCGCGGCCTACTGCAGGCGCTAGATCCAAGAGTAAAACTGATGGGCTTGTTAGCGCTGGTGGTGGCAGCGGCGTTGTCACGAAAGCTCGCGGTGATGGCTGCGTTATTTGGCTTGGGCGTTGTACTGGCCGTAGCCTCGCACTTGAGTTTGTGGTCGCTGGCAAAACGAGTGTGGCTGGTGGCATTCGGTTTCACATTTATGGTTGCGGCACCCGCGCTGTTTCTAACTCCGGGACAACCGGTGTACACACTACCGTTGGGCTCGCTGGCGATTACCGCACAGGGAGTGCGAAGCGCATCGTTATTGATTGCTCGCGTGGAAGCCGCAGTGACCCTAAGCACGCTGCTCGTGTTGACCACGCCCTGGATGCATCTGCTAAAGGCGCTGCGCACGATGTTGGTTCCGGTTGAGGTGATCGCACTGCTGGCGATGACACATCGCTATGTAGTGCTGCTGACCGAGAATGCAACTGCCATGTTCGAATCTCGGCAGAGCCGCATAGTCGGTCGGTTGAGCGGTAGCGAGCAGCGGCGTGTGATGGTGAACACAGGCGGCGTGCTGATGAGTAAGACACTGGAGTTGGGGAACGAGGTTTTCCTGTCAATGCAGGCGCGCGGCTTTCGTGGAGAGGTGCGAGTGCTGACTGATTTCCGGTTACGTGGGTGGGACTACCTGGCGATCTCCGGCTTCGCGGTCGCAGCCGTGTCAGCGATGCTGGCGGGAAGATAAAAGAGGGAGAGCACGAATGCCGGAAGGTTTAACACCCGAAGAATTGAACTTCGAGGTGCTGGAGTTTGAAGCCGAAGACCTGCGCTTTGAGTACGAGCGCGTGGCTGCCCTGCAGGAACTCACGCTACGGGTACGCGCTGGTGAGCGCATTGCTCTGCTGGGGGCCAACGGCAGCGGCAAGAGCACGTTGCTGCGCTTGATGGATGCGCTGCACTTTTCGTGCAAAGGAGCGCTGCGCTTCCGGGGTGCGGCGCTGACTGAAGCCGCGATGGAGGACGATGCCTTCGCTCTCAAGTTCCGCAGGCGCGTGGGACTAGTTTTTCAAAATCCTGACATTCAACTTTTTAATCCCACGGTGTTTGACGAAGTCGCTTTTGGACCGCTGCAGTTGAGCTGGCCGCGTGAGGAGATTCTGGAGCGAGTGCACGCAACGCTGCAGTGGATTGGCGTGGAGCACCTCAAGGATCGCGCGCCGTACCGGCTCTCCGGCGGCGAAAAAAAGAGGGTGGCAATCGCTTCGGTGATTGTGCTCGATCCCGACGTGTTGTTACTGGATGAGCCAACCGGCGCACTCGATCCGCGCAGCCAGAGCCAAGTCATCGAACTGCTGGAATCCTGGAACAACGGGCAGAAGACGATCATCACGGCGACGCATCAATTGGAGATATTGAGTGAAATTTCCGAGCGCGCAGTTGTGTTGGCGCATGGTGCGGTGTTGGCTGACGCCACGCCGGACGAAGTGCTGGCAAACACAGAACTGCTGGAAGCCGCGAACCTCATCCACTCGCATCGGCACTTGCACATAGGTGTTCCGCACAAGCATATCTCCCCGTACCTACACCACGAACATCACAAGCATGTCGCGGCGCAACGATGATACCGGCAAGTCATCGAGGCGGGTACGGCGGCGGACGGACTGTTGTTATGAGGCAGGTAACTAATAGGGTCATGACTCGCAAGGGGATGTTTCGATTTCAGTTAGCCTTCGCGGTCTTGTTATTTGCGGCTACGCTTACTCTTTTGGCGCAGACAGACGTCCATATACGGCAAGATCCACGGCTGATTCCCGTATATAACTCGAACCTGATTTGGAACGGTGTGACAACCACGGCCCAGGGGCGGGTCTTTGTCGACTTCCCACACTTGGACAACACTACGGGGTTGCAGGTGGCCGAGATTAGTAAGGATAGCTCCATTCATCCCTATCCCGAGGCGTCTTGGAATCAGTGGTCCACAGGCATGGACGCTTCCCATGCCTGGGTCCGTCCCAACGCATTGCGTATTGGCCCCGACGGTAATTTATGGGTGGTCGACTCCGGAGCCTCCGGCCTCGGGGGCACGGTAGTTGACGGTGGGGCGAAAATCGTAGTGTTCAATTTGAGCACCAACCAGGTCGCTCGCACCTATGCTTTCAATCGTCCCATCATCGATCCGAAGAGCTACATCGATGACATCCGTTTCAACGGACACATGGCCTACATCACCGACGCAGGCGTACCTGGGCTAATACTGATGAACCTCGATACAGGCGCAGCGGCGCGTGCTCGATCATGACCGCTCGACCACCGATGAGCGGCCAGTGTTTGCCGAAGGCCGTGCGCTGAGGACCAGCGACGGCAAACTGGTGAAAGTTCATGCCGACCAATTGGAGGTCACTCCCAATGGAAAGTATTTGTACTTTCAACCCGCCTCAGGACCGCTCTACCGGATTGAGACGCGCTGGTTAGACGACCCCGCGGTATCCAATGCCGAGATCTCTCGGCATGTCGAGCTGTGGTATGACACGCCTTCGACCGGCGGAACCGCGATTGATGCCGACGGCAATCTCTACGTAACCGACGTCAATAAGCTGCGCATTCTCAAGATTACCCCGGAAAAGAAGATGACGGTGCTCGTCTCCGATCCGCGGCTGATTTGGGCTGATGCGCTCTGGATCGATGACCAGGGCGACCTCTGGATCCCGCAGGCTCAGCTCAATCGCATGGCGCAGTTCAACAACGGAATCTCGCGGGTGCAGTTGCCCGTCTATATTTTTAAGTTGCACATTGGGACAAGGCCGTTCTTAGGTGTTGCCGAGCACAAGTCGGCGGTCCCCGCTTATTCCTCGGGCGGGACAAGGGCTCAGGGGAAAACCAAAGCTTCCTTCCAGGAATCTTACGATCTCCTTCATCACGATCTGAAGTTGGTAATGTCCAGCTAACAAATGCGGCGAGCCCTTGCCAATCTCGTGCTGATGGTCATCCTCTGGGGCTATGTGGCTCCGGCGGTGTTAGGTGCAACGGAGCTGGATCTGCCTGTCTGCTGCCGAAGCCATGGCAAGCATCATTGCGCCATGGGCTGCATGGGGCGGTCAGCGGGCGACACCGCTCCCGGCGTTCACGACAACTCTCATCAATGCCCGTATCGTGTGCAGGGCTCCGTGCTTTACGGCTCCTGCGCAGCTGAGGCGAAGAAGTTCTTCTCGATGGCGCTGCCAGTTGGAGATTTCTTCGTTCATGCCGAGACCGCATCCGGTTTCTCCGTTAGCCGAATCCGCAAATCCGGACGCGGCCCTCCCGCCTTGCCGCTCTAACTGAAAAATGAAACGATCCGGGATCTTGTGTGCCTGCCCCTGTCGAGGCTGGCTGCGCACTCGTTCCTGGCTTCTATAACGGAACCACCTACTTGCCTGATCGCCCGGCCTGCCTGGCTGTGTGCGCGATCAAAGAGAAAGAGTTATGTCCCGTAGAATTCTGTTTTTGTTGAATTACAAGCTTGCCCTTATCATCACGCTAGCCTTGCATTTGACTAGCATTGCCGCCTTCGCCAACGTCTATGGCGCCGTTCGTGGTGTCGTGCACGACCCCAAGCATCGCCCCGTTCAAGACGCCGCGGTGACGCTCAAAGCCAAATCGTCGGACTGGTCAAAGATCGCTACCACCGACGCCAACGGTGAATTTCAAGTCAACGCCCTCCCGCTAGGCGAATACTCTGTCAGCGTCGTCAGTGAAGGCTTCGCGCAGATTTCACAGGATCTCGTCGTCATCTCGGGATCTGTGCCCGTCGTTCACTTCCAATTGCAGGTGGCCCCGGCAAATGAAAATGTTACCGTCTCCGGCTCACCCGTGGTCCTTGCCACCGATAGCTTTACTCCCACAACCCTCGTCAGCAGCCTCGACATCGAGCGCACGCCCGGCGCCGACGGCACCAACAGCATGTCCATGATCACCGACTACGTCCCCGGCGCCTACGTGACTCACGACATGCTCCACATGCGTGGTGGTCACCAAATTACCTGGCTTCTCGACGGCATTCCCGTCATCAACACCGCCATCGCGCAGAATCTCGGCCCCCAGTTCGATCCCAAGGACCTGGACTACGTGGAAGTCAATCGCGGCAGCTATGGCGCTGAATTCGGTGACCGCACCTATGGCATCTTCAACGTCGTGCCCCGCACCGGTTTCGAGCGCAACAACGAAGCTGAACTCGTCATGACCGCCGGCAACTTCTACCAGACCGACGATGAACTCAGCTTCGGCAGCCACACCGACCGCTTCGCGTATTACGCCAGCGTCAATGGCAACCGCAGCGATCTCGGCCTGCAGCCGCCCGTTCCCCAGGTTGTGCACGATGCTGTCAACGGCGTCGGCGGCTTCGGAAACTTCACTTACAACGTCAATCCCTCCAACCAACTCCGCCTGATGACCTCGCTCCGCCGCGACTATTACCAAATCCCGTACGATCCGAATCCCAATGACATCGAGAACGGATCGATCGCCGCCAACGGCTTCAGCCCGCAATATCCCAGCATCGGCCTTCGCGATGCCCAAACCGAAGCTGATGCCGGTATCCTGTTCACCTGGCTTCACACCTTCAATTCGCATCTTCTGACCACAGTGTCGCCCTTCTACCACTACAACAGCGGCGACTACGCGAGTAATCCCAACGACACTCCCATCGCCACCACGGAGAACCGGGCCTCCACCTACGTTGGCGGCCAAGCCACCCTGGCAGCCAACTACAAGAAGAACGATCTGCAGGTTGGATTCCTGAGCTTCTACCAGAGCGACAGCCAGACCTTCGGCGCCATCTTCAATGACGGCAGCGGAAATCGACCCTTCACCATCGGCGAGAGCCCGACCGCCAATCTCGAGACCTTCTACATCGATGACAAATTCAAACCCTTTTCCTGGCTGATGCTCTCCGCCGGTGTGCGCCCCACGCGCTTCTCGGAAGGCAACTTTTCCGCTGGTGCCCTCGATCCGCCCATCTCCGAGTCCGCCATCAGCCCGCGCTTCGGCGCCACCGTTACCATTCCTAAAATTCGCTGGACCTTCCGCGCCTTCTACGGACACTACTATCAAGCGCCACCGATCGAAACTGTTTCCGGTCCGCTCGAAGCCCTGTGCCAACCGCCCAGTTGCGGATTTCTGCCCCTCCACGGTGAGCGCGACGAAGAACATCAGTTCGGCGTCACCATTCCTTACCGCGGATGGGTCCTTGACGCCGATAACTTCAAAACCGATGTCGCCAATTTTCTCGACCACAACAACATCGGAGCTTCTAACATCTTCTTTCCCATCACTGTTTCCCAGGCCTTGATTCGCGGATGGGAACTTACGCTGCGCTCTCCGCGCATCGCCCACCGTGTCCAGCTTCACCTCGCCTACTCCAACCAAATCGCCGAGGGCAGTAGCATCATCACCGGCGGTCTCAACAATGTGACACCCTCTCCTGGGCTCAGCCCGCTCGATCACGACCAGCGCAACACGCTCAACGTGGGCGGCGACGTCACTCTCCCCTGGCACTCCTATGCCTCGACCAACGTTTATTACGGCTCGGGGTTCAGCAACGGTTTCCCTGGCCAGCCATATTCAGGTAACTATCTGCCATCGCACACCACCTTCGATCTGTCTTTAGGCAAGGACTTCGGGGAACGCTTCACCGCATCGCTCACCGCGTTAAACGTAACCATCTACCGCGTTGAGTACGACAACAGCCTCACCTACGGCGGATTTCACTGGAATTTGCCGCGCGAAATCTATGCGCAGGTTCGGTATCGGTTCCACTACTAGGACACATAGGATTCGCGACAGACCCTCGTGTTAGCCGACATGCTGTAACGCAGGCACGGGGGTTCGTCGTGGCCCTATTCTGTGTCCGGATAAATCAGGTGCTCCGAGGAAGACCGTTCAGCGAAGGGCTATTCGTGAGCGCTGCACACTTCTTTCAATAGGAAGAGAAAGTAGTTAGATGTTAATCCCGTTGGCGGCAAACGAGTTCGCTACGTGGCGTAATCGTGATAGCCCGGGCCTACCATCAATGCGCAGTCTTCTCGTAGTACTCCATAAGGTCAGAGCGGGTAATGAGGCCGATGAGAAGTCCCAATTTCAAAACGACTACCGCCGGGTTTCCGGCCAGCAGTAAACGATAAATTTCCTGTAGTGGCGCATTTACATCCGCTTCCGGCAACGGACGCGCCATTACCTGTTTCACCTTGACGGTGCGCGAGTCCACACCGCGGTGTAGAGCATGAACGATTGTGATCTCCTGGACGGCACCGACGATCTCGCCATTTTCGACGACGGGCATCTGGGAGATCCCTTGCTCACGGAAGGTCTCCGCTGCATGTTGGAGCGAATCGTCCGGCAGCAGGCAAACCAATTTCCCCTCGCGTCCGAGTGCTTGCAGCAGATCTCCGGCAGTGGTCCGCTCGGGCGCAACTTCTACAAATCCGTTCTGCGCCATCCACGTGTCATCGTACATCTTGCTGAGATAATTCCGCCCGGTGTCTGGGCAATGGACGACGATCAAATCCTCGGGCGCGCACCGCTGTGCATACCGAAGGGCCGCCGCGAGAGAGGTTCCGCTCGATCCTCCGAGAAGGATACCTTCCTGTCGCGCAACCTTGCGTGCGGTAACAAACGACTCGGCGTCACTGATCCGAATCCACTCATCCACCACCTGCGCGTTCAATGTGCTGGGAACGAAGTCTTCGCCGATGCCCTCCACTTTCCATGAGCCCGGAGCTCCTCCGCTCAGGATCGACCCCTCGATATCGGCGCCGATAACGCGAATGCGTGGATTTCGCTCCTTCAGGAATTGACCCACGCCGCTGACGGTTCCTCCGGTGCCGGCCGCCGCCACAAAAACAGTGACACGTCCCTGAGTCTGCTCCCAGATTTCAGGTCCGGTCTGCGCGTAGTGGGTCTGAGGGTTTTCAAGATTTGTGAATTGTCCAGCTCGCCAAGCGCCCTCGATTTCGCGCGCAAGGCGGTTGGCCACTCCGTTGTAGCTTTCGGGCGAGTCCGGCGGAACGTTGGAAGGCGTGATCACAACTTCCGCGCCGTAGGCTCTCAATAGGCGCACCTTGTCTTCGCTCATTTTGTCGGGCAACACGAAGATGCAGCTATATCCGCGGACCGCTCCGACAAGCGCCAGACCAAGCCCTGTATTTCCGGCGGTTGCTTCAATGATCGTGCCACCTGGTTTCAGCGCACCGCTCTGTTCGGCGGCGAGAATCATATTCAACGCAACGCGATCCTTCGTGCTGCCGCCAGGGTTGAAGTACTCCACCTTGGCGCAGATACTTGGCGCAAGATGCTCGACCGAACGATGAAGGCGGATCAACGGCGTCTGACCGATTGTCTCGAGTATGTTGTCCAGGATTGCGCCCCGCTGACCGGCCGCATTGTCTTTGTACGATTCTGTGAGCCGCATTTGTTACCTCGCCAGATTAGACTTCGTCTTTCATTACTGACTATTCTCGGAGGACCTGCTCCAAATCGTTACAAAGGTCGTCGGGACCAGGCGCTTCCCTACGTTCTCAAGAGCTTAGGATTTGGAAACGTTCTCGAATTTCACGCACACAATGATGACCCCGACAAAAAGCCCTTTCAGAAATGCAAATGGCCCGAGATTGAGAATCTCGGGCCATTTGGAGAACTTGTGCGATTGGTATGCTAACGCTTCGCTGTCCTCTTCCGACCCGCAGATGCGCGCCGACACGGACAGCAAATTCGCATGCAGGCAGAAAGCGGCGTTTTGGCGCGCGAGCCGCGAAGAGGTGAGTCCTGCTCCAAGGCAACCCTGCTCACAAGAGCGATGGCAATTATAAGGTTGTGAGGACTCTGCATGAAAAACACTCTAGCATAGTCCGTGAGCAATTTGATGCGAAATTATTAAGTATCTCTCTCTAAAGCAGCGCGAGAGTTTACACTGCGAAGCTGCCTCTCTGGATCATCTCAATCACCGACTCGTAGCGTGACGAACGCGGCCTGCGCTCCGCGCTACGGAGATGCTCGGCATGTGTACTCTTAATCGGTAGGGCCGGCGACGGCGGCTCAGGACACACTTCCCGGGCGGAGCCGTCGCGGCGGCCACTGCCTTGGCTGTCCTCCGCACTCACAGTCAATGCTTGCAGATACGTTCCTGGCGCCAGGCCTGCTCTCGCGTGATGTGCGCCACGTCTTCCGGAGAGAACGTGACGGGGCTTTGTTGTTAGTTACACACAAGACCAAGCGTTCGGTCCAGAATAACTACTTTGTCGCGTCGATAGAAGGCACTTTGAAGTTCGTCTCCTTAGCGCGTTCCAGTCTCCCAGGAAGCTGAAGTTCCCATTCGAAGTAGGCACTTGCGGCCTGCTTGAACTCTGGGCTCATTGGCTCGAACTGCCCCCACAGAAAAGGCTGGAGGAAAATGTCGTCGGTCTTCGTTGCTAGCTTCTCGGACCCCGAAGTAACCGGTAGGTTCGCCTTGCGCCAGGCGGCATTGCCCCCCTCCAAAATACTGACCGGCTTTCCGGAGCTTTCAGCCAGATCGCGTCCAGTGAGCGTAACCAGAGTTGGATTATCGCCCGTCACTACAAAGCTGGATGACTCCGGAATCGTCCGTAACGCCTCGTCCAAACGCGAGCGGATTGCGAACCACGCGCCCGGTATGTGTCTCTTCTTGTAACTGAGGCTATCCGCAACATCAATCAACGTAGTCTTCTTTGCTTGCAACTGCGCATTCAGTTCCGCGGCCTCAATACGGGGCAGCTTAATCTGCTCGCTTCCCGGCGCTAGTGGCTTGTAGTCACCGGTGTCGAGTCTGACGCCTTCGAAAGGATCCGAGAGCACATAGGTTTCCGGCCAATCTGCTTGCACCATCCATGACGCAGTCATCAGCGCTCGAACCATATAGTTGTCGATTAGCACTACTCTGGCGTTGCGGGTCGCGGCATACCTGTCCATTCCCTGTACGAGTTGCACGCCCCAGCCGTAGGTCGAGTCGTGACGATGCCCGGCGCGATACTCATCGGGCGTGCGAAGGTCAATTATGTAGAGACTGCGATCACCATCTGCCTTAAACGCTTCTAACTGTTTCGCGTCAATGGTCTTCACTCCGAACCGGTCCGCGACATTTTGCGCGGTTTGCAACGCCTTTTGAAGGTTGGTTCCCCAGGGTTCGGGGGCATGTCTCGTTGAGCCGTACTCAAGTGGAAAGCCAGCCATCTGCCACGCCATTGTGCCGCCGCGCATGGCTGCGACTTTATTCGGTACGCCCGCATTAATTAACGTTTGTGCGCCGATGAGACTGCGGGTGCGGCCCGCGCAATTCACCACGATGAGCGTATCGGGGCTGACCCCAAGTTGAAAGAAGCGGAACACGAGCTCGGAGACCGGGACATTAATCGACCCCGGTATGTTCATGTTGACATATTCGTTGGCCGGGCGACTATCCAAGATCAGCACTTTCTCACCCTTGGCAATCCGCTGCTGCACCTGTTCCGGCGTCATCGTGGGTGTTTGATAGTGAACCGTAATCCACTCGCCGAACGCTTTGCCTTCCACACTCATCCCGCTGAATATCTCGTACCCTGCCTTCTTCCATGCTGGATAACCGCCGTCGAGAATCGCAACATAGCTGTAACCAAATTCCTTCAGTTTCACCGCCGCTCGCTCTGACGTACCCTCTCCTCCGTCGGTGAGAACAATACGGGTGGCCCGACACGGTATCATGCGGAAAATGCTGAGTTCCAATTTGCTCAGCGGCATATTGACCGCATAAAGAAGGTGAGCTTCTCCAAAAATCCCTTCTTCTCGCGGATCGACGATCGCGATCTCTTTCCCATCTGCCTCCATTGTTTTCAACGCGGTCGCGCTGACACGCGGGAAGGCGTCTTGGGCAAGCGCGGTTTGCGTAACGATCGTTGATGTGAAGAGGGTAAGCGTAAGCCAAACGATGGTTCTCATGTGGCGTTCCTTTCGTTTCTGGTGCGCACCGGCTTCCAGGTCGCGAGACGGTCCATCGACTCGAACGCTCGCTGTCGGTATGAAATTGATACACCCTGGCGATAGCCTAGATGTGAACCTGTAGCATCACGGCGGCTGAGGCCAGGAGCCATGTTACATCCTCATCTGTATGCCGTCTTAATCTGGTGGTGAGTTAAAAAATAACTCAAAGGCAGAGAGGCTCGATTCCGGGAGGTGGGGTAGCTGCCTGAGTAAGTAACCATTACAGGCTGGAGTCATGACTTTGACAGTTTCAGCGTGCTCCTGGCGGGTGGTGTCGAATTGAGTGACCATCATGATCAACATAGTCAATTTCCTGTTGACATGGATTGTAAAACTCAGTAAGGTGTTCCCCATGGTGACCGTTTTCCAGAACGTGTGTTGTCGCGGATGTTCTTGTCCGTCCGGTCTGGCGAGCGGGTCCGCAGGTTAGGTGCGATAGTAATTTCGCAATCTAAGGATCAAAGCCCACTCGCCGTAGCGAGTGGGCTTTTGTTTTGCGCTGTGGCTCGATATCGTTGACCTTCCATGAAGGTTCACTGAGACCGCGCGATCACAGATTACTTCGAAGTAACTTCCGTTTTTGTGGGCTGACCCCTTTCACGGGGAGGCTAATTACCAGTAAGTGCGCCGCCAACCAGACCTCTGGAGGTAAGGCTTAGAGAGATCTGAGGCGAAAGCATGAGCACGCCCTGCGCGTCACGAAATTCCATTCAGGGGCATCCCTGCTTCGGTGGCGGTCACCAGAAGAATGGCCGTATCCACCTTCCAGTAGCGCCACGCTGCAACATCAAGTGCAACTTTTGCACCCGGCGGCACGATTGCGCCAATGAGTCTCGGCCGGGTGTGACCAGTCGGATACTGACGCCGGCAGAAGCACTGGTGCGACTGCGGGAGGTGATGGCCAATCCGATTCAGGGGCCGATTATCAAGGTCGTAGGAATTGCCGGCCCAGGGGATCCCCTCGCAAATGAAACGACCTTTGAAACCTTTCGTTTGGTCGATGCCGAGTTTCCGCACTTGATGAAGTGCCTGTCGACCAATGGCCTCAGGCTGCCGGATACCATCGATCGCTTGCATGCACTCGACCTCCGGAGCATAACCGTGACGATCAACGCCATCGATCCGCTGGTTGGAGCGGAGATCTATTCCTGGATTCATTACGGAGGCAAACGTCAATCGGGAAAGTCGGGGGCGGAGATTCTCATTCAGAACCAGTTGGCGGGCCTGGAGAGGGCGGCGCGTTACGGGATGACGGTGAAGGTGAATACGGTTCTGGTTCCCGGCATCAACGAAGGTGAGATTTCCCGAATTGCGTTAGAGGTGAAACAGCGTGGCGCCTTCATCATGAACGTGATGCCTCTCATTCCACAGGCAAAGTTTGCGGACATAGCTCCGCCGTCTCCGGAGCGTCTTGAAGAGGTACGCAGGGTAAACCAAGAGATTATCGAGCAATTCAAGCACTGCCGCCAGTGCCGGGCGGATGCGGTCGGGCTGATAGGGACAGATTTTTCGACTCTCTGAGAAAAACGCCTTTCGCTCTAAACAAAAACGAAGTCCCGATTCTTCATTGCGTGTCACCTCTGTGTTTCACAACCCGGCCAAAAGCGGGCTAAGTCCCGCCGCTGTTCGTCGAATCCGTCACTGCTATAGCTTTGCTTTCGACGGATGGATCACGTCGAAGATGCCGTTGTCGGCAAAGAATTTCTGCTGTGCCTCATCCCAGTCCTTAGCAAGAATCGCGATGGAAAAAAGATCGATCTGAGGCAATCGGTCGGCATGTTTTTTGAGTATTTCCAAATTGATTGGCCGGTAGCCGTGTAGAGCGATGGCTTCCTGTGCCTGGTCGGTGAAGAGGAACTCCAGGTACGCCTTTGCATAGGCCTCGGTTTTCCGTCGAGCTACGTTGGCGTCAACCCACGCCACGCTCGGCTCTGCGCGGATGCTGACCGGCGGGTAGCCTATTTCCAGCTCGCCTTTGTATTCCGCAGTTTCGAGTAAAGCCTCGTTCTCCCACGTTAGATGCACGTCGCCAAGCTTTTCTTGCGTGAATGTGTTGGTGGCGTCGCGAGCACCCGAGTCGAGCACTGGCACGTGCTGGTAGAGTTGTTTGAGAAACTCGAGCGCCTGAGCGTCACTTCCTCCTCGGTAGATTACCGAGCCCCACGCCGCCAGGACACTCAGCTTGCCGTTCCCTGAAGTCTTCGGATTCGGAGTAATCACGGATACCCCGGCATGGACCAGATCCGGCCAGTCTTTGATGGACTTAGGATTTCCCTTGCGGACGACAAAAACAATTGTGGACGTGTACGGCTGGGAATTGTTCGGCAATCGCCTGGCCCAGTCCTCGGCGATGAGCCCCTGCTTGCGGAGCGCATCTACGTCCGAAGACAACGCCAGCGTAACGACATCTGCTGGCATGCCATCGATAACGGCGAGCGCCTGGCGCGAAGAGCCTCCATGAGATTACTTGATGGTCAATCTCTTGCCGGTTTCCTTGAAGTATCTTTCGACGAACTGCTTATTCAGATCCTGAAAAAGTTCCCGGGTCGGATCATACGAGACGTTCAGTAGTTGGGTTGAGTTGTTTGCCGCAACGTTATGGATGACCACCAGGGTTATCGCAACTGCGACGGCGGCGAGTGCGATCGAGTTGAGCCATGCTGTCCGCATCCTACCCTCTTCTGCTCTGGAGTTACTTTTCAGCATCACGCCAGGGCCTAGAAACTGCTCGATCAGTGCGGGAGTCTCGGTCTCAGCAATCCGTAGACCCAGGTGCCGAGCAAAGCACTAAGAATCGCCATAAGCATCACGGAAACTCCGTTGCCGAGGAGCGCGAACAGCGGCCACGGGCAAGCCCCGGTCAGGGCCCATTCCACTCCGAAGAAGGTGCCGCCGACTGCGTAGCGTATGCCACTCCCCAACTGCTTCGGTGGCAGCGATATGACCTCGCCCGAGACGGACTTCAATCCCAATCGTTTGATTAGCGCAACTGAAATAGCTGCTGTCACGACTGCCGTCCCGATAATGCCGTACATGCGGAATGACTGAAAGCGGAACATCTCCTGGATTCGGAACCAGGAAAGAACTTCCGATTTGGTCAGCACAATTCCGAAGGCGACGCCTGGAATGAGATAGACCAATAGAGCTGGCCCACGTTCACTATGGCCTGAGGTCTGGATTTCGATTGTTCGTGTGCTCGTCATCGTTTTCAAGACAGCAGCGGCAGAATGAAATAGGTAGCAGCAAGGCCACCGGCAAAGAATCCAATTACAGCAATCAAGGACGGCAATTGAAAGTCAGCGAGACCGGAGATGGCGTGCCCAGAGGTGCAACCTCCGGCGTAAGCCGTCCCAAAGCCGACTAAGAAGCCGCCCACTACCACCGAGACAAATCCACGTAGCGCTAGAAGCGCGTGCCAAGTAAACAATTCATGCGGAGCCACTCCGGAGAAGTCGTGGATACCCAGCTTCGTCAACGCGGCTTTGGCCTGTGCGGATATGGCAATATCGTGCTGCACTCCCCAATGAGAGGCTAGAAAGCCGCCGATCACAATCCCGCCGAGAAACGCCAGGTTCCAAAGTCCTCCTTTTTTCCAGTCATACCGGAAATACTCCAGCCCGCCTGGGACGAGCGCGGAACACAGATGACGCAAATTACTCGATACTCCGAACAGCTTGTTGCCGGCGACCAAGAGTGCTGGAACGAAGAGTCCAATGAGAGGACCTGCCACATACCACGGCCAGAGACCAGAACCCCAAGCTGCCATACCGATTCGCCTCCAACTCTGCCTGCATCGGCTAAACGCCGCGCGCGGAACCACAGCTACTTCGGCTGCGCTTACGCGTGGCCCGCCATGCGTGGCGCACCATGGAAAATGCCCCAAGAGCCTGAGCGCTTGGGACTTTTGGTTTTCCCTGACGATCCTGTCACTTGCCGCGGTTACGCCTTGGGAGCTGACGGCTCGGCGATCGGCGTGGTAGGCAGTGCCAGAGCCTCCTTGCGCAGTTCCTCGAAGAGAACCGTGCTCAGGTAGCGCTCACCAAAGCTGGGAATGATGGCAACGATTAGCTTGCCCGCGTTTTCCGGGCGCTGGGCCACCTTGACAGCGGCAAAAACAGCGGCTCCAGATGAGATTCCAACCAGCAGACCTTCTTCTTTTGGC
>Ga0182030_10001638_pt1 | contig 46586 bp, 41 predicted proteins | sample 812S3MmetaG_FD_121299 | JGI IMG/M metagenome (GOLD analysis project Ga0182030, IMG submission 121299) | Permafrost microbial communities from Stordalen Mire, Sweden - 812S3M metaG (Illumina Assembly) | ecosystem: Environmental > Terrestrial > Soil > Wetlands > Permafrost | place: Sweden...
GTGCGTACAATAATAAAAAGCAAACATCATGAATTACATAAAGCCCTGAAAAAGGATTGCTTTGTCAATTTTCTAGATTACATCTTTGACAAAGAAAGATGGTGGCTTATTATTATTTTAGTTGCGATCTTTATTTTTATAGGAATGCTAAACATTCCACTTCCTAATTTCCTGTATTTCAGTTTTACTTATGATTCAGCGAAAATCATTGTTGATCAACGAACCGCAAACATTGCTACAATAACTAGCGTTACCTTAGCGGTAGTTGGTTTTTTAATAAGTAACCTCGCTGTAAAAGAAGCGTACGCTTATGGTTTGCTATTTAAGCGCACCTATTTATACCCAATAATTTATTTCATCCTTACAACGATAGGTTACTTAATGATTGTATCTCTATTTAGAGACACATTTTTAAGGGATGATTTAACCAAAAGCCATTTCAATCGGGCCGTGGTACTTGGCACATATCTAGCCTTGACGACACTTGTTTTAATTGGATTTCTTTTTAGAAGAATAATCGCTTTTACCAACGGCAAGGAAATAAGAAAGATGTTACATGATGAGCTCCTTTTCGAGGCCAGAGCCAATTTATATACTTCATTATACAAAAACTATAGTCAAAACGAATATAATATATTCCTAGTAAATCATGGAGCAAAAAAATATGATTGGCTAGAGGCTCTTGGCAATGCCCAACCAAAATTTACTGTAGTTGACCCCGAGCAGATTGAAGAATATGTAAATCCCAGAAATGAGAAGCTTCTATACAATATTGATTTGGAGGAACTCGCCGTGTTTATCCGTGCAAATAGTTCATCAGAAAGAGTCTATTATACAGACTTATATTTAGGCTGTTTGGTTAATGATGGCGATAATTTCATTTGGGCTAATGACAGAGAAAATTCAATTAGCGAAAAAAAGAAGTTAAGGAGGGCAATTGTTGTAGAAACGCATCCAGTTAAGCAAAAAGATAATTTGGCTATGAGGAGATATTTTGACCAAAAACTTGAAGAGTGGAGCGAGGCTGGCGAGGCCAAAAACATTAATGATCTACTGAAATCCTATCTGGAATTATACGAATTACAAATGAAAAATAACCCATGAAATTCTTAAAAGATTCTAATGATATTACCGAAGGCATAGAAACTGAGATTTGGAACGCTTTTAAGAAGGCCATTGAGAAAAATAATTTTGAAACGTATAGAGTAATTAAAAAATATGTTCGTCAAATTTTGCAATTAAGTTTACGCCATAATTCAATTACTACTTTTAGTAAGTATATATTTTTCCCACCGTTAATATATGGTTTGTCGTTTGAAAAGCTTAAGCTTAATACCTCGCTGAAAGAATTGCAACAATTATGTGCTAAAGATGCTCCGTTACATTTAAAAGAAATCATTTGGCTTGATCTGGATATTTTTTGGCGAAACGCTAAGGGGCTATCGGATAAGAAAATCATATCTTATTTCTATTACTGGACATTTACTAGTTTCGGAAGGCTTTTCTTCTATTTAGTTAAAAATGGCGACATTGAGCAACTCAAAAATGCGCTAAATGAATTTCATCAAATTTCATATTTTGGCAATAGGTATCAACCATTAGAGCGGAAAAAAATAATTCTTGAATTTGACAATAAGAATGGAAAGAATAATGACACCATCAAATTACTTGAAAACGAAATTGAAGTATTTCGGCTCCCTGACGATTATAAGCGGCATGTAATAACGGGTTTAAGGTATTGGGTATTCTTTTTGTACGACAAGGGTAAAATCACGGAGGAGGAAGCAAAAAAACTACTAGACCTTTTCATAATTCCATCTACACATCCTAAAGAATTGGTTAACGATATTTTTTTCTTTAGAAGCAATAGAGCATCTCAATATATGGAATGGGATGGATGGGATTATATGGAACGGCCATCGGGAAAAATGTATTCACCTCCCAGTCCGTATCAATGGATGACATTAGGCTTTTTAGCCGATCAGATTAGGGATAATCGATTGTTTATTAATGTTAACGAACTGAAATCTGAGGATGTAGCTCTGGCCGGTTCTTTGCATGATAGTTTAAGAGATTATGCCAACTATTTTCAAAATAATTTTGAAAAATGGAATAACATTCTAAAAGCACCAAATAAATTATATTTAAAGGCAAAATGCGACAAAATCCTTTCTGCGTTCGCTGAAATAAAGCGAAAGGTTATTGGGGATCAGGAAATCGCAATCGCGAATTCTCCTTTGAGCCAAGAACGTATTTACGCCTTCAAGGAGGTAACCGGCAAAGCATGGAAAAGGCAAGCCAGAATTCGCCTTCTTTTTAAACACCGAAAGAATATAAAGGTTATCAAAAGCAATGAAATAAAGCTCAAAAAAATTGGGCAACCCACATTCTTTGAAAAGGCAAAAATGATGTTCATCGATGGTCAATACAACCAATTAATTTATGGAACTGACCTGATGGGCGGACAAATAGGGAGGTGGGAGGATACCGAATTCCTTGACAGGGCAATGCACGGAGATTTCAATAAAGTAAGCGCTTCAAATATTGTCGAGACTTTGACATTGTCCATTTCCGAATTAACGAACAGGAATATTAAACCTAACCTAATTTTGGTGTCCCCCGAATTCAGTTACAAGGACAATCAATTTCTGCAAGATGTGAGATACAAATCTAAGGCTGATTTACACAATGAAGAAAACGAGATGAGTGACTTTTTTTTGGGGACTTTCGATGATATTCCAATTTATACATCCCATAGTGAAGCTCTAAATAACAAGATCATTGTATCCAACTTTGAAGAAGCATTTCTAATGCTCTATGAAACGAACCCCGAGTGGTTTGAGCAAGAATTGGAAGTTTCTGTACATCCAGTCAGCAACGAGGAGGCTTTGCAGCGTTATCAATCAAATCCAAGCAAGTGGGCAAACACAGTCGATGACATTATTCTTTCCCAGGATGATTGTATTACTTTAATAAAGACGTCTGTTATTATTGATATTTGGTCAATTGCGGATTTTCAGGTTTTAAATAAGGAAGCTTATGTGGTTGGCTATATTACATAGAATAAAAATTTAGATTTCAATTAGGGAGTCCCTTCGGGCGAGGCGTCTCGCTATGCTCGACAATGCCTCTGGCTACAGTAAACAATCCCAAAACCTTTCCCCCAAATTTCTGTTCTCCATAAATCAAAAAAACACACATGGAATTAGGCATCAGCACCTTTGGCGAAGTAACCCCCGATGGATTAGCCGGCAAGGCAGTAAACGCACACAAACGTGTGCAACAGCTATTGGCCGAAGTAAAACTGGCCGATGAAGTGGGACTGGATGTTTTTGCCTTTGGCGAGCATCACCGGCCCGATTTTGTTATTTCAGCGCCCGAGGTAATGATGAGCGCTGCCGCAGCCATTACCAAAAATATAAAGCTAAGCACCTCTGTAATCGTGCTCAGCAGCGCCGACCCGGTTCGCACCTTTCAAAACCTGGCTACGGTAGACCTGGTAAGCAATGGCCGCGCCGAAATAATGGCAGGCCGCGGCTCGTTCATTGAATCGTTCCCCCTGTTTGGTTACGATTTGAATGATTATGATGCGCTGTTTGAAGAAAAGCTGGAGTTGCTATTGCGCATTAATAAGCAGGTTAATGTTTCGTGGAAGGGTAAGTTCCGCCCTGCCATTGATAACAAAGGCATTTACCCGCGGCCTTTGCAGGCGGAGATACCTGTATGGCTGGGCGTGGGCGGCACACCGGCCAGTGCTGCGCGTGCAGGCAAGTTAAACCTGCCCATGATAATTGCCATCCTCGGCGGCCCGCCTAACCAGTTTGTGCCTTTCGCCAATTTATACCGGGAGACTGCCCGAAAGGCGGGGCACGATGTAAGCAAGCTTCAACTGGGCATAAGCACCCACTTTTATGTAACAGACAACGGCCAGCAAGCCGCCGATGAATACTATCCCAACTACGAAAAAGTATTTACCCGCCTGGGCCGCGAGCGCGGCTGGCCACCCATGAACCGGCCTCAATACGAGCAACTGCGCAGCAACGGCCCCTTAACCATTGGCAGCGTGCAACAGGCCATTGATAAGATTTTAATGCTGCACGGGCTTTTCGGCAACACGCGCTATGTAGCCCAGTTTATGATGGGTGATTTGGAGCATAGCAAAACCCTGCATGCTATTGAGTTATTTGGTACCCAGGTGGCACCGGCGGTGAGGAAGGCAATTGCAACTGTCTGAATCAGGATTTACAGGATGCAATACAGATGAACGGCAGGATTTAAATGGCCTTGTTACCGAACGGGGTGTTTTATTGGATTTTGCCTTTATCTGTATTTAATCCTCTAAATCCTGCAAATCCTGATTCAGACAATGGACGCCGGTCAACCCTATTTCTTCAGCAAACGAATTGTTTTTTGCTGTCCGTTATTGGTAAGTTGCAACAAGTAGATACCGGTTGCCCAGTTGCTGGTATTGATGGTTGCCTCTGCAAAATTGCCCGTTGCTTCAAATATACTGCTTGATATTTTGCGTCCTTCGGCATCGCAAACATAAACGTTGTACTGGCCGGCCAAAGCGTGGTTTAATTCAAGCACTGCAAAATCGGTTGCCGGATTGGGGAATATATTTACACTGAAGTTATCGGCAACAGTATTTGCGCCGGTAGCGGCCGATGTATCTTCATTTAATACCAGGCTTGTAGTATTCCAGAAATCCAGGAAACCGGTGGCAACATCAAGCCCGTCAACAGCGTTAAGTGCCGCCCAGAAAGAAATAGTACCGGTACCCGCCGGTGGCGCGGTCCAGGTAACAGATTCGGTATAAACGGTGCCTGCAGCGCCCGAGCCGGAAGAAGCGGATAAAGCAGTATTGTGCTCAATAATATTTGCAAGATGATAATGGGTCAGGGCAGGGGTATATTGAACACCCGTGGGCAGATTAGTCTGTTGCCAGGTTCCGGCATTAACAGGCGTAACCGCCGGTGTTGACCCTGTTATGGCGCTTAGCTGAAACCCGAAGTAGGCATCGGTGTTTGTGGTTGTATTGGTACCGGTAATTTTTACGGTATAAGTTAACCCGCCCCTGTATGTAGTAACCGGTACCCCGTTTGCCGAATCAACTTCGAGGGTAACCACAATGCCCGTTGTAGCCGTGGTGCCATGGCACGATGAACTGTTGCTGCAGCCGGTAGGATTGGCAAAATCTGTTTCAGAGCCGGTGCAATTTAAACCCGAATGATGGGCAGGGCCGCTTTCGTAACTGGTAAGCATAAAAGCAGAGAGGACTAATGCAACAAAGATTGAAATGCGTGCTTTTTTCATAATATTTATTGATTGACTTTTTGATTTTGTCAAAATAGCATCCCGCCCGTTAAGCCGCTGTTACGGCTGTATCAATTATACCCGGTATACAATAATATAAATTCTGAAATTGCTTTCAAAACCAATCTATTTGGATGATGCCTTAATATATCTTAGAAGCTGTTTAAAATTAAAGAAAAAAAATACAGGTTAACACAAAGCACACAAAGTTCAATACAAAGAACACCAAAAATATACTCTTTGTGGCCTTTGTATTGGTATTTTCCTTTGTGCTCTTTGTGTTAAATTGTATTTGGATTTAATTTTAAACAGCTTCTTAGTCCTCCGGCCCCAGTTCAACCCCTTCCTCTTTGCGGTTCTTTGTATTAACCTTAGCGAACTTTGCGTTAACCTGCATTCCGGCTCACTTTTATTTGGAGAGAAAATTTATTTTTACCAAAAAAAGCCTGATTTTCAATGCTTTATAGCTTCATCTTTAGAAAAGGTTTGGAAACTTAGTTTATCGCCATTATATTTGCGTCCCTTTTAGAAAACAGAAAATTGAAATAAAAATGAAATCACGCAGCTATAGCACCGTAACAGTGGCTGAAAAAGACGTAAAGCGCGAGTGGTTTGTGGTTGATGCAGATGGCAAAACACTGGGACGTATAACCAGCAAAATTGCTTCAGTATTACGCGGCAAACACAAGCCTACTTTTACTCCTAATCACGATTGTGGCGATTACGTAATTGTAATCAACTCAGGCAAAATAAGAGTTACAGGCAAAAAATTAACCGACCGTTCGCTGGTTCGTTACACTGGTCACCCGGGTGGTCAGCGTCACACTACTTTGCAGGAAGTAATAGACAAAAACCCAAATAAGCTGATTGAGCACGCTGTAAAAGGTATGCTTCCAAAAAGCAGCTTAGGCGATAAATTGTTCGGCAAATTATTTGTTTACGATACCGCCGAGCATCCGCACCAGGCCCAGAAACCTAAACAACTCGTTTAATCTAAAAAAAATAACAAATTCCTGATATGGATACAGTTACAGTAGGAAGAAGAAAAGCATCAGTTGCCCGCGCCTTTATCAGGGCCGGCGCCGGTGAAATTACCATCAACGGTAAAGAATACAAAAAGTATTTTGCCGAAGAGTATCTGCAAAACAAAGTAGAGGCTCCTTTGAAAACTACCGAGACCCTTGGTAAATTCGATATTTCAGTTAACGTGTTTGGCGGCGGAACCAAGGGACAGGCAGAAGCCATCTCGCTGGCAATTGCCCGTGCACTGATCATTGACAATCCGGAAAAAAGGCCACCGTTGAAAAAAGCAAAACTTCTGCGCAGAGATGCACGTAAAGTTGAGCGTAAGAAAACAGGTCTTCGTAAAGCCCGTAAGCAAGAGCAGTTCAGCAAACGTTAATCATGGTTTAACTCAATTAAGAAAAAAAATACAATGGAAAGAATTGATCATAAAGCACTGTTGGAAGCACAAGTTCACTTCGGCCACCTTAAAAGAAAGTGGAACCCGAAAATGTTACCATATATTTTTGGTGAGAAGAAAGGCATCCATATCATTGACCTTAACCGTACCAACGATAAGCTTGAAGAAGCTGCACAGGCAGTAAAATCTATAGCCAAAAGCGGTAGAAAGATATTGTTTGTTGCTACCAAAAAGCAAGCCAAGGAAGTGGTAAAAGAAGCTGCAAAACGCGTTAACATGCCTTTTGTAACTGAAAGATGGTTAGGCGGTATGCTTACTAACTTTACTACTATCCGTAAGAGTATCAAAAAGATGCAGAACATTGAGAAGATGTTACTGGACGGAACCATGGAGAGCGTAACCAAGAAAGAGAAGTTGGTTTTAACACGCGAAAAAGAAAAGATGGAGAAAGTATTGGGTGGTGTTTCAGCCATGAACCGTGTGCCTGCAGCTTTGTTCCTGGTAGATATTACGCATGAGAACATTGCTTTAAAAGAAGCTACCCGTTTAAATATAAATACTATTGGTATAGTTGATACTAACAGCGACCCTACTAAAGTTGATTTTGCAATACCTGGTAATGACGATGCAGCCAAGTCTATATCTATCCTTACTAACTATATAGCTGACGCAATTGCCGAAGGTTTGGCAGAGCGCGCAGCCGGCCAGGAAGGTGTTGACGGTGCAGAAACTGACGAAGAAATTGCAGAAAGAAACCGTTACGAAGCCGAACTTGAAGAAGAAGGCGGCGGCAGAGGCAACAGAGGTGGTGGTTTAGGCGACAAAAAAGATAAAGACCGCGGTGGTAATGGTTTAGCTAAAAAGCGCCCGGGTGGTGGTTCAGGACACGGTGGTGGCCAGAACAGGGGCGGTAGCGGTGGCAACAGACCTAAGACCGGGGCAGGTGGTTTTGCCAAAAAGCCTTAATATTATTTAAACTTGAGACAAGAAATAAATCGTGAGATGTGAGACTTGCCCAAGTCAGCATCTCATTTTTTTTTCAAACAGAGGCGAGAACCAAGATACCAGAACCAAGACTTAAAAAGGCGGTTTCATATCTTGAATCTTGGTTCTTGATTCTAAAATCTATTAAAAATAATTATTATGAGCACAATAACTGTAACAGCAGCACAAGTAAACGAATTAAGAAACCTGACAGGTGCAGGTTTAATGGATTGTAAAAAAGCATTAACTGAAGCTAACGGCGATATACAGGCAGCTATTGACTACCTGCGTAAAAAAGGCGCTAAAGTGGCAGAATTACGCGCAGGCCGCGCAGCAGCTGAAGGCGTTGTAATTGCAAAGCCAAGTGCCGATAACAAAAGTGGTGTAGTAGTATATGTAAGCTGCGAAACTGACTTTGTTGCCAAAAACGAAGACTTTGTAAAATTTGCAACTTCAATAGCTGATTTAGCACTGGCAAAATCTCCTAAAACAACCGAAGAACTTTTGGCTTTGGATTTGAATGGTTCACCTGTTAGCGCACAGTTACAGGCTAAAGTTTCGGCTATTGGTGAATTAATTACCGTTGCAGCTTACGAAACCATAACCGGCGAAGGCGTTGTAGCTTACAACCACATGGGTAACAAAATTGGTGTATTAGTAGCCGTTAACAAGCCATTGAACGACGCCATTAGCGCCGTAGCTAAAGACGTTGCCATGCAAATTGCAGCTATGAACCCACTGGCAGTTGATGCATCGGGCGTTTCGGCTGAGGTATTGGAAAGAGAAAAAGCAGTAGCGCGCGAAAAGGCTGTTGCTGCCGGCAAACCAGCTAACATTTTAGATAAAATAGCTGAAGGCGCTGCCAATACTTACGTTAAGGAAAACACTTTGCTTACCCAGGCTTTTGTAAAAGACGGCAGCAAAACAGTTCAGCAGGTATTAGGCTCGGCTGAAAGTGGATTAACGGTTACAGCTTTTAAAAGAGTAGAGAAAGGCGGAAAATAATTTTTACGGCTTAGCCGCGAAGTATAAAATTGAAAGCGCTGTCCTGAGAAGGATGGCGCTTTCAATTTTCAGGAATGCTGTGCGAACAGGTTTTGGCGATTGCTTAATAACAGGCTAAATTAAATTTATAAAAGGCGGGTACTAAATACATTAGAGGCAGGTTATCCCTGGCTTTTAATGTACGGGCAATAAAATCAAGTTTACGGCACCAAAGCTATAATGAGGTTTTTTTGCAGGCACTAAAAAAAAGCTTATTTTGTTTTACAATATAATCACTATCTGTTTTAATTAACTTAAATATTTTTTTATGGCAAGGTTTAAATCGCTGGATAAATATGCGAATAACTTAACTGAAACGGCATCTGTTGGTATCCATTACCAGGGCGAAGTAGGCACTTCTGGTGTACGCGAGGATGCCTTAAAAGGCGTAGTGGGGGCTTTAAAAAAAGCAATGGCGGCTGCGCGCAATAACCAGGTGGCAAACAGAACTCCTCAGTCTACCGATGTTAAAGGGGTAAAAAACCTGGCGGCTTTTCATACAGGGCAGCAAACCCAAAACAAAACGGCAGAACAAAACCGTTTGAATGACCGCGTAATCTGGTTGCGTAAATGGCTATCGAGGCAAGGCGCCTGGTTTAGCGGGCTGGATGATTTAAACTGGCCGCAAACCATGCGGCTTAAAGTGGTTTACGACGCTGAATTGCGTCAGCAAAATGCAACCGAAATAACAATTGTTGGTGGAAGGCTTTTTACTTCTAATGGCCAGCCACTCGACACGGCTAAAATGGTTACCCACTTTTCAGGCCCCGGCTTTGGCATTTATGTAATGAGCAACACCGGTAGGCTATATGTGCAATCTCATAGTGTTGGCCATTATCATCACTCTTCGCTGCTTGCGGGGTCGCCAGTGGCTTGCGCGGGTGAATTGAAGGTAACTAACGGAATAATGTCATGGCTATCGAACAAAAGCGGGCATTATACACCTGGGAGGGGGCATTTATTACAGGTACTGGGTATGTTACAAACCAAAGGTTCCGACCTGAGTTTTTCTTTAGATTTCATGTCGGCCAATGGTAAAGTAAATTACATTAATGTGGAGAGTTTTATGGTTGCCGAAATGCTGGATGATGCCAATTTTGCCCAGGCACAGATGGCAGTAAGCGCATTACTCAGTAATCTCAGTACCTATGAATATAATGGTGGAAACTCCGGCGGTTATATCCCGGGATACAAACCATATACTCCATCATCAACACCGGCCCCATCTGATTATGTAAAATATACCGAAGTAGCCGAAACCATTGTGGCTACTGTCAGTTATTATATTTCGTAAATATTTTTGCGTATGGCAGGTGCTGTTAAATAGTATTCTGCCATACGTAAAAATTTATACGTCATTCAAAAAGAGTTCAATAGCGTCGCTGCATACTTCCAGGTTGTTTTCGGTTACCTGAATATTTGGACCCACTTCCACAATTATTTCTGAAAATAAAAAGGGAACAAATTTTTTATCCCAACCGCCCAGGCGCATGCCCCGTTTACAGTTAAACCGCAGTGGCACTACCGGTATTTGAGCATCGCGGCTCATCCACAGAACTCCGGGCTTAATCTGGTATGCGGGCCCGGCGGGGCCATCGCAGGCTACAAGGGTTGAGTAGCCTTGTTTTAAATAGCCTATTACATTTTCAAGAGCAGCCATGCCGTTGTTGCCACTGCTGCCCAGGCAAATGTGTTCAACACCTGTTAAATGCAGCAGCACATGTATGGGTTTCATATACCACGCCGGATGGTTAAGCCAGGCCTGATTATTCACTTTATTAAATACTGCAAAATAGAGCGCAAGGTCTTTATGCCAGATACAATATGCAACCGGTGAGCCATTTGCAGGTAAAGGTGCACCGGTGAATTTTATTTTGCAGGTAAGCCTGATGGACAGTGTCCAGAAGTATAACAGCAAACCCATTGCATGGCCCCATAAAAGAAAAAAGGGCTTTATATACCAGGGAATATTATCAACTCGGAGCATTGCTAAAAATAAATATTTACTTCAACCAGCGAAACAGGAATTAAAAAAACTTATCGTGTTACAGGCATAGTATTACCAACTTATAATCCTTTGCGCTCTTTGTAATCTTTGCGCCTTTTGTTTCATCCCGCCTTATGCGGGAGCGTTAAAAATGTATTTGAAATCAAACATTAGTGCCGGTTGGGCTGAATATCGCTTTCTCTATTCTTTTCTGAAAACTTTCCTGGCTATTGGTTTTGGGAAAAGGTGTTGAGGGCGCCGGCACATTCAAAAATTTACAGAGCGGTTCCCAGCCCTGGGTTACCTCGTATACCAAAAGTTTATCGGCCGGTATAGTTTTTTTTACTTCCTCATTCCATTGGTTAAACAAGGCTATCATTGCCTCTTTATCTCCCATTTTTCCGTTAAAGGCGCCCTGGAATAAAAAGGTTTGAATGTGGTAATATATCTGCGGTATGTAGCTTAGCTTGGTTGAGAGTTTACCCAGGAATTTAAGTATCGGAAACTTAAACGGGTCAGGTTTTTTGAAAATGGTGTTGGCGGCGCTATCGTACCATTGGGCGCCATCGCGGACGGTTAGTATAATTTTAGCATCCGGATATTGTTTTAATAACTGTCGGTAGTAATAAGCGCTCGGGAAATCAACGGCCGCCTGGCAACCTGCAAAGAGGGCTTCAAAATCGGTGGTGCCGGTTTCGTGCAGCTCTTTCCAGTATTTGAGTTTGGCGCCGTCATTAAATAAATTGAAGCCGTGGTAGCAACGGCTAAAGCCCAGCTGTTCAAGCGCAATTTTTAATGATTCGGTTCCGGTGCGGCCCCAGCCGGCGCCTATTACTTTTAATGCCATATTTTTTCCTTTGAGTATAGAGTATAAAGTATTGAGTATTGAGACTTGAAACGCGACCAGACCGGAACCGGCTGTTCATCTTAATACTTTATACTCACTACTAAATACTATTTATAATATTCATTGAGCAACTTAACTGCATTTTCAACTCCGTTTTCGTTTCTGATATTCTCGCCAATCTGGTGCGCTTTGGTTTGCATCTCAGTGCTATTGAGTGCTTCAAGAATGGCCTGCGAAAGATTATCAGAAGTTAAGCTGTTCCACGGTATGGGTTTAGTGCCTGCCCCCGTTTTTTCAACGCACCACGACCAAAAACGCTGGTCGTAAATTAATGGCGTTATTACTGACGGAACACCAGCCCTTAAACCTGCAGCGGTTGTACCGGCTCCGCCATGATGAACTACGGCCGCCATTTTCGGAAATAAAAACTCGAATGGTACAGGCTCGGTAGCGAAAATATTTTCAGGTAATTCTTCCTTAACCAGTCCGAGGCCGGCATTTAGTACCACAGCCCGCTTGCCAGTTTTAGCAACGGTTTCTAATATAAGTTTTTTGATGGCACCTTTTTTATACTGGTCGCTGTTCATACTTCCAAAGCCGATATAAAAAGGTTTTTCGCCGTTGCTGATAAATGCTTCCAGGTCGGGGTCCAATTGTTTTTGCGTGGCTGGTTTCCAGAACCAGTAACCTGTTACATGTTGCACACTGGCCCAGTCGGCGGGTTTATCAAGCAGGTACTTGCTGTAGGCGTACAACATCAAAGGAGGATTCTTTTTGAAGGCAGGCCCCAGCGGTTCTTTAAATGGTAAACCATGCCCGAAAACTTCTTTCCACGCTTTGTGTAAAAAGGGGCGTTCGCCCTGCCAAACCAATTCGCCCATCACCAGGTGCGATGCAACATTGTAAACCTTTTTGGCAAAATCCGGCCACCACTCTTTGGCGGGTGGAACAACGATATTATGAAAATAGCACGTAGGCCCGGCAGGGTTAACGCAACCCACTGATATAGGTATTGAAAATTCTTTTGCTAAAAAGTAGGTAATGTGCAGGGTTAAAGGGGTACACATTAAATGATCGGCCCCTTTGCAGGCCTCTGATAATTCCTGAACGGCAGCCAGCACCAGCGGCGCTGCTTTGCTGCGCACCTGCCATAAAAACGAGAAAGAAGTTTTGCTGCCTTCAAGTGCCTCGCGGGCTTCGGCAGAATTAATGGCTTCCTGCACGTTGCCAGATATGAGGGCAAAATCCAATCCGTTTTCCGTTACAAAAGTGCGGAACATTTCGTGGGTGGCAATTTTTACCGTGTGCCCGGCCTTTTGCAGGCCGGTGCCTAAAGCCACAAAGGGTTCAACATCGCCACGCGTACCAACGGTTACAATGGTAATTTGCATAATTTACTTACAATAAATAACGGAAGGGCTCCGCTGGTTTGGGTTTTAAAGAGTATGTTACCAAAAATAATGTAATTGGCTGAAGCTCCTAATTTTGCCTTTATTTTTCGGGAGTTTCGAAGTGTTTATTTGGCCTTTTGTCCTTGGCAAAGGTTACAACGCAGTTTAGGAATTAAATTATTTTTGGGCAATGAGCACCAATCTTCATTCTTTTATCCATTTGCTTTTTATAGGCATCATTGCCCTGTTTCCGGTAATTAATCCCTTTGGCTCGGCTTTTATGGTAAGTCCGTATCTTTTGCGGCTAACGCAGGAAGAAAAGAGAGCTGCGGTACGAAAAATTACGATGTATGCATTTTTTATTTGCACAGTTTCATTGTTTGCGGGGCATTGGATACTTGAATTGTTTGGCCTCTCTGTTCCGGTTGTTCAATTGGCAGGGGGAATTATGATTTGTAAAATAGGGTGGGAGTTTCTCTCATCTGATAAAAGGGACGAAGAGAAGGGGGAAAAAGCCGATGAGGCCAACAAGCTCAGCAGCTATGTTTATGTGCAGGATAGGTTATTTTATCCAATCACGTTTCCGGTAACAACCGGTGCCGGTACTATATCGGTATTATTTACATTAAGCGCCCACAGTGCACGGGCCAATCTTACTGAATACCTGGTAAATACGGGCGCCATACTTTTAGCCATCGTGTTTATGTGTATACTCATTTATATCTTTTACTTCAACACCAAAACCATCATTAATTACCTGGGTTCGAAAGGTGAAGAAATAATTAACCGCATCAGCGCTTTTCTTATTTTTTGCGTGGGGCTGCAAATTGCAATAACGGGTATTACCAGTTTGTTGAAAGGGTAGATTCTATTACGCGAACCCCTGAATTGTAGTTAAAAACAAAATTTTTCTACCAGAAAATTTCTTTTTATCACTTTTCCTGTATTACTTTATATCCATATAATCCCTAATCCCTGAGCAAATGCCTGAAAATGAGGTAATATCTCTGGAAAGCGAAATCGGTTTCCGGGCGTTGTTCGAAAACGCAACAATTGGCATTTTGGTAGTAGGCCAGAATGGTGGCATTGAGTTGGTTAACCCGCACGCAGAAAAGCTTTTTGATTATTCAAACGCCGAGTTGATTGGCAAGCCTGTGGAAATATTAATTCCGCAAAGTGTCGCCGGTAAACATCATCACCACCGCGATGGATATTTTGAAAAGCCTAAGTCCAGGCCCATGGGACGGGGGATAGACTTATTTGCCCGCAAAAAGGACGGCTCGGTTTTTCCGGTAGAAATAAGCCTGGGGTATTATGAACTGGCAGGGCAGAAACTGGCCATGGCCTTTATAAGCGATATTACCCAGCGCAAGGAAGCCGAAAACGAACTGAAAAAGATTAACGACCAGTTGGAAGAGAGGGTTCAACAACGTACACTGGAACTGACTGCCGCGCTTGAACGGGAAATGGAGCTGAACAACATGAAGTCGCGCTTTGTGTCTTTTGCTTCACATGAGTTTCGTACTCCGCTTACCACTATTCTTTCAAGTATTTCGCTGGTTGAAATTTACCTGAACCAAGCTCCCAGTGAAAAAACAACCAAACATATTGAGCGCATTAAATCTTCTATCAAACACCTTACCGATATTCTGAACGACTTCCTGTCGCTGGATAAACTTGAGCAGGGCAAGATAGAAATAGAAAACCAGGAGCAGGACCTGAAAGAGTTAATTGATGAAACGGTTGAGGACATAAAACAAATTATGAAGGCAGGGCAGCAAGTACACTTTAACCACACCGGCCCGGCTGAGATATTTCACGATAGCAAGATATTGCGCAATGTGCTTATTAATCTGCTTTCAAATGCCATCAAATATTCGCCTGAAGGTAATGCTGTGTATATTGAAAGTGAAGTAAGCAATGGGCTGGTTACAATACATGTTAAAGACTCGGGTATTGGAATACCTGAGGATGAACAGAAACACCTGTTCCAGAAATTTTACAGGGCCAGCAATGCCTCCTCCATGCAAGGCACCGGCCTGGGTTTAAATATTGTGCAGCGTTATGTAGAGCTAATGGGCGGTCAAATCGGTTTTACCAGTAAATCAGGCGTTGGCACGGTGTTTACGGTGCAATTCCGCCAAAACCACCATTAATTATGGAAAGCATTTTACTTATAGAGGATAATGTTGCCATCAGGGAGAACACGGTGGAGTTGCTTGAGCTTTCAGGCTACCATGTGTTAGTTGCTGAGAATGGCCGGGAAGGAGTGGTTCTGGCCAAAGAAAATATGCCCAACCTGATATTGTGCGATATAATGATGCCCGAGTTAAATGGCTATGAAGTGTTTAACGAGTTAAGTAAAGACCCCTCCACCGCTAAAATCCCCTTTATTTTTGTTACCGCCAGTGCCGAAAAAAGCGAAATGAAAAAAGGCCTTGAGATGGGGGCCTGGGGATATATCAGCAAGCCTTTCGAGGCTCCTCAATTGTTATTTGCTATCAAAGGCTGTATCCGGCCCCTGTAAAGTTAAACTTTAAAGTGCCGGACAAATGGTAAATTTGGATAGGCATGAGAAACAGATACCAAATACCATGAACGCAATCCGCTTGATTTGCCCATTCATTTTTTTATTTGGTATAGCCCCCTTAAAAGTATTTTGTACTGGATGCAACCAGCAAGGGCCTGATACTATTTCTACTAATACAACAATTATAGGTGGCTGCATTATAAACGGCGACCTGGTAATACTGAATGGTGGTGCCCTTCACGTTGACATGACAGGCGGACAGCCCGATACTTTTGTGGTAAGAGGGAATATTTTGCTGGAAGGAAATGCTACCTTATTTATAAATGCCGATTCAGGCTCAACCAGCGCACAGTTTATAGTATCTAATGTTACCAATAATCAACGCAGCATAATGGCGCTGGGAACCAGCCGGGTAATATTACAATATGTTGAATTCAGGACCCAGGAAGGAGACCTGACCAATGCCAGCAGTTATTATATGAACTATAATGCACAGGATAGTTCGGCATTTTCAGTAACAGGTTGCTGGTTAAATACCCAAACTGCCTGGTTGTTGTGCAATATGAATAATCAGTCAACTTTTATTGGCAGCCAATCAAACGAATTACCTACTGAAATATATCTGCAGGATACTGCACAAATATCGGTGACCGGTGTTAATACAAACATTGGCATCTGGCTGCTTTTTGGATCTACCACCGATACGCTCAACCTGCCCGACCAAACCGGGCCGTTTTTTAGCTGGCAGGCGGGCAGGGGTATGGGAGGAGTAAATGCATCACCCTGGTTTTTGAATGTAGATTCTGCGGAGCCTGGAATAGGTGTGCAAATTCAACCTTTTGCAAAACTGGTGGTGAATGGAATGGGTGCTCCGGCCCTTGGCGAGATACATGCCAATCTGCTTTTTGCCAATAGCACTGATACTATTGAAAATTTGGTTGTCGGATTACAGAACACCTCCGTTGCCAAAGGGCGGCTTACACTTAATAACGTTGCCATGGGCCCCATACCCTGGCAGCTATACGCTGTATCTAACGAAAACCTGTTTATCAAAAATTCAATTGTAAATGAAATTGGTATAGTAGGGCCATCCAATACAGTTGTGGTGGATAGTTCAATTTTACAACTGGCTACTTTGTCTGCATTGGGAACTTCAGGAACTACCTTAACCATCAATAATTCTCAAATATGGAACCAGGCAATTATTGCCGATAATACCGCCGGCATTAATATCAGTAACTGTAATGTAACCGGTAGCTGGTTTAGTACCGACGGGCAATCTCATATTACTGTAAATGGCGGTTGTTTTTTCCAAAATCCGGCCGGGTGTACCGAAAATACAATGGTGAATGTTAATACCGGGCAACCTTATTGCAACCCATTTATACCCGCCGGTTTTCCTCAAAACTTGTCACCTTCAACTGTTACTTTTAACGGCGTAAATAGTAATTGTACAACTTCAATTGAGGATGTAAATAACGGTGAGCTGCACCTGACTATATATCCCAACCCCTTCGCTTCTGAAACTGAAATAAGAACCGGGGATAATTCTGTTTATTCAACGCTAACGGTTTATAATGCTATAGGGCAGCAGGTGAGGCAAATGACAAATGTGGCCGGGCCATTGATTAATTTCTATCGTGATAACCTGCCTGCGGGGGTGTATTTTATTCTTCTGGCAAAGGAAAACAAAACCTTTGCAGTGGGTAAGCTGGTTGTTACTGACAATTGAAGCCGTATTAAAACCCCACAATCTGCCTTAGTAAAGTAGGTATTTGTATTACCGGTAGTTTAAGGGTAAAGGTTATTTTCTGATACCATTTGTTTATACCCATAGCCTGCTGGCTTTGAGTTATGTTGTTAGTGGTGAACAGTGGCAGGTGTATTTCAATTACATCTTTAATAGCTACTAACGACAGGCCAAGTTCAGCTGCCGGTTCAAGTTTATTACTGCCTTCATCGGCTACCACTGCAACGGATGCAAAAGGACGGATAGGCACCCAGCGGTAAATGGTTGAAACGAAATTGGCGGAGCTTAAAAATTTATTGGTAGCGCCAAAAGTTGATATGGAGCGGAAACCACCGCCGGTAATAGCTACCTGTCTGCCCAGGTAATTATCGTGCCCGTTGCGGTCGACAAAGTTTTCATCAAACATGTAGTCCTTTTGCAGCCAGTAGGCGTAGTTGTAGGCTGTATTGGTACTAAGGTATACATCAGGCAGTGGCGCTGAAATATCTGAGCTGCTTTTGCCATAATAAGGGAAGCCACCTGCAAAAACGCGGATAAACAAGCCCTGGTTTTTTGCGCGGTAACTAATTTTAAAATGCGCCTCGGCTGAAAGGCCTATGAATTGTTTGCCCTGTTGTAAAGTAAGATCAAAGCTAAGCGGGTGCAGGGTGGTGTTGCGCTCAATACTATATTTAGCTTCGTTCACATAATAGAACAGGGTTGAAACAGTGTTATTGGTAACAGCGGTTTCATTTGTCGGGTCTATCCATTGTTCCATTACCAATGCTGAGCGCAGATTAATACTTTGCGACACGGGGCTGCGGGCAGTTTTCTTTTTTAAATCGAGGTGCAGGTAAGGTTCAATTTTATTCAACGTTAGGTCTTTGGGGAACAGTAAATAGCTGTACCTTTTTCCTTTTATCCCCAGGGTTATTTTCTGCACTTTAACAGGGAAGAAGTTATAGTTGGTGCGGCCAAAACCAATAAACTGTTTCGAGCCGGTGCCAATAGTGGGCATCAGTAAATATTCAAATTTGCGGCTGGGAAAGAAGGGGCTGTAAAATGCCAGGCCCACCTCTGTTTTATCATAATTGTTCCAACCAACATAAGGTGCAAAGAATACCTGCGACCGGTTCTGATTTTCGACAGCGCCAATAAACTGAAACTTCAGCTTCTCAAATTTATGGGCAATTTTATTAAGGATGTAAGTGTTGTTCCGCCGGTTTACTTCAGGCATTAACAAGGTTGGGTCAATCTGAACCCTATCGCCATTCAATTTTGGTACATCAATGGTATCTGTGCCTTTAAAGCCCTCTACCCATCTTGTATACACCACTGAATCCTTTTTCATTACCGACACGGTAACCGGGCCCGCTACTTCATTTACGTTTTTAAGAAAAACCTGCAGGCTGTCTCTGGGTTCGCTTTGCTCTTCGGCTTTGCCGGTATGGTGGCCTTCTTTACCAAAGGCTTTTACACCTGTAATTTTGTAATCCAGTTTTTTAGTGGTTTTCATCAGGTCATCAAAAAACCAGCTTAGATTTTTTCCGGTTTCCGATTCAAATATTTGCCTCACATCTTCGGGCTGCGGGTGGCGGTATTTCCAGGTTTCGAAATATTTTTTCATTACCCGGTCAAACTCCTCTGTGCCCAGGTAGGCCTCCAGGTAATTAAAAATGAGTGGCGTTTTTCCGTATACAATAATCCCATAGTTTATTTCGGTAAAATCCTCCGATGTCAGTTCTATTGGTTGGTCCAGGTTTTCGCGTGCCATAAACTGGTAACCCAAATCAATCTCGTAACTATGTTTGTATTGGTCGGCGTCTATAAATTTTGTAATTGCATCTGATATGCCAGCCAGCATTTTCCGGTTTGGATATTTAGTGCGTATGTATCGCGCTTCATAAAACGAATTTACGCCCTCGTCCATCCAGGCATGGTCGCGCTCGTTGCTGCCCAGCACGCCATAAAACCAGTTGTGGCCAACCTCGTGTGTTATTACATCATCCAGCAAAAAGCCATTGGCTTCCTCTCCAATAACGGTAACGTTCGGATACTCCATGCCGCTACCGGCGCTAATGGTTCCGTCAACTGCAGTTACCTGTTTATAGGGATAATCGCCCACCCAAAGGCTGTAGTAGTAGATGGCATCGTGCAGGTATTCGGGGGCTTTGGCCCACAGCCGCCCCTGGTTATTGGTAAATAGCGCCCATGTGGTAACTTTTTGCTTGCTATGGGGTAATTCTACCTCGCCTTTTAAAATGTGGTAGCGCTTATCGGCAAACCAGCCAAAATCATGGATGTTGGTTTGGATGTAATGCAGTGTTTTGGTTTCTTTTGAAGAGGGCGGAAATTTAAGGTCGGTAAGCGCAGTCCAGCCGGTTATCTTGCCGTCAGCTTCAGCCTTTTCATTCATCCGGTTAATTTCGGCGGTATCCTGCAGGTCGCCGGTGGCGCCTACTACATAATTTTTAGGCAAGGTAATTTTTACATCAAAACTTCCGAATTCAGAATAAAATTCTCCCTGGTCTAAGTAAGGTATCGGGTGCCAGCCGTATTTATCGAACACTGCCGGTTTAGGGTACCACTGCGTAATTTGGTACGACTGCCCAATATGCCCCATGCGTGAAAATGTTTCAGGCAGCTTAACCCTGAAGGGGGTTGATATGCGCACGTGGCCGCCCGTTTTAAGCGGCTCGTTTAAAAATACTTTGCATATTTCGCCACTGGCAGTACTATATTGCCATTTGCAGGCCTCGGCGTTTACTTTAAAGTTAAGGCTATCAATAAAACCGCGTTCGTTTGGCTTGCTATACCAAAAAGAAGTTTTTCCGTTTTCGAGCATTTGCTCGGCCAGCGGCGTGCTTTGGTTGCGGTATGCATTGGGCCACAGGTGCAGGTAAATAAAATCGAGCGTTTGCGGCGAGTTGTTGGTATAGTCAATGGTTATAAATGCATCCAACTGATTCGCGGTATCGTTCAGTGTTACCTCAATTTTGTAATCGGTACGCTGCTGCCAGTTGTCATTTACTGCTTTCTGCGCCTGCGCGTTTAATGAAAACAAAACAAGCAAAACGGGCAGGATTAAAACCTTAAAAGTATGTTTCATGGATACGACTGATATGAACGAAAATAAAAGAATAAGGTGAAATAGACAGGACAGCGGATATAAGGGCCTGATTTAACGGTTTAAATCAAATTTGGGCGTTATTGTTTCAGGCTGTGATAAAGTAGCATTATATTTACATTGACTTGCAGTTTATAAGATATTGGACTAAAGTGACTGTATTAAACTGTTTAAAACAAAAAATCATGCTCCAGAGAATATTTCTGCTTTTGTTTTGTGCTTTTTCAGGAACATTTTTGACATATGCCGGAAGTGAAAATACTTATGAGGCTATTATTATGTTTCCGAGTGCACCGAACCCTACTTCGGGTAAATGCCTGATAAGGACTTATTTACCTGACAGCGACCCCAATTCGAGCATCCGGATTTTAGATAAGGACAGCACCATGATGAAAGAAATACCCCTGGCAGGTGAGGCTGGTATTAGCAGTACTCCGCTAAACGTTGCGGATTGGAAAGCCGGTACTTACTTATACCAGTTATTTTACAAAGGCGAAGCCAGGAAGACCCTTTCGTTTGTGGTTACACATTGAGCCCTTCTTAAACTATTTGCTCGCATGTTTGTTGTGTCTATAAACGTAAACCAAAGGTTATGGACAAGCAACGAACTGAAAATATGGCTTCTGATGATGCAGAGAAGTTTGAACGCGATCTGCGGTCTTCTAAAATAAGCGAAGAAGATACGGGCCTAAAACCAACCATAAATGAAGTTCGCGAAGGTGAACTAAATAATAACCATCAGGAAGCTAATAAGTGCTCGCAAAAAAATGCTGAGCATGATGCCAAATACGGCGACGCTTCTGATGCAGAAAGAAGCCGCCTGCCCAAAGATCAGCAACCGGAAGATGCGCATGTGCCGCAGGGGTGAAAAAAAATTTCGCACGGAGGCACGGGGTTAACAGCAGAGAAATACAAAAAATAAATTAATATGTAGTGTTAAGCCCGGCATCTTATTCAGGATGCATTTGCATTTCTCTGTATTTCTTCTCCGTGCCTCCATGCGAAACATTTTTTAGCTTTTATAAAATAGTTCGCATCTCCACCCCACTCCCAATTCTCATTAAAAAAATAATAACTAATTTTAAACCATCTATAACTTTAAAGAGAAGTTCGGCACCTGTCTGTTCTTCTTTCACCAAAATATAACCCTGACATGAACCCAACCCCACCTAACATAATTCAAAATACCGATAAAAAAATTGCCCTGTTGATTGATGGTGACAATGCCCAATCGAAATTTATTGAGGATATGCTTTCGGAAGCCGGTAAACATGGTAAGGTTACCGTGCGCCGCATTTACGGCGACTGGACGGATAACAAACTAAACAGCTGGAAAGAAAAGATTAATAAGTACGCCGTAAGGCCCATGCAGAAATTTGCTTTTGCAAAGGGGAAGAACTCTACCGATACGGCTATGATAATTGATGCTATGGATATTCTTTACAGCCACACGGTAACTGGCTTTTGCATTGCCAGCAGCGACAGCGATTATACAGGCCTTGCGCAACGCATACGCGAAAATGGCATTTTTGTAATGGGCATAGGGGAGGCATCAAAAACTACTGAAGCGTTTGTAAATGCCTGCGACATATTTGTTTTTACTGAAAACCTGTCGGAACCGGTTGTTGCGCCAAAGAAAAAGCCGGAGGAGAGGCCACGGCCTGCCCATAAACCCGAAACGGCCAAAGCCACGATAAAAAGCAAAACCGAAGCGCCCAAAATTGAACCGGTTATTGCGCCGGTTGAAATACAGAAAACAGCCGAAAAACCCGAATTGCCAAGAAGCAAGATTACCCATGAGCCCATAAACCTGAAGCTGATAAAAACTGCGGTAGATATGGTGAGCGACGACCGGGGGTTCGCCTACATGGGTGAAATAGGCATAGCCCTTCGTAAACTTGACCCCAGCTTTGACCCGCGGACGTATGGTTTTGGGGCTATCACCCCGCTTTTTAAGAGCCTGACGGATTATTTTGAGTTTGAATACAGGGATGGGGGCTCGTCTGTTTATATCCGGTTGAAAAAGCCATTGTAGTTTGGGGATTTCAGTTTAAAGGCATAAAGAGCGTAACCGGTGAATTTCACTTTCATTATTTTATAATATTCCATTTTTATTCTACTTTAGGGCAAACAAAAACCAGGTATGAAAAAAACGCTACTATTTCTCTTCGGCTTAAATATTGTAATCTTTTATCAGCTAAATGCCCAGGCAATTACAGGTACCGATAGTATGTCGGTTCCCCGGCTTAATCACCAATCTCAAAAATTAAATAATGGTTCGGTGCTTACTTTTGGCGGCGAAAACGGAAACTCGCAGGACCCTAACAACACCTATTCATCGGCCGAAATTTATAACAACGGGGTATGGACACTTACCGGCAGTATGAATATCCAAAGGACCCAGTTTGCCTCGTCGCTTTTGCCCAATGGTAAAGTTTTGGCCATTGGCGGTGTGGCAAGCGATGTAACCGAAGTATGGGCAAGCTGCGAAATTTACGACCCTGCTACGGGCCTATGGACTTATACAGATTCGCTGGCAAACGCGAGTGCAGACAATTATGCGATACTGATGAATAATGGCAAAGTTTTAATGGCCGACGGCGATAGTTCGTGGGTTTACGATCCTTCCACCGGGCGCTGGGGCAGTGGTGTTGCTATGGCCGCAGGGCATGGTGCTAACCCCGTAATGGTTTCGTTGGCAAACGGTAAAGTGCTGGCTGTTGGTGGAATGGATTGTGCGGTATGCGCTGATGTTTATAACCCTAATACCAATACCTGGGCTTTAACTGCCGATAGCACCCAATATTCGCATATACAGCCTGCTATGGTTTTATTAAATAACGGAAAAGCCCTGGTTATTGGCTCCTCGACCATTGATAGTGGCCAAACGGCTTCTGAACTTTACGACACAGTAACAAACAGTTTTACAAACTCAGGCACTTTGCTAAGTAATATAAGTTCGTGCCCTGCTGTATTGCTGGATAATGGCGACCCTTTGGTTTGGGGAATTGGCAACCTTTTCGGCGGCGCCGATAGCACAGAAATAGTGCAGATTTATAATGTAGCTATCGGAACCTGGTTTACAATCCCATCAACCGGGTTTGGAACCTCTAACAACACCCTGGTGAAACTAAGTAACAACGTTGTGCTGGTTGTTGGTGGATATGTGTTAGCCAATGGTGCAGTAAAATATTGCTGGTTGATAAACGGTGACGATTTAACCGGTATAAAACAGATAAGCCAGCCTGAAAGCTTTGCCATAAGCCCCAACCCGGGCACCAGCTATTTTTCATTTTCTGTTGCACAGCCCGAAAACGTAAAGGTTTTACGTATTTATGATGTTGAAGGAAGAATGCAGCAGGAAGTTAGTCAGGATTGGGCAAGCCCGGTATACGCCAATGCTCTTGCTTCGGGAACATATATTGTTGTGTTATACGGTAAAGACGATATGCCTGTTGGGGTGCAAAAGTGGGTTAAATTATAGCCCTGAAAATACCTCCTGAAAATATAAAAGCAAAAGCCTGTGCAACTGCACGGGCTTTTTTGTTGATTTGCATCCCTGCACTAACAGAAATAATGCGAACTGAATTATGGTAGATTATACAGAGTCGGATTTATTGAATATGGCTATTCATTTTATAGGTAACCGCTCAACCGGTGGTGAACTTTTTTTATCGGAAAAGAATATTGAAACCAATGCGGAATTAAAGGATGAATTGAAAGAGTACCTGGTGGCGCCCTACAAAGATGTACCGGCACAGCAATTTACGCACCTGTCGGACCTGGAGTTGAACCCCATGTACAATTACGCTACACGGATTTTTGCCGAGCCGGGTACCTTTGATGCGCAAAGCCAGCACTTAGCCAAGCACCTGTATAATTGCTCAGCCCATCCTGGTATTAAAGAAGGAGAATTACTGATTGGCCTGTTGGATAATCTGTATTACAATGATGAGGCGCTGATGGGTATTGCTATCATTAAATCGGAATCAAAAGATACCTTTTTCAAAACTCCCAAAAGCCGCGATGGGTTTTCTATTTCGGTTGATGAAGGGATAAGGAAAGATAAAATTGACAAGGCCTGCCTGATATTAAACACGCATAATGATAATGGACTTATTGTAATGGTTATTGACCGGACGAACAGCAAGGACGAAGCTATTTTCTGGCGAAATACCTTTTTGGATGTTATGCCTGTGGCCGACAGCTATAACAAAACCGAAAAATTTATGACCCTGACCCGGAATTTTATTAAAGATAAATTGCCTGAGGAATTTGAATTAAATAAAACCGACCAAATAGATTTGCTTAATAAATCGGTAGCCTTTTTTAAACAAAATGAGGAATTTGAGTACAAAAATTTCGTGCGGGAAGTGATACAGGAGCCGGGCATGATAAGGTCGTTTGGACGTTATAAGGAGGAGTTTGCACAGGCTAACCCACTGGCACTTGGAGATGAATTTGCCATTTCTAACTCGGCCGTAAAAAGACAATCGAGGATATTTAAAAGCGTATTGAAGCTGGATAAGAATTTTCATGTTTATATACACGGCGATAACCAGCTGATTGAAAAAGGTTATGACGACGATAAACGCATGAATTTTTACAAGCTGTTTTTTAAAGATGAAAGCTAAATTTGGGTATGATTAAGTATTTAATCCTGTTTCTGGGCCTTTGCATAATAGCAGGCTGCAAAAAAGACCTCAACTACATTTACGCCTTTAATGTAAACGGTGTTGCCCGGCATGGTAATAACTATACTGCAACTTATCATTTTGATACGGCGGCTTCGTTACAGGAATTTGCGGCTAACTTTTACATAGGCAATGCCAGTGATACCAATTATGTGCAGATAAGTTTTAGCGGTAATGGTTACATTACCCCGGGTACTTATTATTCGGGCATTATCAATCCGGGCAATACGGTATGTTCTTTTGCTTACAATAACCTGCACAACTATTACAGTAATGTTTCGGGTATACTTCAGATAGTTCAGATTGATACAGTTGGGCATATTCTGAAAGGGAACTTTCAGTTTAAGGCAGTAAGCAATGTAAATTCCTCAGATACTGCTGTTATTACCAACGGCAGTTTTGCCAGTGTGCAATATCATTGAACAGGAGAGAAGTATATGTCACCTCTCCTTATTTAATGCGCTATCTTTTTGTAATAAGCTGCTGAAAAGTACGTAATATTCAAAAGGCCATCCCGGATAGACATGGTAATGAAAGTACTATCATTGCTCAACCATGAATTTTGGCCTGCTGGTTTGTATTGTTGGTTTAACGAATCTATATACATGGATTTTGCGGCCAACGATCGTATAGATTCTTCTTTTACACAGGTAAAACCATCCAGGTATAAAAGATCGGCTATGGTGTCTTTTGCTATCACCCTTTTGTATTGCAAAATATGCATACCGGAGGCATCGGTAAGGCGTTTAAAGTTATCGCCCCACATGCCAATTATCTGGTGCAGGTTCTTGCCAACAGGGCTTTGGGCTTGTGTTGTAATCAAAGGAGCGGCCAGCAGAAGAAGGCCCAGTATAGAAGTTTTCAGTTGTTTCATGCGACGGCTAAGTTATTGCAAATCTTTAATTCAAGAAGCCCCGCATTGCGGAGCTTCTTGAATTAACAATTAATTATTGAACCTGGCTAAATTACCGGGCTGTAGGCTTTATAACCAAAAAGCAAAGAATATATGCAGGTACAGGAACGAAAACAGGATAGAGAAAATGAGCCCCAGTATACCAAATGTTAAACCCGTGGAAGCTAATCTGCGCCTGCTGGATTTTAATCCTATGGCACCCGTAATAATAGCCGCAATAGAGATGGGAAAGGCCACAAAGCTTAAAAATGGTATAAAAGCGAAAACAAAGCTGATAGGCCCAAGCACACCTGCCGCTACTGCTGCACCCGCAGGGTCGCTGCCATTACCGTAGCGCCTTTCGTAGTATCCGCGGGGATGGGAGGTGTTTTTTGCCATGGTTAAAATGTCTTTTAATGAATGGGCTTTTAAATATAACTTGCCATTATCGTTGCGCTGAAGAGAGACTTTATTATCGCTGTAGTTGGCCAGCAACTTGTTCATATCATTCAGGTCCTGGTCGTCCTGCATTTGTTTATCGAGGGCGGCTGGCATTCTCATTTTAAAATGCATTTGCTGGTCGGTGGCCGCAATAATGCCGGTTTTTGGCATTGTTATAGCTGCCGTATCAACTATAGCTGCCTGGGCAGTTTGTCCAGCAGGTTTTGGAGCATCGGCCGTATGCTTTGCCACATGGTTAAATGCAAATATTGACGGATGCGCTTTTTTAGCGCTTGCAAGGTCGGGGCAGTGCGTCATGCTATTGGTTTTGCAACCATTAAGAGCCAATGCAAAAACTGCCAACCCTAATATGTAAAATACTTTTTTCATGCTTTTCATAACAGGTCAATTTTATTTTGTGAAGTAAGCCAAAACCATACCGATATTCAAGATAGACACGGTATTTAACCGAATGTTTAACAGTGGGTGGTGTGAAAATTTCTTAATAAACCCAAAGTTAGTTTACTGTAGGCACATAGCCAATGAGCTTCATTGCCCCTGCTCCTGATATTTATTAAAGGCCCCGGTAATTTTGTTCCGCCTCAGAAACACGATGAAAGCAAAAATAAAAACGATGATTGCCCCCAGCCTGATGGCAAAAGACGTTCCGGCTTTTTCCGAAAGCCAGCCTATTTCAAAGTTACCCAGGGGTGCCAGGCCGATGAACATAAAAACATAAATACTCATTACCCTACCCCTGAATTCGCTTTTTACCAGGCTTTGTATCCGGGTGTTCATCATAGCAAACTGCGAAAGCAGGCCAAGGCCCGCAAAAAACAAGAGCACCAGCGCCAGGGTAAAATTGGTAGTATAGCTGAATAAAATAAGGCTAACGGCAAATAACATACTGCCACCGGCAATAAACATAACGGGTTCTACCCTTTTTGCAAAAGCAGCTATTAAAAAGGTAGCCATTAAAGCTCCCAGGCCGGTGGCTGCATATAAATATCCCAGGCCGGCAGCTTCTACATGAAATTCGTTTTGCGCTATGATTGGCATAATGGTGGTGTAAGACCAGCCAAACACTGAAGAAACAGCAGTAAATACAATTAGTGTGCGGATAACAGGGTGCGAAAAGGAATAGATAAACCCTTGTTGTATTGCCCTTAGCGCATTGGTGTTTCGCTTCGAGACACGGGATTGGGTGTTCATTTTCAGCAAAGCTATTATAACCGCAATGTAGCTAAGGCCGTTTATTATAAAAGCACCCCCGGTGCCCACCAGGGCAATAAGCAGGCCGGCAACGCCGGGGCCAATTACCCGCGCAGTATTAAAGGCGCCCGAATTAAGTGCAATGGCTGAAGCGAGCTCCTCTTTGCTCACCATTTCGGGCACAAATGCCTGGCGGGCCGGGGCATCAATAGCATTTACAGTTCCCAGCAAAAATGCAAGTACACAGATTTCCCCGACATTGATGATGTGGGCCACGGTTAAAATGCCAAGTATAAATGCCAGCACCATGGCGCTGCTTTGAGTAAACAGGAGTATCTTTTTTTTAGGGAACCAGTCTACAATAACACCGCCAAAAAGAGTGAATAATAATGATGGGAGGGTAGCCAAAGCCGCTACAAGACCGATAAGAAATGCCGAATTGGTAAGCTTTAACACAAGCCACCCCTGGGCAACTATCTGCAGCCAGGTGCCTATTAGCGATATCAGCTGACCCGAAAAGTAGAGTTTGTAATTATGATTTTTGAAAGCCGGGAAAGAATTGCCGATGGCCTGCACCCATCCACTGTTTTCGCCTACGCTTATTTCAGCGCTTTCATTTATAATATTGGTCTCATCAGGATTAGGCTTGTTGGGCATAAAGCGGGGCAAATTTAGGTAAGCGAAGCTTAACTAATGCAAAAAATAACAACAGTTAAGAGTAACTGAGTTTTTATGGCAAAGCCTTTTAGGTTATATTCATTAACGGCGTAAGTATGAGTTATCTGGCCGGGTTTAAAGCTTAATTGCTAACGTCATTAACTTTAGCGCGAAAGCAGGAGTTAAACCTTTCAGGCTCCTCTTGGCTAATTGCCCCGGTCAGGAACCTGAAAGGTTTTATGCCTTTAGTTAATTTCATAACATTGGCCATATTGCCGGCTTAATCTGTTATTGAAGAGCATGGATGCTATTTTTGAGGGGGTTTACGTTGAACTATACAATTGTAAAATTATATTTGTATACCCCCCACAGTTTAAATGTCAGCTGAACGTAAGAGCCTTTAAGATTAGACCAATAGCTATGAATAAGGAACAACCGGGTTTAATTACCATACAAAAGTTCATATACCTGCTTAGTGATTTCTATTACGCTGAGTTTATTACGCACCTTTCTTCGGTAAATGCTACGTTGCCTTTAAAGCTGGCCAAAACAATCCGCAGCAGGCTGCCCGGCTTTGATACGCATGAAGAACTATGCAAAAAAATTTACGGTAGTTTCGAAAAGGGCGCCAAACAGAATTTTAACCAATTAGCCTCGTATACATTCAGGCTTTCAGATGTACTGGCGCAAAACTATCCCAACTACCTGCACCATAACATTTTAAATGTGCAGCGGATGGTAAACGAAGGCCGCGGGGAGGATGCTAATTTTTTGTCCGAAATTCTGCTTGAAATTGCCGAACGGACGGATGATTTTCAGTGCCAGGTGTTTGTGCTTAATTTTTTGGGCCAACAGGCTTTTATACGAAAAGATAATGTTACCGGAATTAAATTTGATACACAACTGAGTGAGGCCTTGACCAAAGAGAAAATCTTTGTTGAAATACAGTTGTTTACCCATAAAGCCCTGGCCGAAACAAGGCTTGAAAAAGCAGATATTGAAAAAGCCAAAGAATATCTGCTTGGTTTTGTAGCCAGTAACCCGGCAGCCATCCGCATTTTAGCGCGGCATTCGTACCTCCTTATTTTATATCAATTCCACCTGGAGGCTTTTGAACAATCCGGAATCGGGGACATACTGGAGCAACTTGAAAAAGACCTGCATAACCAATCGCATGTGGTTTTTCCTTATTTGCTTGATTTAAGAAGCAGCTTGTTTTTTATGAAACTCAATTCAACTTTAAAGGATTTGAATTCGAAAGAAAGCGAACGCGAATTTGATGCATTGGCACAGCATTATAAAGCCGTTAAGTATTGGAAAACATTTGTAAACACCGGGCAGCTGTACCTTATAACCATACAGTGTACCCGACTGTTTGATAAATATGAGAGCCGGATTTACCGGTCTGATTACCCTGATGGGATAACCGACCACGATGAGAAAATAGTAAAGGAATACCTGGGCAAGTGCAGGGCTTTTCTGAAATCGAATGTTGATGTTGTCAAATACGCATATGAAGTGATGAGTTACAGGATTGTATATGGAGTGCTGCTTATTATTGCCGGTGGCAAAAATATAAAGGCCGGCATTGAAGAGCTTGAATCGGTGCTTGCAAATTACCAGCAGGTTAACCTGAATACCGAAACCGACAGCATTTTTATGTGCCTTATGCTGGGTTATTTATCTGTAAAGGATTACGCACGGTGTGCCAATGCATTTACACGTTATTCAAAAAGTATAAAGGGCAAGCCGGTTTTTGGCGATAACGATGCCAGGATACACGCCTATTACTATCTGTCGCAGTGGCTTGGTTTGCAAAGCAGGCAGTATGCGGTTAAACTGAATTTGCTGCGCCATGCTGATGGTGGGAACAAAACCTCAAAATCGGTAGTTGAAATGGTGGAATACTTTAAAGTGCCCGCCTGATTTGTTACTCTGAAGCTATTTAAAAATTAAATCCAAATGCAATTTAACACAAAGAGCACAAAGGAAAACGCCAATACAAAGGCCACAAAGAGTATATTTTTTGTGTTCCCTGCCTACCGGCAGGCAGGTTTGTATTGAACTTTGTATTGAACTTTGTGTTAACATGTATTTATTTTATTTAATTCTAAACAGTTCTCTGTCATTTTAAGATTAACACAGAGCTAAAGGGGAGCTAAAACCGACAGGATTTCGCGGATGTGGCTTTCATTAAATGGCTTATCGAAATAACCTTTTACACAGTTATAACTGAAAGCTTTTTTACGGTCTTCATCCTGGTTAGATGAGGTAAGAATAAAAACGTTGGTATGATTACGGCATTTATTATGCCGTTCAAACTCATCTAAAAATTCAAACCCATCCATAACGGGCATATTAATATCCAGCAAAATAACATCGGGACACTTAGCCTGGGTGGTGGTAATATCCAGTGCAGCTTTGCCATCCAAACATTCTTCAATTTCGCAATTTATACCATTGGCATTAAGTATAATGCGGTTAAGAAAGTTAAACGCCGAATCGTCATCTACAAGCAAAAGCTTCTGCAATTCCATCAGGCTAAGATATTTTTATTAAGGTCTGTTACAAACCATCCGGGCACAATCTGCCACCTTTTTTAATGCTATAGTAACGTTGAGGGAATGAAAGTGAATATAGAGAAAAACGGGTAGATGGCTTTAAGCGCTTGCGCCTGGTTTCAATACAGGTACTTTGATCCGGATTTTTTCGTTTTTAGGAGAATTACCCAAAATTTAAACGGCCGTTAAAGAGGATTAAAGGCATTATTGAATTACAGATTAAAAAAATGCGTACGGTAATGATTTACTTCGCGGCTTACGCGGTTGCTTATTACTCCGTCTTCAGTTGATTTTATTTCAACTTTATTACGGGTCAGGAGGGCAAAACCGGCTGCGAGAGTAAAATACAAACGTTTTATGCTTTCCATACGCGTGGTTTTTTGAATAACAGAAAAATCAGAATCAGATAACGGGTCATTAGCTTCAACCCGATATAAATATCATACCGCTAAGCTTATGGTTGGTGCCACAATTCAACAATCTGAACTGGACATGCACTAATTCAAATACGTTTAATGACTGTTAATAGTTTCGCAAAGAGGGTGATGTTTGTAAAAATAGTGACGGTTTTATGAATACTTTCGGCACCACATAATTTAACTTCATATTACAATCACGTTTATATTCAACACAAAAGCATGAAACTAAACCGCATTCTGGTTTTTATCCTGATAGCTATTCTGCCTTTACGCTCATTTTGCTGGGGAGGCGAAGGGCATAAGCTTATTGGTAACGTTGCCTGGCATTACCTCAACCAAGGGGTTAAAGATTCCCTGCAATTTTATTTGGGTAGCGTTAGCCTTGCCGATGCCGGTTTGTGGATGGATGAAATGCGCAAAAACCACGAGTATGATTACATGAAGCCGTGGCATTATATCAATATTGAAAAGGGCGAAAGCTACAAGCCTGATACCAACCAAAACGTAATAAACGAAATAAATAAACGTATCGACCATTTAAAGCACCGCAATTTATACAGCAAAGGGCAGGTAGCAGTAGATATTAAAATACTGGTGCATTTATGTGAAGACCTGCACATGCCATTACATGTTGGGTATGCCAGCGATACCGGGGGAAATGCCATACATATCAGCTTTATGGGCAAACCTACCACGTTGCACTGGGCATGGGATAACGATATTATGTTGCAGCAGCATATTACTGCCGATAGCTGCCTTGCATTGCTGGCAACTTTCCCGGAACAGAAAATACGGGAGGCGAGAAGAACCAATGTTATTGCCTGGATGAATGAATCGCGTTCGTTATTACCCAACGTTTATGATTATAAAGGAGATACAATAGACGTTGCCTATGCTGATAAAAATGCACCTATTATTAAGCTACGCCTGGCCCTTGCAGGGTTACGGCTTTCAGAACTGCTAAATGAATTGTTCGACACAAGGAAGAACTAAGTTCACTGTATAATCTTCTGTATTCCTTTGTGCTCTTTGCATCCTTTGCCCTTTTGTCTCATCCCGCCTTATGCGGGAGCGATAAAAATGTATTGAGCATTTCAAAGTAACGTAGGTACGTAAAAAACCCCGGATAGGGCTACCCAGGGTTTTTTTGGACACACACTAACAAAGGAGAGACTCTTTAATCTACATTATCATGCAGAAATGAATTATTTTTTCTGATTTCAGGGCGGCCTATTTCGTTATCGCCTACGCTGAAACGGGATACCTCGTTTGTTTTAGAGAAATTCTGCTCGGCATTTACCTCAACACCCTTACGCTTGTAAGCTGGTTCGTTTTCTAACTCGTTTACGTTTTGTTTATTACCGAAACGGTAGCTTAAACCTGCCAGAATTTTCTTTCTGTCTTCCAGTTGTTTGTTCAAATCTTCCTGTGGGAAGGTAGATACTGAATCGCTTTCGTAGCTTTTCTTGGTGTATACCACATACTCCTCTTTCTTTTCAACTTTTTCAGCAACGGGTTCAACCGGAGTTTCGTGGCTTATTTCTGTAACTTCTTCCATCAGGTTAACTTCGGGTAGTTTCTGCTCTTCGCGCGAAATTTCAAATTCAATTACGTTTTCAGAAACAGTTTCTTCATTGGTTTGGCCGAATAACGTAAAACTATCTTCGTCTTCCAATTGAAGATTTACTACTTGTTTTTCCTCAACCAGGGTTTCCGGAAGTTCGTATTTAACAACGGTTTGTTCTTTTTCTTCAACAACCGGGGTTGCTGTTTCCTTTTCAACAGGTGCATCGTTTTCGTTCAGCTCATATACCTTAACTACTTTTTGCTCCGTATAAGCAGGTTTTCTGCCTGATTCAAAGCCTGTAGCTATTATGGTAACTGAAAGTTTTTCACCAATTGAAGGATCGTCACACGCACCCAGTATTATATCTGTACTGCCTGCTGCTTCCTGCACGTATTCCATGATTTCGCCTATTTCGTCCATCGTAACCTGGCCGGCGCCGGTGGTAATATTAACCAGTACTTTCTTAGCGCCGCGAATGTCGCTGTCATTCAGTAGCGGAGAGTTAATCGCACCTTGCACGGCACGTATTGCACGGTCCGGGCCTTCAGCAGTAGCACAGCCCATGATAGCAGAACCACCATTTTTCATTACAGTCTGCACATCCGCGAAGTCCACGTTTATTTCGCCCGGAACGGTTATAATTTCAGATATGGACTTGGCAGCAGTAGCTAAAATGTTGTTGGCATGGTTAAATGCTTCGCGACGGGTAAGGTTGCCATACATTTCGCGTATTTTATCATTATTGATGATGAGCAGTGTATCAACCGACTCTTTCAACCTTTCAATACCTTCCATAGCCTGGGTATATCTTGCCTTACCTTCAAACCAGAACGGTGTAGTTACAATACCAACTGTTAGTACGCCCATTTCGCGTGCTATGCGTGCTACTACAGGGGCAGCGCCAGTTCCGGTTCCACCGCCCATACCGGCAGTGATAAATACCATTTTGGTATTTTTAGAAAGAAGGCCTTTCAGTTCTTCAATTGATTCCTCGGCAGCGTTTTTTCCAACTTCGGGTTTTGCGCCAGCGCCAAGGCCTTGTGTTAAAGCAGGCCCTAACTGTATTTTGTTGGGTATGCGGCTTATATCCAAAGCCTGTGAATCGGTATTACACACCACAAAGTTTACCCCGATAATGCCCTGGTCAAACATATGGTTAACGGCGTTACTTCCGCCCCCACCTACACCGAACACTTTGATAATGGATGACTGATCTTTCGGAAGATCAAATTGAAATAATGGTTCCATATGCTTTGCTTTTAAGTTTTATTTATTGCTGAATACTAATCCTTTTATTATACCTGTTTAATTGAAATCTCCATTTATATTATCCACCTCAAACCAATTCTTCACTGAAGAGAAAACCTGTTGAAGCAGGTTGCCCTTTTTGTTTTTAGGCGCTTCTTCTTTTTCAAAGTCTTCTATTACCTCTTCTTCATAAACCGTCCTTGTTTCAGTTTCAATCTGCGGTGCTGTTCCTTCCACAACCACTTCGTCCTGCTGAACGGAGAATAGTTTTCTCTTTTCAGTTTCGGTCATTTCTTCAACTTGTTCGTATCCCTTTAACAAAAGACCGATACCTGTTGCATACATCGGGTTCTTAAGGTCGTCTTTATTGTTTTTAGCCAGGTACGAAGAAGGATATCCGATACGGGTTGATAAGCCGGTTGTATATTCAACCAGTTGCTTTAAGTGCTTTAACTGCGAGCCGCCGCCGGTAACCACAACACCTGCATTTAAAGAATTGGCGTAACCTGAACTCTTAATTTCAAAATATACCTGGGCGAAAATTTCTTCCATACGGGCATTGATAACGTGGGCCAGGGTGCGCATTGAAATTTCTTTGCGGTCACGGCCGGCGATACCGGGTATGGAGATGATTTCATTTTCATGAGTCTCAGCAGGCAATGCACTGCCGAAGGCAACTTTCAGTTTTTCAGCCTGTGGGCGCAGCAGTTTGCAGCCCTCCATAATATCTTCAGTAATTATATTTCCAGCAAAAGGAATAACTGCAGTGTGGCGGATGATGCCATCTTTGAAAATTGCTACGTCGGTTGTTCCGCCGCCTATATCTACCAGCACTACGCCGGCTTCCATTTCATCAGCATGCAAAACTGCTGCTGAGGATGCAAGGGGCTCCAATATTAAGCCCATCATTTGAAGGCCTGAGCGTTCAACGCACTTTTTAATGTTTTGTGCAGCCGCTACTTTACCGGTTATGATGTGGAAGTTGGCTTCGAGCCTGCTTCCGCACATGCCAATGGGGTCTTTAATGCCGTGCATATTGTCAACCGTAAATTCCTGCGGCAATACGTGTATAATTCTTTCTCCCGGGTCGAGTGCAAGGCGGTGCATATCTTCCACCATATCCTTAATGTGCTGGCGGGTTATTTCTTCTTCTGCGTTGGGCAAAGTGTAAATACCCCTGTTTTGCTTGCTGGCAATGTGCTGGCCCGCAATACCTACGTAAACCACGTTTATTTTATGACCTGATTGCTTTTCAGCCTCCGCTACCGCTTCCAGAATGGCATCAGTGGTTTGTTTAATATTTGTAACCTCTCCGCGGGTAACGCCGAACGACGGTGTTTTGCCCACGCCTAATATCTGCAGTTTACCGTGCTGGTCGCGTTGCGAAACGATTGCAGCAATTTTGGTTGTACCAATATCAAGGCCAACAATTACCGGGTTCTCCTTTTTGTGTGCGCCTGTCATAGAAAAAAATTTATTGTTTGTTAGTTGTGTCTCTCTTCTCGCAAACCACCTGGTCTTTATAACGCAAATCGATGGTTTTATATTTATCCCAGCCCACTTTTCTTAATCCTTCATTGTAGAAAATCTTCAAGCGGTCAAATTTCTCAGCCATATTTTCATCTACTTCGCCGAACCGGATAGTTTGCCCGCCAATTTTGGGTATCACCTCCATTTCGCCATTCTCCAGCACATACACCTGGTCGACAAGGGCGTTGAGAAAATCATCTTTTCTAACAAACAGAATTAACTTGTAAAGAGCGGCCTGTACTGCACTGTCCCGTTTTGTGTCCTTATGCAATGCAACATTACCCAGTGCGATGGCAACGTGTGAGGTAAAATTATCACTCAATGGTATCCGTTCGTTCTTTTCACTTATATAATAGCTAACACCGTCATTGTTGATTACCCGCAGAATTGGCCTCTTTTGTACAATATCCACAACAACATCCTGCTGCTGGTCAACAAAAATTTCAGCGTCGGCCACAAAAGGGTTCTTCCTCACGGCTTTCTCTAAGGTCCTGAAATCAATGCCAGTCAATGGTTTGCCGGTTATGCTGCCGCTGCACATATAATCTATTTTATCTTTAATTTCTGCCTCGTTTAAAAAAGCCAGTCCCGAATCATAATCAATTTTTACCTGTATATTCCTGCATACAAGTTGATTTTGCCTTTTAATTGCTGAGGTGAGGACGATAACAAAAAGCGCTGCCGCCGATAGCACCGAGGCTACCAGTAACAACTTCTTCATTATTTTCCAAAACTTTTGCATCGTGCTTAGTTTGACAGTATTTCCTTTATTCCTGAAACGTATTTATCAATATCGCCGGCACCAATTGTTACCAATACTTCAATATCCTTTTTGCTTTTGATGGTATCCAGTAGTTGTTCCTTTTTTATCAGTAACTTTTCATTACTTGTAAGTTGGTCGTAAATCAGCTCTGATGTGACTCCTTCCATTGGTAACTCGCGCGCAGGGTATATATCCAGCAGTATCACTTCATCAGCCAAACTGAGCGATTTTGCAAAGCCTTCGGCTAAATCCTTTGTTCTTGAAAACAGGTGAGGTTGAAAAATGGCGGTTATCTTTTGCTTTGGATAAATCTCCCGTACTGATTCAAGAAAAACCCTGATCTCTTCTGGATGATGAGCATAATCGTCAATGAAAACAACTTTGCCGTTATCGAGTATTTTTTCAAAACGCCTTCTTATACCCTTGAAGGATGTAATTGCTTTGCGGATATTTTCTTCGGTTATTTTCAGCTCCAGTGCAATGGTAATTGCAGCAATAGCGTTTTCGATATTATGGAAGCCGCCAATGTTCAATCTGAAGCCCTTCAACTCTGTACCGTAATAACTAACATTAAACAAGTAACCACCGTCAACCACCCAATACTTGCTGCAATAAACATCAGCATCTGTATCATGAAGTGAATAGAACGCCTTATCCAATACTGGTAGGCGGTCATTTATAGTTTGGCCGTTCTTGATAACCAAAAAGCCTTCTTCCGATATCTTATTGGCAAATTCCAGAAACGCTTCGTCAATAGCCTCTTTACTTCCGTATATATCCAGGTGGTCGGTATCAACAGCGGTGATTACTGCCATATCCGGACTCAACCTGTGGAAAGACCGGTCAAACTCGTCGGCTTCAATAACTACCACATCACCCTGGCCCAATAAAAAGTTAGAGTTATAATTTACCGCAATGCCACCCAAAAACGCGGAACACCCAAAACCAGATTCGGTGAGGATATGAGCAATCATAGAGCTAACCGTTGTTTTGCCATGAGAGCCTGCAACAGCAATGGTAAATTTATCTGCTGAAATAATGCCTAAAACTTCCGACCTCTTTCTTAACTCGTATCCGTTGTCCTTATAAAAATTAAATCCTTTGTGGTCTCTCGGAATTGCCGGGGTGTACACCACCAAATCCAGTTCCTTCGGCATTTTTTCTACATCATCTTCAAACATTACATGGATGCCTTCGCTTTCCAGTTCTTCAGTCAGATGAGTTGGTGTTTTATCATACCCGCTTACTTCCGCTCCCTGCGATTTAAAATAGCGGGCCAGCGCGCTCATGCCAATGCCGCCAATGCCCAGAAAAAATAACCGTTTGATACTTTTCAAATCGCTTGTCATATACTCCTGATTAGCTTTTACTCACTTTTAAGATTTCATCCACAATCCTGTCAGCTGCGTTGGGTATACCCATTTGGCTGATGGCTGCACTTAGTTGTTTCTGTTGCGCATCGTTTTTCAATAAATCAAAGGCTGCACCTATTAAGCTCAATTTTGCCTCGCTGTCTTTTATCATGATGGCGGCCCCTTTATTTACCAGGGCCATCGCGTTATATGTTTGATGGTCTTCAGTAACATTTGGTGAGGGGACGAGTATTACGGGCTTGCCTAACAATTGTAATTCAGAAATTGATAATGCTCCGGCGCGTGATATAATTACATCGGCGCAGGCATAGGCATAATCCATTCTGTCGATAAACTGCAATGCCTTTATTTGGTTAATGCCTTCTGCTACTTTACTGCAATGCTCAAAATATGCTTTGCCTGTTTGCCAAAGTATTTGAATGTCGCCATCTTTAATTTTGTTAATAGCTGCCTCTACGCTGACATTCAAAGTTCCTGCGCCTAAACTGCCACCAACAATAAGCACGGTTTTGCGCAATGGATTTAATCCAAAATATTTAAACGCTTCCTCGGTTAATTCACTACCGCCGTTTTTCATGTCAACAATTGATGCACGAACTGGATTACCAGTCAATACGATTTTCTCTTTTGGAAAAACTTTTTCCATACCTTGGTAAGCGGTGCAAATAACGCTGGCGCTTTTTGCCAGCAACTTGTTAGTAACGCCAGCAAAAGAGTTCTGCTCTTGTATAACAGTTGGCACTCCCGCAAAACCTGCCACACGCAGCAAAGGCCCGCTGGCGTAACCGCCAACACCTATTGCCACATTCGGCTTAAAACTTCTTACTATGTTATTTGCGCTTAACAAGCTGCCTATCAGTTTAAATGGTAACGTTAAATTTTTTACTATTGAACCTCTTTGAAAACCTGCAATATTCAATCCCTTTATTTCGTAACCGGCCTGCGGTACTTTTTCCATTTCCATTCTTCCCTTTGCCCCTACAAACAAAATCTTTGTACCAGGCCTTCTTTTTACAAGTGCGTTGGCTATGGCTATGGCCGGAAAAATATGCCCTCCGGTTCCGCCTCCACTTATAATTACACGCAACTCACTCATATCATTTTGTTATGCCAGCGCTACTTCTTCTTCCTGCTCAACATTTCTGCTTACACTTAAAATAATTCCGAATGCTATGGACGTAAATATTACTGAACTGCCGCCCATACTAACCAGTGGTAGTGTAACCCCGGTTACCGGTACCAAATTCACTGCTACTGCCATATTTATCATAGCCTGAATAACCAATGCAGTGCCCAAACCAACTGCCAGCAAAGCGCCAAAAGCTTTGGGCGCCGCTTTTACTATACGAATGCAGCGATATAAAAAGAATAAGTAGAGGCACACCATAAATGCACCGCCTACCAATCCGTACTCCTCAATAATAATGGCGTAAATAAAATCTGAATATGGGTGAGGCAGAAAGTTCTTTTGGTCGCTTCCGCCGGGATTTAGTTTGAAGATGCCGCCTTTGGCAATAGCAATTTTTGCCTGCTCGGTTTGATACTCTTCGGTGTGGTGGCCTTTCTTTCCGCCGACTTCCTGAGAGAAATCTGCTATTCGATGTTTCCAGGTTTGAGCGCGTGGAACGTGGCTCATTGCGCTATCCGGTAAAACAAAAAGGAGCATTACGAAGAAGGAGAAAGCTACAATGGCAACGCCAATCAGCATCATAATGTGCTTCATGGCTATCCGGCCCAAAAACATAATATACACCGAGGTAAAAAACAAAATCATTGCTGTTGAAAGATTCTCGGGGGCTATAAGTAATGCAGTTAAAACAATGGGCAATAGAATTGGTAAAAACGCCTCTTTAAAATCAGTAATCTGGTCTTGTTTTATGGATAGCTGGCGCGCTAAAAACATAATGAGCGCAAGCTTGGCCAAATCGGAAGTTTGAAAGGTTAAACCCACTACAGGCAGCGTTATCCACCGGCTTGCATCGTTTAAACGCGAGCCGGATATCATAGTATATATCAATAACGGAATGCTTAAAACCCACAACAGTTGAGCTATCCGGGAGTAATACTTGTAATCAATTAAATGTGTAACAAACATCAATAGTAAACCGGCGCAAGCCATGGCTATTTGCTTCATCAGGTATCTTTCGTTACCCACCTGCATTTTATAAGCCAATGTGCCTGTGCTGCTGTAAACGGCCAACATCGAAACCAAGAACAGCAGCACTACCACCAACCATATCATCCGGTCGCCTTGCAGATATTCGGACATAAACCCGCCAACCCTTCCCTCAGGAAAAGTACCGGTTTGGCTTTTTTTATGTCCTATTGCACTCATGGCTTTTATTTTAATTCAAATCCCGGGAACGCTGATTTTTTATGATGATTATGATTAATGGGATTGTAATTTTTTATTCATTATAACTGGATTACGGCATCTTTAAACTTACGGCCCCTGTCTTCGTAGTTTTCAAATAAATCAAACGATGCACAAGCAGGCGATAACAACACTGTGTCGCCGGGGTTACCGAGGCTGTAGGCCATTTTAACGGCATCAAACATGTTGGTGCAATTAACCAGTATATCCACTTTTCTGCCAAAAGCAGAGTGTAACTTGGTATTATCAGTGCCCAGGCAAATCATGCCTTTTACCTTCTTTTTTACCAGCGGCTCAAGCACGGTATAGTCGTTGCCTTTGTCGATACCACCGGCAATCCAGATAACTGGTTTGCTCATTGATTCGAGCGCATACCAGGTACTGTTTACGTTGGTGGCCTTTGAGTCGTTGATAAACTCGATGCCCCTTACTTTGGCTACGGTTTCCAAACGATGCTCCAGCGACTTAAAGTCGGCCAGACTTTCTTTTATGACATCTTTGCGAAGTCCGTAAATGTTAGCTACTATCCCAGCTGCTAACGAATTGAAGACGTTGTGGCGTCCCCGTAAGCCTAATTCCTGAATTGACATGGTGAATTGGTTTTGTTTATAATTAATAATGATGTTTTCGTCTTTTGTATATCCGCCTTCGGCAAATTCCGTTTCGTAACTGAATGGAATTTTTTGTGCCTTTAATGGATACTTATTTATGTTTTGCATAGTGATTTCGTCATCTGCGCAATAGATAAAGTAATCTTCTGCCGTTTGATACTTACCGATGTTGAACTTTGAGGTGACATAATTCTGCAACTCGTAGTTATACCGGTCCAGGTGGTCGGGCGTGATATTGGTTAACACTGCCACATGAGGTTTAAATGTTTCAATATCATCTAACTGAAAACTTGAAATCTCTAACACGTAGTGATCATAATTTTCAGTGGCCACCTGCAGCGCAAAGCTTTTTCCAATGTTACCACCCAGCCCAACATTAAATCCGCCTTTTTTCAGCAGATCATATACCAGCGAGGTAACGGTTGTTTTACCGTTTGCGCCGGTTATACCCACAATCTGCGCGGTGGTATACCATGCTCCGAATTCTATTTCACTTACTACCTTTATTCCTTTCGCCCTTATCTTCTTTACTATTTCCGCTTTATCCGGTATTCCGGGGCTTTTCATTACTACATCGGCATTTAAAATCTTCTCTTCGGTATGTTGCCCAAACTCGTATACCACTTCATATTGGTCGAGCATGGTTAAATACTTCGGTGCTATTTTTGATTTGTCGCTTACGAACACGTCATACCCCTGCTTTAGCCCAAGCACAGCTGCGCCAACCCCACTTTCGCCTGCACCCAATATGACTAATCGCTTCTTCATTTCTATGTTATCTTACCTTGAGGGTAACAATTGTTAGTACTGCTAATAAAATCCCTACTATCCAAAACCTGCTTACTATTTTACTTTCATGCATGCCCAATTTCTGGTAATGATGATGCAGCGGGCTCATCAGGAATATCCTTCTGCCTTCGCCATACTTCTTCCTGGTGTACTTGAAATAGCTTACCTGCATAATCACAGATAAATTCTCTATCAGGAATATGCCGCACATAACAGGTATCAGTAACTCTTTCCGGATGCATATTGCCACGGTGGCGATAATGCCGCCTAAGGCAAGCGAACCGGTGTCACCCATAAAGACCTCTGCCGGGTAAGCATTATACCACAGGAAACCAACGCAGGCACCCACGAACGCGGCGCAGAAAATAACCAGCTCGCCGGCGTTGGGTATGTACATAATATCGAGGTAATTGGCGAATATGACGTTACCTGAAACATAAGCCAGCACCAGTAGCGTTGCCCCAATTATGGCTGACGAACCTGTAGCCAGTCCGTCAATTCCATCGGTGAGATTGGCCCCATTACTTACGGCTGTGATAATGAATGTTACTATCAGTATAAAAGTGATCCAGGAATAATTACAAAGGTTTTTGTTGAACCAGCAGAGAATGATTGAGTAATCTATTTCATGACTTTTTACAAATGGAATTGTAGTAGTTGGTGCCTTATCGGTTAACATGTAGTGCACCTTCAAATTATCATCGGTCACTTTTGTAATCCTTTCTGAACTGTATTTATATACTTCACCCTGCTGAACTTCTTCCTTTGTAATTACGTTTTTATTGAAAAACAGCGTAGTGCCTACGATGATACCGAGACCCACCTGGCCTATTACTTTGAAAGCACTTTGTAAACCTTTTTTATCCTTTTTAAATACTTTGATATAGTCATCAGCAAAGCCGATTAATCCTAACCAAACGGTGGTAACCAGCATCAGGATTACGTAAACATTATCAATACGGGCAAACAGGAGAGTAGGAATAAGAATTGCCCCCAGGATGATTAAACCACCCATAGTAGGGGTTCCTTTCTTTTGGTTTTCGCCCTGTAAGCCGAGTTCACGAATGGTTTCGCCGATTTGTTTGCGACGAAGTAAGGCGATGATATTTTTACCGTAAATCATTGAAATTACCAATGAAATGAGGATGGCCGCTGCTGCACGGAAAGAGATGTACTGAAACAGACCCGCGCCGGGGACGTTATAGTGCTCTTTCAAAAATTTAAATAAGTAATACAGCATTTTTTTTAATTTTCTTCTTTTTTACTTCTACTGCCTTTTCTGGTTAAAACCCCGAAAGGGTGAGGGAAACCCTTTCGGGGTGCCTACCTTTTTTATTTTTCTAATTCAACAAACATTTCGCGCAATATTGCTTTATCATCGAAGGGGTATTTTACGCCCTTTATTTCCTGGTATTTTTCGTGGCCCTTACCAGCCAGTAAAATGATATCTCCTTTATCGGCCATCATGCAGGCGGTTCTTATAGCCTCTTTTCTGTCGGTTATGGTTAATACTTTTCTTTTATCGGTAACCGGCACACCGGCATTCATTTGTTTCAATATTTCTTCAGGGTCTTCGCTGCGCGGATTATCGGAAGTCAATACCACTTTGTTTGAAAACTTGGTGGCTATTTCTGCCATTACAGGCCTCTTGGTGTTGTCTCTGTCACCACCACAACCTACCACGGTAAAAAGGTTTTCATTACCACTGCGGATGGCCTGAATGGTTTGCAGCACATTCTTTAAAGCATCAGGCGTATGGGCATAATCTACTATGCCGATAATTTTCTTTCCAGGAGAAATCACCTGGTCAAATCTTCCTTCGGGTGGGGTTAGTGATGAAAGAATGGTCAGCGTTTCTTCTTTTTCAAAGCCTAAAAGAATGCAACTTGCATAAACTGCGGTTAAGTTGTAAGCATTAAACTCACCTATTAAGCGGGTGTGCATTTCCTTGCCGTCCAGTTCAAGCATTAAGCCTATAATGCTGTTGTCTATAATCTTAGCTTTAAACTCTGACGGGTTTTTAAGTGAGTAGGAATGCTTGCTTGCCTTCGTGTTCTGTAACATGACGTTTCCGTTTCTGTCGTCCGTGTTAACCAGGGCAAAAGCACCGGCTGGTAATTCGTCAAAAAACCTCTTCTTGGCTTTCAGGTAGTTTTCGAAAGTTTTATGATAGTCGAGATGATCATGGGTAAGGTTCGTGAAAACTGCACCAGTGAATTTCAAACCTTCAATACGATGCTGATCAACGGCATGTGAGCTTACTTCCATGAAGCAGTATTCGCAACCGGCATCTGCCATTTGTTTCATCAACCGGTTAAGGCTTATGGGGTCTGGCGTAGTATGGGTTGAAGGAATAATCTCCTCGTTAATTTGATTTTGAACGGTTGAAAGCAGACCCGCATTTTTGCCCATTTTTCTCAGCAAACGGAAAAGCAAAGTAACTACCGATGTTTTGCCGTTAGTGCCTGTTACACCAACCACCTTCATTTGGGCAGAAGGGTTGCCAAAAAAATTGGTGGCCATGATACCAACCGCTCTGCCAGCATGTTGCACTTTCACATAAGTAACGCCATCTTTAATGATGGCAGGTAGTTCTTCGCAAATAATGGCAATGGCACCTTTTTCAATGCATTGGTCGATAAATGCATGGCCATCTAATGCTGTTCCTTTAACTGCAATAAAGCAATCGCCTGCGCTTACTTTGCGCGAGTCGAGTTGCAATTGTTTTACTTCAACATCAGTTGAGCCGACAACCTGTTTCAGCGAAACACCATATAATATGTCCTTCAATATTGCCACGGTCTGGGTGTGGTGGTTTTTTTGTTTTTTAATTCAATTCCTCAATCCTTCTGCAATTCCCAGGGCAGGCGCGAGGCCTGCCCCTACATTTTTATCATGTCAATTCAATTACTATCGGTGTTCCTTTATTCAATTTATCTCCGGGGGGTACTGATTGGTGCTTAACCATTCCTCTGCCAACTACATTCACTTTCATTCCCATTGATTCCAACATATAGAGTGCGTCTTTCAAACTCATGCCGGTTACATCGGGTACTGTGCTATTGTCAACTTCGCGGCCAACCAGGCTAATGCTCTTGCCGTTGCCAGTTGTATTTGCCCATTCGCTGTTTACATCATTCACATTTAAACCAAAGAATTTGTAAATGCCTTTCAGGTCTTTTGCGTCGGCACATGGGGCCAGCGGAATATTGTTTTCGGCTAACAACTGTTTGTTAATGGCCGGGTGCATGTTGAGTGTAAGCGAGTAAACCTTATCTGCCACTTCTTTAAAAATGGAACCGGCTACGACATTTCCGTAATATCCATTCACGCTTGGCGAATTGATAACTACAATCATGGAATACTGTGGGTCTTCAGCGGGGAAATAACCACAGAAAGAGGCCTGGTAAATTCTATTCTTATAACCATGGCTTCCTTGTGCAATAACAGCGGTACCGGTTTTCCCTGCCACATGCAGATAGTCGGTTTTAAGGTTTTTGGCGGTGCCATTTTCAACCACGCCCACTAAAATTTCCTGCAGCTGCTTAATAGTTTGGGGGCTGCACATCCTCTCATTCAAAACGGTGGTTGTTGTTGAGTCAACGGTTTTATTATACTCTTTTACCTTATCAACTATATATGGTTTTACCATTCTGCCGCCATTGGCAATGGCGTTGTAAAACATCAGCGTGTGCAAAGGCGTAACTTGTATTTCGTAACCATGGGCGATATAGGCAACCGATACGCCGCTCCACTTTTTAGGTTCTGCCAAAACAGGTGCACCTGCGCCCGGCAACTCAATATCAATCGGCTTGGTAAAGCCGAAGGTTTGCAGGTTTTTATAGAATTTCTCTGGGGCAGATGCGTAGTGCTGGAAGGCAAGCTTTGCCATGGCTACGTTAGAAGAAACCTCAACTGCACGTTTAATTGTTAACTGTGGAGTTTCAGGCGTTTCGTGGTCTCTTACAGTTAGGTTATAGAATTTGGCCACGCCGTCGCCAACATCAATTAATGAGTTATTGTTTCCCAAACCATCTTCCATTACCGAGGCGACGGTAGCAAGTTTGAAGGTTGAGCCCGGTTCGGTTGCTTCGCCCACCGCGTAATTGAAAGTTTCGGCGTATGTAGAGTCTTTGGTAAGGCCCAGGTTAGCGATGGCTTTTATTTTGCCGGTTTTTACTTCCATTAAAACTACGCAGCCGTGTTCGGCACCGTGGTATTGGAGGGCGCGGAGCAATGCATCTTCAGCTACGTCCTGTAAATCAACATCAATGGTGGTGTAAACATCACGACCAGGTTGAGGGGCGATTTCTTCTTTTGAATCAATAGGAATGGTTACCCCGCCTGCAATTTTCTGCACCATCTGCTGCCCTTGTGTGCCACGTAACTGATCATCATACTGCCCTTCAAGGCCAACGCGCTTTCCGTCTGTATTGGTAAAACCGATAGTGCGTTGTGCGAGGCCATCAAAAGGCATTAAGCGTTTATCGTTTTGTATAGCTACCATACCAATGCGGTAGTGGCCCTCGCGGAAAAGTGGCCAGTGTTTCATGGCTAACATCTGTTCGAGGTTTACGCCTCTTTTCAGAAGATAGTAACGGGTCTGGTTATTTTCTTCGCGGACCAGTTCGTTTCGGTATTGATGCACTGATTTATCGTGAAACATATTTGCCAGCAACAAGGCCAGCGAATCAACCCCTACATTAAATTGCTCTGGCAATACATTATCGGCGTAAGGTTTGGTTGCTTTGAAATCAATGCGGATGTCGAAAGTGGGCAGGGTGGTTGCCAGCAAACGGCCATCGGCAGAGTAGATGTTACCTCTTTCTGCCAGAATCTTTTTAGGGAAAATGGTAAGACTATCGGCCAGGCTGCGATAGTATGGGCCCTGCACAGTCTGAATGTAAAATGCACGGCTGATAATTGCCATGCCCAACAAACAGATGAACAGAAAACCTAAGTTAGCCCGTAAGAGGATTTCCTTCTTTTTATTGCTTGCCATAGTGCTTAACTACTACTTTGCCAAAACCATTTATTGTTGTGGTTAAGGCATAAAATTTACATGATGCCTGAATCA
>Ga0182030_10001639_pt1 | contig 46584 bp, 42 predicted proteins | sample 812S3MmetaG_FD_121299 | JGI IMG/M metagenome (GOLD analysis project Ga0182030, IMG submission 121299) | Permafrost microbial communities from Stordalen Mire, Sweden - 812S3M metaG (Illumina Assembly) | ecosystem: Environmental > Terrestrial > Soil > Wetlands > Permafrost | place: Sweden...
ATGGCATCGATTTTGCCGATGTTGTTACCCCGCTTGAGGACGAACTGGCGCTCACAATGCGGGATGAGAGTTGCGAGGCGAGGAAGAAGAACGCTGGATCAGCTTGGGAACAGACTCGCCCGGACGCCTTGCGGTGGTGGTGTACACATGGCGCGAGGAATACGAGGCGCAAAGATGAAGCAAGAATACGATTTCTCCAAGGCCAAGCGGGGCGCGGCTTTCAAGACCCCGCCCGGGAAGACGCGTATCACAATCCGGCTAGACAATGGCGCAATGAGTTGGATTCGAGAGCAGGCCCATGCCTCCGGCGGCGGCAGCTATCAGAGCCTGATCAACGAAGCCCTTGTGCGGCATGTAGGAGCCGCGAAGGAACCCTTGGAATGCACGCTCCGTCGCGTGATTCGCGAAGAACTACACACATCCCGGTGAGGCGAGGGCCGCGCGTTCGGTTCAATCTAAACGACGAGTCGGTTTGATCCGCTTATTTCCGCCCCGCCGGCTGCGTCAGAATCTGCTGCGCGTAATAATTCACGACACGCGCTTCGCTGTGAGCGACTTCGAGATATGCCGATCGCAGTAAGGTGTCCTTGCGATTCATCAAGAGATTGCGGATGTTCTGTTGCACGCGCGGGTCGGCCAGGTCGCGCTGGCCGGCCGGTTCCTTGGCAATCATCTTGAAGATCCGATACCCGCCAGGCGTGGGCACGACGGCGGAAATTTGGCCGGGAGTCATCGAGACGATCATCTTCTTCAGTTCGGGGCTGGCGTGATCCAGAGCCGATTCGCCCATCGGCCCCATGTCGCCGCCGTTGGGAGCGGTCGAGGGATCTTCCGAATAGTTCTGAGCCAGGGAAGCGAAATCCTCACCCTGTTTGAGCCGTTCGGCGATCAATGTAATCTTCTTGCGCGCCTGCTCGTCGTTCTGCGCTTTGTCGTTCTTAAGATTATGCGCGTTGGGATCCTGCTCCGGTGTCACTACGATTTGCGCGATGCGAATCTGCGGCTCGGGAAAGTTGAAGCTGGCTTTGTTTTTGTTGTAGAAGGAAGCAAGGTCGGCGTCGCTGATGGTGATGCGGGAGATGATGTCCTTGTTGATCAGCTTTTGAAGACTGAGTTCCCGGCGGATCTGGGTACGTAGATCGTTCTCGGTGAGACCCTGATCTTTTAGCGATTTCTCGAATTGCTCCTGCGTATAAGGGGAGCGTAGTTCAGTGAACTTTGTGTCCACCTCGGAATCCGTAGCCATCAACCCCTCTTTTTGAGCCCGCTGGAGCATGATCTCGTTGTCGATGAGGGTGCGCAGAACTTCGAGGCGGCGCGTTTGGCGGAGATCTTCGCTGGCGCCTTCCGGGTCTACCACGAACTGACGCTTGTAGAATTTTTCGAGATCGGAGTACGTGACGGGGCGGTTATTCACCGTGGCCGCAACATCGGGTCCAGGCTTTTTTGAGCAGGCGGAGAACAAAATGGCCGAGGCCGCGAGCAGTGCGAGCGAACTATGCATGGGAAAGCCCATTATAATGACGCCAGTGAAAATCGGAATCATCGGCACGGGCGCCATCGCGGCGAAGCATGCTCAGGCATGGCGCAACATCGGGTGTTCGATTGTGGCCTGCACCAACAAAACAGAGGCCAAGGGAAGGGAGTTCGCCAGGTGTTTTGACGCGGTGTTTTTGCCCGACGGCGAAGCCGTTTGCCGGCATCCCGAAGTGGAATTGGTGGATGTCTGCACATTTCCGGATTACCGGCTGGAGCCGGTGCGGATCTGCGCGGAACTCGGTAAACCTGTGCAACTGCAGAAGCCAATGGCGATCAATCTGGACGATGCTTACGCGATCGCGGTTCTGGCGGGACAGGCGGGGATTACGGTGGGCGTTGTTTCGCAGCACCGGTTTGACGATGCTTCCCGGTTTCTGAAACGCGCGATTGAAGAAGGACGGCTGGGGACAATTCTGGAAGCGGATTTTTATGTAAAGTGGTACCGTCCGCAGGAATATTACGCGCGCGCCGTCAAAGGCAGTTGGGCCACCGAGGGCGGTGGCGCTTTGATCAATCAGGCTATTCATCAGGTGGATCTGGTGGGTTGGCTGGCCGGGCCCATCCAGGAGGTCTATGCCAACTGGCGGCTGGGCGTAATGCACCGGATTGAATCGGAGGATTTGATCAACGCGGTCGTGCGGTTTGAAAACGGAGCTTTGGGCGTCATGCAGGCGTCCACGGCTTTGTGGCCCGGCTATCCTGAGCGGATTGAGATTCATGGTTCCAGCGGGTGGGCGGTAATCACGGGAGAGCGCCTAACAAAATGGGACGTGCGTGGCGATACGGGAAATGTCACCAGCGATATCGCGGTTGCCGTAGCGGAAGGGGCGTCCGGAGCGAGCGATCCGATGGCCATCTCACTTGAGCCGTTTGAGAGGCAGTTTGCAGACTTGTTGAGCGCCCATCGTGAAGGACGACCACCCTTGGTGGGCATCCCCGAGGGAACCGCCGCCCTGGCGGTGGTGGAAGCGGCGTACGAATCCTGCCGGAGTGGACAACCGGTCAAACCTCGATATCCGGGGCAGTAGCGGAGACAAGATCGCCCTCGCGCGCAACCCAGACGTAGAGAGTGGGGAGCAGGAAAACTCCGAGCAAGAGAGCGGCCAAAAGGCCGCCCACGATCACGATGGCGAACGGACGTTGAGAGTCTGACCCAATCCCTCTCGAAAACGCCGCGGGCAGCAAGCCCACGCTGGCCACCAGCATGGTCATCATGATGGGTCGCAGGCGCTGCACCGAGCCTTCAATGGCCGCTTCAATAACAGTGCGGCCGCGGGAACGAAGCTGGTTGATGTATTCAAGCATGATGACGCCCGTTTGCACGGAAACCCCGAACAGAGCAAGAAAACCAACTCCGGAAGAAACACTGAAATGTGTGCCGGTGAGGAGCAGTGCAACGAGGCCGCCAATCGGCGCCATGGCGACGTTCGCCAGAATCAGGAGCGACCACTTGAACGATTTAAACATCGTGTAGAGGATGAAAAAGATAACGAGAATGGTAAGCGGCAGAACAATCGCCAGGCGCTTCGATGAGCGTTTCTGGCTTTCATACTCACCAGCCCAATCGATGTGATAGCCGACAGGAAGCCTGACTTGAGCGTCGACCTTCGCCATGGCCTCTTCCACGGTCGAGCCCAAATCGCGCTTAGGAACACTGTACTTAATCGCGACGTACCGGGAATTGCCCTCGCGGTAGATTTCGGAAGCGCCATCAGCCGTCCGAATGGTGCAGAGTTGAGCGAGAGAGACACGTTCCCCGTTTGGCGCGAGCAGGCGAATGTTCTCGATCGCTTCGCGTGTGTCGCGGTAGGGGAGCGAGTAACGGGCGACTAAGTCGTAGCGCTCTTCGCCCTTCAGTACCTGGCTGACCGCTTTTCCGCCCACGGCTGTTTCGACGGCATCCTGAATATCACTAACATTGATGCCGTAGCGTGACGCAAGGGGACGGTTTACGGTGAATTCGAGATTCGGTTGACCAATTACACGGAAAAGACCTAAGTCAGCGACGCCATCGACGTGGCGCATGACGCCAACAATCTGATCGCCGACCTGCTCCAGTTTTCTCAGATCGTCACCGTAGACTTTGATCGCTAACTCACCTTTCACGCCACTGACTGCTTCCTCCATGTTGTCGGCGATGGGTTGAGAGAAGTTCCAGATCACACCGGGAAGATTTTGCAGTTCGCGGTCCATTGCGGAGATGAGTTCCTCCTTGTTTTCCTTGAAGACGGGACGCCATTGGTCCTTAGGCTTCAATCCGACGAAGTATTCGGTGTTGAAGAAACCCGTCGTGTCGGTGCCGTCGTCGGGGCGGCCAATCTGAGAAACCACCTCAGTTACTTCGGGGAATGACGCAAAGACAATGCGAGCCTGATTCATCAGTCGGGTGCCTTCGGTGGGGCCGGTGCTGGGCGCCAATGTTCCGCGAGCCCAGATAGCGCCTTCATCGAGATGAGGCAGAAATTCGGAGCCAATGACGCCGCTTGTAGCAAGATACGCGGATAGGGCGAGAGCGAAAACGGCGATGGCCGCCGTGATCCAGCGGAACCGGATGGCCTGGCGCACGCTTCGTTGATAGCCGTTGGTGAGCATCCGCATGACCGGGTTTTCCCATTCACGAATTTCCTTCGGGAAAACAAAGCTGGAGAGCACCGGGGCAATCAGCATGGAATAGATCAAAGCGCCCAGCAAGGCGAATGCGACGGTCCAGGCCATCGGCTTGAACAGGCGGCCTTCCACGCGCTGGAGCGTAAAGATCGGTACGTAGGCGGTAATGATGATCCCAATCGAGTAGAAGACCGGCCGCTGCACTTCGTGGGCCGCCTCGCGGATACGATCAAGCTTAGTAACCGTGCGGCCATCGCGATGAGCGAGGTAGCGGATGATGTTTTCCACCATGACGACCGCGCCCTCCACCACCATTCCGAAATCGAGCGCGCCGAGCGAAAGCAGGTTAGCCGGTATACCGTTCAGATTCAGACAGATCGCAGCAAAGAGAAGCGAGAACGGAATGGTTAGCGCAACAATAAAAGCGCCGCGTACGTTACCGAGGAAAAGGAACAGGATGACAGCGACAAGAATGATCCCTTCGGTAAGGTTATGAAGCACCGTGTGGGTTGTATAGTGGACCAGTTCGCTCCGGTCGAGGAAGGGCACAACCTTCACACCTTTTGGGAGAATCGTTTTATTCAGTTCATCGACTTTGGCATGGATAGCATCCAGAGTCGCATCCGATTCCGCACCCTTGCGAAGGAGAACGATTCCTTCGACGACGTCGTCGTTGTCGATTACCTTCCCGTCTTTACGATGAATCGCCTTCCCGATCCGCCCCAGACGAATCTTGGGGCCTTCAACGACGGTCGCGATGTCACTGATGCGTATTGGAGTGCCATGCTGAGTGGCCACAACCGTTTGTGCAATGTCGTCCACATTCTCAGCTAAGCCGAGTGCGCGGACGTTGATCTGCTGCAGGCCCTGTTCGATAAAACTGCCGCCGGCATTTACGTTGTTGTTAGTCAGTTGCTGCTCGACTTGACCGATCGTCAGGTTATAGGCAATGAGCTTGTCGGGATCGATGCGAACCTGATACTCGCGCGTGGGGCCGCCGAAACTGGAAACATCCACGACATTGGGGACGGACTTGAACTGTTTCTCAAGCACCCAATCCTCCAGGGACTTGAGATCCATCAGGTTGAATTCCGGATTTGAACTCGTCAGCGTGTACCAGTAGATCTGGCCGACAGGACTCCAATCGGTTCCGATCTGCGGTTGCAGATTTTCCGGAAGGGTGACTTGAGACAGACGCTCAAGAACTTTCTGGCGGTTCGTATCGTTCGACGACTGATCGTCAAAAATCAACATGACGCTCGAAAGTCCGAATAGGGATGTGGATCGCAGATGATCGAGATGCGGAATTCCGTTCATCACGATTTCAAGCGGGATGGTGACCTGCTGTTCCACTTCCTCAGCCGCGCGTCCGGGCCATTGCGTGATGATCTGCACGTAGTTGTTAGCCACGTCAGGGTAGGCTTCAATCGGCAGGCTGTGAAAGGAGATCGCTCCCCAAATGAGGAGGAGGATCGCGATCGCAAGGATAATGACTCTGCTATTTAATGCGAAGTCGACAAGGGCACGGATCATTACTGTTCCACGGTGTTTTGAAGGACGAGAGCGTTGCTGACAACTTTTTGCCCAGGCTGAAGTCCTGATTCGATCTCTTGTAAAGTGCCTTTCATTGGGCCTCCGACGACACCGACGCGGCGAAACCGCCCCCCGGTTTCCGGCTCGTAGACCCAATCCCGGTCATGGAGATGAAGCACCGCGGAGGCAGGCACGCCCGCATGCACTTCTTTCTTGAGTCCGTGAAACGTCGCAGTTACGAACATGCCAATACGAAGCATCCCAGGGTTGTGAACCTGCAGACGAACCTTCGCGGTTCGAAGCGCAGGGTCGAGCACGGGTCCGATATCGGAGATGCGCCCCTTCAGCAAAAGATCTGGATATGCGGCGAGGTGAATATCCGCGAACTCGCCCAAGCGGATCTGAGAAAGATCGTTTTCGTAGACGTCGCAGAGCACCCAGACCTCGGAAAGATCAGTGACCGTGAATAGGTTGGGAGAGTTATCCAGCGTCTTGACGGGGCCCGCCGTGGTAATGTTCTGTTCGGTAAGCACGCCGGAGATAGGGGCGCGAACGTCGAGGATGGACGACGGGTGGTCGATGTCGGCGCCGAGCACGCGTAGGCGCTCCGCAGTGGTGTTCACCACCACCTTGGCGTCATCCTCCGCATTTTGCGCGACTTCAACGTCCTTTTCCGCGATGGCGCCGTGCTGCTTGAGGTCTTGAGAGCGCTCGAACTGCGCGCGCGCCAGCCTCTCGTCTGCGACCGCTTTTTGATAATCCGAGAAGGCGCTCGAAATGTCGCTACTTTGAACGCGCATCAGGAGTTGGCCCTTGTGGACGGTGTCTCCAAGGCGGGCATAGATCTGGATGGCGCGGCCCGATGCGAGCGAAATAGCCGGGACCTGGCGCGAGACGTCCGGACTTACGCTGCCGGTCGCGGTCAAGGTGGAGGCAGCATCAATTTCCGTCGCCGTCGCCAGCGGGAAGTCTCCCGGTTGGTCGACCTTGAAAACGCTCGAATCCTGGACCTCCTCTACCTTGGGCGCCGGGGGAGCCTCAGCCGCAGGATCGGCCGCGGTCTTTGTGCCACATGCGCCACAGGCCACGAGGCAAAGCAGAAGAAGGCAAACGCGGGAATCAAGTGTCATTGCAGGACCTCTCGTCCGACAGCCATATTGAGCTGACCCGCCGAGGATAGAAACGACCCGATCAAATTCAAGTAATTCAACTGCACGTCGCGATAGCTCTTCTGAGCGTCAAGAAAGTCAAGCAGGGTTGCTCCCCCCCGTTGGTACGCATAAGACACCGTGTCTCTGACCTTTACAGCCATTGGAAGATAATGCGCCTTATAGGGGCGCAACAACCCGAGCGTGCCATTAATTGCCTCATATGCTGAATCCACATCGGAAAATACCTGCGCACGAGACGCCTCCAGCAGGTGCTGATTCCGAGTAATATCGAGCGCGGTTCGTTCTTTTTCGCCCTGATTCTTATCAAAGATACGTAGGGGGATGGAAACGCTGAACCCGACGTAGCCATAGATGGGAGGATTGCGGCCTCCATCGAAACCAAACGTGGGATCAGTTGTGCCATTGGCCACGGCAAGCCTGTGCGCCAGTTCCGCTTCCTCGACCGACTGCACCGCGGCCTGAAGATCCGGTCGCGTATCCACGGCGATTTTCCGGAGTTCTTCAAGGCCCGGAATCTGGTCAGTAAAATCGAACTCGCCGGAAGCGTCGAACTGGTCGATTGGCGTGCGATCGTTCAATAGCGTCAGAACTTGAATCTTGGCGGTGCGAACGTTGACCAGGGCAGTCTCTAAATCCGATTCAAACTGAATCCTCTGAAGCTCCAGGCGATCCTCGTCGACCTCGGCGATGTCTCCGGCTTTCAGCCGAGCGCGGTTGATCTGCAGCTCGCGGTCGTAGTAGGCCAAATTCTCCTTGGCGTTCGCGAGGACGGCCTTGGCTTGCAGGAGTTGCACGAATGCGCTCCGAAGATTAAACAAAAGCGTGCGCTCCAAATCTGTTTGCTGAGACGTTGCCACCGCAGTCGCCTTTTGAGCGACATCCCGGCGGAGTTCGCGTTTGTGACCACGTTCATGGAGATAACTGATATCAGCTATTTGATCGGCGGAGGCCAAAGGCTGCAGCGGGTGGAAGTTGAACTGATCGGACGCGATAGACAAATCGGGATTGGGGCGAAGGAAGGCGGTGATTTCATTCGCGCGGTCCTCCCGGACATTCAACCGTCCCGCCTGCAAGGTGGGATTCGCCGCGATAAAGCGCTGTTTGAGCTGTTCCCACGAGTACGTGGTCTGCTGCGCGCAGACCGGGCTCGAGGTGAATGCGGCCAAGGCAAGCGCGAGAGCAATAGTCCCGCGACAGTTGTACGGAACTGGCCGTTTAGGCAAGCGCGAATCCTTGGGCAAGAGAATCAACGGGAAGAAATGCCGCGGGTGAATACATTCGGGAGTGGTGAGTTACAAGAGTGTGTAAGATCGCCAAGCAGGTGGCGCGACGTCCCACCATCCTAATTGAGCTACCACCCTAGTGAAGATGATAGCGTAACCCAGACAGGGGCCGCGCGCCCGAGCGCCGCGTACCCACATATCTTTTGGCTACTTGTGAAATCTTTCAGTCGAGGGAGGGGCGGATTCAGCGAGGCTCCATGCCGGACGTTTTAAGATGAAAGCAGAAACGGATCAAGGTCGCGCCGCCAAATCTTATGTGGACAGCATCCGGTCGTGGAGGTCGAATCGCTGTGCTGATTCGCGCGGGGGCGTTGATCGGTCTGATCGCCGTGGCGGACTGGCGTATCGATATCGATGTTCCCTTCGGCGTCGACGTTCCTCTGGGCTTTCTGTACTTATTTCCGATGCTGTTGGCAGGAGGCGCTCTTTCCAGGTGGCAGATTGCCGGGGCAGCGTCGGTGTGTACAGTTCTGACCGAAGAGTTCGATACTTTCAAGTGGTCTCCCCTTTCTGGAATCCCGCGGGATATTCTTTATTTCGCCGCGTTCTTTTGCATGGGTCTTTTTGTGTATGAGGTGGGAAGGAGCCGCCGACTCGCGCAGGCGCACGTCGACCAGATCGAAAAGGAGAGTGAAGCGCGACGCGATGCGGAGGAACAACTCAAGGTGCTGGTGGAAAGCAGCCCGCTTGCGGTATTCGCCGCCGACGCGGAGGGCGTTGTGCTGATGGCCAACGAGGCCGCGAGCCGTTTGTTCGGATTAAAGACGGGCACGCTTTCCGGCCGTTCCATCCGTCCGTACCTGCCGGCGCTGTTGAATGTTCCGCCGCGCAAAGAGCGTGGCCAGAGTTTTCGAACCGTGATGCAATGCCGGGGGCGCCGCGAAGATGGAGAAGTATTTCTGGCCGATATCTGGTTCTCGACCTATCAGACCTCGGCCGGTTCGCGACTGGCGGCGATGGTGATGGACACATCGGAGGAGTTGCGGACCAGGGAAGAGTCTAATCTCGACCAACTTCTTGCCGGGTCGAAGATTTTGGTAGGCGCTGTTTCGCATGAGATACGAAACGTGTGCGGAGCGATCGCAATGGTCCACGAGAACCTGTCGCGAGGAGGGACGCTGGCCGCGAACAAGGATTTTGAAGCTCTGGGGACTCTGATTCTCGCCCTCGAGAAAATTGCGGGTATGGAGCTGCGTGAGACTGCCAACCAGGCTTCCGGAGTCGATGTCGTTTCGCTTTTGGAAGAGTTGCGCATTGTTGTGGAGCCATCCCTTCGCGAAGACGGGGTCAATGTTCGCTGGAATACGGATGTTGACCTTCCAGCGGTTTGGGCTGACCGGCAAAGCTTGATGCAAGTGTTTCTGAACCTGGTGAAGAACAGCAGTCGGGCGATGCGATCCAGATTGACGCGGGAATTTGTGATCTCGACGGGGCTTGAACACGGTTGCGTGCGCGTATCGTTTCAGGACACCGGAGGCGGCCTGGCCCACCCGGAACAGTTGTTCAAACCCTTTCAACAGGGGGCTCAGGCGACAGGACTGGGCCTGTATCTCTCACGAGCTTTCATGCGGTCTTTCCGGGGAGACCTGAAGTACGAGCCAGCGGAAGGGGGCGCGTGCTTCACGGTGGAATTGACCGTGGCGCTTCCAGACTGCCTTGACAACTATGAACCCACCTATTCGCATTCTGCTGATGGACGATCACGGCCTCTTCCGGGAGAGCCTGAGCCGTCTGTTGCAGGCCGAGCCTGATCTACAAATCGTAAATGCCTGTGGGTCTATCGACGAAGGCCTGACATTGCTCAGGCGCGAGTACATCGATCTTGTTTTGCTTGACTACGACTTAGGCGAAGAGCAGGGAACCACTTTCCTTTCCGAAGCGCAAAGGCAAGGTTTCTCCGGCAGAGTACTGCTGGTGACCGCCGGCATGAGCGACGCGGGTACCCTGCGCGCCATGGAGGACGGCGCCGCCGGAATCTTTCTCAAGCACAGCCCTCCCGCGCAGTTGATCGAAGCCATTCACAAGGTGATGAAAGGCGAGGTCTGGCTGGATTCGAAGGCGGTGCGCGCCTTAGTCGCCGGAGCGCAGGCCCACGGAAGATCCGGAGAGCCACGGCCGAGCGGCGATCTGACCGCGCGCGAGCGTTTAGTGCTCCGGTCGGTATTTGAAGGGCTGACGAACAAGGAGATTGCGGCCAGGATGCAGATTTCCGAGAGTTCGGTGAAGGCGGTTTTGCAACAACTCTTCGACAAGACCGGCGTCAGGACTCGCAGCCAACTCGTCAGGATCGCTCTGGAGAAGCATGCAGAAGACTGGCTCAGCGATTCCTAGCTAGCCCGCAAAGGGTGCGTCGGGCACCCTCATTGCATTCAAGTAAAGCGGCCCGCGCACTCCGTTTTGCGGGCGACTTACTTAGAAGTCTCGAGAGACGTGGATAGTCTTTCACCCGCGCGCCGCGGATGCCCGCTCTTTGTCGGGATTTCGTGTAAAACGACACCCCCTTCACCGGCCGTCACCGGTTTTTTGCGCTTTTATCTCTTTCCCCGGCAGTCACTTAGCTAAATGCAGCACGAATTATTCCCCTCCTCCGCGATAGCTTTGTGAATGAGAGAGTTGACCGGGTGGCCGGACCGTGAACTTTGCGGACAACTTAGGCTCTCTCGGGGAGGCTTTATGGATTCCAGGAAAACTGAAGTGCCGCTTAAGCCAGAGGACAGGTCAGAGGAAATATGGCAAGCAGACATCTTTGAAAAGCAGGAGACGTTAGTGAGCAAACTAATCGACCGATTCCTGAGTGAGGCGAGCGACCAAACGGCGAAGATATCGATTGCCGAGTTGATCCGCCTGCTGCAATTCCAGCGAGAGATCGCGCAGGTGCGACCTGTGGACGTTGTCGAGGTGAGATGGATAGATCCACAGTAAAAGATCCGATCATCGCGTACCGGGATATACCTTACAAACGTCTGGAGTCGCAGCAGAAGTTTCACGACTCCGAATCCCGGTTCAAAGGCTTTTCGGGACCGATCGGATCTGGGAAGAGTCAGGCGCTGGTGCAACAGGCGATCAAGCTGTGCATGAAGAATCCCGGCCGGACCGGGCTCCTCGGCGCTCCCACTTTCCAAATGCTTCGCGATGCAACTCAGAAGCCGCTCTTTGAAACCCTGGAACAAGCGGGCCTGTGTTTCAGCTTCAACAAGTCCGAGGGGGCTGTGCAACTGCAGGAATCGCGATCGACCATTCTTCTTCGATCGCTCGATGAATATGAGCATCTCAGAGGGACGAACCTGGCATGGTTCGGTGTAGACGAGCTCTCCTACACTCATGAGGCAGCCTGGCTGCGCCTGGAGGGGCGCCTGCGAGATCGCCGGGCCCCTCATCTCTGTGGGTTCGCGGCATGGACCCCCAAGGGGTTCGATTGGGTCTACCGGCGGTTCATCCAGGATCAGAGCGGCTCTTATGAAGTCATCCGGGCGAAGCCCTTTGAGAATACTCATTTACTGGAGGCTGTGCCCGATTTTTACGAAAGGCTGAGAAAAACCTATGACCCGCTCTTCTTCGAGCAGGAAGTGCTTGGCGAATACATCAATCAAGGCGGCGGGAAGGTCTACCGGAACTTCCTGCGCTCGACGCATCTGCGACCGTGCGAGATAGACGCGGGAAAGCCGCTCCTCTGGGCGCTGGATTTCAACGTGAATCCAATGTGTTCGATCATCGCCCAAATTGACGGCGGCAAAGCGCTGGTTCTCAATGAAATTGAGTTAGCCGACGCAACAACCGAACAAGCGTGCGAAGAGTTCTCCGGACTCTATAAACAATACTTGCGCAACATCCGGATCTATGGGGATGCTTCCGGAAGCAATAGCCATTCGACCGGCTCGTCGGATTATGAAATTATCCAGAAGTTCTTCAAAAGCCGTTTTGGACTAACACCGGTACAACGGGTACCGCAGAAGAATCCGTTGATTCGCGACCGGGTCTCGTTGCTGAATGCGAAGCTGTTGAATATGGATGGAGAAACTAATCTTTTCGTCGATCCGAAGTGCAAGGGACTTATCGCGGACTTTGAGGAGCTGAGTTACAAAGAGGGCTCCATGATTCCCGATAAAGAAAAGGATTCCAAGCGTTCGCACCTGTCCGACGCTCTAGGGTATCTGCTGTGGCAGGAATTTCGGTCCGCTCCTATCGAGCCGGAGAAAGTGCGTATTTTCTGATGACAACAGGGTCCGGTAGCAACGGTTTCATTACACGGGAACATCCCGAGTACGCGCGCACTCGTCAGAGCCGGCGCATGTACCGGGATCTGTATGAGGGCGGAGAACGGTTTAATTCGAACGCCTCTTACTACCTCGTGCGTCGGCACAAGGAGCCGAACGATATCTATTTTGAGCGGCTCTTGCGGGTGTTCTATCAGAACTATGCCGGCTCCATTATCGACTGGTACACGGCGACGTTGTTCCGGCGCGAGCCAGTCCTCCAATTCAGCGGAGACAATGAAGACGGCAAGGAGTTCTTCAACCATTTCGTGCAAGACTGCAATCGGCGAGGAACAAAGCTATTCGAGTTTTTCCGGCGCGCCGTTTCGGACGCTCTGGTGTATGGAAAGTCTTATATTGCGGTAGACTTCCCTTCCTCCGGCGGACCGGCCTATAGCCGAGCGCAGGAAGACGAGGCGGGTCTATCGAGAGCTTACCTGGTGAACTACTCGGCCGATGAGGTGATCAACTGGTCCTATGATGAGTTCGGTGTTCTCGATTGGATCGTAATTCGAACCGCTACTGTCAAGCAATCGAGCGTTCGAGACGAATCCTGGAAGACTCATACGCGCTGGATTTACTACGATCGCGAAAGCTTTGAAGTTTACGCCAGCGAAACGGCGGCCGCCGGCGGAAATGGATCGCCGGAGCTGGTAGCGTCTGGCCCGCATGCGCTATCGCGCCAGAAGAAGGTTCCTATCTTTGAGCTTTCAGTCACCGAAGGGCTTTGGTTGATGAACAAGGTTTCTCTGCTTCAACTGGAGCACTTCAACAAATCAAATGCTCTGGCGTGGGCTCTGACAATGGGGCTTTTCGCGGTTCCGGTGGTGTATTCGGACCGCGAGTTCGCTCAAATCATGGGTGAATCCTATTTCATTCAGCTTGGGGCTCAAGATAAGTTCGGATGGACGGAGCCGGAAGGGCATGTCTACCAGATCGCCGCCGACAACCTGGTCAGTCTCAAGGACGAGATCTACCGCGTCTGCTATATGAATAGCGAGATAAGCGGCGGAAAAGGCGGGGCAAACCAGAGCGGGTTGAGCAAGGCCTGGGACTTCAGTGTGACCGAAGAGATTCTCCGGTCTTACGGTGACGTAGTGAAGGATTCCGTCCAGGAGGTCCTAACGGCCATTTCGGAGGCAAGGCAGGACGGGATTCAAATCGATGTCTCCGGAATGGATGAATTCGATATCCAGAGCTTTGCGGACGAAGTTCAAGACGCGGCCAGCGTACTCGCGCTGCAGATTCCATCGGAAACGGTGAAGGGTCAGCTATACAAGCGAGTGGCGCTCAAGTATCTTAGCGACGCGCGTCAGAACATAAAATCGCAGATCGTCGATGAGATAGACGAAGCTCTCAAGAAGCCGATACCGGCCGAAACGAACTAGGAGGAAATATGGACGACCAGAAATCGCAGCCGGAGCTGGATGTGCAGGCCTTGGTGCAGCGCGCGATCGCCGAATACGTGCGACAGGACTCGGGTAGAAGGGAGCCGGCGTTGAAAGCCGAGCTTCAGGAGGAGAGAAGGAAGCGCGAGGCTCTGGAAAGACGTCTCAACCAAATGGCGGAAGAGAATAGCCGCAGCCGGGAGATTGCGGACCAGGCCGAGCGGAGTTCGAAGATTCGAAGTGAGCTGCAATCACTTGGAGTGACAAAGATCGACCTGGCCTACAAGGCCGTCCAGGGAGACATCCAGCGCACTGAGGACGGACGCCTCATGGCCAAGAACGAAAACGGGGAATTTGGAATCAAGGAGTACCTCACTAACTTCGTTCACGAAAACCCGGAGTTTCTTCCCGCGAGAATTCCCGGCGGAACAGGTTTGACGACAGGACAACGCCAGAGCGCTGGCCGCGGCGCCGTCGACACGGACATGATTTCACCCAGGATGAGCAGCGAAGACAAGGAACGCGTGCGGCAGGAGATACTCCGCGTTACCTCAAGAGATGGGCACTAGAGAAGTAGTTACAAAGAAAGAAGGAGATAAATGGCAGCAATTACCTCAGCAAACGTAGCGAGCGCGATTGTAAAACTTGTGGCGGCCGATGCTTTGCCCGCCCTTGTGGGTAACCTGATTATGGGTAACCTGGTGAATCGCGATTACGAGCCTGTTCTGGCGAATGCGGGCGACACGGTCAACGTGCCGATTCCGCCGTCGTTAGTGGCAAACAACATCGCGGAAGGCGGTACGGTCCAGACGCAAAATCCGAATCTGGGCAATGCGCAAATCGTTCTGAACACTCACGCGGAAGCGACGTTTCAGATTCCGGATGTGACTCGTGTTCTGGCCGTGCCGGACCTGCTAAAGGTCTACATGGAACCCGCGGTTATCGCTATCGCGGAGAGCATCGAGACGAGCCTTTTGAATACATACGCTGGCTTCACGGCCAACGCGCCGCTGGGAACGTCAGGCACTCCAATCACGGAGGCGACGATTGACGCTGCGGAAACAGCGCTCTTTGCCGCAATGGTGCCGGCGAGTGAAGCGAAGTATTTGGTCGTTGACCCGAATACTTACTCTCAGATGCGCCAGATCTCGCGCTTCAGTGAGTATCAGACCGCCGGAGAAGCTGGGCTGAGAGCGATCATCGACGGCACGTTCGGGAAGCTGAAGGACTTCTTCGTATTCAGGTCACAGTACGTGCCCTATACGGGGAGTGCGCCGCTGGCGACTCATAACCTTGCCTTTACGAAGAACGCGCTTGGTTTGGTAATTCGCCGGCTGCCTCAACCGTTGCCCGGTACAGGCGCGATTGCGGAGTACGCGGACTTGGGGAATTTCGGGATGCGCGTCACGATGAGCTATCAGCCGAACACCCTGGCGCAGCAGTTCACAGTGGATGTGCTCTATGGTTGTGCGGTTCTTCGGAACAACTTCGGCGTACAGGTAAATAGCTAGGAACCGAGAGCTTCACAAGGCAGCTTCACAAGGCAGCTTAACAGGGCAACTTAACAGGGCAACTACGCAACGTGGTTGCCCTGAATCTTTTTCTAAGGACGTGGTATGGACTTAAAAGGTTATTTCAAGAAAATCCGGGACGTCGAGGCTACAATTCCGGCGCCTTACGTGTTGATTGCGAGCCTGGAGACCCCGGAGGGCGGAAAGGAAGGGACCTTCACGGAGGTCTCGAGGAGACTGGCTGCGCGAATCATCGCCGAGAGCCGCGGCCGGCTCGCGACGGAGGCGGAGTCAGAATTGTTTCGGGAAAAGCAGGCCGAAGCGTTGCGGGCGGCTCAGGCTCTGGCAGCGGCCCAAAGGATGCAATTCACTTTGGTGCAACCGATTGATAGCCGGCCAAAGCCGGCGCGGGGACCTAAGGACTAAATCAAATGGCTCTATTCCAGGACGGACCGCCTTCCGCGATCGAGGATCTCGTTGAGCAGGACTCGTTCCTGCTTTCGGTTGCCGGCACTGAAGGCATAAACGTCACGAACAAGCTCTCCCTCGCTTATAGCGAGCTTCAAATCGAACTCACGACAATCTACGGCCGCGAGGCGTCCATCTATGCGCCGGTCCTTGGGGAAGCCCCTCTCGACACGGATCATACGGCCGTTACGCCCGCTCTCAAACTCTGGCACACGTATCGCTCGCTCGACCTGGTCTATCGCGACGCTTATTTCAACCAGTTAAATGATCGATATCAAGGCAAGTGGGCCGAATTTCAACGTCTTGGGTTGCTGGCTCGAACCTCGTTCATTGATACGGGCGCCGGGTTGGTGATAGATCCTCTGCCCCAGGCCGCCGCCCCCGTGATCACGTTTGAGGCAGCATCTCTGCCGGGTGGTACGGCGTATTTCACGGTCACGTTCGTAAACACTGAGGGTGAGGAGAGTTCCCCCTCCGTCGTCGTCGAGAGCACTGCGCCGCAGGGGACCGCCGCGGTCGTGGAAGCGGCAACAGCGCCGTCGAATGCAGTGGGATGGAACTTGTACGGGGGTACCTCGCCCGGCACGCTGTCCCTGCAAAACAGCACGCCGAATGCGATTGGGTCGACTTGGCAATTTATTCTTCCCGGAGTGGCCGGCGGCGTCGCGCCCGGTACCGGGCAGTCACCAAATGTCACGAGGGATTTACCGCGAAGGATCATGCGAGGCTAAAAATGAATCTTGCTAGCACGGTCGCATCCACTCTCAGCAGCATTCTTACCGCGCCTTCAAATGGAGACATTCAACTCAATACCATCGTCGCAACCCTTTCACCGGTCGCCCCGGTTGCGCTTGGCTCCGTCGTTACGGGAAACGCCTCCGCCGATCTGAATGAGAAAAGTCTTATCCTGAGCTATCCGACGGTTACCATCTTTTGCGAAAAGCTGAGTAACACCTTGAAGGAGAAGTTCCGAACTTTCTCCGGATCCGCGGAGACCGTAATCGAAGTGCGACAGTCGCAAGACCAATTAGAGACCATTCAGGCGGCGCTGGAGACTTATGTCTCCGCCGTCTGTCAGATCTTGGACGCATCACGGGGCGACTGGGGAAACGGAATGTTCTATCCCGGCGGGTACGTGGTCACCTTTGGGCCGGTAAAACATGGCGGTAAGAACTTTATACAAACAGGACGTATCGTCCTGAGCGTCGATTTAATTGTCTGAGCAAACAGCACATTCCAATATTGCAGATCAGGTGAAACGTGGCATACATATCTTCAAATAACAACCGCTGGTACTGCCAGCTTGAGGCTTCCTACGGTCAGGTTCCCGGAGTTGTTGCGGCGAACCGTTTTCCGGCTGTGTCGATGACCGCGCAACAAAAGATCGAAACGCCGGCTCGTCAGGATAAGACCGGGACTCGAACATTTTCCGGGGCGCTGGCCAGCATGCGTAAGCAGACCCAGTTCGACCTCACGACTTACATGACCTCGTGGACCACTGGTTCAATGCCAGGATACGGACCTTTGTTTCAAGCGACTCTTGGTGCGAGTCCGCTGTATTTCGCGGGAGGAACTGCGACCGCGTCGTCAACCACTTCCTATGTCACGTTCGCGAGCCCCCACGGGCTGGTAGTTGGGCAGGCGATCACATATCAGGGTGAGATGCGGTTCGTTTCAAGCGTGGAAAACACGACGGCTGTAATGGTCAACGCTCCTTTCTCCGCTATTCCAAATGGCCCGGTAGGTCAGACTGTAACGTTCCTTCCGACTACTGAACTTCCAAGCGTCAGCATCTTCGACTATTGGGATCCTTCAACCTCCGTGCAAAGGCTACTCTGCGGCTGCGCCGTAAATCAGATGATGGTGTCGGTTAACGCGAACTATCAACAGTTTCAGTTTAAAGGGATGGCCCAGGACGTGCTCGACTCCAGCAGTTTCACAGCGGGTTCCGGGGAGCTCACCGCATATCCAGCCGAACCAGCCCTCGGCGCCCCCCCCACTACGATCGTTCCCGGACACCTGGGACAAGCGTGGTTAGGAGCGTCCGCCTCTCAGTTTTTGACGCTAACGAGTGCGAACGTGAGCTTAAGTAACGCGCTTGATATGCGTACGGAGGAGTTTGGAAGCATCCTGCCCAGGGCAATCAATCCGGGCGCGCGAACTGTCTTGCTGGACATGGAGATTTACGCCCAAGACGATTCCGCTACCGTGGCACTCTATCAGGCGTCGCGACAGCGAGCGCCCATCATAGCGGGATTTCAAATGGGACAGACGGCCGGCCAGCTGTTTGGCGTGTACATGAAGAGTGTAGTGCCTGAAGTGCCTCAATATAGCGATAAAGACTCGCGATTGATATGGCAGTTTAAAGGTTCGCAGGCGCAAGGGCAAGGCGATGATGAGCTCGCGGTCGCATTTGGATAGCCATGACCTACGAGAGCTTTGAGGTCAGGGAGTCTAAGTGCTCCCCGGGTGTCCAGTTTGTTGTCAACCGAATGTCGTTCGGCCGGCGGGTGGAGCTAATGCGGCTGATTCGGGGACTTGCGCCTCGGTGGGAGTGCTTCCATGCGGGCGCTGGGAAGTCCGATGAAATTGAGGCCGGACTTTTGTCAGCGGAGATCGACCGGCTTTACATTGAGTGGGGATTGAAGGAAGTGCACGGGCTGGAGATCGACGGCCAAACGGCGGGTCCTCTGTCTTTGCTGCTGGCTGGTCCGGAAGAACTTTTCCTCGAGGCGTTGGGGCATGTGAAAGCCGCCTGCCGTCTCTCGGGGCCCGAAGCAAAAAACTAAGAGTCGCATTCCGATTTCATCGCAAGGGACAAGCCGCGTGGAACTGCGACGAATGCCGGAGATGCGGCTTGGAGATCAAGAGAAACTGTGGATTCCTGCGGCCGGAAGGTTTGCTTCCACATAGACCCGTGTGGGCTCAAGGCGACCTTCTGCTCGAAGAGTGCCCTAAGCCTTACATCAGTGCCGACAGCCTGGGAATTATTGAGAGCTATCTTGTGTGGAAGAAGTTCGGCGGAAGTCCGGTGGAGTCTCGCAGCGCGAAAGAAGTGGACGGCTTCCTGACACTGGACGCCGAGATCGCCGAGGAAGAAAGAGCTTATGCACTGCGTAATAGAACAGTTAGTTAGGAGTTGAATATGGCCGCCTTCCCAATTCTCAAGACCGGCGCGGTAGCGCAATATCCTCTCAAAACCACGTTTAACTACACGGCCGACATTGTCTGGTTCCTGGACGGATCCGAACAACGGTTTCGCAATTCTCCCTCCGTGTTGCACCAATGGGAGATTGATCTAGCCAAACTTGACGAACAAGAAATGGCATCCATCGAGCAATTCTTCCTTGGAAATGAGGGGCCCGCGGAGTCTTTTGCATTCACCGATCCTTCAACTACCACGGTGTATCCGAACTGCTCCGTGTCTAATAGCGAGCTCGCCTTGATTTTCACCGCCGCTTTATCTGGAAAGACGACTATTGTAATTCGGGAGAACAGGACCTAATAAATGCTTGTATTTCCACAACTCGCGACCGGGGCAACTGCTCAATACCCGATTCGGAGGCGTCGATCGGAGCGGGCGATCCTCAATCTTAGTCAGGACGGCTCGGTGATCGCCCTCTGGGACCAAACGGCAAGCCAAATAAAATGGGACCTCCGTTTCGGCGGACTCACGGACACGGAAGCGGCAAGTCTCACATCGTTTTACGAACTCTGTGAAGGCCCGCTTCAGCCTTTTCTTTTCCTGGACCCGGCAGGCAATTTGTTCGCATATAGCGAGGACTTTACTCAGCCCGTGTGGCAGGCCAGCAGTCTTCTTTCTTTGACTCCAGGAATTACGGACCCTTACAACACGACACGTGCGACCCAAGTGGAAAACAGCTCGCTGGGTGCCTTGACGCTAACCCAGACACTAGCGATACCCGGCTTCACTCCTTGCGCGCTCAGCGTCTACCTTCGAAGTGACTCCGCCACCGAGGCAACGATCACGCGTTCGGATGGTTCGAATGTCGACTCGATAGTTCTTCAGACCGGCTCGGCATGGACCCGCTTTAGCCTGAACACTGCGTTTACGAGCAGCATCAGTACGTCCTGCGACTTTTCTTTGGAACTCCCCGCTGGCCAGACCCTTGACGTTTTTGGATTTCAGGCGGAGCCTCAACCGCTGCCCGGAACATATGTGATGACCTCCGCGCAGACAGGTATTTTTCCCAACACTCGTTTCGATGGGAACCAAATCGTAGTAACAGCAACAGGGCCAGGCGAAAGCAGCGTGGCCATATCACTTCTTTCGCCGTCAGCACAGTGAAACCCGATGCTTCCTCTCTTTCAAGCTAAAGAACAACCGATTTCCGATATACCGCTCCTGCTGTTCGACTGCATCTTCGCAGACGGCACGGTCGAGTCATGGAGCACGCACGCGGCCACCGTAAATGGGAATGTCTATGCGCCTCGCGTCCTGAAGCAGAACGTGTTCCAGATGCAGATAGGATCCGATCTTGGCGTCGATACGCTACCCAGGATCACCATCGAACTCGCCAATGCAGATTCGCTGCTTTCTGAAATCGAGAGAAGCGTGGGAGTCAAAGGGGGTCAACTGACCGTCTCAATGGTCTTCTACAGTTTCGCCAACGGCGGCCCATCGAGTACGGTTCAAGTGCTTTTTAAGGGTATATTAGATCCGCCCGAACTGATAACCGAGACGAACTTCAGGATAAGTGCAAGTAACAGGCTATCGCTGCAGAGAGTAAACCTGCCTGAAGTTCGGATTCAAATGCGATGTCCGTGGACCTTCCCGACTACCTCAACGCAAAGGCAAGAGGCGGTTGCGGGAGGTGTTGCCGGTCCTTACTCGCTTTTCTATAACTGTGGATATTCGCCGGATTTTACAGGTGGTGTCGGTTCTTTTGCCCCCGACGGTACTCCCTATTCGTCGTGCGCCTACACAAGGTCTGATTGCGTGTCGCACGGCATGTTCAGCGTTGACTCCTTACTGCGGCCAACGGCGCGTTTCGGAGGGATCGAATTTGTTCCTTCCACAATTGTTGTACGCAGTTATGGCGAGAAAGGCAGCCACTTCTCGCCGATAGATGACAACCTGGCCATCTACAACGACTTCATACCGATGATTTACGGAACGGGTTGGTTTGCCCCAGGGATCGTCTTTCTGCGAAACGACGGTAATTTGACCCACATGGAGTTAGTGTTGGGTATTGGCCAGATCCAGGATGTACAGAAAGTTCTAGTCAATCAAATTGAAATTCCGGCCGGGTCGCCAGGGAAGAATATGACGGGTACAGGCTGGTACAACCTCGTAAGTCCTGGAACGCGCAACGGCGCTTTTAATCTGGACTTCACAGACTCCAACGGAAATCCACTCGGCGATCCCTACGGAAGCATCGCGTTTTTGTCCGTGGTTGTTCCGAACCTGATCAATGACGGCAGTAGCCTTCCGCAAGTGCAAGTTCTGTTGGATGGGTTGCTTGTACCACAGTATGGGGCGGACGGCACAAACCTCGGCACGAGCTTTTCGAACAATCCCGCGTGGGTGATTCTCGATCTGCTCCTGAGCATCGGCTGGGCGCTGACAGAAATGGACATGAGTTCGTTCGCGTCCACCGCGTCGTATTGCGCCGAGCAGATTGCAACGACCGATCTGTTCGGCAACCCAGTGATGACGCCGCGCTTCCAATGCAACCTGATTCTGAAGAATCGACGTTCGGCTTCGGATGTAATCCGCGGCATACGCAACGCGTGCCGCCTTTTCCTGCGTTATGGATCAAATGGCCTACTTCAGCTCTCCGTGGAGAACTCAATCGCGCTCCAGCAACCAACTCTGCCCGCAAACAGCAACGCGGCTGAGGAGTTGAACGGCGGGTGGCCCGCGTATGAGTTCGGCGACGGTACGAATGGGACGACGGGAATTGCGCGAACCGCGAGCGGCGCGTCGACAGTAAAGTTGTCAGCCCGGTCCTCGGCGGATACGCCCAATCGGTTTGCCGCTGAGTTTCAGGATGCCTTCAACGCTTACCAGCAGGACAGTCTGTCGATTGTCGATTCAGATGACGTGAGCTTGACGGGCCAGGAAATAACGAGCACGACGCCTGTTTTGGGCCTGCCGCACTTCGACCAGGCGGCGCGTATTTTACAGTTCTTCCTTTCAAAAAGCGTCCTCGGCAACACCACCATCGAGTTTCAAACCAGTGTAAAGGCGCTGGGACTTTCTCCCGGCGACATAATCGCGGTTACTTATGCGAAAGAGGGTTTGGAGCGGCAGCCATTTCGAATTACACGAATCCAACCGGGACCAAACTACAGAACCGCCACGATCACTGCTCAATGGCACGAAGATACGTGGTACTACGATACAAATGGCCAGACCACCGCGGACGGGAGCAATCAGAATCCATTTGCGGGGGTAGGAGTTCCCAGACCGCTCGGCGGAGTGGTGCCTGACCAGAACGGCGTCTTGCAATTCGGAGTGGTCGAGACATGGTCCCAAGCGCCCGACGGAACAGCAACAGTTTCTGCCGCTGTCAGCTTCGCCGCCCCTAACGCGAGTGAAACGGGAGCTCCAAATTCGCCACTTATCTCGTTAGTCGCAACCGTCACGAGCACCGGCGGCACACTCGCCGGCGGTCAGGATCTTTACTACGCGGTGACGAGCATAGGAACCGGCGGTTCGGAGAGCAGCCTGTCGTTTCTGGTGCACGCCTCAGTGCCGCCGGGTACGGCGACTAATGCGGTTACGCTCGCCGGTCTGAGCTTCCCAACCCTGGCGACTGCCTTTTCGATTTATCGGGGCGAGACTCCCAGCAACCTGTACGAGATCGCATCCGCATTGCCGTTGGTGAACCTGTTTGTCGATTCCGGGTTCCCGAATACCACCGTCTTGCCGCCCGATCCGAACTACGACCACGCGGACTTTTATTGGCGAGTCGAACTACAACCCGAAGTCCAGGCGACGATAGCAAGCGCGACATCGATCGGCTCTCAAATTCTTGAGATGATCCCCACAGCCTACGCGGGTATGGTGGTTCGAATTACGGAAGGCACGGGCACCGGGCAAGAGAGAACGGTGAGCACGAACACCATCACCACACTTACATTGACCACAACGTGGGATATCACGCCTGACGCCACCAGCTCCTTTGTTGTTGCTCCGAGTACCTATCAATTTGGATCCACGACCCGAAGCAGTCCCGCCCAGTTCACGATTCCAAATCAGTCGGGTGCGATTGTTGAAATCTCCGGGCGAGCGGCAAACTGCAATGGCATCGAGGCACCCTATTCTATCTCGCCGGTTACCAGATGGGTGATTGGAGGGGCCGGCATCAAGAATGTCGATTCGGCCCCTGCTCCCGCGCCGGTCTTTGGCATCAGTCCCGGCTATAGTGGAGGTACCCTGGTCTTCGGCGAACTCGGGTTTTCCGACTTTACAAACGTTTCCACGGTAACTGCTGGAACCTACCAACTCTTCTACCTCGACGAAATGAATTTGGTAGCGGCCTGCCTTCTTACTACGGCGATTGCGCCTACCGACATCCAGCTAACCATCAGCGTGCCTTTCCAGGGTACTCTTCCACTGTTTCTTCTCATTGACAGCGAAGTAATCGGCCTCACAAGCATAGATAACACGGGGATGTTACTTACCTGCGTCCGGGGAGCGCACGGCACGACTGCGGCGTCACATGCTGCCGGGGCCTCGATCTTCGCTCTGCTGCAGCAAATCTTCATCGTGCCTTTCGCCAAGAATTTCTTTGGCAGCCCGGCCAGCGGAAGCTGGAGCTTTCCGGTAATCTTCCCGAACGTGCGGCTCGTCAGTGCGGAACTCTTTGTAACTAATTCTCAAGGCGCGAGCCCAACGGCGTCCACCAACTTCACCAGCTCGCAGGACGGTTCGCTCCGCACGCTTTCCGGTGGCCAGCTTTCATTCCAGATAGGCGGTTTCCTCGCCATACAGACCGGCGCCGCGCCAGATGTCATCCTTGATGCAAATAAGGCGGTTCGCGATATCTACGCGGTCGTGAAACAAGCTCCCAGCGGGGCCGAAATTGCGATTAACCTGAACTTAAATGGAACGTTCTACTGTGCGCTGGCGATTCCGGACGGATCGACGACGATGACAGTCGCGCTGGATGGCGCTTCTCTCCCTCCGTTGCTGGCGCAGGATCTCCTGAGCATTGACATAACCGGTGTTGGGCTGACCACTCCCGGCAGCGATCTAACAGTAATTATCCGAGTCTGAGACATGCCTGAAAATCTACAGAAGCTAACGCCCGATCGCGATCTGATCTGTTACTTTCAAATTCCGTCTGCGATTGCGGCATTAAGTTCCACAAGTGCCAGCGGGTTCACGGTCTCAGGAAGTTGGCGGCAGCAATCTGATTGGGCAGTCATCGAATGGAATCGCGATAACACCTTTGAGCATCCGCTGCTTCGTCCTCTTCCGGACGGCGATTTAAGTGGACTCACGCTGACTTATCAAGAGACGCGGAGCAGTTGCATTCCGATAGATTCTGAGTTGTACCCAACCGTCGACTGGCCGTATCTGCGTTTTTGGATTGATACTGGATCGGGAGACCTGTTCCGGCGGGTGAGCCTTCTACCGCTCGCTGTTCCATCCGCCGGAGTTTTCGCACCCGCTTCGACAACCTTTGTCTTGAGCGGCAGCGCCACACCCGGCGATGCGATCGAATTGGAGTGGAACGGATCGGAGCATTACAACTATACGATTGCCGACGGTGACACGCTCGTGAGCGCCGTGTCCGCACTTGCTGCGATCATCAACTCCATCTCGACTACGGCGCTCGCCACGGCCAACGCCTCCGCGATTACGCTTACTTTGACCAATCCATCGTTGGGAGAAAATGCAAATCGCCTGGGGGCTTACGGAACCGTATTCGGCGCGGCCACTGAAGTATGGCAGCCGGAATTCCAGCAGTTCAGCAATGGCACCTCACCCAGCGCCTGGCAAGTGACGATTCCGTTTGGAGCCTTGACGGACGCGGATACCGGCGAAGTGTTTTCGGCGACGAACGTCCGAAAGATGCGCTGGACTTATGCGGCAGACCTTCAACCCGCAACGTTCGCGCGCACTGAATTTCAGGTGGTGGTGTCCAATTGGACCGTAACCGGTACAAATCAGGCGTATAGCGTCGCGGGTCCGGGTTCACATCGAATCGAGGATGATTCAACAATCCTCTCTTATACGGGAACGTGGTCTCCATCCGCCGACAACCGCGGCAATTTCTCCGGTGGATCGATCGCATACACGGTAGCGCCGCTTAGCGCGGTGGCGTGCTCTTACACGGAGCCGGCTTCGCACCAGCTTTTCCTCGGTACGCGTTACACTCCCGTCGGAGGTCTCATTACAGTTACAGTGGATGGAGCGACGCAAAACTTCAATTTGAATCTGTCGGACGATGAGTTGGTCAGAATCCTTCTCGGAACGTTTGCCGAGGGAACGCACCGGGTGAGCGTGGAATTCACGGGAAGTCAGGGAACTTACTTTTACTTTGATTTTATTGAGATTGCTTATCCTTCAGTAGATCTCCCGGATTTATCGACGAACAACCTGCTCACACTGGCAACGGATTGGGATACTTATCATTCCATCGCATTGGCGCCGGAGCGTACCGCCTGGTTGATTCAGAAACTGGGTTTCACGGGACGCGGCAATCATTATCAGGGGGCATTGTGGTTCTTTGAGCTCGTTCGGGAAGGCCAGATTTACGCGGCGGCGACAGTCACATTTGGGGGTGTATCGTCGATCAGTGTTCAAACCACGCTGATTGTCGATTCGACCATCATGACTCACCTTCATCTTGAAGGTGATACTCCCGCGACGGTTGCAACTTGGTTCGTTCTACAGATCAACAGCGGATCGACGGGTATTTGGGCGAGTGCTTCCGGTGATGTCTTAACTATTACCGCCCGCGCGATGGGGACAGAGGGAAACTCCATCACTCTTTCGGTGAGCGTGGTGCAGACAGCGCTCAGTGCATTTACCGCGGAAACGAGCGGACCGACTCTTGCAGGTGGGGTTGATGGCTCGCCAAGCGGCGTTCCCTTTCAGGATGCGGGTACGGCTATCGGCTGGCGAACCGACCTCAGTGCGGGAAACGCGCTGAACCGCGCCGCGATCGACTGGTGCACCAGCTTCTTTACCGCGCTGACTGGCTATGGAATCCAGGCAACCGCGGCATTCAGTACGGAATTGCAGTTCGTTGATCCTTCTCTCTCGGCGGGGATGGCGCAGCGATACTATAACCAGGGTCCCGTGATTCTTAACACGCCGGCCATCCAAACGAACTTTTCACCCACCAGCCTCTCGTTTTGGCAAAGCGCACACCTTGAGATGGCGCAGATTTTAGTCACCGCCGGTCAAGCGCCCTATCTGCAATTTGGCGAAGTTCAATGGTGGTACTTTCCAGATGCTGAGCCTAGCATGCCATTCTACGATGCTTACACCCAGCAGCAGTTCCAAAACACTTACGACCGGCCAATCTCGTTGATTTCCGGCAATACCGTTGACCCGTCGAGCTTTCCTCAAGAGTCTGTGTTCCTTCCTGGCTTGATTGGGCTCTTTACTTCCGCGATTATCTCTTACGTGCAGGCCGTTCTACCGCAGACGCAGTTTGAAGTGCTATACCCGCCCGACACGAATGCTTATCCATTTACCGAGGTCGCAAATCTTCCCTCAAACTATTGGACGCCCGCGGCGCTTGCGTGCTTCAAAACGGAGAACTTCACCTATACCGGTGACCGCAATCTCGCTCAGGCGCAGGAATCAGTCAGTTTGCCGGGCACGCTGAGCTTTCCTCCAGCCAAGTCCAGCCACCTGGTGGGAATTAGCGACTACACGACGCCATGGGCCAAGGAAGCTGGGATGGCGATCGCTGAGGGCGACGAATCGGTTGTCCTTTTTGCGCTCGATCAGTTCTGCCTCATCGGATACCCCGCCGATTGGTACGACAATATTCAGCGCGCGATCTCAATGGCTTAGCGCCACCTTCGCGGTACGCTAGGGATTCACGGCATTGTGCTCCTCGTTAATAACGTCTCAAAAGTTTACCGGCTCTACCGCAAGCCCTCGGATCGGATTATCGAGGCTCTCCGGCTCTCGCGAAAAATCCTGCACTCTGACTTTTGGGCGATCCGGGATATCTCGTTCTCAGCGGAGCGGGGAGAGTTTGTGGCATTGGTTGGACCGAATGGATGTGGGAAAAGCACGCTTCTCCAAGTGGTGAGCGGCATCCTTCCACCAACTCAGGGGAAAGTGGTTACCCGCGGACGCGTCGCCGCGTTGCTTGAGTTAGGGGCTGGTTTCAACCCGGAATTCACCGGTCGCGAAAATGTGATGATTAACGGCGAACTCCTCGGCTTAAGCAGGACTGAAATTCAACTCGCGCTTCCCAAGATCGAAGAGTTCGCGGGCATCGGTGAATTTATTGACCGGCCGGTGAAAGAGTATTCCAGCGGAATGTACGTCCGGCTCGCGTTTTCGACCGCGATCCATGTGGAGCCGGAGTTGCTGATTGTCGACGAGGCCCTCGCCGTGGGTGATGCCGCTTTCGCCAATAGGTGCATAAGAAAATTCCAGGAACTTCGTGACCGCCGGGTTACCGTCCTGTTCGTTTCGCATGACATGGGGCTGGTGAAGCAGTTAGCCGACCGGGCGCTCTTCCTTTCGGGTGGTCGCGTTGCGGCGGATGGCGACCCCAAATCTGTTATCGATCGCTATATCGCCAGCGTCCTCGAACGTCAAACGGAAGAGAGTTCCGTATCGGTGCGGACCCGCCTGAGTTCGCAGCATCGCCACGGCGACTTATCAAGCGAGATTCTGACAGCCGAATTTGTCGATCTGGATGGCAAGGCAATCTCAACCGTCGAGAGTGGGCAGTGCGTTACAGTTCGGATCCGTTGCCGGTTCCATCGGAGGCAGGTGGATCCGCTCATTGGAGTCCTGATCAGGAATCGCAGCGGGATGGAGGTCTACGGCGCCAACACCCGGATTGAAGGGCAGGAAATGGGCACGTTCGAGCCGGGGGACGAACTGAACGTTGAGTTTACATTCGCATGCTGGCTCACGCCGCAACACTACACGGTGACGGTAGCGACGCAAAACTCCGACGGGACGAGTAATGACTGGCTGGATGACGCGATCGTTTTTGACGTGGTCGGACAGAGGCACGCGGCCGGAGTGGTTGATCTGCGCGCTTGCACAAGCTGGTCCAGGATGGCGCGATGAAGAGCCGGATTCAGGTTAAGATTCGACCCCGCGCGAAACGCTCGGGCCTGCGGAGCCCGGCGGGAGATTGTGTCAGAATAGACGTGCAGTCGCCGCCTGTTGACGGCCGCGCGAACGCGGAATTGATTGAGATTATCGCCCGGCTCGCCGGCGTTCCCATTTCGCGTGTCACTGTTGTTTTAGGTAAGACGAGCACCCAGAAGCTCATTGAGGTCGAAGGAATCCGTCAGGAAGAGCTTGTAGCGAGGTTACAGTGAAGCTAGAGCAGATACAATCGGAGCTACGCCGGCAGAAGCTCTACGGCTGGCTGTTTTTCGACCATCACCATCGCGACCCGCTAGCCTATCGGGTGCTCGGATTCCAACCATCGCAGCACGTAACGCGACGTTGGTACTATTTGATTCCGGCACGAGGTGCGCCCAATAAGCTGGTTCATCGCATCGAGAGTAAGATGCTGGATTCCCTGCCAGGCGATACAACGGTGTACTCAAGTTGGGGCGAACAAACCAGCGAGTTAAAAAAGCTGCTTGGTGGTTGCAAGCGAGCGGCCATGCAATATTCACCTGATTGCGCGATCCCTTACGTTTCCATGGTGGACGCGGGCACCGTCGAATTGATCCGGTCGATGGGCATAGACGTTGTTACCTCCGCGGAGTTAATCCAGTTCTTTGAAGCGCGGCTGGACCAGGAAGGTTTGGAATCGCACCTTGCAGCTGGCCGGCTGGTTGATCAAGTAAGAGCGGAAGCCTTTGCTTTCATCGGCGAGTGCCTTCGTGCCGGCCGGACGATTTCCGAATGGGACGTTGCAGAGTTTGTGCGCCGTAGGTTTGAAGCGGAGCAGCTATACACGGAAAGCGGACCAATCGTCGCGGTTAACGAACACGCGGCGGACCCGCATTACGAGCCGCAAGCTTCCGGAAGTTCGCCGATTCGCGCGGGTGATCTGGTATTGCTGGATATGTGGGCCAAGCTGAAAACCCCGGGCGCTGTTTACTATGACATCACATGGACAGGGTATTGCGGAAACACCGTTCCAGGTGAAATCGCGCATGTCTTCGAAGTGGTGCGCGATGCGCGCGATGCCGCTATCCAGCGTGTTCAGGATGCATTCGCCCAGGGCGCTACCCTCTGCGGTTACGAGGTGGACGACGCAGCCAGGGAATCCATCCGCGCGGCCGGATTTGGAGATCGGTTCGTTCACCGAACCGGTCACTCGATCGCCGTTGAAGTGCACGGCAACGGGGCGAACATGGATAACCTCGAAACCCACGACACCCGCGTGGTAATTCCCTGGTCGTGCTTTTCGATCGAACCGGGAGTGTATCTTGACCACTTCGGCATTCGATCCGAAATCAATATCTTTATCGACGACAAGCAGCCCCGGGTCACGGGCGCGATACAGCGCGAAATGCTACTTATCCGTTAGTGCCGCGACGCCGGGCAAGATCACTCCCGACAGGAACTCAAGGGAAGCTCCGCCGCCGGTGGAGACATGCGAGATCTTATCGGCGACGCCCGCCACTTTCAGCGCTTTTTCCGAATCTCCGCCGCCCACAACGGAGATCGCTTCCGAGGCCGCTACAGCTTTGGCGATCGCGACGGTGCCTTTGTCAAATGGAGGTTTCTCGAAAACGCCCATGGGCCCATTCCAGATGATGGTTTTGGCTTTCGCGATCTCGCTTGAGAAAAGCTCGACGGTCCGTGGACCAATATCGAGGCCCATCATGCCGTCAGGTACTATCTCCACCACCTCGCTGGCCGCGCCCTCCTTCAGTTCCGATGCAACGACATGATCTACCGGGAGTAGTAGCTTGTCTTTATGCTCGAGAAGTAGCGTTCTGGCGAGGTCAAGCTTGTCGTCTTCGACGAGCGATTTGCCGACCGGAACGCCCTGCGATTTAAGAAATGTGTAAGCCATCGCGCCGCCTATCAACAGACGGTCGACTATCTTGGAGAGGTTCTCGATAATTTCGATCTTATCTGAAACCTTCGCGCCGCCAAGGATAGCTACGGCTGGCCGTTGCGGATTCTGAGTGACCATCGAAAGATAGGTAAGCTCTTTCTCCATCAACAGTCCGGCGGCGGCTTCCGGCAAGAACTCGATCATACCGACAGTGGATGCGTGGGCGCGGTGCGCTGTCCCAAAAGCATCGTTCACATAGAGGTCGCAAAGGGAAGCGAGCTGTTTAGCAAATACGGGGTCGTTCGCTTCTTCCTGGGCGTGGAACCGCAGGTTCTCAAGCAGCAGGATCTCGCCTGGTTTCGGCAGCATTGCCGAAACTTGCGCGCCCACGCAATCGGGCGCCATGGCAACTGGCATCTTCAGCAGTTCCGAAAGGCGCAGGGCAATCGGGCGCAGGCTCATCTCCGGGTTTACCTTGCCCTTGGGCCGGCCAAGATGTGAGGCAAGAATTAGGGCTGCTCCATGTTCCAGCGCATATTGAATGGTCGGAATCGAAGCTCTGATCCGTTTGTCGCTCGTGATCTCCTGGCCCTCGGACGCAAGAGGCACATTGAAGTCGACGCGGATAAACAGGTGCTTCCCTTTAAGGTCGAGATCTTTAATCGAAAGTTTTGACATGCGGAACTTTGAGATTAGCAAGGTCGATTCCGCAAAGCCGAAATGCGTCGAGCAGCGCGCCGGAGGCCGGGTCGAGGACAGGGTCCACGCACGTGCAGCCACTCAGTTCCACAAACCGCCGAAAACGTTCCAGCAGAAACCCGCTTCGAAATGCGCCCCCGGCGTAGCTCACTTTTACGTCTTCACCAACGGGAAATATCTGTTCTCGAACACAAGCGGCGAGCATGCACAAAGACTGCGCCGCCTGATCCATGATGGCGCGTGCGATGGCGTCGCCTTGCATAGTTGCCGCGTCCACCAACATGGCAAACTGCGCGACTCGCGACCGCGGCCAGGCCTCCGAATAGAAACGATGCAACATCGCGTTGGCGGTGGGCTCGCCACTCGCTTCGAGCAGCATCGGATGCAAATCTGTCTTCGGACCCCAACCTTCCTCGAACCGAAGCGCGGCCCTGGTGGCTTGTCTCGCGATGTCAAACGCACTGCCTTCATCGCCGAAAATGTAGCCCCAACCGCCCGCGCGAGCAAGCTTTCTGCTTGCGTTCCTTCCAAGGCTCAAAGACCCCGTCCCGGCGATCACAATGATGCCGGGCATTCCAGCAAACGCGCCCGTCAATGCGATCTCACCGTCTGTAACGACTCTCAGATGGTCAGTCCGAAGGATGCTCCGGATTAAACCGTCTTTGTCCTCCGCCCCTCCACTCATGCCGCAGCAAACGCCTGCGAAGCTCACGGTGGCCGGGTCGATTGATGCGCAAGCGCATGCCTGAGTCACACAGTCCGACATCACTCGCGTGAACTTGGCCGCAGCCTCATTCGCGCTCACGTGGTTGCAGGGACCGCTCCTGCCGGAGCCGACGACGGTGCCGTCTTCTCGCGCGATCAGCGCGATGGTGCTGGATTGGCCGCCGTCGACTCCGAGGAACAACTGCATTTAAGTTTTATGCGACGGATTCTCGACCCGGAGGTTATTGACGACCGGCCCAAAGCTAAGGCTGGCTCCGCTGGCCCGTATCCCCGCGACGTTCTTTTCCGTGTCTGTGTTTACCACGCCTTCCAAAGTCACGTGCCCATTATCCACAATGATGTGGATCGGCGGAACCACTTGAATCGCGTATTTTGAGAGCATCGGATCGCGGAATATGGCCCGCGCGGTCTGCATGCGAATGCGGTTGTCAAAGTTTGAAAGAGGCAGCACCTTCACGTCGTTCGTGACGCTGGTCACGCCGGGAGTATGTGCGACGATGCGCTTCAAATCGTTCTTCTTGTACGGCTGGGTTACTTCGCCCATGAGTTCCACGTTGCCATTGTCTACCCTTACTTTCACATCATCGAAGACTGAAAAATTCGGGTACATGCGGATCTGGTGCATCACTTGTTGAGTGAGTGGATCGCCCGGGGCAGCCGCGGGACCACTACTCGCGCCGTAGGCTGAGGCACCGGCAATCAGTACTCCAAGACACAAACTTCTTAAGTTCTTCATTGTCAAACTCCGTTCTACTAACTTGGATGGAGCAAGACCTCGCGCGGTTTCTTTACACTGTTTTATCTTTCGCGTAGCAGAGCTTTTCCAGCGGGCACTCCACGCAACGCGGCTTCCTCGCTATACAAATAGCGCGACCATGCAGGATGATCTCATGTGAAAACACTATCCAGCGGTCCTGCGGCACGATGCGCATCAGGTCACGTTCGATCTTCCCCGGGTCCGATTCTTTGGTGAAATCGAGGCGTTGGGAGATCCGTTGTACGTGTGTATCGACCACCACCCCGCTGGCGATCCCGTAGGCCGTTCCGAGGACGACATTGGCGGTTTTGCGGGCCGCCCCTGGTACGGTAAGCAGTTCTTCGATGGTGCGGGGGACCGAGCCGCCGAACTCATCCACTACTTTCCTGGCCGCTCCTACGATCGACTTGGCCTTGTTGTTGAAGAACCCAGTTGATCTGATATCGTTCGCCAACACCTCCGGCCGAACGGCGGCGAAATCCTCGGGTGTCGGGTATTTCCTGAACAAACCTGGCGTCACCTCGTTCACGCGCTTGTCGGTGCATTGCGCGGAAAGGATAGTGGCCACCAGCAGTTCCCACGGTGAACTGTGGATCAGTGCGCAAGTCGCGCCGGGATACGTCCGATCCAATATTTTATAGATCTGCTCGAACCGCGCGCGTCGTTCCACCGCGGTCTTCGGTCGTTTTGGTCTGGGGGTCACTGGATAAGAAATGTAGCATGGTGAATTGCCCACACGTATTCTGCTCGTGCTCCTCGTGGTCCTCGCGTTCGGCGCTTCGGCTTCGCACGGTTTCCACTTCGACGATTACGAAGTGGTTCACGGAGCCAGTTGGAGCGAGTTCCAAACCCGTCCCATAACATGGCTTTCATTCGAGGCCAACCATGCGCTGGGAGAGAACCCGATTCTATGGCACCTGGTTAACCTGGCGGCGCACATCGCCGCGGTGCTTCTGCTTTATGAGCTTCTCCTGTTGTGGGCGCCTGGAGCGGCGCTGCTGGCCGCGGCGATTTTCGCCATACATCCGATACAGGCGGAATCGGTGGCTTACGTTTACTCCCGTGCCACGCTGTTCAGCACAGCTCTCTCACTCGCGGCGATGCTGTGTTGGGCGCGCGGCAGGAAACTGCTAGCCGTCGTTTGGTTTGGATTCGCTCTGCTGGCGAAAGAAGATTGCGTGCTGGTTCCCGCCATGATTCTGCTGGTGGACTATGCATCCGGAAGACTGAAGCGCAACATCTTCCCGGCCATTGGTTCGATGGTCGCGCTCGCTGCCGCCGCAGGCGCTTGGACGCTCCTGGCCACTCGGGCGCCGCATTCGGGCGCGGGATTCAGCGCGGGGATCGCCTGGCCCAGCTATCTTCTTGACCAGGGATTCGTGATACTCCGCTACCTCAGGCTGGTGGTGCTGCCGTGGGGATTCACCATCGATCCGGAGATCCACGTCACGCTCATGCTTGCGCTGGCCTCGTGGTTCGCGCTTGCAGTTCTGGTGCTGCTTTCGAGCCGTCTACGCGGCGGATTCTGGTTTGCGGCGGGGATCATTCTCCTGCTTCCGAGCTCTTCGGTTTTCCCAGCAGCGGACCTGGCGGCGGATCACCGTATGTATCTACCGATGATCGCTTTCTCCACCGCGATTGCCGTGCAGGTGGTGCGCGCGCCGCGATGGGCGCAGATTGCCGTCCCCGCTGCGCTGCTGCTGGTCTCCGCCGCGCGTATGAGCGTTTGGGCGGAGGATACCAAGCTCTGGGCGGAAGCCGTCGAACGGTCTCCCGACAAAGTGCGGCCGCGCATCCAACTCGCCCGTGCGCTTGATCCAACTCAGGCGATTCAGGAACTCGATTCCGCCAATGCCAGGTTCCCCGACAACGTCGATATCGAGAACGAGCTGGGGCGGGTTGATATGGAGCTGGGACATCCCGAACAAGCGCTGGTGGAGTACGGTCGCGTTCTCGCAGTGCGGCCGGCGGACGCGCGCGCGATCAATAACCGGGCCGTCGCGCTCCAGGCGATGGGACAATCCGCGACGGCGGAGATGGAATTTCGCAGAGCGTTAAAGGTCGATTCGTGTCTGGAAGAAGCACGCAGAAACCTGGGACTCGCGCCTTGCAAGCGATAACTTACGGAGTTGTAAACTGCACTTCCGGCGTCGCGTTCTGCCAATCCGGCATCTCGTAGATCTTGAGCTTGGTATTCAGCGGCTCGGTCATTTCCTTGGATTCGTAGCTGCCGAGGGAGCCGATTTTGAAGGTAAAGGTACCTACCGAATCCTCTTCCGACCGCGACGTACTGGCCCAGATGGTTACCGTTGCCGAAAGATCATCCAGCTCATCAGGCGAGTGATTCACCACCACAAAGCGCGCCTGCGGCTTCTTTTTTGAATCGAGCACGAGGCGCAGGCCCACCACTTCCACCACCTTTTGAAGGGGATTGCTCAGTTTGGTGCGGGCCACATTGGCGGCGGGATCGAGCCCCGTCGAGGTAGCTGCCTTGCGGTTTCCAAAATAGGTGATGCCGTAGTAGATTCCTAACCCGATTCCGGCAATGGCAAAGAAGAAGACGATGGTAAGAAGCCATGTGGGAAGGCCGGCCGATGGAGCAGTTTGCTGGGGCGCAGGGCGAACGGGGACGGGCTCCGGGTCCGGCTGCACCACATGAACAGGCGGCGGAATAGCCGGTGGAACAGGCTGCGGAGCAGGCGCCTTGACTTCTTCTTCAGGCGCATCAAAAGGGACGCCGCAGGACTGGCAAACGACGGCAGAGGGACGGTTGTCTTGACCGCAGCGAGTGCATATCCAGGAGAACATGCCCTTAGACTAGCGCAGTGTCCATGCCCGGTAGAGGTCGGAAATCTTTGCCCCCGACGCGTCTCCGGCGTGCAGAATGACGCGATACCGGAAGTGCAGGCTTTGGCCTTGCGGTAACTTGAGCGAACCGTCGGCGGCGCTGTTGTTTGTGAAGAACTTCACGCCAAAGATGTTGGCCGCCAGCAGCCCGTAATCTCGCACATGCCAGTAGGTGGGATGACGCGGATTGTCCGGATGATCGAAGACCGCGACACCCGCCGTGCCGGTCCCGATTTTTCCTGAAACATCCACCCAGTCGGCGCGCTTCCCCCAGCAGCCGGCTTCTTGATGGCAGCCTTCTGAACTGGTCATTTGATCCAGCTCGCGGGCGAGGCGGATGCCCAGGACGCCATCCTTCTCGTCGCCAAACGTCACGTCTTCGCGCGCCGTCAGGACGATGTCCACGTCCACGATGCGCGGGTCTCCTCGTTGAAAAACGAACCCGCGCTTTTCGCTGATCAGAACATGGCCGGCAGGGTCGCGCCAGTCGATCGCGGCCTTGATGGTTCCCGCTTCAGCGCCGCCATCGGCTTGCTCGATGCCGGTAACAACCTGGTGCCCCATGTTGTCTTTGTGGTAACTGGGGTCGGAGTTCCAGAAGTCGATCCCGTTCACTAACGAATGCGCGAACCACAGGCCGCGGTGATGGATATGGTCGCGCGGGTCCTTGTTATTGGTTTCCATGGGCCAGTGGCGCGTGACCTCCGTTCCGTTGGCCACGCGCAAGGGCCATAGATAGGGCTTAGTTACTGACGGTCCGAAGTAGAATGTGCTTGCGTCTTTGCCATCTATCTGCACGGCGATGTGGTCGCCTCCGTTGCTCACTTGAACCTGGGCGATTAGTGGAATAGCAAGAAAAACAGCAGGTAACATCAGCTCACCTCACGAGCGCCGAGCGGGTTCTCCAGGCACATGCTTCGGCTTCGGCCGCGGTTCCCGCCAGCGCCGTGATGTGACCCATCTTCCTGCCGGGACGCGGTTCCATCTTACCGTAGAGGTGGAGCTTGGCGTTGCTTGTTGCGAGGGCCGCGGCCCAATCGGGTTCTCCCGCCGACCAGAGGTCGCCCAGCAGATTCGTCATCGCCGCGGGACAGAACTGCGTGGTCTCGCCAAGAGGCAGCCCGCAGACGGCGCGCAACTGCTGTTCGAACTGGCTGGTGATGCAGGCGTCGATCGTGAAGTGCCCGGAGTTGTGGGGCCGCGGCGCGAGTTCGTTGATGAGCAGATTCCCGTCCTTCGTGAGAAAGAATTCCACGCAGAGAACGCCTGCTACCTGCATTTGATCGAGCACGCCACGGGCGATCTTTACCGCGTCCCGTTCGATCTCGGGTGGGATGCCGGCGGGTGCCGTAGTCAAGTCCAGAATGCCGCGCACGTGATGGTTGCGGACAGCGCCCCAGTGGGCAAACGTGCCATCTTCCGCGCGCGCCGCGACGACGGAGAGTTCCCACTCGAAATCGATACGCCGTTCCAGAACCGCTTCCTGGGAGAGTTGCGACCATGCCGCTTCGGCTTCATCAGCCTTCGAGATCGGGAACTGGCCCTTGCCGTCATAACCGAATCCGGCGGACTTGAGAATAGCTGGCGCGCCGATGCTGGTCAGCGCCCGGTTTAACTGGTCCAATGAAGAAACGGACGCGAACGGCGCAACAGGGAAACCGTGCTGCGCCAGGTAGTTCTTCTCCCGCAGGCGATGCTGGGAGATGTGGAGCACCTCGCCCGAAGGCCGCACCGGCGCGCGGCTGGCCGCCGCATCGGCGGTCGCCGCGGGTACGTTCTCGAACTCAAAGGTGACCACGTCTACGTTTGACGCGAACAGCCGCACGGCGTCCAGATCGCTATATTCCGCTTGAATTTCAACGTCCGCAATTTGACCGGTGGGCGTGTCCAGATCCGGCGAAAAAGTGTGCACCCGGTAACCCATGCGGCGCGCGGCGATGGCAAACATTCGCCCCAGTTGGCCGCTGCCGAGAACGCCGATGGTCGCGCCGGGGAGCACCGGACTCAAGTAAGCTTCTCTTGCTCGATCCGCTCGGCAGTTTCGCGGCGATAGTTCAAAAGTTTTTGGCGAAGGTTGCTATCGGCCAGAGCCAGAATCTGGGCCGCCAGAATGCCCGCATTCTTCGCGCCGGCGGGACCAATTGACATGGTTGCGACCGGCACGCCCGTCGGCATCTGGACGATCGAGAGCAGGGAATCCACGCCGCGCAGGACCCGGCTCTCGACCGGCACTCCAATCACCGGCAGCAGAGTGAGCGCAGCCATCATTCCGGGTAAGTGCGCCGCGCCGCCGGCCCCGGCGATGATCACATGAAGGCCCCGTGCTTCCGCGGACTTCGCATAATCGAACATGATTTCCGGCGTGCGATGCGCCGATACGATCCGAGCTTCATGCTTGATGCCGAACTCGGCAAGGATGTGGCTGGCGAACTGCATAGTCTCCCAGTCGGACTTGCCGCCCATGACTATGCCCACTACGGCCGTCGATTCGTTGCCCATCTATTGACCTTGTACCTGCGAGTAGCCTGACTTGCCGTCGAAGTTGCGCAGCGTTTCGATTTTGACTATATCGTACCCCGCGTCGACAACCTTATCCATCAGCGCCAGGATTTGTTTCTGGGTCACCAGCGTTCCGGGTTTGGCCTTGTTGGTGAAGCGGCACTGGTTGCTGTCTGTGGTAAAGGTCTCCTCCATAAATTCCGGCCAAATCGCAACACCCCGGTTGGAGACCACGGTGAGCTCCAGACCGTCGTGGGAAACGTGATGCAACTTATCCCCGAAGACTTTCCCGTTGTGTTCCCTGGTGCCGATGTAGAGATCGACGCCGACTAAGTCGACTTTCACGTCGGGCGTGGGCTTCAGGGTCCATTCCTTGCGTTTCACCGCGTCCTTCGAATAAGACGCAGGTTTTAGGGTTTCCGGCTTCTGACCCATGCGCGCCACAACGGCCTGCGCGAATTCTTTCGTGCCCACTTTCTCACGGCTGACGCCTGCCTTATAAATGTCGTATGTGTGGACGCCGTCCTCTAAAGTTTTCAGCCACGCATTGTGCACGCGGTCCGCCGCTTCAATTTGACCCAGATGCACCAGCATCATCACGCCGCCCAGCAGCAAGCCCGAGGGGTTGGCCAGGTTTTGTCCCGCGCGCCGAGGGGCGGAGCCGTGGATGGCTTCGAACATCGAGCAGGCCGTGCCGATGTTCGCGGACCCCGCGAGCCCCACCGAACCGGCGATCTGGGCAGCCACGTCGGAAAGGATATCGCCGTAAAGATTGGCCATCACAAGGACGTCGAAGGCTTCCGGCGTATCGGCGAGTTTGGCCGCGCCGATATCGACAATCCAATGCTCATTGACGATCTCGGGGTATTCGGCGGCGATTTCATCGAATACCTTATGGAAGAGACCGTCGGTCATCTTCATGATGTTGTCTTTGCTGAAGCAGGTGACCTTCTTGCGGTTATTGATTTTGGCGTATTCGAAGGCGAAGCGGACGATCTTCTCGCAGCCGGGGCGCGAAATGAGTTTCAGGCATTCGGTGACCTCCGGACTGAGCTGGTATTCAATGCCAGCGTAGAGATCCTCTTCGTTTTCGCGGACGATGATCACGTCCATTTTGGTGTGTTTGGTATCGACGAAGGGCGCGTAAGAGACGCAGGGCCGCACGTTGGCGTAGAGGCCCAGCTTCTTGCGCGCGGTGACGTTGAGGCTTTTGAAGCCGCCGCCCTGCGGGGTCGTGATCGGCGCTTTGTAGAAAACCTTGGTGCGGCGCAGGGACTCCCAGGCGCTGGGATCGATGCCGGCGGGGTTCCCGCGCAGGTAGACTTTCTCGCCGATCTCGATGGTTTCAATTTCGAATTGCGCTCCGCCTTCGGCGAGGATGTGGAGCGAGGCCTCCATGATTTCGGGGCCGATGCCGTCGCCGTGCGCGACCGTGATGGGTGTTTTTAGGCTCATGATGTGGAATGGATCTTGAAGGGAAAGGATATCAGGGTGCAGGTTGATCTTATCGAACCGCTGGACGAGGCCGAGGGATCGCGGCAGTGCCTTTGGTCAGGGCTCCCGATCCCATTGCCGTCGAGCCGTGATAGAAGGTGACTTTGCCGGTGGCCGCCGAGGGAGTCACGGTTGCTGTCAGAGTTACGGCCTGGCCGACTGCCGATGGGTTGGGCGATGCGGTCAATATCGTCGCGGTGGGGTCACGCACCACCTGCATTAAAGTCGCGGACGTGCTGAGAGTGTCGTTGGCGTCACCGCCATACGACGCCGTTAGCGAGCTGGAACCGAGCGGGAGCGTAGAAAGGGTAAGCGTCGCGGTTCCCGCGGTCAACGTTCCCGTTCCCAGTGTGCTTGTGCCGTTATAGAACGTTATCGTTCCGGTGGCTGTCGCGGGCGAGACTGTCGCCGTCAACGTGACGTTCTGGCGGAAAGTTGAAGGGTTGGGCGACGAGGCGAGGGTTGTCGTCGTGGGGGCTTTGCCAACGGTTTGCGTGAGGCTGGGGGAAGTGCTGACGGCGTCATTTTCGCCTCCGCTATAGGTTGCGGTCAGCGCATGCGTTCCTACAGTGAGCGTGGAGACGGCCAGCGTCGCCTTTCCGGAAGTAAGCGTACTTGTTCCGAGCGAAGTGGAACCGTGATAGAACGCTACCGTGCCTGTCGCGGTGGCGGGCTTCACCGTCGCCTTCAACGTCACGGGCTGGCCGAATGTAGATGGGTTCGGCGTCGAGGTTAAGGTGGCAGAGGTAGGGAGGGGATCAACGGTTTGAGTCAGCACAGCCGAAGTGCTGGTTAAGTCATCGGTGTCCCCGCCATACACAGCCTTCAGCGAGTGCGCTCCCGTGGTGAACGACAGTACCGCCAATTCAGCTGCTCCTCCGCTCAAACTAGCGTTTCCTAACTCCGTGGAGCCGTCATAGAACGTCACGGTGCCCGTAGCGGCGGTTGGAGAAACGGCCGCAGTCAAGGTTACGTTCTGTTCGAAGATGGATGGATTCGGGGATGCGGCAAGCGTGGTGGTAGTGCTCTTAGCGGCGATTCCGATCAGGACGCGAAGGGTGCCGTCCTGGAACGTCGCGGCGAGGTCCGTGGTTCCATCCCCGTTAATATCTCCGACTACCGCCGACCCTAGCGCAACGGGAAAGCTGTAAGCAACCTGAGGCTGGAAGGTTCCATCGCCGTTGCCCAGTAGCACGTTCATGCTACCCGTAGTTTGCGGGAACACGGGATAGTCGGAGGTGACAAGATCGGGCCTTCCATCTCCGTTGAAGTCTCCAATTTCCACCAGTCCGGGTTGAGGCGTCGAAGCGTAGGTGACAGCTGGCTGGAAAGTCCCATCGCCGTTCCCTAACAGCACCGCTACGGTAGGTGGATACGGGTTCGTAACCGCAAAATCCAGCTTTCCGTCGCCGTTGAAATCTCCCGCCGCAGGGATGGAGCCGGCGTAGATGCCTTGGGGAAACGTGCATGGTACCGCGGGCTGGAAGGTCCCGTCGCCGTTGCCAAGCGCTACGCTCACGCTAAAAGTATTCCAACTGGTGATGACGAGGTCCGTTTTGCCATCTCCATTGAAGTCGCCTAATCCAATGGATGCGGGCGAATCAATCGAATAGGTAAGCGCCGGCTGAAATGTGCCGTCGCCATTGCCCAGCAGCACAATCACCGCAGAGCCAGTGCCGAAGCCGGTCGCGAGGACGAGATCCGCCTTCCCATCCCCGTTGAAGTCCCCGGCAGTGATGGAGGAGAGCGGCAAAGTGGAAACCACGTAGATCTTCGGGGCGTCGAAGGTGCCGTCGGCGTTGCCCAGTAGCACGCTCACCGCCGTGCTGTTGGATACGACGGCCATGTCGGCGTGCCCGTCTCCGTTATAATCTGCTACTGCCAGATATGAAGCATATCCGCCGTCGTTATAGAAGACCGGAGCCTGAAATGTTCCGTCGCCGTTGCCTAACAACACGCCCACGCTTGCCCGAACGCGATGAGATCGGCCTTGCCGTCGCCGTTGAAGTCGCCCATTGCAACGTTGTAGGCGGTACTGACGGTCGAGTCCAATTCTGTTTGGAAGCCGTTCCCGGGAAGAGCATTCACCGTTTGCGCGAGGATAGCCGAGGTGCTCGGTCCGTCGTTGCTGTTGCCGAGGTAGTAGGCCTTGAGTGGTTGCACGCCGGACGGTAGCAGGATGGTGGTCAAGGTCGCTTGGCCGTTCACAAGAGGCTCTATTTCGAGCACGGTTGTGCCGCTATAGAAGGTGACAACGCCCGTAGCGGATGAGGGCGTTACGACCGCTGCACTAGCGTACCGTTTCGTTCGCGGGATCGCAACACAGCCCGTCGTGTTCGGCTCGGTTGTCACGAAACTTGACAAAATTGGTTTGGGGAAGAACCGCCTGAAAGCGCGGCCGCCGCCAAAATTGGCCTCCCTACCGGCTGACATAATGAAGGTTCGTGACCATTTGTTATCTGGATGCATTCTCAGGGCTTAGTGGAGACATGCTGGTGGGAGCACTTGCGGACGCCGGGGCGGACCAGAACGCCATTGCATCGGCGATTGAATCTCTTGGCGTGGGCGCCACGGTTGGGTTTGAGCGCGTGACGCGCTGTGGGATTTCCGCGTTGAAGTTTCGCGTGAATGCGCCCGAGGGGAAGACCCACCGGCATTTATCCGGAATTTTGAAGATGGTGGATGCGGCCGCTTTGCCGGCGCGGGTCAAAGAGAATGTCGCCCGGGTGTTTACGCGGCTCGGGGAATCGGAAGCCGCTGTCCATGGCGTGCCCATCGAGAAGGTCCATTTCCATGAGGTGGGTGCGGTGGATTCCATCGCCGATATCGTGGGCGCTTGCCTGGGGTTTGACCTTCTTGGCGCGGAGAAGGTTTATTGCTCGGCTGTGAATACCGGGTCCGGGACGGCTCAGACGGAGCATGGCACGCTTCCGGTGCCGGCGCCGGCTACTGCTTCGTTGCTGCGCGGCGCGCCGGTTTACTCGCGTGGTCCGGCGGTGGAGTTGACCACGCCCACGGGCGCGGCGGTGGTCACCACTCTGGCTGCGGAATTCGGAACCATGCCGCCCATCAGTATCGACCATATCGGCTACGGCGCGGGCGATAAAGACTTCAAGGAAATGGCGAATGTGCTGCGCGTGCTCGTCGGCCGCAGCAATTCGGCATCGGAAGCCACTCTGGTGACGGTGCTGGAGGCGAATATCGACGACCTCAGTCCACAAGTTCTGGCCTATGCGATGGAACGGTTGATGGAAGCCGGTGCGCTGGATGCGTCACTGCAGCCGCTGTCCATGAAGAAGAACCGGTCGGCTTTCCTGCTGCGGGTGATCGCGAAGCCGGAAGATCGCGAACGGCTGGCCGCGATTATTTTCGCCGAGACTTCCACTCTGGGACTGCGCAGCTTTGTGATGGAGCGCATTGTGGAAGCGCGGCGTCTGGTGGAAGTTACGACGAAGTACGGAATAGTACGAGTGAAAGTATCGGACTCCGGGAACATCGCTCCCGAGTATGAAGATTGCCGGGCGCTGGCTCGCTTGAGGGACGTTCCTTTGAAAGCCATACTGGCGGAAGCCACTTACGAGTATCAGAAATCGATTCGATGAAATATTACCTGACTACCCCACTTTATTACGTAAACGCCGCGCCGCACATTGGCCACACTTACACCACACTGGCCGCGGAAACCATCAAGCGCCTGAAGCGCATGCAGGGCTTCGACGCCGTGCTGACGACGGGCACGGATGAACATGGCCAGAAAGTGGAGCGGTCCGCCGAAGCGTCGAAGAGAACGCCGCAGGAATTTGCGGATGTGGTGTCGGCGGAATTCCGGCGGCAGTGGGATGCGCTGGGTATCCAATACGACCACTTCATTCGCACCACCGATCCGCAGCATCATCTGACCGTTCAATGGTTGTTTGAACGCTGCCGGAAGAATGGATACATCTATCAGGGCAGTTACACGGGCCAATACTGCGTTTCGGATGAGCTTTATGTGAATGAAGCGGGGCCAGGCGATCCGTGTCCCTTCTGCGGGCGCATCACGGAGACAGTTACGGAGGAGAATTACTTCTTCAAGCTATCGGCCTTTCAGGATAAGTTGCTGGCGCTTTACGAAACGGAGAAAGACTTCGTGCGTCCCGAAGCGCGCCGCAATGAAGTGATCAGCTTCGTGAAGCAGGGCTTGCAGGATCTCTCCATCAGCCGCACTTCACTGAAGTGGGGCATTCCGCTCCCCGTGGAAGGAAAGCACGTTTTCTATGTTTGGTTTGACGCGCTGATCGGGTACCTGAGCGCGGTTCGGGACACGGGCTTGTGGCCCGCGGATCTGCACCTGGTGGGCAAGGAAATCGTGCGATTTCACGCCGTGTTCTGGCCTGCGTTTCTGATGGCCGCGGATCTGCCGCTGCCGAAGAGTGTGTTTGCGCATGGCTGGCTGTTGTTTGAGAACGACAAGATGAGTAAGTCGCGCGGAAATATCGTGCGGACCGATCCGATTCGCGAAGTCGTGGGCATTGAAGCGCTGCGTTATTATCTGTTCCGCGAAATTGTTTTTGGACAGGACGGCAGCTTCAGTTACGATGCGCTGATTGGGCGCTATAACGCGGACCTGGCGAACGGATTAGGGAACTTAGTCAGCCGCACATTGACCATGATCAAGCAGTATCGCGCGGGAGTCACCCCGGCGCAGTTCGACCAAGCCACGGGCCAAGCCGCGGCGATTGCCATTCAAGCGGCGGCTTCCGCGTTCGATCGCTTTGAGTTCTCGCGCGGTCTGGAAGCCATCTGGACGCTGATCGCCGCGGCGGATAAATTCATTGTCGACCAGGCTCCCTGGAAGCTGGCTCGCGCGCAGGATGAAGAATCGCACCGCAGGCTCGATACCGCTCTGGGGACGGCCGCGGAAACAGTACGCATCGCGACGGCTTTGCTCTCGCCCGTGCTGCCGGATTCGACCGCGCGGATCTGGAAGCAGCTCGGCATGCAGAACGATTTGAGCTTGATTCAAATGAAAGATATCCGATGGGGTGAGTTTCCGGCGGGCCAGGCGATTGGCGATATCGCCGGTGTGTTTCCCCGAATCGACTCTGCTGTGGCGATTGAGAAGATGCGCGCGCTGGAAGTGGAAGTGGGACGGCAGCAAGCCGCGCTGCTGGGGAAAACGGTTGAGGATCCTGCTGGGGCCACCGGCGCAATCGCCCCGCTCGCGCCTTCAATCAACATCGATGATTTCGGAAAGGTGGATCTCCGGGTGGGGTTAGTTCTCTCCGCCGAGGCCGTGAAGGGCGCGGATAAGCTGCTCCACCTGAAGGTGGATATCGGAGAGGCCGAACCGCGGACCATCGTGGCTGGTATCGCCAAGGTCTATAAACCGGAGCAGATGGTGGGCCGCAAAGTGGTAATTGTGGCGAACCTGGAACCGCGCAAGCTGCGTGGAATTCTGTCGCAGGGGATGATCGTTGCTGCTTCGCTCGAAGACGGAGCGCCGGTTCTGGCCGGCTTCCTCGAAGAAGTCCCGGTGGGCGCGCGGCTCAAGTGATCGATTCCCATTGCCATCTGGATCACGAGAAATTTCAGGGTGATCTGGAAGAGACGGTGGCGCGCGCGCGAGCGGCCGGAGTCGAACGTTTTCTCGCGATCGGGACCGGCGAAGGGCCGCCCCATCTTGAAGCCGGTCTGCGTCTCGCGGAGCGGTTTGATGGGTTTTTCGCCACAGTTGGCGTTCATCCACACGACGCCTCGAAAGCCGTCGCCGAAACTTTTGCAAGACTCCGCGGGCTGGCGAAGCATCCAATGGTCGTGGCTTTCGGCGAGATTGGGTTGGATTATCACTATGATTTCTCGCCGCGCGATGTGCAGGCGAGCGTTTTCATCCAGCAGCTCGAGATCGCGCGCGAGGCCGCGCTGCCCATTGTCATTCACACTCGCGAGGCTTGGGCGGATACCGTGCGGGTGTTGCGGGAACACTGGAACGGCGGCGGCATCATGCATTGCTTCACCGGGGACGTGGCTCAGGCGCGGGAGGCATTAGATCTTGGGTTTCACCTGGCGTTCGGCGGCGTGATCACTTTCCCGAAATCCGATGAGACGCGAGCGGCGGCGCGGATGGTGCCCGACGATCGCCTGCTCGTGGAGACGGACGCGCCCTACCTGGCTCCCGCTCCGCATCGCGGTAAGCGGAACGAACCCTCGTTTCTGGCGGCGACGGTTCGAAAACTCGCGGAGGTTCGCGGCGCGGAGCCGGCGCGCATCGCCGAGATCACCACCCGTAATTTCGAGCGCCTCTGTCTCGCGGGCCGAAGCGGTTACACTGAGGAATCCGATGAACAGCGGTAAAACCAGCTCGACTGCTGCATCCGCGCCCGAGATTTTCGCGCTCGTGGAACAGGATTTGCGCGCCGTGGAGCGCGAGTTGGCGCGGGAATCGGTGGCCAGCGTGGAATCCGTGACGCGCATTGCGCGGTATTTGCAAACCAGCGGCGGCAAGCGCCTGCGTCCCTCGCTGTTGCTTTTGTGCGCGCGCGTGGCGGCTGATGGGGAACCGCCGTCTCAGGCGGCCATTGAACTGGCTGCCGTGGTTGAGATGCTGCATGCGGCTACCCTGGTGCACGACGATGTGATCGACGTGGCCCAGACGCGGCGGGGGCGGCCTTCGACCAACGTTCAATGGGGCAACCATACTTCTGTTCTGGCGGGCGACTGGCTCTATATGCAGGCCTTCCAGGTGGCTTTGCAACTGCGCAATTTCCATGTGCTCGATCTGCTCATCGGCCTGACTCAGTTGATGGTGGAAGGCGAGTTGATCCAGCTGGAACGGATTGGCAAGATCGACATCACTGAGGCGGATTGCATGGAGCTGGCCGATCGCAAGACGGCCGGCCTTTTCAGCGTGTGCGCCAAGATCGGCGCGATTGTGGGGGGCGCGGAGAATGGGCTGGAAGAGAAGCTGGGCGAGTTTGCCTGGAACCTCGGCATGGCGTTTCAACTGATTGACGATGTTCTGGATTTCAATGCCGAGGAGCGCGTGCTGGGCAAACCCGTGGGCGGCGACCTGCGCGAAGGAAAAGTGACTTTGCCAGTGGTTTACGCGCTGGAATCCGCTACGGCGGAAGAGCGCCGTCAGGTAGCTACCGTGCTGCACGATCGGGCCTATGATCGCGTGCCGCTGGCGGATGTGCGGGCCATTGTGGAAGATCGCGGCGGGATTCGTCGCGCGCTCGACAGGGCGCAGCAATTCAGCGAGCGGGCCGCGCAGATTGCCGCCGAACTTCCGGAGACGGCCTTTCAGAGGGGGCTGATCGCGCTGGCGGAATTGGTAGTCGAGCGCAGTTTCTAACTAAAACAGCAGGTAAGATCCGTAACCTAAGACGCATCCCAGCGCGCAACCCGCAATCACATCGCTCAGGAAATGCAGTCCTAACATAATGCGCGAGACGGCGATGCTCACCGCGCAGAAAACCAATCCCGCGGCCAGAGTAGGGTAATGCAGAACCATCGGCGTCGCCACCGCAAACGCCGTGATGGAATGGCCCGATGGAAATGAAAACTGGTCCGGCGGAAGCAGCTTCGCCCAGCAATGTGGTTCAATGGCGCACGGCCTTCGTCGATGGAAAATCCGTTTCAGCTTCAGGAAACACAGAATGCCCAGAGCGGAA
>Ga0182030_10001640_pt1 | contig 46577 bp, 37 predicted proteins | sample 812S3MmetaG_FD_121299 | JGI IMG/M metagenome (GOLD analysis project Ga0182030, IMG submission 121299) | Permafrost microbial communities from Stordalen Mire, Sweden - 812S3M metaG (Illumina Assembly) | ecosystem: Environmental > Terrestrial > Soil > Wetlands > Permafrost | place: Sweden...
GCCAGATGCTTGCCGCCAAGCTTCATGGCCAGTTCCGCCACTCGTTCCACCCTCTCTTTCTTCGCCGCTTTTTCGCTCATCTATTCACAGACGCGCCAGAAATTAAATGGTTTCTACAAAGCATGACGACATCAATGTCTTCGGAAAATCGTTCGGCCAATTTCCATCCCTTTGAAAGCGAAGTCCCGCCCATGATTGCTGGAAAACCCAGGACGAGCATCTGCTGCGCGTGCTGGAAAAGGGCATGGTCTCCACCAATGTCCATCTGCGCAAGTTGCACAATTTTTGCATGGACATATGAACTGGCTGCCACAAATTCCTGCTGGGAACCAAGGGCGTCAGTCTGGAAGCATTGCAAAAGCGGCTCGGCGTCCAGTCTTAAACCCGAAAAAGTTAATAGGACGCCATCGTCCATTACTTCTTTAAGCAATAGACAAAATTGAGATGATGTGAGTGAGCCGCCAAAAACTAGTGGATTGTGATCCAAAAGTAGCGGGAGGGTTCAATATTTTACCGAACAGTCAAGATGTAACCTGAATGGGGTCATTTTACCAGTTAACTTGTTCACGATGGGGCCATCCGCGAAGCGACATACCCAGAACTGGGTATATGAAGCCACCGCGCCGTGTGGTAAACTTAATTTGATTATAATTGGAATATCAGCAGGTTGAAAACATTGAGGAACGAGCGCAGAGACTTATGCTGCTGGGAATTGCGATGGTTTGAAGCGAACTTGAATTGATGTTCGATTCCGACTCCCGCCTCCAAATCCAAGCTGTTAAAATACAGCTATTTGCAGAAACCAGAGGAGGCGAGTGCCAGTGAAAGTGCCAGTGAAATTACTACCGGGGTAGAACCTTTGAACCACCCCGGAATTATCCGGCAACCACTGGGAATGACGGGATTATCCGCCCGTTTTGTGTAGCTGATACACCACCAGCCACGCGCCTTCGCATAGCTTCGGACAAAAAAGTCTGAACCTATGAAACGTCGTTTTATCCTCTACCGCCGCAAACGCGGCGGGATGTTCTACCTCGAAGACACCCAGTCCAAAAAGCAGGAAAGTCTTCACACACGAAATCGCGCCGATGCGGTGTCCGTGCTGAACGCCCGCAATGAATCCACGCGCCAGCCCCAACTGAACCTTCAGATTGCCAAAGCGTATCTGTCAGGAACCGATTCCAGCGTCACCACCCGGACTTGGCAGACCGCCATTGAATCCCTCACCAACTCCAAGTCGGGAGCCAATCAACATCGCTGGCAGATAGCGGCCCGCGACAAGGCGTTTGCGCCACTGCTTCCGCGCGTCATCATTGAGACGCCGGGCGAACTGCTGTTGAACGTGATGCAGGCGGGCACGGTGTCAACCAATGTCTATCTCCGCCGGCTGCATAACTTCTGCGTGGATATGAACTGGCTGCCGTGGCCGCTCGTCCCGAAACGCCAATGGCCGGCGGTGAAGTTCAAGGAGAAGCGCGCCATCACGCTCGAAGATCATCAGAAAATCATCGCCGCCGAAGTGAACCCCGAACGCAAAGCACTGTATCAGTTATGCTGGCACCTGGGCGCGAGCCAGGGCGACATTGCGAACTTGAAAGGCGAAGATGTGGACTGGCAAAACTGCACGGTTAGCTTTACGCGCAAAAAGACCGGCGTGGCGGTGCTGGTTCATCTGGGCCACGAGGCGCTGAATGTATTCAAAGACCTGCCATCTGAAGGAATGTTATTCCCGTATCTGGCCAGTGTGCGGGCCGGCGACCGCGCCACCGAATTCGGCCAGCGTTGCCGCCGGTTGGGTATTGTTGGCGTGACCCTTCACAGTTACCGCTACGCTTGGGCTGAACGCGCCAAAACCGTTGGCTACCCCGAACGGTTCGCGCAGGAGGCTTTGGGGCATAACAGCAAAGCCGTGCATCGCGCCTATGCGAAACGGGCACTGATGAAACTGCCGTCGCTGGAAGAATACGAACAACGGGCCACGACGGTGGCCGAAACAGCCGCGTGAGAACCGCCACCATTATTACATTATGAACTCAATTTCAATCGAAGTTTTGAAGCTGACGCTGCCCGTGTTCCAGTTTCTGGACCAGATGATTCAGGAACATGGCATTTACATCTACATGGTATGCGTGTGGCTGTCGCCGCTGCTGATCCTGTGGATTTTGAAGGGCGGGTTTTGGCGCAAGCCCTCACCGCCGGCCCGAATTATTATCGTGACGAAATCCGAACCACCGCCGTTATCGCCACCATTGTCACCGCCGGTCATTACCAGGAGTGATGATTCGGACGATGACGAGCAATCATTCGCCGCGTGATTCAGCCCCCCTCCTTTTTCTGCTGGCGGGCGTTCTTGGCGTGCCAAAACTGGCGGACGACCTCGCTGGCGCGGGCGAGCCATTTCTCGTCGCGCCGGAACTGCTGCAAAGTTTCGGTCGCATAATGCTTGATGCAGTTGCGCGCGGGGTTGCCGAGCGGCTTGAGCAACCCCGCGCCAGCGAGAACGGGAATGTCATGGGGTTTGAAGCCCAGAAACCAGGCGGTTTCAAACACGTCGAGGCGCGCGGGGAGAATCTGCCGGCTCAAGAATTCAGTCTGTTTTTCGTGAATGTTCATGCGGTCATTTTACTCGGCGGCAGCGCCGTGAGGTGTATCTGATACACAAAACAAACCAGCGGGCGCATGGAGTCGCCAACTAAGTTTGCGTTTGGTGATTCATGCCTTCATCGTGGTCTTGGAGCGGGAACGAATCGCCTTGGCCGGGGTTTGCACCTCGGAATTCTTCTCCGTGATTTCGTCGTCGGCCACCACCTGACTGGGCGCTTGGTTCTTGGTCAGATCCAGTTTCTCCTCAATCTCACTCTGGCGGCGTATCAATTCTTGAAAGCGTTCCTCGCGCTCAAACTTTGCGCCGACTTTCTCGCCGAGTTCTTTGATGCGTTTGTTGGCGTCGGTAATGTCCAACGCCAATCTTTCCGCGCGTTCATCAAATCCCTGCACCGTCGCCTCTAGCGAACGGATGGTGCCGAGCGCGGTGTCCGTCACGCGTGCGCCATAACTATTGTTTCCACGCACGACCATTTCCGTGGTGTCGTTAAAACTTGGGCGCAGATACAGATCAAACCCGGCAAATTTCCCCAGGCGAACATCTTCGCCGAACCTGGCCTTGAGTTTTTCCGCCCGGCGCAGGATCAATTCGCCGGCGATGCCTCGGTTATTGGTTTCCTGCCCGTCGAGTTCAATCCTAAATTTATCGCCTGACGTATCCTGCCGAATGCCCAAATCCTGCCGCAAATTTGCCAGTCGGGCAGTGAAGATTTCGGCGTCCTCGTGCGAGCGACGGAGATTTGAACGGATGCGGTATTGTTCCTCGGCATGGGCGGAACGCAGGCGCGTGAGTCGGATCAACTCTGCATCCACCTGGGCTTTTTCAATCACCAGCGGATTGCCAGACGCGATGGCCTTCACCTCGGCGTAGGTCAGTGCGGCGGAATCCAAATCCTCCAGCCGCCGAATCGTCATATCGCCGCTCATCACTTGGGCGATGAACTTGGCCTTGGTTTCCAACGTCTGCCACATATAGGCATCGAATGAACTTTCGGTGACGTAGCGAAAAATCTGGATGACGGAATTCTTGTTACCCTGCCGCAGAATCCGCCCCTCGCGCTGCTCCACGTCCGCCGGTCGCCACGGCGCGTCGAGGTGATGCAAGGCAATCAGCCGTTCCTGCACGTTCGTGCCTGAACCCATTTTCTGCGTGCTGCCGAACAGCACGCGCACCTTGCCCGCGCGCACATCCCGAAACAGTGTCAGCTTGGAAGCGTCCGAATCGTAATCTTGAATGAAGGCGATTTCATTGCCGGGGATGCCGAGCTTTTCCAACTTTTGCGCCATGTCGTTATACACGGAAAAGCCCTTGTCTTTCGGCGTCGAGAGGTCGCAGAACACGAGTTGGGCGGAACGCTCCGGCTTGGATTCCTGCCAGATGCTAAAAATCTTTTCAACGGCCAGATTCACTTTGCCCTGGGGTTCGTCTGGAGCGGTTGGTCGCATCAGCCGAAGATCAAGCGCGGCCTTCCGCCCCTCGGAAGTAATCTTCAGCATATTGTCTTCGCTGGGGTCAACTCGGCCTGTCCGCAATCTTTCGGCACGAGCAGCGAGCGACTGAACGAACGCCTTCAACTCCTCGGTGGCCGGTGCGTTACGGATGGTCGGCTTTTCCCCGTCCAGCTTCGGGCGCGGCAGATTCAACATCGCGGCCGTCTGCACGTCGGCGGATTGGCGGAACATCTGCATCAGCTCCGGCACATTGATGAACCGCGCGAAGCGAGTGTTCAACCGATAGCCTGCGCCGTCCGGCGAAAGTTCCATCGCCGTTACCGGTTCGCCAAACGTCGCCGCCCACGAATCGAAGTGATGTAAATTATGTTTCTTCAAGGCGTCGTGCTGAAGATACCGCTGCATCGTGAACATTTCGGCCATGCTGTTCGCGATAGGTGTCCCGGTGGCGAATACCACGCCGCCACCGCCGTTCAGCGACTGGACGTGGCGCACCTTCAGATACATATCGAACGCCCGTTCGCTCGCCGTCTGCGGCAGACCGGCGATGCGCGTCATCTTGGAAACGTAAAACAGATTTTTGAAGTAGTGCGCCTCGTCCACGAGCAGTCGGTCCACGCCGAGTTCTTCAAACGTCAGCGTGTTGTCCTTCTTGTGTTCGGCAGCCAGCGTCTGAAGTTTGGCTTCGAGCCGCTTCTTCGCCTTTTCCAATTCTTTTACCAACCGGCGGTTAGAACTGTCCGCGTGCTCCCGCCGGATCATTTCCAACTCGTGCAACTGCTCTTTGAAAAACCGTTCCTGCGTTTCATGCGATAGCGGGATGCGCTCAAAACCGGAGTGCGTGACGATGACGGCATCCCAATTGCCAGTGGCGATGCGGCTGAAAAGCTTCTTGCGGTTCTGCGACTCGAAATCTTCCTTGCCCGCCGCAAGAATGTTCGCCCCCGGATAAAGGGTCAGCAACTCCGTGGAGAACTGGCCAAGCATGTGATTGGGGACGACGAACATCGGCTTGCCGGAAAGACCAAGCCGCCGCGATTCCATCGCGGCGGCGACCATCGTGTAGGTCTTGCCCGCGCCGACGACGTGGGCGAGCAGCGTGTTGGGCGTTTGCAAAATGCGCCAGACACCGGCCTTTTGGTGTCCATGAAGTTGAATCGCGCCGCTCGCGCCGGGCAAAGTCAGATGGTCGCCGTTGAACGTGCGGACGCGCGTGTGATTGAAAGTGTCGTTGTAGAGTCGGCAAAGCCTTTCGCGGCGCGAATCATCCGACCACACCCATTCTTTGAAACTCTCTTTGATGCGTTCCTGTTTTTCGCGCGCTGCTTCGGTGGACTGCGCGTTCACGACCGGTTTTTTATCCACCATGTCATAAACCGTCGGCGTTTTCAGATTCAACGCGTCCTCGATGAGTTCAAGTGCCGTGTAACGATCCGTGCCCCAGTCCGTCGTGTTGGCGGTTGCACCGCGAGCGTCCCAGTTGGCATTGATACTCCAAGTGCCCAGCGCGTGAACATGACCGATTTGAACCCCAGAAGGGACGTTGAGCAGTTCGTTAGTGAATTTTTCCACGTCCTCCGGCGGCAGCCAGGCTGCACCGAGCCGCACATCAATTTCCGTCGCCGCCAAATCCGCCGGCTGAACGGATTTCAACGCCTCGACATTTTCAGCAAAACGCGGATCGGTTACTGCCGCCGCGTCCGCCACGGACAATTTTTCGCGCACATTTCCCGAAAGATACTGATCGTCAGTTTCCCATTGATTTGATTGGGGATTTAGGAAGATTACGCCCTTCAAATCGGGCAGAAATTCCGCTATTGGCTTGTTGAGCAGGTCGGCCATGTGGTCGAGGTCAACACAACCGCGCTCGTTCAACGCGACGAGCAATGCTTCCTTCGGGGTGCCGACCGACTCGACCGGTTGGCGATGGTGGATTGTCCGCTCGGTGAAAATTGTCGCTTTGGTCGCCCGCTTGGTTTCGTCGTTGTAATTTTCCAGCGAGAGCAACAGCGGCAAATCCGGGTCGCCGTCGAAGGCGCGTTGGTTGGCGCGAAGATTTATCGGACCAAAGCGTCCCGCAAAACGGTCGTAAGCCAAATTGAGTTGCCGCCGCGTTTCGACGATATGCTCATCGGGGCTGCCGTCCATCTGCGACCGTAGGCAATCCCGCACAGCATCGCGCACAGGAATCAAATGGCGGATGCGCGACCGCATCTCGGCCGGGAGATCCGTCATTGGCCGCAGAACATTTTCCTCGCGGATGCAGACCATGCCATCGTGCAGACAGTAGGCGTTGGGTTTTACGAAATCCGGCGCGGGAATGGTTTCTTCAAGCGTCGGCTCGGCGACTTTGTGCGCCTGTGCCTGGTAAATTCCTTGCGGTAATTTTTCAATGGCTTCGGTGAGTGCGTCCGCGAGCTTGCGCCCGTCCGGTTCCAGCGTCGGCTCGTTGCCACCATACATCCCGCCGTCGAGTCGCATTTTGCCAAGCATCATTTCCGGGCGCGATGCGAAGTATTCGTTGACGGTGAACGTCTCGCCGATGTCGTTGTTAAAACTGGCGGTCTCTTTCCAAGCCGTGCCGGTCGGCGATTCACCCGCACGCAGCTTGCGCAGCATCACGATGTCAGTCGTGACTTCCGTGCCGGCATTTTTCTTGAACGCATCATTCGGCAGCCGGATGGCATCGAGCAACTCGGTGCGCGTGGACAGCATTTCACGCAACGTCGAATCGAGTTTGTCCATCGTGCCGCGCGATGTGATGAACATCAGCAGCCCGCCGGGCCGGACTTTTTCCAGCGCCGCCGCGAAGAAGTAATCGTGGATCTGAAATTTGTAACTGTTGAAACGTGGATCGTGAACGGTGTAATCGCCAAACGGAACATTTGAAACGGCAAGGTCGTAAAATCCATCGGCAAGTTTAGTTTGCTCAAACGCCTGCGGCCGGATGTCAGCATCAGGATAAAGCGCCTTCGCGATGCGCGCCGTCAGCGGATCAATTTCGATGCCGGTGATGGTTGAGCGGCGCAACATTTCTTCGGGCATGAGGCCGACGAAGTGGCCTATACCGCAGGCCGGTTCGAGCACGCGACCGCCCTTAAAACCGAATCGTTCGGCGGCGCGATACATGGCGCCGATGACAATCGGTGCGGTGTAATGAGCATTGAGCGTCGTGGCGCGGGCGGAACGGTGTTCTTCGTTGGACAGAAATTCCGAAAGCTGAATTTGCTCCTTGTGCCAGTCGGCATTATCCACGTCAAACACCTGGGGCAGCGCACCCCAGCCGACATATTTTACCAGTGCGGCTTTCTCCTTTTCCGTCGCCGGTCGTTCCTCGGCATCGAGCGTCCGCAGCGTTTGGATCGCGGCGATGTTTCGTTGAAACTTTTGTTTTGGCCCGCCTTCACCGACACGGTCGGCCTCGGTTATGCGATAGCTGTTGAGATTGCGTGGCGGTTCGTCCTGATGCTGCCGATGGCGACGCTCTTTCTTGGGTGTGACAGTATCAGAGGCGTCCCCCCGGTGGCCGTCCGCTAGGACTCGGGTGGGAGGAGGATGTATTTCTCCCGCACCATTTCCCACGCCTGGGTGTGGGCTTGCTGCGCCGTTGATCCCCGCTGCATCAACTCCGTTCGCAGCGTGGCCATTTCGTCCTTCGTCTTTTCTTCCGCCTCCAGCAGCATCTGGGGCAACAACCCCTTCGCCTCCAGCTCGCGCACCATTTTCGGACGGTGTTCGCGCCAGTGTTTCTCCGCCTGCCGGCCGTATTGCGTCAGTGCTTTCATAAGTCGGTCTGGGATTGGAAAAAAGATCCAACTGGTCGTCAACCTTAAAATCACGCCGGCGAACGGCCATATCGTTCCTTCCTCAATTTCACTCGTCGTCTGGCAGCGATCCGTTGTTTCCGGAACGCCGCCGCCGCCGGGCGGTTAATTGGTCAACCAGCCACATGGTTTGATTCCCCGGACGTTTGGGCGGAAACAAGTCGCCTTCGGTCATGCCAAAGACATCGGCAAAAGCGCGGATCAGAACATCGGTCACGGTGGAACGCCGCAGCTCAATGTTGACCAGCACATCACGAGTGATATAACAGCCCATCAACTGAAGCTTGGAAGCCAGCTCTTCTTGGGTCCAGCCCCGCTGATGCCGGAACTTGATCACGTTAGGTCCGATGAGATTGGCATTTTGCAGCATGATCCCTCCCCCTCAGCCAAAAAGCCGGATGACCCGGCCCCGATTGAAAATTGACCGCCCAAATTTTCTGACAACTGGCGGCGGCTGGCCACTCACCTTGATGGGGATATGGGGACGTTCAAACAATCCGGAAAAAGCTGAATTGCTCCCCGATAAACCTGTCCAGAAAATTGGCAGCTTGTGCATATAATTTGGACGGAAATGTGCGTAAAAACGCAAACCCCTCTGATGATTATTTGACAGCAAATTTAGTGCCTTTATTTCAACGACTTCGATTCCGAAGGAGTCTAATTTGCCAATAAAAACAGTGGTGTTAGCCTGACTCTGTTGCCAGAGTCAGGCCACCAGCAGCAGGTTCAAACACCCACCGCCTGTCCCCGGCTTTGTTGCTGGGTTTGTTGCTGGGTTTGCGACCGGGCCACGACGCGCTGTTTTTGGCGTTGCATCTGCGTCATCACTTCCTCGCGCTGATCTTCCGGCACGTCTTTGACCAGAATTTCGTAGGCTTCCTTGAGCTTGGGATCGTTGTTGATGCGTTTCATCATGCCATCGCGGATGCGTTGCTGGCGTTCGAGCTGGCGGACTTCATTCAGGACGACAGTGCGTTCCAGCCGGTCGCGCGGCATCCCTTGCAGATATGACCAATGTTTGGGGTTCTCCTTGATGTAGGAGTCGATCTTGCCCTCCACTTCGGGATTCGTGCGATAGGTGGTGGGTTCAACCGAGGTGCTAGCGGCACCATTCGGCGGTGTTTTTATTTTCGTTGTGCTCATAATGAGGTTTCGTTTTTGTTTGTTGTTTTAGAATTGCCGGCGTCGTTGCCGGCAAAGTGAAAAAATATTTTACGGACTCAACGGATCAATGGCGGCGTTGGTTGTGGAAAGAGTATTCGCGGGCAGCAATGGCGATGATTCCCGCGCCGATTCGAGCGCATCCAGTCGCTGCTTCATGTCACTAACCGTCGCGCGCAATGCCGCCGTCTGCTGCAAGTTTGTCCGGCTCTGTTGCAACGTGTTTTGAAACTGCATGAGCGCGGCGGACAAGGTGCGGGATTGCATCATGATTTGCGCCGTGGCGAGCCGCTGCGAGTTCACTTCCGCCAGGATGGCATCATTGACCGGCGCAGGACTGAACGCCGCGTCGCGGGTTAATGGCACGGCGGGAAAGACAGGGGTGTTCCCCATGGTGGCCGTCCGCAAGGACCAGCGCGTGTTTTGCTCGACGCGATAAACCGTGTGCTGCTCGTGCATCACCGAACCATCGTTCGGTTCGGCGTAGCGCCCGACGTGATAGGCGCGGATGATTTCGGGATAGCGGACGGACGAATAATTATCCGCGAGCGGCGGCGGTTGCTGCGGTCGCAGCGCGAGCCGGGGCACGGTGGAACACGCGGACAGAAACAACAAGGGGAGGAGATAGATTGCTTTCATCGTTTGGATTTGGTGGTGGGTGGAATGTCAGTTTCCGAAGCCTCGGGAATGGCGGTGCCGCCGAGCGAAGCATCGGCGTCGTCAATGGTTTGCAGGACGTAGAGATAAAACTGTTTGCCACTGGGCACGCGGACGTAGAACCCGTTCTTCTGGATCGAATCCAGAATTTGCTGAGCGTAGGTTTGCAGCACGGCCTGCGCGCCCGCAAACGGCGCGTTGTTGAGCGTGGGACTGTTGATGGGACCAAAAACCGTCTGCTGTTTTTCCGTCAACGCGCTGGCTGCGCCGGACAGGAACGTCGCGGCAAACAATTTGATGTCGGCGAGATTGTCGGACTTGATGATTTCGCCGCGCAGGCCGGCGCTGCCGTCGGTGATGGCCCAGCCGGACTGATTCGTGCTGTTGTCAAACTCGCGGTCCAAGGCGATGGCCTTGATCTGCATTTCCAATCCGTTCTGCCAGATGAACGTCCAGTTGTTGCCGCTGGCGATGCGTTCACGCTGATGGTCAGTCTGCGCCGTGCCATGAATTTCCGTGCCCGCCGGGATCACCAGTTTGCCGCCGAAATAAACATTCTCGGTGACGAGGCCGATGATGGGCGTTTGAATGGAGGATGAATCCACCGTGACCACCGTCTCGCACGGAATCAGCCGCCCGAATGGCGCGAACACTGGCCCCAGTTTTTTTACCGGGGGAACACCCGCCGCGCTGTCGGCAAACAAACTGATGGGTGTGAGCGTCGGTGATTGATTTGCCGGCACCACCGGCAACGGCTGCGGCGCGGCGTGGTTGAACGGAACGGTTGGTGACTGCGGGGATGATACCGGGCTGGTTGCCGGCGGATGAAACGCCTGCATGGGTCGCGTGACGGACTGCACCACCTGCGGTTTGGTAACGGTAACTGCGTTACTGCCAAGGGGAGCAACCGAAACATCGTCCTCGGCGGGTGTCTGATGTTTGCGGAGAACGCCAAACACCACCATGCCCGCCGCGAACAACGCGCCGAAGGCGACAATTTTGCCGGTCCGGGTTTTGAAGAAATTGAGAAAGTCGCGCGGTTTCATGGCTGCCTTCTTGGTGAATGGATGGGATGCACGATGGGAGCATTGGTGACAGTGAAGGCCGGCGCCGGTGGCGACAGCCGCTGCACCAGCACGGTGAAATGATTTTTCAACGACAACTCATTGCGCCCGCCGTCTGGCGTGCCGGTGATGGCGAAATAAATGATACTCCGCCCTTTCGGTGGCACGGTGCCATCCGCGTCACTGATGGACTGCGGATACAGCCGGTTGCCGGCGCGCAACGCAAAACTGTCCGGCTGATAAACCAGCGGCGTGTCTGTTTTATTCGTGATGCCTGCACGAAAAACCAGTGTGTCCTCGGCGTTGAAACGGAACGCGGATTCAACCTGGATTTCGTAATCATTAAAATCGCTGACCAATGGTTGGCCGTCATAGGTGGTGAACGCAACATCGGCGACACTATCGGGCTGCTGGGTTTTCAACAGCGGAAACAGCTTCGCCTTGTCGAGCAACGCCAGCAGTTTTAACGGACTCACTTCGGGCGCGCGGCCAGCGCCCGATTCCTCCGGTGATGGTGGTGATTCCATGATGAGCGACAACACCGGAACTTCGGCAGACGACAACTCGAAAACGTAGGTGTGATTGTTCCAGCGGACATTCAGATTTCCCGCTGCCTTGGTGGTAAGAGCGCGCACCGAAAGAAACGTCGAGCCTTTGACATGGGCGAGTTGATACTGGCCCGGCGTTTTGCCGTCCACAGTGAAGCCCGCGCCATCTATGGCCTCAATCGGGCTGGGAAAACTGATGGTGGTGACGCGACTGGTGGCGACCGGCACGGCCACGACCGTGTGGTCATCGAGCAAGACGCGCTGGATGGCGGGGGAATCGGCCAGCGCAACCGTGGCCGCAAATACCGTGGCGGCAAACACTGTGACGATGAAAAAGATTTTAGCGATTGATTTCATATTTGAAGTCGCCCACGGCGGTGGGGAAACGTCCGTTCAAGGCCATGTTGGGGTTGCGAACCAGGCGCAGCCGGAGCGTGAACGGAAACGCCTCGGTGAACGCCTTATCTTGGAAAATGCCGCTGCGGATGAGCTGGCCGGTGACAGCGGCCAGCACTTCATTCTCGCGCGTCGCCAGAATGTCAATCCGGCCAATTTCAACTTTCTGGTGCAGTTGTTTGGAACGAAACTCAACGGCCTCGCTGATGCGCTCGTCCTGTGCTTTGTTGAACGCAGATTTCAGAAAAACCAGTTTGAGCAAATCGGGATGGTCGAATTCTTTCGGGTTGCGTTCGAGGAATGCGAGCGTCGCCAGTTCGGCCTGCTGGACGTGCAACTCTTTGGCCTCGGAAAACTGGAGCAACGGACTCAAATAATACGTTCCTGCCGGATCAATGATGACCACGCGCTCGCGCTGTTTGAATTGTGAGACCAGATGATACCGGTCAATCGCCGACAGCAGCAGCACGGCGATGGTGAACGCGAACCAGAACCACGGCAGCCGGTCGCGCAAAACCAAAAGCCGTGCGAGGTCGAAGCCCTTGCGGGCGGCGTGCTTCCGCACGGGCACCATTCCCTCGCGTTGTGTCGGTGTGGTATTCAAATCAGGATTTTCCATAGGTCAGTAGTAATTGGGTTTGGATTTGGCGATGAGTTCACGAACGGCCCGGTTGCCGGTGATGTCGTCACCGGGCCGACCGCGAGCCGAGCGCGGCGGCAGGCCCGAACCGGCAATGATGACGGCACCCGCACTGCCCATGTTGGCAGCGGACGAGATGGTGCTCATCAAAGCGGCCATGCCCGCCGCGCCGGTGGTGACCATCGGCAGACCGGCAGAAGCGGCAGTCGCCGCCGCGCCCGCCGTGGTGGCGGCGGTTTGCAGCACACTGCTGAAACCACCGGCGAGCAACGCACCACCGGCCTGGATGCCGTGGGCGATGACGTTCTGGATGATGACGGGCGCGGCGACCGTGCTGAAAATGATCCAGAAGCCAACGGCGGCGACGCCGATGGTCTTTTGCAAATCGGGCAGCGTGGAGGTGGGATCAAGGTATTCAAAGCTGGGGTCGGTCATGAAATCGAGAATCCCCTGCGTGACGAGCGCGGCGAGCGCCCAACCCAGCGGCCAAATCAAAACGCCAACGAGGTTTAAGAGGTAGCGGTTGCCGGTGTGTTTCAATGCCGGGATCGCCATGAAACCGATGAGCAACGGCGACAGCGCATAGCCGAGATTCAGGATGATGGTCTGGAAAATGTAAGCCCAGAACATCATCAGTGAAGCGAACTGGCCGACGAGCCAGAGGACGGCGGTGATGATGATGTCGGTGGTGAAATTGTGCAGCTCCGACATGATGTTCCACCACGACGACGACGTGGACGGGTCGCGTTTGATGACGAGCAGTTGATTGAACTGCTGATAGACGTTGGCCGGGTCAACGCCCAGGCCGGAGAGGATGGAAGTTTGCAGCAAATTTTGCAGCGTGTTGCCCCAGCCCGGCAGAAACACGAGCAGGGACGTGAGCAGCAGCAGGCGCAGCAGCAGATTCAGGATGGATTTGTGCGAGGCATGGTGCTTCACCGTGACGATGACGCCGACGATGAACAGCGCGAAGGCCACGCTCAACAGCAGGGTGTGCAAGTCAGAGCACTTGGCAAGGAACGTCGGAAAAATGCTGTCGAACGTGGCCATGATGAACGCGGGGTTGAAGGTTACGGTTTGGGTTTATGGGGTCGGGAATACCGTCGGCGCATTCAGCAACTGAAACTTCGCCGCGTAATTGCTGACGGACTCCGTGAAGTCGGCGTTCTGCTGTTCCGACAACGCCTGCTGTTGCTTCTGCTGGTCGTTCCGGTTCTGGATGTCCTGCACCATGGCGGACGCCGCCGCCTGGTTCACCTCGTCGTCCGTGCTGGCGAGATCGGCGTTCAGGCTGGTGAGAACCGCGTGCAGCTTCTGCACCTCGGCATCCGACGAGGCGCTTTGAAGCTGTTGATCCGTCTGCGCGATCTGATCCTTGATGGACGCGCGGCGTTGTGCCGCATTGTCGGCCACCGTGACATAGTTGTTCGCCGTGTCGTTGATGGCCGCGTATTTTTTGTATTGGTCGGCGGGCCGCTGGACGGTCTGGCCGCCCGGCGTCTGGAAGCTGGTGCCGACCGTGGCGTAGATGCCATTGTCATTGTAGGTCAGCGCGTAATTACCATCGGCGCTGGACACGAGGTTCTCCAGATTTTTCCCCGGCTCGACATTCTGCAAGTCCGAGTTCAGGGACGAGACCATTGACAGTGCCACCGAAGACGGATTGCCGAACAAGTTCTCGTAGTTTTTGAACTCATTCAACTGGTCGGTCAGTTGACTGATCTGTTGGACCTGGTTTTCCACCATGTCCACGAACTCGGCGATGTTTTCGGCCTCATCCGTGATCTGGGTAATGTTGCTGACGGGGTCATAGACGACCAACTGCGAGTGGGCGGAAAACGCCAGCGACGCGGTGACAAGGGTAAGTGCGATCAATTTTTTCATAACTGTCCTTTCGTTTTGGTTGTTTGTTTGGGAACGGAAATTGGTGGGTGAAGGCTTCGCCTTCATTCTTCAATTCGTAGAAGCTGCGTGGTTGGTTGGAAAATCACGCCGTCGATGACCTGCTCCGGTAGATGCACGGGGTAGAGCCGGACGCGGCCTTCGTCACCAGCTCTGGCCTGCTGCATGGAAACGTAGAGCCAATACTGTTGTTTGACGGCATCGCCGCGGCCCTTGTCGTAGCCGGTCTGGTAAGACTGGTCGTTCAGTTTGCCGTTGGCGTAGTGCAACCCCTCGCCGAGAATCGCGCCGCCTGCCGCACCGCCGACGATAGCGTAGGGATTATTGTGAGAAAGTTCGGCGCCGAGACCTGCGCCACCGGCACCCAGCCCCACATCGGTGGCGGTTCGGGTAACGGCAGCGCAGCCCGTGAGCAGGCCGAGAAAAGCGGCGAGCAAAGTGAATTGAAGGAGTGATGTTTTTTTCATAAATAAAAATAAGAGGATTAGAGTTCAGGAAATCGTATTTTTTGAAGCGGCCAAAGTTCAGCGGAAACGGCTTTCAGTTGTTTTTTTAGGAGGTTCACTTTTTGACGCGCCTGCTTGGCGTCGCGCTTTGCTTTCCATAACGCCGCATCCAGCCGTTCGCGGCGGGCGGTCAACTCGGCCATTTTGGCCGTCTCTTCGGGTGTCAGCGTGGCGACGAGGATGCCGGTATCCAGCCGTTTGATTTCGCGGGTTGTGCTCATTCAGCCGGTGGGTTGGCGTGGGCGATGATGCCCTCGACGATGTTGGCGCTCTGGCGCAGTTCGCGGGCGCGTTTATCAAAATGTTCGCCGCTGGATGAACTGCAATAGAGCATCTCGCGCGACGAAATGTTGTGGGCCGTGCCGCAGAGGTTCCGGCCGGAGTCGGTGTGAAAATAAGTGAACGGCGAATACTTCTGGCCAGATTGATGATCCGGCAGCGGATAATTCATAATCGCGTGCTTGGTCACTTCCGGCAGCGCGATGTCCTGCGCCATGTCTTCCAAATCCGCGCGGTCGTTCTGCCGCATGATGAAAAACTGGCGGCTGTTGCCAAACACGGCAGACCGGATGCGTGACTGTTTGAATCGCGCATATTGCTGGACGATGGAAATGTTCCAGCAATTGAATTTCCGAAGTTGCGCATAGCTCTCTTGGACGATTTCCTGGCCACCGGGGATGTCGAGGAAACGGGCGACCTCCTCATACACGTTGCGTTTCCGCAAGGCACGCGGCAGGGTGATGATGTGCTTGCGCGCGTGGTTCGTGATGAGAAAGCCCGCCGCCGCTTTCAGTTCCTTCGCGGATTCCGGGATGTAGCCCAGCTCGAAGTGGGCGATTTTTCCGGTCATAGAAAGATTGCTCGTGCCGTCAAACAAACAGCCGTAATTTCCGTCGCGACACCACGGCAGAATCAGCGTGGCGATTTCGATGATCTGGTCGCGTTCTGAACCAACTGGGTCGAGCATCATCAATTCCTGCAACATCCGGTGCGTCGGAAATTCCTCCGGCGTGAAACAGGCGAAAGCGAGATTGCGGACTTCGCGCGAGGTCTTGGGGTCTTTCAGGAATTTCAGAACGGTGGCTTCATCAAATTGGGCGAGATAATTTTGGCCCCAATCATTGAAGGCAGTCGCTGTATTGGACGACGTCTGTCCTGCTTTTCCCGCATTGAGTCCAGACGAAGTCTGGTTCGCCTGGTCGCGGAAGTCCGCAAAAGTTTCGAGGGTCGTCGCGCCGGGCGGCATTTTTTCGGCGCGAAATTTCTGCAACGCCAGCGCGTGCCGCGCGATGGAAAGCAACTGGTCCGACCGTTTCTTCTGCCAGTCTTGAAACGAATCCTCGTAAAGCAGGTTCAGGTATTTGGCAATCTGCGCCTGCCGGAGCATCTGCTTATCTTCCTGTGACGAAGTGCCAATCATCCGCGCGACCAGCGCGGTCGCCGCCGACAAATGATCTGGCGTCAGCGGCAGACCTTTCGTGTCGAGATAATTGATGGTCAGGTCGCCATCAGGATGGATGATGATGGGCCGCGCCCCCTCCTCGACGGTCTGTGTGTAAATTCCGTAAGACAACCCCTCCTCGATGATGACGGTGTAAGCGAAATAGCCTTCGGTCTGGGACAGCAAATCACAAACCGTGACAGATTTGCCCGCACCCGACATCCCCAATAACACCGCGTGCTGTGGTGACTGATTATCCTTCGAGCCGGAAAAAGTTTCGATGCCCACCAGATTATTGTTCGGTCCGTCGTAAATCGCTTCGGCGCTTTTCAGATGGCCGGTGAACGTGCTGGTGACCGGCAGCATGTCGGCGAGATAACGGTGTTCGGCGTAGAGCTTGCGATGCTCGTAACGTCCCCAGGTCCACCCCGGCCACGTTTGAAAAAATAGATTTTTCGAGGTGCTCGGCAGATTGCTTTCAAAATACTGCGCCGAGTTCATCGAGTTGATGGCGTTCTTGATGGCGCTGCATTTCGCGTTAAGTCCGTCTTTTGATTTATCCCAAACGCGGATGACAAACAACGCGTTGAACGGGATGGTTTGCCCCTGCATCAGCGCATGAATCTTTTTCTGCTTCTTTTCCATCACCGTCAGCAGCGAGATTTTCTTTTCGCTGGCATAGTCGCCGGCCACGCGGTCGTGTTCCTTTTCCTCCTTGTTGATTTCCTGCGTGATTGGCAGCGGATCAACATTCACCGTGATGGCGTAGTCGAGCAACCGCAGATTGGTGAGCCTCTGAATAATTCCCGGATAAGTGGTGCGCGGCCAGCGCGTGAGCGCGATGACGGAGTGATAATGGCCGTCGAGAAAAAATCCGAAATCAGACTGGCCGTTGCCTTCGCTGTGCCAGCAATTTTCCTGAATGGAAAGTTCCGGCTGAAAATCCTGGGCGGCGTCAAAATCAAACCGGTCGGCGAGCGACGGATTCAGAAATTGTTTGTAGTGTTTGAAATGGTCGAGGTCAGTCATGGGCAGCACACGCGTGCCGGCGCTGGCGAAAATTTCTACGAGCAAATGCTGGAAGTGGGCGAACTCCGTTTCCAACTGGTCGAGCAGCGTCAGGTAATACTCGCGCAAGGCGGTGTTGCTGGTGAGCGTCTTGGGAACATTTTCCAGCGAGCGCGACACATAGAACACCACGCGTTGCCGCCGAAGTTTGCGTTCCACCATTGCCTGCCAGTAACGCGCAAACCGTTCGTTCCGCGACCGTTTCGTCCAAGTGTTTTCAAATCGTTCTGTCTCGGCCTGAAACCGCAACAACTCGGTTTTGTAATCGGAATCGCTGAAATACTGAACCTGCAACCGCTGATTTTCGTGGAGCGAAGCCAGCAGCAAACAGAGCTGTTCCTGAAATTCGTTCAGGTCGGCGATGGGGCTATTGGTCAAATCCGGCGCTTCAAAGACAAACCCTTTGGCGACATAACCGCCGCGCCGCAGATGATTGAACAGAATCAGGTCGCGGACAAAAAAGCCGTTGGGTGGACGTTCAAACATAAATCAGATGCCTTGGGAGATTGGTTTTGATTTTCGCTGCCGCGCTTCATCCATCACCTGCTGGATGCGGTTCAAGTCATCCACAAGTTGCGGCACAGTGCGGACGGCTTTGCTTTCATTGATAGCGACATAGGCTTCCTGGATGTGCGCCATCGCCCGTTCGAGATGTGCGCGGGCCGTCTCGCCGAAACCATGCGCGAACAACCCCGCGCGGACGGACGCCTCGGCGGTGCGAAGCTGGCCGAGCAACGCCTGTCGCCGGGCTTCGATGGCCTGAATTTCACCAGTATTCATACGGGTTTGGCTGTGGTCGGTTGCGGACTTACGGACAGGCGGGATGAATCCAGCGGGACGACGTGGATTTCCGAGACCCACGCTTCATCAAGGATGAGAGTGCCCAGATGTTTTTCAGCGTGGACGCGGGCAATGCGCCCGGTGACGAGCGGGCCGATCATCTGTTCCAGCCGCCAGCCCCGTAGAAACACCAGCGCGTCGGGATAGACGAGCAGCAGTTGATGCGGCGGCGAGGTGCGTTTGTTTTCGTGCTGCGGATTTTCCTCCAGCACGAACGATTCAAGCTGCCGGCTGGGAAAACCCCAGAGCCGTTCGGCGTCAATGAACTCGACGAATTGTGGTGGCAGCGGGATCAATTCGACCGACCCGGCGAATGACTTGTGTGCGAGCGGATGCAATTTGTTCTTGTGACTCATAAAAGTGGATGGCGACCAGATGAATCGGTCTGCGGACCAAAGCCGCGCCCGGTGGTGAGGTATTCAAAACAGTCGCGGTCGTAACCGGGCGGTTTGCCCTGCCGGAGCGCGAAGATGTAGGCGAGGCAGATCAACACCGGCACGAGCGCGGCGACAAAGGACATGGCAAGCGATACGTCGAGGACAACGAGCAGGACAAAGAATACGATGATGCCCGCGCCGATGCCGCCGATGAGCCACCAAAAAAGACCGCCCTCCAAACCCCAAGTCCGGCCTTTGGAATCGGACGCGGCGTTGGTATCGGTCAGGCGAAGCTCGTTTTTGGTGGTGCTCATCAGCGGGAATTTTTTGTCGGTTTCAGTTGTGTCCTGGCCGCAGGCCATTGCGCCGCGGGCCGTGCCCGCTTAGAAGTTGCCGACGCCGACGGCACTGTTGGAATCAAGGCCGAAGATTTTGTAGAAGGCATAGACGACCGCCGGGGCCGCCGCGATGATCGCGCCACCGATGATGGACATCTTGCCCTGGTCCACGTCGCCGCGCCGGATGGCGAAGCCGCCGTAGATGACGGACGAGATGCCGAGGACGAAGCCGAACATCATGATCACGGCGAGGCTGTTGCTGATACCAGTCTTGAGGTCGGTGGAACTAAACGTCGTGCTTTGGGCGAAAGCAGACACGGTGTTGAACGCGAGCAAGGCCGCGACGGCGAGGAGCGGACGGTAACGGTTGAGGAGTCGGATGCTTTTTTTCATGTCGTTGTTTGGTTGTTTCGTTTTCAGATCCAGCGGCTCATCCGTTGAATCATGCGAACAAATCTATCAGCAACCTCCGAGGCGAAGGTGTATGTGATACACAAAATGAAAGTGGCTTTCTGGTAGATAAAAGGCCCATGAATACAGCATTAAATGAAAATAAACTCACGCAACTGAATGAACTGGACACGCTGCTGCCGCGCGAAATTCGCGGCCAGCCGCAAGTTTTGCCCCGCATCATTGCCACGGTGAAACGCGGCGAATTAAACCTCACCAAGCCTGGCCGTCCGCGCGGAAGTTTTTTGCTGCTCGGCCCGACGGGCGTGGGCAAAACTGAAACTGTGGTCGTGCTGACGAACCAGATTTTTGGCGCGAAAAAATTATTCCGCTTCGACATGTCGGAATTTCAAACGCAGGAATCGCTCGGCTTGTTGCTGGGCGCGAAGCTCGGCGAGACAGGCTATCTGGGGGCGATGCGCGAACGCGCAGCCGAAGGCTCGCTGCTGTTTGACGAGGCGGAAAAGGCGCACCCGCGCGTGCTGGACATTTTATTGCAACTGCTGGACGCCGCGCGAATCACAGTGGCGACCGGACAAACCCTCGACTTCAGCGGCTTCTATGTTTGGATGACGTCGAACATCGGCTCGGCTGAGTTGATGGGCCTGCAACATTCCAACGACGCGACGTTGGAACGCCATGTCCTGTCCCGCGCACAACAAGCTTTGCGCCCGGAAATTTTCGCGCGCATCAACGAGAAGCTCGTGTTTAATCGTTTGAGCTACGAACACCAGTTGGAGATCGCCGAAAAGTTTTTGTCCCGCGAGATTGAGTTCCTCGCGTCACGCGGGCACCGGCTCGAACTGGACAAATCCGTGCTGCCGTTTCTCGTGCGGAAAGGTTTTCATCCGAAACTCGGCGCGCGTCCGATGCGGGATGCGGTAGAAAAACTAGCGGGAGATGCCGTAACAGAGCGGCTGCTCGCCGGCCAGCCAGCCGGCGGCACGCTGACGGTGGATGCAACGCGCGATTGTCTGATCATCCGTTAGCTCAAGCCAGTGAAACGTAAAGGTGGGTTTCACCCCAATCTGGATCCGGCTGGATCGCCCCCAGACCGCCTTTCAGAAAACGAGCACAGACCGCGCGAATGGCTTGGCGTTGACTAGGTATTTTGGGGAGCTGCACGAGCAGGCAGTCGGCAAACTCATCACCGCGTTTGTTGTGATAAATTTCCGGCGCGGTGACTTGGACGGCTCCGGCCTGATATAGTTCCTCCACAAATCTTGTGGCTGCGCCGGCGCGTTTGAACCATCCGAGTGCGCGCTTTTTTTTATCAACCGCTTTCAACCAATTTTGCGCCTCAACGCGATTGCGTTTCTTCAACATCCAGCCAACGAAGACGCGATAACTGTGCTGTTCCAGTGCCGGACTATCCACCGGTGGTTTTCCAATGCGACCGCGCAGCTTGGGCAGGCGCGCATCGGTGGCCGCCGCCCGGCGATACTGCGCGGGCGTGACCTTCCGGTTGAACAAGGTAAAGTCTTCGACAACCAAGGTTCCGTCCCGCAGCCATGTCCGTCCATGTCCACAAAATTGACCCTCGACCGTGGAAAATTCCATGTGCAACCGCCCGTTGTCATGCCAGCTTTTTTGCACGCCCGTCCCGTTCACCATTTGAAATGAGCCGAGCAGTTTTCCGGCATCGTTCCACTGCCGGCAAAGGCCGTGAACCAGTCCGTGCCGGTAAATTCGTTCTTCGGCGAGCTGGCCATTGCGATGCCACCGGCGCCAGAAACCATGCGGCTGGCCGCCGGCAAAGTGCTCTTCTAACATCAAGGTTCCCGGACGATAAAACGTCCGCTGCACCTCGGATTTCAGTTTGGAATTCATCAGGATTTTGGGATTATGATTACTCTATTACCTTAAAAGCTGGTTCCCGCAAGCGTTTAGCACCAAAAAAATTCAGGGTCGCCATTTCATAAATTTGAACTGCGGTCATACTGACGCAGACCATTCGGAGTGGAACAGCCGCATATTTGTGCGGTGAAAACGGGTTTTCCGGGCCGGTGAACCCTGAATCCTGCCAGCCAAACGACCTGCCGCCTGGCCTTGGAATGGAACCCGAGCAGCGGCCGATGCCGCTCTGTTCCCGGTAGCCGGTGTTCAGCACAAAATTACACTCGCATCTCAACTCAGTTACCTGAACGCCCGTCCGGGCAGCAACCACATTGTAGCTGCGGCAGCCACGAGCCTGCGGAGGGCATAAAATCATTTTCATTGTCACCGCCAACCTTCGCCGGAACCGTTTCAAACCGGGCTTCTGTTACGCTGGCATAACAATAAAGACGGGCATTGCCGGTAGCGTCAAGTTCGATTTTCGAGCATGCCTCGCAAAAAATATCCAGCGAATGTCGTCGGCCCTCAAATCCGCAAGCTGCGCGGCAAACTGGGCTTGACGCAGGAACAACTGGCCGCCAACTGCCAGTTGGCCGGTCTGGACATCAGCCGTTCCACGCTGGGACAGATTGAAGCCCGGCTGAGGTATGTGACAGACGATGAATTGATGGTCATGGCTGCGCTGCTGGGCGTGGCGCTGGAGACACTTTACCCGGAAGAATTGCTCAAGCGGTATCGCGGCAAAAAATTAAAACCCAAAGCTGACAAAGCCAGTTTAGGTTAAATTTGTGGACGGAGAAAATGTCGGCAGACAAACGCGGGCGTTCTAACAAAACTGGAGCGCGAGAAGCCGGCGTATGGCTGAGAACCCAACCAATGTTTCAAAATTGAATGCCCCATTTCCCCCACTGGTCAGAACCCCGGCGCGAATTCCTAACCAGCCGTTTTTTTTCCGGCTCAACGAGCATTGTCAACGCAGGAACGGAAGCGGCGAGCGATGTTGTTCGAGCCGACCCGTAGCATCGTTGACAAGCGCAGTTGAGCCGTATCATCGGAACGGCGATTCGCGCCAGTATCAATTTTAAGGGAATGCACTGGATTACCCGAATAGGCGCGCTGGCCTAAAAAGACCGCTACTTCCACGGCTCATCTTGTGCGACCGTCACACCTCGGTGCCAACGGCGGCGCTGATGTTTTTCAATCCATCACGTTCAAGCAAACGGCAAAGCCCTTGGTTAATTCGTTTGGTCAGCAGGGGTCCCTCGTAGATTAATCCGGTCAGCAACTGCACCAGGGAAGCACCGAGCCGGATTTTCTCGTAGGCATCTTCCGCGCTAAACACCCCACCGGCGGCAATGATGCGATAGCGTTTGCGATCCATGCGCCGATAGAGTTCACGCACACATTCATTGATCGCCACTCGCGCCGGTTCTCCGGCCACCGCACCTGGCCATTTTTCCCAAACCGTCCTTGGCGTGCGGAGATGATCTGGCTTGCCCGGCGGCAGGTTGAAAATGAAACCGGACACAAAACGCCACGGCTCCGCAGCTTGAAGAACGCTCTCAATGGCCCGCACGCCTCCCGTTGGCGAAATTTTCAGCAGCACCGGGCAGGCAAACTGCAATTCGTTCAACCGGGCGAGCAATTCCTCCAAATTGCCGGGCAGGGCGAAAAAGTTGCAGCCCGTTTCGGTGTTGGGACAACTCAGGTTCAAACAGAGGTAATCCCCGACCTTCTTGAACAGTGTGACCGAGCGAACATAATCTTCGAAGATTTTTTCCGCGCTGTCTGGTGGAGCGTCGATCCCATGGTTAGTCTTGACAATGTTGATGCCCAAAGGCACCGGCCAGTGCTGGCCGGCAAGCCGGCGGGCCACCACTTCGGCCCCATCGTTCGGCAAGCCATAATGCACACAGATGGCGCGGTCGGCAGGCAAACGCCACAATCGGGGTTTCGGATTCCCTTGGGAAGGGAAGGCGGAGACAGAACCGATTTCCACATGGCCGAATCCAAGCGCGGCCATCAGTCGGACAGCTTTGCCGCTCTTGTCATACCCGGCAGCCAAGCCAATGGGATTCGCAAAACGCAGGCCGAATACTTCATTTGTCAGTCGCTCATCTGAATAGCCGAACCAGCGTGAGCACACGGTCAACGCCGGAGCCAATGACCCCATAATCCCAGCCTGCCGGATGGTTTGGTCATGAACCCATTCGGGGTTGCAGCGAAACATCAGCGGTCGAAAGATGGTTTTATACATGGATATTGTCTGCCCATTACAACGAGCAAGTCATCAATGTATTCGGTTGATGGATATCAGCCTGACGCCATGTGCCCGAACCGTGGAAGCATATTGATCCCCAAACCGGCCGAGGTCTGTCTGCCGCCAAAGATCACGCAGGCGGTATTTGCCCGTCAAACCGAGAGCCGGTCGGCTCAAGGATACAACCTGTTCAGTGTCTCCACGATTAAACAGGCCGGCCACCAAAGAGCCATCTGCCATGTGCTTGACCCAAACCTCGTCCTTACCTGTTAGTCTCCGTGCCGCCTCGCCTTTCGGGTCTTGATCCACTTCGATGACCTCGTCGTTGGCAAGCAGGTTGAAAGTGAAAGCATCCATTTGCGTCAGATCACAGCTCAAGAGCAACGGCGCGGACAGGAGACACCATAGGCTGACTTGGGCATATTGCTCGTCGGGCGTCAGGCTGGTGCGATGGGCGGAGTGATTGGCCTCGTTGGCGTTTCCGATCATGCCCACCTGGAGCATGTCGGGATCGTTCCAATGACCGGGACGGCTCAACGGCTGCCATCTGTCTTGGGAAAACCCGATACGGTTGATGCTCTCCCATGATTCATGGATGTCGCCGGTCGTTCGCCACAGGTTTGCCAGCGGTGACAATTCCTTGATGTCGTCAAACGGAGCTTCGTTGGAAAGGCTCAGGACAATGTCGCGGCCCGCGTGGCGCAAACCTTCGGCCAAACGCTTTGTGGTAGGTATGTCATTGGGATGCCAGTCATATTTCACATAATCCATTCCCCACTCGCTCCACTGCTTGGCATCGGCATCACAAAACCAGTTCGGACCAACCTTGTTGAGTCCTTTCTTGATCGAACCTGGATAGCGCCCAAAAAGCTGCGCTGGTTGTGGCCGCTGGTCGAGCGGCAGCGCGTTCGCCGAGTAATCTCCTGCCGCGTTGGAACAAGAACCACCCGGAAAGCCGGCATAGCTCCCCATCCACGGCGTCGAATAAATGCCAACCTTGAGACCGAGATTGTGAACGTAATCGCACATTTTCTGCATGTCAGGAAAACGCTCGTTGCCTTGAATGGCTTGGTATTTGGCTCCACGCTGGCCCTGCCAGCAATCGTCAATATTTACATACGTCCACCCATGATCAGCTAGACCGCTTTTGATGAAGGCGTCCGCCATGTTGCAGATGTGCTGCTGGCTGACCGATTCGCTCCAGCAATACCAGGAATTCCAACCCATCGGCGGCGTGAGACAAATCGTATCGCCGATGACAATCTCTAGTTCTCCATGCGCCCGGCCTCTACGATTTTTCACCATGAGTTTCACGCGATAATCACCCGGCGTTTTCACACTGCCGGTGAGACAGCCGTTCGTCTGGTTCACTTGCAAACCGTCAGGCAATCCGTTCGCAGAAAATACCAAAGGCTTTTCACCACTCGCTGCCACGCGAAAAAGAAATGGCGAACCGGGGCGCGCGCCAAACACGTTCGCTCCGTTGATGCGCGGCTTTGGACTGGGTGGCGGCGTCAAAATTTGATCGCGCGCATAATCGTCAGGACGGGCCACCTCCGCAGCAACTTGCGCATTTGAAAGGATTGCGCTGGACGCGAGTGCCGCAGCCAGCGTCGCGAGGGAAAGGATTTTCATTCCGATTCAGGAGTTCAATTGAGATATGGCATGGCGCACGAATTTTATCGACTTCTCCAGACCGGCAAGCCGGTCCCCGTCTTCCTTCTCATATTCAAAGCCCACGATGTGCGCGTAATTGATTTCAACCAGCGCGGACAAGATTCCCTTGATGTCCAGATGTCCTTGACCCACGATGGCTGGCGTGTCGTGGATGGCTCCGACAGGAGCGATGGAATCTTTCAGATGGAGATCGTAAAGACGGCTCTGACACTTGTGGATGACTTCGATTGGATCCACTCCGGCGCGCGCCGAATGTCCGACGTCAAGGCACATACCAATACGCTGATCATAGGCTTGGATGGCTTCCCACGCGGCATAGGGTGATTGATAAAATTTATCTTCCGGACCATGATTATGAATGGCTGCTCGAATGTCATATTCCCGGACAAATTGATTCAAAAGCGGCAGCGAGTCCAGGGACGGACTGCATATGATGGCTGGCAAACCGGCGGCCCGCGCATTGTCAAAAGCCTTGCGCAACAAGGCTTCATCTTTCCCCAAATACATGACGCCTGATCCCGTGAGGTTGATGCCAGCGGCTCGGAATTTGGCGGCGACGGCACGACATTCCTCAGTCGAGGCCGTCAACCAGGAACAGTGGGATTTATACAGGGCTGCGTTGGTGAGTTGCAGTCTCTTGAGCGCGCCAATGATATCTTCAACTGAATATTTTGATAGCGAGTATGTGGCCATTCCCAGACTAAACCGAGCCTTTTGACGACCTAGAGTCTCGGAAGGCTTGCTGTCCTCGGCGTAGCTAGACAATACACCAGCCAAGGGTAAAGCCAGGGCAGCGAGGGTGGTCATTTTCAATGCGTCCCGGCGATTTAGAGGGACTTTTGTATTATTCATATGTGTTTTGGTTTGTGGTGGTTAAGTTATGGTGGGTTGGCTTGGCTCTCTGAAGTGGTTGGCAATTCCGGCGATGTCGCAACCACGCGAATTTCACCAGCCGGCGCGATGCGTTGCACGGTTGCGAGCAGTCGGCCTTGATAGGCCGAGCGCGTGTCAGTTTTGAAATTGCCGGCATAAGCGAGGTCGCCGGAATCAAGACCGATGAGCCGGCCAGCACCTTCAGCATGAATGCTGATTTCTGGCTGCGCGTCGGTCACTGTCAGACCGGCCGCATCCACGACGGTGATTTCGTAAAGCATGATGTCGCTGACAATCGGCAATGCCAGCGGCGTAATTTTGAGTCGCGCTGGCGCGCCAGTCGTGCGAAGTTCTTGAGCGATAATGGCCTTGCCAGCACGATAGCCAACCGCAGACAAAACACCCGGTTCGTAAGCTACTGTCCAATCGCTTGCATATACATCATGCGAAACCGCATGGCGACCGAGAGAACGCTGGTTGAGAAATAATTCCACTTCATCACAGTTGGCGACAGCGCGCACGCTGAATTGTGAATTTGTCGGCCAATTCCATTTTATGGTCGCTGTCGCTGGTCGCCAGTCGATCTCGGCTTTATCGCCGGCGAGAACCATAAGTTGCAAGACCGGTTCGGCTCGCCAGTAGGCGGCGCGCTGGAAAAAATCGGTTTTTTTCCCGCCCGCCAAATCAAGAAAACCCGCCTGGCTGCCGCGTTCGGGGAATTGATGCGCTTCGCCAAGATAATCTATGCCCGTCCAGATAAAATCGCCAATAACATAGTCATGGTCTCGCACGCCGAGCCAGTAAGGTAACCCACAAGTCGTTTCCGTGCCGAGGCAGAGGCGATGCGGAAAGCGCTTCCGCTCGGGCGCGTAAGTATTCGTGCCGTAAAGACGGCTGATGTAATTGTAGCCGGCAATGTCGAGCGCATCCATGAAACCGTTGCGCGTGGCCGTAGCCGATTGGTCGCATGCGGAAGTAACGGGGCGCGTCGGGTCTTCGGCGTGACAGATGGCGACTAGCTCGCGTGCGATACTTGCGCCGTCGCGATCTTTCTGATTCGGGATTTCATTGCCGATACTGTAGAGGATGACACTCGGATGATTGCGGTCACGGCGCAGCATGGCACGCAAATCAGTATCATGCCACTGGTCAAAATAAAGATGATAACCGTAAGCCGACTTGCCGCGCGGGTTTCCGGTGAAATTGTAAGTCCAGTCGAGCGTCCATTCATCAAACGCTTCGTCAAAGACAAAAAATCCCATTTTGTCGCAAAGGTCGTAGAACCCCGGCGCGAATGGATGATGACTCGTGCGGATGGCATTGCAGCCCATTTCCTTCAATAGCGACAACCGCCGAGCCCAGACCGCAATTGGAACGGCGTTGCCGAACGAACCGGCATCCTGATGCAGGCAAACACCTTTGAGCTTGGTGGGTTGGCCGTTGACGAGCAGACCGCGATTGGAATCGAACTTGATTTCGCGGATGCCAAACGTCGTGGCGGTTTCGTCGAGCGTTTGCCCATCGAGCAATAAACTGCTGTGCAACTGATAAAGCTCCGGCGTGCGGTCAGACCAGAGTCGAGGTTTTATGATATTGAGTTGTTGCGCGGCGCGCTGGCCTGGGTGCATATTTTCCAGCCTGAGTTTTGATTCGGTGCTGGCCACAACATTGCCATTCAAATCTTCCACGCAACTGCGCAATATAATTTCGTTGGTTGTTGGATGTGGCTTCCACACACTTTTTAACCATGCCTGCCGTTCCGCCTCGGTGAAAAAATGCGCGTCAATGATATAGTTGGCTTCGACAATAGCGCGCTTGTTTGAAATTTCAGGCGTGGTGATCGCAATTCCACCATCAAGTCGAAAATGCGTGTAACTTGTGACAATTAACCGAACATGACGATAAATTCCAGAACCGGCATACCAGCGCAAAGCAGGTTCCTGCGAATCATCCACGCGAACGGCAAGCACGTTGGGAGCATCGTTGGTGTTAATAAATTCAGTGAGATCGTAACGGAAACCAATAAATCCATAGGGCCGGCGTCCGAGAAAATGGCCATTAATCCAGACCTCGCTGTTCATGTAAATCCCGTCGAATTCGACGACCACTTTCTTCCCGGCGGCGTGATCAAGCGTGAAGCTTTTCCGATACCAACCGATACCGTGCGAGAAGAAGCCGCCGCTTTTATCGCCATCTGGTGGCGGATGGATGGGCAATTCAATGCTCCAGTCGTGCGGCACATCAAGCATGCGCCAGTTCTTGTCGTTGAAGTCAGGCAGCCGGGCGGCTGATTCATCACCAATTTGGAAACGCCAGCCTTTGTCGAACGAGATAATTTCACGCGGGCTGGAAGCAGGTTCTGCGAAAGCCGGGGAAATGAAAGCTAACGAGACCAGCACAACAATAATAAGTGCGCGAAAAAACTGTGCAATTGCGAGACGTATGGCCATTGCGAGCTTGAGTGTCACCGAACAGGGATAAAAGCTTGGGCTCAATCTCATAAATTATGCCTTATTGGCCGGAAACAATACTAAAATCAGCCCGGATAACTTTTGATGCAGACCCCATGACAAAGGAGGTTATAGTATTGGTGGAGGTCAAGTCCCCGCTCCAGCCGACGAATTTAAATCCAGAATCAGGCAAGGCTTTCGCCGTGACGGTTAGACCAGTTGGAAAAGATTCGTTGCGGGTGACCAATCCGGCTGAACTATCAGCTAGAAACGTGATTCTATACGTCGGATTGAGGCATAAAATTAATTTAGAGATATTTGGCGTCGAATTGAGCTTTTGCAAACCCTGCACAACCAGTTTCGCCATTTCAATCGCCCCCATTTCCTGCAAGTGAGTATTATCTACGCACCCGACGGGATAATTGGTGTATTCACCTGGAGCCAGATTCATGTAAATGAATTTAGATGAATAATCTAAACCGACAGTTTTGAGCAGTGCCTTGCTCGCAGCATCCAAATCAATCAATGGTATTTTCAGTGCGTCGGCCGATTGGCGTATAGCCAGCGGATATAAACCCCTTGACCCATCGGCCAGCTTGTTCTCGACCATCGGGGTTATCAAAACCGGATATGCTCCTTTGGCCTTCGTTTGAGTGATATATTTTACAAGGTATTCCTTGAATGTTGTCATGGGTTCGGTATGAAAGACAGGCTTTGAGTTCATATCGTTGATTCCAAATTGAATGAAGACCACATCGCCGGCACCGATGTGGCCAAGCGTGTTAGTCCAGAATTTTTCATAATAGCTTTTGGAGCTTGCGCCACCAACCGCCTCGTTGTAAAAACCAACTTTATTTGAATCAAAAAAATACGGGATTACCTGTCCCCAGCCGGTTTTGGGGTAACTCGCAGGAGGCCAGAATTGAACTGTCGAGTCACCAATTGTGTGAACATGTATCTTCACGGTTTGCGCAGACAGAGGGGACGAACCAGCGGCGCACAGAAAAACTGCGGCGAATAGTTGAATTCTAAAATTATGCTTCATCCAATGGAGGGAAAAAATGCGGTATTTTTTCATTGTTAGAATATGTCTATAGATTTATATGTCTGCGTGGGATCAATCAATGGCCTTGGACTTGATTTCTATTTCAGCCGCAACTAGACCGGATGAACTCGCTTTTAACACAATGGTTCCAGGCTCATTTGGTTTTGATCGAATAATCACCAGCGCTTTGCCATTGAAGGCGCTTCTCTCTTTTGCTTGGAAGGGTTCAAAACTGGTGGCGTCGCCATTATCCACTGCGATGATTTCTCCCGGCCCGTAAGTTGTAAATTGAATGTGATTTTTGCGGTCCGGAACAAGGAGTCCGCTTTTGTCCGCGATTGTCACAGTGACAAAGGACAAATCCTGTCCGTCGGCTGTGATTTTGCTGCGATCAGGTTGCAATATTAATTTGGCTGCCGGTCCGGTGGTTTTGACGGTGTCGGTCGCCCACTGCCGACCGTTCTTATAGGCGACCAACTTCAGTTCGCCCGGTTGGTAAATGACATCGTCCCAGCGCAAGCGATACTCGAAGGAAGCTTTTTTCTTCAAACCAAGGGATTTGCCATTCAGGAATAACTCCGCCGAGTCGCCCGAGGTATAAACATGCACCGGAGTAACTTGCCCCACACGTTCCGGCCAATTCCAGTGCGGCAAAATGTGCGCCATTGGGAAATCTGGCCGCCAGCGTGATTGGTAGAGATAGAAGCGATCTTTGGGAAAACCGGCGAGGTCAATAATTCCGAAGTAAGAACTGCGCGAGGGCATTCCGATTTTGCCGGTTTCCTTCAATTCCTTTTCCAGTCGCGCCTTTGCCAACTGATCCGTGAAGTTTAAGAGATAACTCAAATCGCTATTGTATGGCCACGGCTCGCCGAGATAATCAAAGCCGGTCCATACAAACTCGCCAGCGACGAATGGATTTTCATCCTGCCCGCGAAATTCCGCATCCGGCGTGGTGGCCCACGGTGGCGCATACAAATCATAGGAACTCATCTGAAAATCCGCTTTGCCGCCGTCCTGACTGTCGGTTACCGGAAAATAATATTCGCCGCGCGAGCTGATGGTGGAAGCCGTTTCACTGCCAAAGAGTGGTTGAGCCGGATTTGCCGCCCAGAATTTTGCATACTCAAAGGGTTTATAGTTGTAGCCAAATATGTCTAGGCTTTTGTGGAAATCATTGAAGCCGGAGGCAATCTTGTCGCAGCCCGCTGCAACCGAGCGCGTGGGGTCTTCGCTGTGAACGATGTTCCGCAGTTCGGCTGCGATTTGCGGGCCTTCCGGCGTCTCCTGATCCGGCACTTCATTGCCGATGCTCCAGAGTATCACGCACGGATGATTCCGGTCACGGCGAACCAGCGCGCGGAGGTCAGCCTCGTGCCAGTCGGCAAAAAGCCGGTGGTAGTCATTTTCCTTTTTCCCCTTTTGCCAGCAATCAAACGCCTCGTCCATTACCAACAAGCCCAAGCGGTCACAGATGTCCAGAAGCTCCGGCGCGGGCGGGTTGTGGCTGGTGCGGATGGCATTGCAACCCATCTGTTTCAGTAGTTCAACTTGCCGTTCCAAAGCCCGCGTGTTAATCGCGGCTCCCAACGCGCCGAGGTCATGGTGGTCGCAAACGCCCTGCAAAGGCACGCGTTTCCCGTTCAGGAGAAAACCATTGTCCGCCGTGAATTGAATGGTGCGGATACCAAATGGGGTTTCGTAGCGATCAATTTCTTTTCCATTTTGTTCAAACAAAGTGACGACGACGTAACGCTGCGGATTTTCAATGCTCCACAACCGAGGGTGCTGTAAAACGATTTGGCCTTCGCTTGATGACGATTGGTGTGCGGCTATTTTTATTCCAGCGGAAGCGAGTGTAGCGACGGATTTGCCTTTGCTCCCATCAGCTTTGATTTCGAAGATTTCTTGCTTCACCGCCACCGTTGAATCTACATCTGTGTCATTGTCCACATCCGCCTGAATTTTCACCGTCGCCGATTGCTCGCTTGCTTCCGGCGTGATGACAAAAGTTCCCCAGTGCGCGATATGCACCGGCGCGGTCTTAACGAGCCAGACGTTGCGATAAATACCGCCACCAGGATACCAACGTGATGATTCCTTGGGATTATCTAAACGAATGGCAAGTAGATTGTCCGCCCCAAATTTGACAAACGGCGTCAAATCAACACGCCACGACGCATAGCCATAAGGCCAGCCGCCAACAAGTTGTCCATTCAGCCAAACTGTCGCGTAAGCCATTGCACCGTCCACGTCCAAATATATTTCTCGCCCCGCATCGGTGGCGGGAATGGTTAAATGCTTGCGATACCAGCCGATACCCCACCACGGCAGCTTTCCAGTTTCGCCGGGATACTCCTGCTTGAACTCGCCTTCAACACCCCAATCATGTGGAAGGTTTAGCTGCCGCCACTGGCTGTCGTTAAAATTATTCTGCGCATACAAAACGTCGCCCCGGAGAATTGCAGCTCCTTTGATGTTCGTTGGCAGCGTGCCCTCTTTGGCCAACTTTGATCTACCCAGCAATACCCGCTCTTTGATGTTCTCATAGCTCAATTTATCACCAACGCCAGCGGGATCATCTTTGGTAAAACGCCAGCCATTGTTCATGGAAAGCCTTTCGTTTGAACCTGTCGTGCCGGCAGAAATGGCCGAAGCACTTGCCAGCAGCAAAATAGCAAGGGCTGATTGGCAGGGCCGGCACAGTGACTTGTTAAACAATGACATCAGGCCAAGGCCGGTGGATTTTGATTCTTTCATTTCAGATTTATTACCATTCAAAGTGATACGGGACGTTCAAGTATCGTCGGCAATTCTATTTTTAGGCTGGAATAATGGTCTTCCGACAAATCTCGTAAACGCTGCGCCGCCTGTTCCGGCGTGATATCGCGCTGCGCTTCCGCCAGCAGTTCGTAACCAACCATGAACTTTTTGACCGTTGCCGAGCGCAACAGCGGCGGATAAATGTGCGCGTGCAACTGCCAGCCGCAATATTCGCCATTGTCGTGCGGCGCGCCGTGCCAGCCCATTGAATACGGAAAAGACGTTTCGAACAAATTGTCGTAACGCGTCAGCGTCCGGCGCAAAAGGTCTGACAGCGCGTCGCGTTCCGCCTCGGTCAGGTCGGGCAGGCGCAACACCTGTCGGCGCGGGAGAATTATTGTTTCAAACGGCCACACCGCCCACCACGGCACCACCGTCAGCCAGTGTTCATTCTGCACAACGACCCGTTCGCCTGACTGAATTTCCAACGCGGCATAGTCGAGCAAGAGCGGTGAACTTCGTTCACTAAACCAAGCACGTTGCTGGACAACTTCCTTGGCGGGTTCATTGGGAATAAAATCGCTCGCCCAAATCTGGCCATGTGGATGGGGGTTGGAACAACCCATGATGTCGCCCTTGTTTTCAAAGACCTGCACCCAGCACCACTTTTTACCCAGTTCAGCTACTTGCTCCGCCCATACCTCCACCACCGGACGAATCTCGGACGTGCTCATCTGCGCCAGGGTAAGATCATGGCGCGGCGAAAAACAAATGACGCGGCAGGTGCCAGCTTGGGTGTGTGCGCGTAGCAAGGGATGCCGTCCGGCATCGGCAATTTGAGTTTCCGGCAGAAAGGAAGCAAAGTCGTTTTGGAATACAAACGTCGAGCGGTATTCCGGATTCCGCTCCTGATTGGCGCGGATATTGCCGGCGCACAAGTAACATTGCGGGTCATAACTTGGCCGGTTCAGAGAAGCGCCTGGCTCAATACGTCCCTGCCACGGACGCTTCGTGCGGTGCGGTGAGACAAAAACCCATTCACCGGTCAACGCATTGAAGCGACGATGCGGTTGGTCAAAGCTATTTTTTAACATGGCTGGTCTGGCGATTGTTCAAGGTTTGATAATCATCGCGCCGGCGGCCGGCTGGGAACTGAAAATGGTGGCTTCGATTCCGGTCTTAGTTTTGTAATCCGTGGCAATTCTTTTCGAGATGGCCTCTGCGGCGGCGGCTCTTACGAGCGCAATACAACATCCGCCAAACCCGCCGCCAGTCATGCGACAGCCGTAAATTCCGCCCTTGTAGCCGATGTCCTTGGTAATCTCCACCACCATGTCGAGTTCCTTGCAGCTCACTTCGTAATCGTTACTTAAGGCAGCGTGACTGGCATACATGAACTGGCCGACCGTCGGCCAGTTGGATTGGCGGATACCCTCGGCGGCGTGAACCGTGCGCTCAATTTCGCCGACGACGTGCAGCGCGCGGCGATAAACGACTTCGCTCATCTTGCCTTTGGCCTTTTCAAGCTGGTCGGGGGTGGCATCGCGCAGGGAGGCGACGCCGAGAATCTTCGCCGCCTGTTCACATTCGGCGCGGCGTTTGGCGTATTCGCCGGAGCCAAGTTCGTGCTTCACGTTGGTGTTGATGATAAGCAGCGCGACGCACGGATCGCTCATCGGCACGAGTTCCGTTTTGCGCGTGCGGCAGTCGAGCAGCAGCAAATGGCCTTCGCGACCGAGCGCGGAAATGAATTGATCCATGATGCCGCACGGCACGCCGGCGAAATCGTGTTCGGCCTTTTGCGCGAGCAACGCCTTTTCCACCGGATCAATCGTCTTGCCGGTGACTGCTTCGAGCAGCGTGGCCGTGGCGACTTCGAGCGCGGCGCTGCTGCTCAAGCCGCCGCCGAGAGGCACGGTGGACATGAACGCGATATCGAGCGCGGGAATTTTCACACCTCGATTTTGAAAACCGCACAGCACGCCGCGAATATAGTTAGACCATTTCGGCTGGCCTTTGGTGACGGGCGTGGACACGTCAATAGCGGCGCTTTCTTTGAACTGCGTGTCGTAAATTGTGAATAAGGATGACGAGGCGGATGCATCGGCGGCCATTATGGCGTAGCGTTCGATGGCCATCGGCAGGACGAAGCCATCGTTGTAATCGGTGTGTTCGCCGATAATGTTGACGCGGCCAGGCGCGGCCACGATCCAGCGCGGCGGGCGACCGTAATGTTTTTCAAATTCAGCGGCGACGTGGGTGGCAAGTTCTTTAAGATTCATAAATCGGGCTCAAGCCTCAGGCGGAGTTTTGCCGCCCTTGGCCGCCCCGAGCAACATCAACACGCCGAACACGAGGAGCACCGCGCCCCAAATGAGATTGATGTTGATGCCGAGCGAGACAGATTCAGCACCTTTGGCGAGTCCGAACCCGACGAGCAGCACGCCGATGAGCGTGAACATGAGGCCAATCGGCCAGCGGATATCGAGTCCCATAAATTTATTTTAGTTAAGGTTGTTGGTTTGGTTCACCAGAAAATCCAGTTCAAAATGATGCACACAATCAGCAGCACGATGCCGACGACTCCCGGGCGTTGGTAAATCGGCGCGTTGTTGTCCACGATTTTTGGCGTGAGCGAATAGACGAGGCCTTTCAAGTCGGCGTCGGATTTGGTGCGGCTGGTCGCAAGCGAAATCACCAGCGTCAGCGTGAAGCAGGCGATGAACGCAAACGCGGCGAGCCAGAAGTTCTGCGCCATTTCGCTGGGGAACGTTGAGACGACTTTCAGATAACCGCCCTTGATGCCGGGCGTATTGCCTTGCGCGATGGTCAGCGCATGGAACAGCGCGGAACTGCCGATGCCGCCAAACAGACCGAGGAACGCGCCCGTCGCCGTAGTGCGTTTCCAGAACATGCCGAGCAAGAAGGTCGCAAACAGCGGCGCGTTCACGAAGCCGAACACGAGCTGGATGATGTCCATGCAGTTGTTATACATGGAGGCGAAATAAGCCGCGCCGATGCTCAACACGATGCCGACGACGGTGACAACTTTGCCCATCCACATATAATGCGCGTCGCTTTTGCCCTTCGCGAAGTAAGCCTGATAAATGTCGTAAGTGAACACGGTGTTAAATGCCGTCACGTTGCCCGCCATGCCGGACATGAAGGACGCCAGTAACGCGGTGAGCGCGAGACCGAGCAGACCGGCGGGGCAGTATTTCTTTACGAGCGAAAGAATCACGCAGTCGTAATCATTTTCCGCAACGCTATTGTAAAGTCCTTGTTGGATTTGCGTGTCAGTAATTTTGCTCGCGGCGTTGTCGGCGACGAGCGAAAGAATTTTTCCAGAATCAACTTTTTTGCCCAAGTCGTCGCCGATGATTTTCACGGCGTCAGTTGCGTTCGCATTTTTCACATCGGCAATGGCCTTGTCGTAATTCGCCTGTGCGATGACCGGCGGCGGGATGCGATAACCTTTGTCCGGTAACGTGGTCAGCGCGGCGGCGATCATTCCGGGCACGATGACGAGGAACGGAAAAAACATTTTCGGCACGGCGGCGACGAGCGGCGTGTTGCGCGCGGCGGTCATGTTTTTCGCGGCCATCGCGCGTTGCACGACGAGGAAGTTCGTGCACCAGTAGCCGAAGCTCAAAACAAAACCGAGACCGAAGATCATCGCGAACCAGTCCACGCCCATCGGATTGTTGGCCGGCCCGGCGAACACCGGCGTCCAGGCGCTGGTCCAAGCGTTGGCCGCGTAAGTCGTGCCGGGGTCCTTGAGATAAATCGCGGCGGGATTCGTCGCCACGGTTTGCAGGGAAGTGGTCATCGTGTGCCAACCGCCGACATCTTTCAGGCCGAGATAAACAACGGGCGCGAAGCCGAGGACGATCATGAAGAACTGCAAGACTTCCGTGTAAATGGCCGAGGTCAGGCCGCCTTTCAAGACGTAGAGCAACACCACGCCAGAGCTGACGAACAGCGCGAAGTTGTAATCCCAGCCGAGCAGCGCGTGGAGCAATTTCGCTAGCGCGTTCATCGAAATGCCGGAAGCAAAAATCGTCATCACCGCGAAGGCCACGGAGTTCAGCGCGCGAACCCGCTCGTCAAAACGCATCTTCAGGTATTCCGGCACCGAGCGCGCCTTGGAGCCGTAATAAAACGGCATCATGAACACCGCGAGAAAGATCATCGCCGGAATCGCGCCCACCCAGTAGAAGTGGGCGGTGCTGATGCCGTATTTCGCGCCGCTCGCGGCCATGCCGACGAGCTCCAGCGCGCCGAGATTTGCGGAGATGAAGGCGAGTCCAGTCACCCAGGTGGGAATCGAGCGGGCGGACGTGAGAAAGTCCGCCGACGTTTTCATGTAACGCGCCAGCGCCCAGCCTATGCCGATGACAAAGGCGACGTAAGCGACGAGGATGGTGTAATCAATCCACTGGAGTTGGATGGCTGGCATGATTAATTGGTTTGAATTGAAAATCAGCTTTGACTGGGAAATGAAATTGATTCAGGCCAGCCAATTAGCTAATAGGCCGATTATCCCTGTTTAGTTCGCGCCGGATGCCCGACCAGTGAAAATCCCACCGCCCGCCGCATAGTAGACAGCCCAAATGCAATAGCACCCGGCCGGGTGCGATTCGCGTCAGATGTATTTTTAGATTGTTTAAAATCATCGGGTCTATTGTGTGTTTCGCTCTTGATAGAATCGAGTAGCGGCGTCAACCCAAAGACGCCGCCACCTACCCAAAACAGGAACCCATAATCCAGTCTCGGTGACGGAAACCCAAACCCGTCACGAAGTTCTGTTTGCCTGTAGTCGCCAACAGTGCTTGATGCCCGCCAAGGCAATCAGCATGACAGCGAACAGACCGAGCGCCACGTTCACCGGTTCGGGCACCGCTGTGATGCCCAAACTCCAACCGGTCAATTCCGCCTGACCTCCGCCGGGAACCATATCTGTGAAAAATAGCGCCCACGTCCCGTCCGCCACCGACCCGTTGATATTCGCCAGCGTCCCCGCCGCCTGATACGTTCCAGAAAACACCGACCCGGCCGTTTCTGGCATGGTCTGGATGTTTCCAGACGCCGTATCTGACAGCGTGACGTTCAAGCCAGAACCGGCGTAACCAAAAGGGTTGCTGCCCGTTACGCCTGGCTGGTTCAACAGCATTACCAGCGTCCCGTTCGGGGCCACCAAATATGCATAGAGATTCCCGTTGTAACCGCCGCTCACAGTCAAGTCCACCGTCAAGCCGCCCACCGTGCTCCCGCCGGGTATGCCGCTGACCGTTTCACTAAATGAAACGCCCACCGGGTTGCCATCGGGAATAGCCGTGTTCACGCCACTGAAGGTTTCATTGTAAAGCGATCCACGGACAATACCTGTGCTTAACATCAATGCCAGCAGGCCGATCAAAGTTTGTGTTTTCATGGTCGTCGTAATTTTAATGGGTTGTGGGTTTGTCGGCTCACGGCTGCCATTTCAACTGGTAGAAGGCGGACGGGCTGGGCTTGAAGCCGCCCAAGTCCCAGAACGTGTCCGCCGCGTTGATGACGCCGTTAGCCGCCGCCTGGTTAGTTGACACATCCACCCACACCGGCGAAGTCAGATTCGTCGACCGTTCCAAGGTGTAATAGAAATAGGGGATGCCGTAGGCTGTGACAGTATTGGAATACGGGCTGCTGAAGTCGTGACTCGTGATGGAGTTAGTCCCCGTCACACTGCCCTGGATTACAATGTTGATATAACCAAGGTTCGTCCCGCCTTGGCCGTCACTGATGCCATAGCTGATCTGGTCGGCCACGTTCGGGCTATTGGTGTAACCGATATAGGCATAGCCGTTCGTCGTCACGATGCTGCCGTCCAGATTGGTGCTCCAGTTCAACGCGAACAGGTTGACACCGTTGGTGCTCTGCATCGTCACGCCAGTCAACTCCGCCGGGTCGCCGTCCGCATCGCTCCAGTTGGTTGCTATGTCAGATAGTTTAATAATTAACGCCAAACCGGCCGTCCGCGTCACGGTCATCACATCGGTTACCGGCGGATGGTTGGTGACGATTTGACTCAGGGTGTTGGTGCTGCCGAGATAATTGCTGTCGCCGAGATAGGCGATGGAAATGAGGTTTGTCCCGCGCGGCAGGTTAGTCACGGAAAGACTTGTGGTGCTGGCACCGCTCACGGTGTTTGTGCTAAATGCACCATTGGTGGAAAAGAAAACCACGCTGCCCGTGGCGTCGGCGGGCAACGTGGCAGTGAAGGATATGGCATCCTTATAGCCGGACGGATTCTTGGTGGAGGACGCCCCGACGAAAGTGCTGGCCTGATTGATGGTTAGAGTGCTATTGGTCGCGCTGATGTTGTAGTTTGGGTTGCTGCCAAGCGTCACCACGATGTTCGACACGCCCACCGCTGAATATTGTGTAGCATCTGTCGCCAACGTATAGCTCAACGTGTCGCCGTTAACCGTGCCCGTCACGCTCGCAGTCAGGGTCGGATTCACAGCGCCGTAGGTCTTTGTCTTCGCATCTGCCGTCACCGATGCAGCTTTCGTGCTGATGGTAAAGGAGGCGGCACTGGACGAAGCTGCATTCAAGTTGTTAGCACTGTCAGCCGCCACCGTGGCGGTTGCAGTATAGCTGCCGGCGTTGGTCGGAGCATTTCCACTGGGACCATAGGTGGTGCCACCGGTGCCAACATAGCTCCAAGTGACGGCGCCGTTGTCCGGCGTCAGGCTGATGGTCACTGTGTTCGGCCCATTACCGGTTCCGTTGTAGGTGTAGCTGCCCACGTTCACCGTCACTGTCGGGGTGGAGTTGACCGCCAAGTAAATCGCATTGGCGGACTGCACCAGATTGCTGGTGGTATTGGCTGCCAAACCCGCACCACTGACATTTAAGGAACCAAAGGAGCCACTAATCGAACTGGCAGCATTGGTCAACAGAAGGTAATTGCCACGAGTCAAAGCCGAGGTTGTGGCAACATTAATGGTGTTGTTATTCAAAGTCAAAGTGCCGTGGATGGCAAGTGGCGATCCGACAGAATTTGTGGCCAAAGCTCCGGAGGAGAAACTCACGTTGCCGCCAATGATGCCGCTGCCGCCCAGCGTTGTGCCATTGGCCACCATCCAAAGATTGGTGACCGCCGAGCTGTCGCCATTAACAAGTAACGTGCCTCCGCTAATGTAGTTTGTGCCGGCATAGGTGTTTGTGCCGGTTAGCGACCAGGTGCCAGAACCGCTCATGGCCAATCCGCCGGTGCCAACGATGGATTTGTCTATTTCTCCATTGCCAACCCCAGTCAAAGTCATCAGACCTCCAACGGGCAAAGACACGGCGTTCGGGTCAGTAAAAATAGTCCAAGTTTTGCCGGACACGGAAGAATCCAGTGTTCCGCCCGCCGTTCCTATGCTCAAGGAGCGGCCCGCACCGGTTCCGTTGGCGGCTATGCTCCGCAATGTGCCGCCATTGAGGAAGATTCGCGAAGAACCAAAGTCCAACTGTCCAAATGAATACGCCGCACCGTAAAACCAACTGTCAAACTCCAGAACTGCGCCGTTGGTAATACTGACAACTGGCGTAGCGGTATAGGCGGCAGAGTAGAGGCTGCCCGGAGCCACCAGTCTCAGTTTGCCGCCGCCCACCGTGGTGTTGCCGGTGAAGGTGTTTTGATTGGTCAGAGTCAAGGTGCCGGGGCCAGTCATGGTCAATGCGCCGGTATTTGCGATCACACCGCCGAGGGTCAGCATATTACCGTTCGCCACGCCCACTGTCCCGGCGGCGGTCAAACTGATGCCATTGGTCAGTGCGCTGCTGACGCTATTTGATAATATGCCGCCACTCATTGTCAGGAGTCCGGTGCCCAAGGCGGTGTTGTAATCCGCCTCCAAGATACCCGCGCTGTTCGTCGTCCCACCACTGTAGGTGTTCGCGCCGTTTAGAATCAGGGTGCCGCTGCCGGACTGGGCTAGAATACCGCTACCGGTAATGGCACCAGCAAGCGTCTGTGACGAAAAGCTGTTCATTTTGAATAGGCTGTTGTTTGTGATTAACGCCGAAAAAGAGCCGCTCCCCAATTGTCCAGCTCCACCAATTGTCAATGTCCCAGCGCTGACAGTAATTGGTCCGCTGAAAGTGTTTGTGCCGGTCAGCGTCCAAGTGCCGGAACCATTCATGTTCAAGCCGCCAGCGCCGGTAATGTTCTTGTCAATATCCCCATTGCCAGCCCCGGCGAGAGTCATCAGCCCGGAAATGGTCATCGAGGGGTAAGACGAATTCGCTGAAATAGTCCAAAGTTGACCGGATACGGAAGAATCCAGCGTTCCGCCCACCGTTCCAATGTTGCAACCGCGAGCCTGATAAGACGCACCGGATGCGACGTTCCGCAGAGTGCCGCCGTTGACGACGATTCGCGAAGAACCGAAGTCCAACTGGCCAAACGATAGAGTTGAACCATAGCCCCAGTTGTCAAACTCCAGAGCGGCACCGTTGCTAATGGTAATGACGGAGGTGGCGTTGTAGGCAGCGGAGTAAACGCTGCCCGGAGCCACCAGTCGCAGTTTGCCGCCGCCCACCGTGGTGTTGCCGATGTAGGTGTTTGCGTTGGTCAGGGTCAAAGTGCCGGGACCAGCCATGCTCAAGCTGTTACCACCGCTGATAACGCCGCCGAGGGTCAGCGTGCTTCCGCTCAATACGCCTACCGTCCCGGCAGCGCTCAAACTGATGCTGTTGGTCAACGTGCTGCTGACACTGTTGGATAATATGCCGCCATTTAAGGTCAGCAACCCGGTGCCCATGGCAGTGTTGTTATCCGCCTCCAAGATGCCCGCGTTGTTCGTCGTCCCACCACTATAGGTATTAGGGTTCGACAGTGTCAGGATGCCGCTTCCAGACTTTGTCAGAGCGGTAGCACCAGCAATAGTTCCGCTGCCGGAAATAGTGTAGTTGTAAAGCGAATTGTTGGCAGTTATTCCTGCCGGACTGACGGTGCTGCTCAAGGTGACAACGGTGTTGGCACTAATATAAGAGTCGCCGAAGGTTACTGAACTGCCATCACTGTAGGTCGTAAGCGCGCCGCCACTGTTCTTCCAGTTGGATGAACTGGTGTCCCAAGTGCCCGAGCCACTCGTCGCCCACGCCAGCGGAAAAGGGGTGGTAGTGACGGTGACGAAAACCTCACTTGCATTGGTGCTGATCGCACCGCCTGAGTTTGTGGCGGCGACCGTGTAGTAATAAGTGTTCCCGACCGTCACAGCGGTATCCACATAGCTGTTTGTGGCGGCAATGGCATAGTTCGTTTCGGTGCCGGAACTGCCCGATCGTTTTATAATATAACCGGTGGCGTTAGTGACGGTGTTCCAAGAGAGCGAAGCCTCGCTACCGTAACCGACGGCGCTCAAGCCGGTCGGAGCGGATGGCGGCACTGCTGACTCGCGGACATTTTCGAGATAATTCGACGAAGCCGCGCCGGTGTAAAATCGGACATCCGCCATGTAGCCTTGTAGCACGCGCGTCGCGGCGCTTCGATTGCCAATAAAGAGGCTGAAAGAACTGCCCAAGTTCACAGTCTGCCCGCTGCTTAAACTGGATTGCTGCTGGAAAGATGCTGCATTGGACTCCGAGCCGGCATAAATGCTGGCGTTGGTGCCATCAAAGGTCATCGCTAAAAAAGTCCAGGCGGTCGTGCCCATGAGGGTCGGAGGATTGGTAACATATAATGCCGTATTCCCAGTCGTGTTGATCAAGTGGTTTACTGAAGCTGGAGCTGTTGATCCGTTTTGAAACCCTATTGAGTTTGCCTGATTATCGTCCGTGTCGCCGTTTGCCCCCAATATGAAAAACCTTGAAAAATAACTCCCGGCGGTCAGCGGGCTATCTGATCCCCTTGGTTTGATCCAAAGAGTCACGGTGAAATTGCTGACCGTTCCGAAGCTGATAGTGGTGTTGCCGGTCGTGGAAGCCACCGGAGCGATGCTGGTGTTATATGCCCCGCCGCTCAAATTCAGGCATTTGCCTTGTCCGGCGGGACCGGAGCCGGCAGCCCCGTGTAAATCCGTGGCCACACCATTCGTGGCAAGGTTAAGCACCACCCCGGAGATAGCATCGGTTGTCGTTGTGCCGGTGTCGCCAAAGGCGAATCGCATTTTCAGTGTCTGGGCTGAAAGCTGATGGCTGTTGAACATACCCAGCAGCGTGACAAATAGAACTGAAATTCTAAAAGTGATTTTTAGAGGTGTGGGCGCGGTGTTGTAAGTCGGGTTCATATTTTTCTCAATTGGGGAAACAGTTCAACAACAATACCTCTGAACCTTAAAATGACCATATCCCTAATCAGGTGAGGCACAGCACGACAAGGAAACAAGAAGCGGCAGGTTTCAAGAATAGTTCAGCACTATAACAGAACGGTTTTGCCGTCATGTGAACACCAGCAAAGACCCTAGGCACCGCAACAATTACCATTCGTCCAACGTGGCTAGTTTTGCGGCCATCCTAATTCTTTTGCTGGGTTTGGCCCAAAATGCTTGCCGAGTCTGACGTTTTTTCAGGCTTGGATTTGTCCATCTCAGACGCCGTCAGCCGATAAACCTCGCTGCCCGCAAGCAGGAACGCACCGACGCCGTAAACTTCCGTGGATTCCGGAGCAAACTTTTTTGGATCGGCGCCGATGGGCTGGACGTGCGTCAGTTTGCCGGCGCCATCCACGCAACTGACCAACGCCGCCCATGCCTTGCACACGGCGGGTTCGAAAGTCACGCGGTCGAGCAGGCCCTGATTCACGCCCCACGCCAGCGCGTATGTATAAAAGCTGGAGCCACTGGTTTCCTTGAGCGGATAATCCTCCGGGTCGAGTAGGCTCGCGCGCCAGAGTCCGTCCGGTTGCTGGCAATTCAGGATTTTTGCAGCCATGTCCTTGAATAATTGCTCGAAGCGCGACCGGTCGGAGTGATTCGCAGGCAGGAATTGCAATACGCGGACGAGGCCGCCCATTACCCAGCCATTGCCACGGCCCCAAAAAACATTTTTACCATTGGCTTCCTTCTTGTTGAAATAAGCGCTGTCGCGGAAGAACAAATGTTCGTCCTTGTCATAGAGCGAAGCTGTCGTGCGCCACCAGTTTGTAACGGCGTAATTCATATACCGTTCGTCGCCCGTCGCTGCGTAAAGCCGCATCCAAACCGGTGGAGCCATAAAAAGTGAATCGCACCACCACCATTGCTCCCCAGCCTCCGGCTTGCTGGAATCAACGCTATTCACGGCGGACGACCCGGCGAGGACTTCATCAAATTGAGCCTGAACTTGGGCAATCATTTTGGGCTCGCGATAGATCAGATACAGTTCGGCGTAGGTCTGGCCAACGCAGCAGTCATCAGCATTAAACTTGCGCGGTCCAAGTTTCCATCCATTTGTCTCCCCAATTGCCCGCATTGCGGCACGGTATCTGGCATCGCCGGAAATTCCCGCCAGCGCCATGAAACCTGCATCACTCGTGCCCTGTGTCCAGTCGGTCAACTCGTGAGAGAAGGGATGGGCCAGTTGCCAGTTGGCAACGCGCTGCATCACATCGAGAACCGCCTTCGGCAAAATATTCGGCGGAACCGATTGCGCGCCCAGTGGAAAACTTTGTAAAAACAAAGTTGCCGCAAGACAGCCGACTAAACAAACCAGTCTTTTATTCATGGCAAATAAAAATCGAAAAACAAATGGAATTGTGCCAGCCGGATTGTTACCCGAATCATCCAACTGGCACATTTGTCCCACCAAGGCAAAAACTGACCTTTGGCGCACTCACTTATGGTGCCGTCACCTGGTAACGGAAAAATTGGTTGGTCGCATTAGGCAGCAGCGTCACCTGATTGGTGAGCGGGCCGCCGTTGCCGGTGTTGGTGGAAACTGGCGTCCAGCTTGCCGGCGCGAGCGACGGAGACGATTCCAGAATGTATAGCGCTCCGTTGACCGTATTAGTAGCATGCATGATCAACTGACCGCCTCCGGTTGAAACCATGATGGCAGGCGAATTATTAGTGGTGACAACCACACTACCGGTGCCACCACCGGCGATGCGCACGCTTTCCAGAAAGTTGGTCGGCGCGGCTCCGAGGTAAAAACGCACGTCGTCCAGCAGTCCTTGGAAGGCACGGCCTTGATCGTATCGGTTCCCCAGAAACAGACTCCAAGTATTTCCCAGATTTACCGACCGACCGACCAGGCTGGCACTGGAGGTCAACGTCACTGAATTGGTTGTTGATCCGCTGTAAAGATTCAATGTTGCACCATCGTAGGTCAGCACCAGGTAAGTCCATTGCCCCACCGGCATATTAACGGCACCGAAAGACGTGGCGCTGGCACTACTTTGGCCAACCCATCCTTGCACTGCGGTTGAAGCTTGAAATTGCCCGTCATTCTCAAAAGCCAGGGAGTTGGCCTGATTGCCATCTGTGATACCGGTTGTTCCGAGAATGAAAAATCGGGCGAAACCACTATACAATGTTGAACTGGGATTGATCCAGCAAGACACGGTAAATGAACCAACCGTCCCAAAGTTTATGGCGGAAGTGCCCTGCACCGAGGCCAGCGGTCCGCCTTGTCCTTGTCCAACGGCAGAACTCAAGTCCAAGGCCTGACCTACTCCCCCCACGCCAGAGCCGGCCGCGCCGTGCAAATCGGTCGGGCTACCCAATGGATCAACCAAGTTAAGGGTGACACCCGCGACGGAATCTGTCGTGGTGGTGCCGCTGTCTTCAAAGGCAAATTGCAGTTGGAGCGTGTTCGTAACCACGGTCAGGTTTGCCGGGGTGGTGTTGGTGACGCTGCCGCAGCCATTGCCTACGATACAGTCAAAGGTGGTTCCGGAATCAGTCAGCCCCAGCCCATTCAGCGTGAGCACGGCATTTGTGGCACCGCTGACATTGACCCCGTTGGTGAGGTTGATGCCACCGCGCCGCCATTGATAGGTCTGGCCACCACCGGCTTGGATGACGAATACAGTCTGCCAACCGGGGCTGACGGTTTGATTAACCGGCTGAGTATAGACGACTGGCGCACCAATGAAGATGCTGGCTTCGGTCGAATTTCCGCTGGAGACGCCGGTTCCACTGATGGCAGCCACGGTATAATAGTAGGCATTGCCAGCCGTCACGCCGGTATCAACAAAGCTCGTTCCGTTCGTCGAGGCGTAATTGGTCTCGATGCCGGAACTGCCCGAACGCTTGATGACGTAGTTGGTCGCGCCCGTAACCGGGTTCCAAGAGAGTGTGGCCGAACCGCAGCCCGAGGCACTCAAACCGGTGGGTGCCGGTGGCAGCGCCGAAGCGCGGACGGTTTCCAGATAATTCGAGCCGGCAGCACCAGTATAAAAACGCACATCCGCCATGGAACCCTGAAACAGGCGCGTCGCATCGCCTCGGTTGCCGAGAAAGAGACTGAAGGAAGTGCCAAAATTGATAACCGCATTAGGGAGAGTGGTAGCATACTGCAAGGACTGCGCGGCCACCGACTGGGTTTCCGAACCTGAGTAGTAACTGACATTGGTTCCGTCGTATGTCATTGCCATAAAAGTCCACACATTGGTCGTCACCGGTGGATTGGTTATAGCAAAGTCCTTTTCAGCCCAGCCGCTGTTTGTGCCAATAAAAGTATTTACCGTTGGAAACGAATATGAAGTTGCACCGTCCATGATCGCAATCTGATTGTTTTGTTTTACATCGTTGACGCCATTGGCACCAAAGATAAAGTATCTTGCAAAATAATTGCCTGAATACTGTGGACTGTCAGCTCTTGGCTTTAGCCAAAAAGTCACGGTAAAATTGCTGACCGCCCCGAAATTAACCGTGGTGTTGCCAATGGTTGAAGCCAGCGGCGCGGCGGCGTTGCCATAAGCTCCGCTATTCAGATTCAGGCTCTGGCCCTGCCCTGCGGGACCGGAGCCTGTAACACCATGCAAATCCGTGGATACCCCGTTGGTGGTGAATTTAAGAACGACTTGCGAAACCAAATCCGTCGTCGTGGTGCCGGTGTCGCCAAAAGTGAAATGCATCTTCAATGTCTGGGCCGACAAGTGGAAGGCGCTGAATATGCAGAGCAGCGTAACGATCTGGGTTGTGCGATTTAACCGTTCGGAGATAAAAATGCGGGTCGTTTTCATGCTAATGGTTGTTAGTTTTTTGCTACTGCCGGGAACTTGATGATAAATCTACCGTAATTGTCCAAATCGTCCATATCCCAAAACAGGTGAGCCAGACGTTTTAGCACGGAAAAGCGACAATGGGCATCAGTCACCCTTTGCCTGGGTGTAGCGCATGACGGCTTCGGTTCGCGAGTGGACGTGCAGCTTCTTGTAAATCTGCTTCAGGTAGGTGCTCACCGTGTCAATGCTCAAGGCCAGTTGCGCCGCAATCTCCTTGTTGCCA
>Ga0182030_10001641_pt1 | contig 46552 bp, 38 predicted proteins | sample 812S3MmetaG_FD_121299 | JGI IMG/M metagenome (GOLD analysis project Ga0182030, IMG submission 121299) | Permafrost microbial communities from Stordalen Mire, Sweden - 812S3M metaG (Illumina Assembly) | ecosystem: Environmental > Terrestrial > Soil > Wetlands > Permafrost | place: Sweden...
ACGAGCTCCGGCGCCATCGTGATCATGAGATCGTGCCAAGCGACTTGATCTCGACGCCGCGCGCCAGTTCGAGATGCGAAAGCACCGGAAGCGTCGCAAATAGACGTTCGACGATCATCCGGACGTAGGCTCGCGATTCCGGCGCGGCGACAAGCACGAAATGCTCGCCCGCGTCCATATGGCGCCGGATGACGATGGTCGCCTCTTCGCCGAATTCCTCCACAAGGCGCGGATCGATGTCGAATTCGAGAACGTCGCCCTTGGCGTCGCGCTTGAGGCTCTGGTGGAACACCATGTCCCAGCGGTTGCCGAGGCGCAGGATTTTCAGCGCGCCGCCCTGCGCCAGGTCGCCGCAGATTTGCTGCGCCATGCGGATGCGCACATGTTCGACGATCTGCTCGGCGCGACGCGCATGCGGCGCGATCTCGGCGATGGCCTCGAGGATAAGATGGAGGTTGCGGATCGAGATGCGCTCCGCCAGCAGGAGCTTCAACACCGCCTGCAAGCCGGAATAGGAAATCTGCGCGGGGCTGATTTCGTCAAGCAGGCGCTTGTACTCCGGACCGAGCCGGTCGAACAAGGCGCGCATGTCCTTGTAGGACAGCAATTGCGCAAGATTGTTGCGGATGACTTCGGACAGATGCGTCAGCAACACCGACATGTTGTCGATCGGATTGAAGCCACAGCGCTTGGCCTCGTTCACGAAGGCTTCGGAAATGCTGTAGGCCTTCATGCCGAACGCGGGCTCGCGCGTCTCTTCGCCGGGCGTGTCGGGCCGCTTGCCGTCGCCGTTGATGATGAGGTAATCGCCGATGCGCACGTTCTGGGTGGCGACGATCGCGCCGTGAATCTTGATCTGATAGCTTTTCGGCGGCGCGGTGAGGCTGTCGGACACCTTGATCTCCGGCACCACGAAACCGTATTGGACCGCGAATTTGCGTCGCATGCGCGCCACACGCGTGGACAGCTCAGTTTGCGAAATCAACAGTTTCGCGGCGAGCTGCTTGCCCATGACCAGTTCGATTTCACTGGTGCGCAGCGATTCCTTGACCGAATTCTTGGCCTCGAGTTTTTCCTGCTCTTCCTTGGCCCGTTGCGCGGCCGCCTGGATTTCGCGCTCCTGCGCCAGCTTCTGCGGAATGGCGCGGCCGAGGAAGACCAGTGCGCCGCTGAGCAGGGCGAAGGGGAAGAAGGGCAACATCGGCGTCAGGCCGAGCACGAGGAGAAGCGCGGCGGCGACGAAAAGAGCGCGCGGATAATGGCCGAGCTGGTTGAGCACCGCCTTGTTGGCGGCGCCGCGCGTACCGCCCTTCGACACCAGCAGGCCCGCGGCGAGCGAGACGATCAGCGCCGGGATCTGCGAGACGAGGCCGTCGCCGACCGAAAGCTTGGTGTAGACGTCGGCCGCCGCGCCGATGTCGAGGGAGTGGCGGGTGACGCCGATGATGATGCCGCCGAAGACGTTGACGGCGAGAATGATCAGGCCGGCGATGGCGTCGCCGCGAACGAATTTCGAGGCGCCGTCCATCGAGCCGAAAAACGAGCTTTCCTCCTCCAGCTCGCGGCGGCGCAATTGCGCTTCCTTGTCGTTGATGAGGCCGGCGGACAGATCGGCGTCGATCGCCATCTGCTTGCCGGGAATGGCGTCGAGCGTGAACCGCGCGCCGACTTCCGCGATGCGGCTCGCGCCCTTAGTGATGACCAGGAAATTGACGGTGATCAGGATGACGAAGACCACGAGGCCGATGACGAAATCGCCGCCCATCACGAGGCGCGCGAAACCGCCGATGATATAGCCCGCAGCCGTCACGCCCTGCGCGCCATGGGTCAGGATCAGGCGCGTCGTGGCGATGTTCAGCGCGAGCCGCAACATGGTCGCGACGAGCAGGATGGTCGGGAAGGCGGAGAATTCGAGCGGCTTCTCGATCCACAGGGAGACCATCAGGATCAGCACGGAAAGCGCGATCGAGAAGGCGATGCCCAGGTCGATCAGAAATGCCGGAACGGGCAGGAAGAAGATGCAAAGAATGCCGATGATGCCGAAGGCGAAGTAAACGTCGCGTCCGCTTTTGGCTTCCGGTTGTATCGCTGCAATCGCCACCGTTTGCGCCATGGTTCACCCTGTTTTTCCAACCGTGGTAAACATGGCGGCGCAAGCTTGCCTCAACCTGCCGTTAAAGCGTTTTCCAGCGAAGTGGATGCCGGTTCGCGTGAAGAGAACGCGTAAAAGCAGGACTCTAGAGCCCCGATCCGACTCAATCAGATGGGAAAAGGCTCTAGCGCGGCTCAATATCCCTTTTCGACGCGGCTGTAGACCTGCTCGGTGAAATTGTGGATCTGGGCGCCGACGAAGGAGCCGCTCAGCGCGAGGACCACCAGCACGGCGATGATCTTCGGGACGAAGGTGAGCGTGGCTTCCTGGATTTGCGTCAGCGCCTGGAAAAGGGCGATGACGATGCCGACCGCCATGGCGGCGCCGACGGCTGGCCCGGCGCCGAGCAGGATCGTCCAGATCGACGAATGCAGCAGGTCCAGCGCGTCGGCTTCGTTCATTTTCGGGAGGCCGTTCCGGCGTTCAGAAGCATCTTCAAGCGAAGTGGATATTCGCGCGAACAAAATGCGTCAAAATAAAACCAGTGTCCTGATCCGATTTCATCGGATCACCACACTACGATATGGTCACGCCCGAGGCGAGCGACAGGGTCTGGCCATTGCTCAAGGTCGCGGTCGAACCGGTCGAATTGATCGTGACAGAGGAAATCGTTCCGCTGACCGTGCCATCCGCCGAAGTCGCGGTATGGCCCACCGCCTGTTCGGCCTGCGAAAGTCCGGCCGTATTCAAGAGCGAGGTCAGCGTCGTGTTGGTCTGCACCTGCTGTTCGACGGCGGAGAAGGATGCGAGCTGCGATAATTGGGACGTCGGATCCATCGGATTGGTCGGATCCTGGTTCTGCATTTCAGTGACCAGCAATTGCAGGAACTGATTGTAATTGAGCGACGCCGAGGCGGCCGTCACGCCCGAGGTGGAAGCCGCGGTAGTGGCGGTCGAGGAAGAGGTCGAAGACACGGAAGAGATGGTCATGGTGTTAGTCCTTCGCGAGAAGAAAGCGCGTTAAACGGAAAACAAGATCGGCAACTAAGCGGCGGCGTTTTCCGCGGCCTTGTCCTTCAGCATTTCAGCTTCCAGCGGAAACAGCCCGCGAATGGTTTTCATCGCCTCGAAAGCGCGATTGCCTTCAACCAGGACTCCGGCGACGCGCAGACCATCGGTCAAGGCGCTCTGGCCCAGCACCGCGCAGGTGGCGAGGAGCATGGACTGGAACATCTGCTTGGCCACGGGCGCGCCATCGCGGTCCATCAATTGCGTCTGCAAGACGAAATAGAGCTGCCTCAGCGGCGTGCTGGCGTCGGAAGGCTGGAGGACGTGCGCCTCCAGGAGGAAAGTCGCGTCGTTCATCAGTTCGATTGTCGCCTTGCGTTCGACCTTGATGACGGCGCCGTTGATGTAGAGTTTTTCACCGGCGCGAAGCTTGAGCAGCATTTGGGCCTCACGCCAGTCCGTCGCGAATGATCGCGTTGATTTCGATCAGGTCGGTGAAGGAGTCGGTGGCGCCGAGGCGCAGCCGTTCGATCTCCTTCATGATCCAGATGCCGATGGATATGAGCTGCGCGCGCAAATCCCCGGGAAGATCGTTGCCCTGGCTGCCGAGATCGTCGAGGAAAATCGTCCACAGACCCCGCGAATAGGTGAGCGCCTCGATGGCCGCCTGCGACTTCGGCCCCGCCGCCTGCGCGGCTTCGAGCAAGACGACGGCGCGCCCGATCGCGTCATGCTCGCGGGCGCGCATTTCCTGCGGGGAATCATCGACGACTTCTGCATAGGTGAACTGGTACATGATACAACCCTGCGCAAATCAGAGGAAATTGACCAGACTCAGCTTGTGGATCTGAGAGGTCAGCGAATAGGCGGTCTGGAGCTGGGTGGAGATGTTGGAGACCTCCGTCGCCACTTGGTAGCTGTTGACGGCTTCTTTGTTGTTGATCTGTGTGTTCAGCGTATTCTGCTGGAGGCTGATGGCGCTGTTGGCGTTCGTCACCTGGTTTTGCATGTTGCCGACTGTCGCGGCCGCCCCTATGAGGCCATTGTTGGCGCTGTTCATGACGCTGCTGGCGCTGGTCATCAAGGCCGAATAGGCGCTGGCGTTCAGGTTCAAGCCGCCGAATTCGCTGACCATGACCAACGCCTGCGCGGTATCCTGAAATGCGGACTGGTTGGCCGAAATCGATGTCGGCACGGTTTCGTTGACTCCGATGCGATTGCTCTGCGCGGTGCTCGAAGCCGAAGACCAGTTCGAGGTCCAGTTCGAACCAGTGAACTGCGCTGCGAACTGGGTGCTCAAAAAGTTCGTCATCTGGGTGGCGGTGATCGTGCTGACGCTGGGCGATGTCGTCGCAAAGCCGAAAGTCGCCTGGAAGGCGTTGTCCACGGCGGTCTGCGCGGCGCTCGCGGGCGTCTGCGAATAGGAGGCGACCGGCGCCACGCCTGTGTTGATGCCGCCGAAGACATATTGGCCGCCCGATTCGGAATTCATCGTCGAGGTGAAGCTGCTCAGCGCGCCGCTGGCCGCCTGCTGGAGAGCGGCGGCGCCGCTCGTCCCCGGCGTCGTCGACTGTCCCGTAACGAGTTGGCTCACCATGGACTCGGTGGAGCTCTGCAGATTGGTCAATGCATTGTAAGCCGTATCGAGCTGCGCCGTCACGAGCTGGTTGGAGGAAGATATCGCGTTGAGATCGGACATCTGCTGATGCAGCGTAATATCCTGGCCCGAATTTTCGCCGAGCGTGAGGCCGATATCGGCGAGAAGCCCGGTCGAGGCTTCCGTCGAGGTGGTCGTCAGCTGCGTCTGCAGGCGGCTGACCGTGTTTTGCAGGATGGAGGAGACGGTGGATGTGGATACGGAACTCACGGACATTTCAAGCCACCGCCTGCAAGAGTGAGCCAAACATTGAGTTAATCGTCGAGATCAGCTTGGCCGAAGCCTGGTAGGAATTTTCGATGTCGAGCATTTTCGACATCTGCGAGTCGATGTTGACGCCCGTGACGTTCGAGAGCGCCTGCGACGCCTGGGTCGAAAGCGTCGACTGGTAGGTCGCATTGTTCGAGGCCGACTGGTGCTGGCCGTCGAGCCAGGAGGCCGACGCCGTTGTGTAATTGGTCAGGTCGCTCGACGTCGCGATGCCCGTTCCCGATGGGAATGTCGTCGTCGCGCCAAGCCCTGATATGTCGCCCGTGAGCAGCGTGTTGTAACCCGCCGCGCCCGTGCTGTTCTGAACATAGGCGGCCCCGTTGATGCCGCCGTCGCGGATCAGGCTGGGACTGCCGCCGGTAGCGGGATTGACCGCCGAGGCCACTGTGATCGCGCCGGCAAGACCGGAGACCAAGCTCGATCCGGGCACGGAGGTCGCGCCCGTATAAGTGAAGAGGCCCGGCAGCGTGCTGCCTGCAGTGGCCGCCGTCTGACCCTTTTCCGCGAAGGTGTTGACGAGGCCTCCGGCGATGGCGTCGAGCTGGCTCTGGTATTGGGTGGAGACGGTGTCGCGAAGATTGGCGAGGCCGTCGAGCGCGCCGGATGAAATCGGCATTGTGGCGTTGGCGCCCGTGACCGGAACGCCGTCCACATAGACCGCCGCGCCGACGGTCGAAGCCGTATAGGTGGTGGTCGGAGTCATCGTCACGCTGCGCGGGGTCGTGTCGAAAAGCACGGCGCCGCTGTCGGTATAGACCTGCATCGATCCGTTCGGGCTGGTCGTGGTCGTGATGCCGATCTGCTGCGACAGGCTTTGCAAAATGGTGTTGCGCTGGTCGAGCGCGTCGGACGTGTCGGCGCCGGTGGCGGTCCCGTTGATGATTGTCGTATTGACCGTCTGGAATTGCGTCAGCAGCGAATTGATCGTCGCCACCGATTGGACCATGTTCTGGTCGGCGGTTTCGCGCACGCCCTGCACCGTCGCGCTCGCCGCATTGAGGCCGCTGGCCAGGTTCTGCGCCGCAGAAACGACGCTGTTGGCGGAAGAGGAATTGCTGGGCGAAGCGGAATAGGTCTGCAAGGCCGTGGAAAAGGCCTGTAACAACGTCGATGGCGAAGAAGCCGACGTCTGGCTGTCCGTCGTCGTCGTGGCGTCGGAAACGGTCGACTGCAACTGGGTCACGCCGTTGGACAGGGCCTGCGCCGAAGCATTGGCCGAAGTGCTCGAAAGCATCGAGTCGAACAGCGTCGAATTCGTCATGTCGCTGATCGACTGGATGACCGCTGCGCCGCCGCTGCCGGTGACGAGATTGGCGACCTTGGCCGAGACATAGCCGGTTGCATTCTGCGCATTGGAAATGTTGCGCGAAACGATGGACTGGAGGCCCGCATTGGTTGCCAGCGAGCTTGTGGCGACATTCCAGGCGTTTGAGAGACCCATGACGTATTTTCCGATTTCAGGTCAGGTTTAATCCGATGAGCGTCGACATCATGTCGGCGGCGGCCTTGAAGGTTTGCGAGTTGGCCTGGTAGCCACGCTGCGCCACAATCATGTTGGTCAATTCGGTCGCGATATCGACCGTCGATTCTTCGAGCTGGCTCGACTTGATCGAGCCGAGCTGGCCGGTGCCGGCCGTGCCAACCGAAGGCTGGCCGGACAAGATGTTGGCCGAAAAGACGTTCCCTGTCACAGGAAGAAGATTGTCGGGACTGGACACATCGGCGAGCGGTATCTTGTAGGCGGAAACCGACGAGCCATTGGTCAGCTGGTAGGACATGGTGCCATTGGCGGCGATCGAGACCGAGCTGACCGAGGCCGGGGCGTTGCCGTTGACCGAGGATGTCGAGACGGCGAACGCGCCTGCGAGCTGAGTCATGCTGCCCATGTTGAGCGACATCGTGGCGCCGCCAGGGATTGGAATCGACAGAGAGCCACCTGAAGTAATGTCGCCGGTGGTCGAACTGAAACTCATGGCCTGCGAGGCGATCGGACCCGATGTGTAAGGGAACGTTCCATTTGTCGCCGTCGAATGGTCAAAGGCCGTGGCCGTCCAGGTATTGGCGGCCGTCTGCGAGAAATAGATGTCGATCGTATGGGCCGTGCCGAGATCGTCATACATGACCATCGAGGTCTTCTCGTCGTAGGACCCGTTCGCGGCGGTTGTCGCCGGGGTGATGGAATCGGTCGAAGGAAGATTGCCGGTCAGGGTTCCCGATGTCGTCGGTGTCGTCGTCAGGGTCGTGGAATTGACGTTTACGACCTGCATGCCGCTCAACGAATTCGACGCCATGGTCGGCGGCCCATTGGCGAGGCTGTAGCCGTTCAGGTAAAAGCCAGCCGAATTGACGAGATTGCCACTGGCGTCCGGCACGAAAGAGCCCGAGCGGGTCAGGTACTGCTGGCCGGCCTGATTGGAGACGACGAAAAATCCGTTGCCGCTGACCGCAAGGTCGGTGGCGGAGGTCGTGCTTTCCAGCGTACCCTGCTGGGAAACCGCGACCCGGGTGTCAGACACGACGCCGCCAGCCGAAGTCTGACCGACCGCCGCCTGGTCGACGAGGGTGGAGAATTGCGTATCGGCCTGTTTGTAGCCAACCGTGCCAGAGTTCGAAATGTTCTGGCCGATATTGGCCAGGTAGTTCGACTGCGCGGCCATGCCGGTCACGCTGGCGTTCATGGCGTCATAAAGACCCATCTTGTTTCTCCTGAACTTCGTCTCCCCCTCTACTTGCCCGATGGGGCTTGCGCGAAGCTGAACGGCCGCCGCAAAGCCCCCCGAGGGCCGCCGGAGACTGGCATGCGTGTCTTAACCTCACGCTCATATTTGCCCCTTAACATCGGGAAAGGAGGTCATCCGTCGCAGCGGACGGAATGTTTTGCCTCCTTGAAGCAGGAGCCTGCCACTATGCGTGTAGTTCTTCTGGCCGCGGACCAGACATTGCAGCAATCCATCGCCAGGCTGCTGGAGACTCGCGGCCATGAGGTCGCGTGCTTTTCCAGCTCCAATGTTGCGCTCGACCATCTCGACGCCAACGAAGAGATCAACGCGCTGGTGGTCGTCGATCCCGGCAACGCGGAAGGCGGCATGGAGATTTGCTGGGAGGCGCGGCTTTTAGCGAGCTTCGAGCGGCCCATCTATGTCTGCCTCATTTCGCGACCACTGACTTCGGAGGCCTTTATCGAGGCGCTGGACTGCGGCGCCGACGACGTGCTGCAATTGCCGCTGTCCCAGGACGAGCTTTACGCGCGGCTTCGCGCCGCCGAGCGTTTCAATTCGATGCAGCTCAAGCTGGTCGAAATGGCGACGCGCGACGGATTGACCGGACTGTTCAACCGTCCGGCCTTCTTCAGCCGCGCCACGCGCCTTTGCCAGGACGCCCCGACGCCGCTCGCCGCGATCATGGTCGATATCGATCATTTCAAGGAGATCAACGACACCCACGGCCACGCCGCGGGCGACAAGGCCATTCGAGCCGTCGCCGAAATTTTGAAGGGCCAGGGCGACACGGTCGGACGGCTTGGCGGCGAGGAATTCGCGCTGGTGCTGGATCATGGCGACGCCAAAGACGCCTGGCGCGAGGCGGAGGCCATGCGCCGCTATATCGCCATGCAGGACATCGACGTCGGCGAGGCCCGCCTGCAATTGAGCTGCAGCTTCGGCGTCGCGGTCGGCTCTCCGGGCGAGGATATCGACGACATCCTCCGCAAAGCCGACGCCGCGCTCTATGCGGCCAAGCGCGCCGGCCGCAACATGGTGGCGCTCTACGAGGCGGAGCCGTCTCCAATGGTCAATCGGCCGGACAGCGTCGTCAGGGGCGTCAAGCCCTCCGATCTCCGCCCGAGGCGCATCGCCGGCTGACAGGTCGACTGAAATCGTCCCCGCTTTTCCGCCAACTCGCGGGATTGTGACCTTTTGTCATAGTCCTGTAACATCCATGTCCATAGTCATCCTTCGTTCCACTACGGAAGGATATACCCATGACTGTGGCGTCGCCCATGCAGGCCGATCCGGCCGTCGTTAGACCCAATCTCGATCATCAAACCGCTCCCCAGACCATCTGGGCCCTGCTCGCCATTGGCGTCGCGGGCCTGCTCTTCGCCGCCTGGTCGATCTATTCCGACCTTGGCCCGAACGCCCAGGTCGCCAAATTCTGGCCCTTCGCGCTGCTCGGCGTCGCATTGCTGATTGCGCTGGGCTTCGAATTCGTCAACGGCTTCCATGACACGGCCAATGCGGTCGCCACCGTCATCTACACCCATTCGCTGCCCGCGCCGATCGCCGTCGCCTGGTCCGGCCTGTTCAACTTCCTGGGCGTTCTCACATCGACCGGCGCTGTCGCCTTCGGCATCGTCTCGCTGCTGCCGGTCGAACTGATCCTGCAGGTCGGCTCCGACGCTGGTTTCGCCATGGTTTTCGCCCTGCTGATCGCGGCGATCATCTGGAACCTGGGCACCTGGTGGTTCGGCCTGCCCGCGTCGTCCTCGCACACCTTGATCGGCTCGATCATCGGCGTCGGCATCGCCAACGCGCTTATGCGCGGGCGGGACGGGACCTCGGGCGTCGATTGGGCCAAGGCGACCGAAATCGGTTATGCGCTGCTGCTGTCGCCCGTCGTCGGCTTCGTCTGCGCCTACGGCCTGTTGCTGCTGATGAAGCTTCTGGTCAAAAAGCCTGAGCTTTACGCCGCCCCGGCCGGCGACGGCAAGCCGCCGCTATGGATTCGCGCGCTGCTGATCTTCACCTGCACCGGCGTTTCCTTCGCGCATGGTTCGAACGACGGGCAGAAGGGCATGGGCCTGATCATGCTGATCCTCATCGGCACGGTCCCGACGTCCTACGCCCTGAACAAGTCGCTGCCGGCAAGCCATATCGCGCAGTTCACGCAATCCTCGATCGAAGCCTCGAAGGTCGTCGACAGCAAGGCCGCCGGCTTCAACATCATCGGCGACCCCCGCCCGGCCGTGACATCATACATTTCGCGGCACGAGCTGACCGAAGGCACCTATCCGTCGCTGTCGATCCTCATCAAGGACATCGCCCAGCAGGTGCAGACCTACGGAGCGCTCGACAAGGTTCCCATGGATCAGGTCGGCAATACGCGTAACGACATGTATCTGACTTCCGAAGCCATTCGCTTCCTGATGAAAGACAAGGCGTCGGAACTGTCCGCGTCCGAGAGCGCGACGCTCAAGACCTACAAAGGCACGATCGACCAGGCGACCAAGTTCATTCCGGGCTGGGTGAAAATCGTCGTCGCCATCGCGCTTGGCCTTGGCACGATGATCGGCTGGAAGCGCATTGTCGTCACGGTCGGCGAGAAAATCGGCAAGACCCATCTGACCTATGCCCAGGGCGCCGCAGCGGAACTGGTGGCCATGGCGACGATCGGCGCCGCCGACGGCTTCGGCCTGCCGGTCTCGACCACGCACGTCCTGTCGTCCGGCGTCGCCGGCACCATGACGGCCAATGGATCGGGCCTGCAAATGTCGACCCTGCGGAACCTCGCCGCGGCCTGGATCCTCACCCTGCCGGTCGCGATGCTGCTGTCCGGCTCGCTCTACTGGATTTTCCGCACGCTCTTCTGAGCCGCGCGGTCCAATAAAGCACGCAAACAAAATGGGGCGGCCCCTGCGGGCCGCCCCATTTTTTGTGCAATGCTTGCGAAGCCTCAGCCGTTCTTGCGGGGGCGCAAGCGGATCATCTTCAGCACGTCGCTGCGCAAAAACTTCTCCTCGATGACTTCGAGCCCCGCCTGCTCGAAATGCTCTTCCGTCGTCGGCGTATAGGTCGCGGCGAAGGTTCCGTTCAGCCAGGCCGACATCAGCTTCTGTCGCGCGCGCACCAGCGGGCGGGGCGACAGGCGGTAATCGACGATGCGGATTTCGCCATCGGGCTTGCAGACCCGGCGCACTTCGGCGAGGGCCGCCGCCTGCTCATTGTTGTCGATACAAGCGAAAACGAAGGTCGCGACGACGCCATCGAAAGTCGCATCTTGCCAGTCGAGGCGGGTCAGGTCGCAACGGCGCAACTCGACCGTCTGACCAAGCTTTTCCGCCCGCGCCCTCGCGCGCTCGAGCATGGCGGCGCTGGCGTCGCAGCCGGACGCCCTGGCGCTGGGGGGATAGGCGACGAAGTTGCAGCCGGTGCCGACGCCCGCGTCGAGAATCGCGCCGTCGAGGCCTTCGAAAACCTTGCGGCGCAACGCTCGCTTCCACAGGATTTCATAGGGCGCGTCGAGGAAATCATAGGCAAAGGCGATGCGCTCATAGGTCGATCTGGCGTTCAGGATCGGCGCTTCGGCCATCGTCCGGGACATAGGCGAATTCATGGGCTGCCCTTTCTTAACTGCCGGCTCGGCATTTCGCCTGCCTATGAAAATCAGGTGACAATCACATGAAGCTTTGATCTTTTCGTCGCATGAGCCCTTGCTTCAATCTGGCCGCCTATTGCCTGGCCGAGAACGCCTCCCTTCGTCCGGACAAGACGGCGCTCGTCATGACCGGATCGAGTCCGGACCAGAGGCTGAGCTATGCGGCATTCGATCTCGCCGTCCGCCGCCTCGCCGCCGGCCTCGGAAGCCTTGGCCTTTCACGAGGCGCCCGCGTGATGATCCGGCGCGGCAATGACCTCGATTACATCATCAGCTTTTTCGCCTTGATCGCCGCCGGTCTCGTCGCCCTGCCCGCTTCGGCGCAACTGACGGTGGAGGAAGTGGATTTCCTGCTCGCCGATTCCGGGGCCGAAGCGGTCATCTGTCCGCAGGGGTTTGTCGCCGGGAGCGCGAAAATCATCGACGCCCCGGAATTCTCCCGGCTCAAAGGTTTCGATCCCCTGCCCTATGCCATAACGGCGCCCGACGATCCCGCCTACCTGATCTACACGTCAGGCACGGCAAGCCGTCCCAAGGGCGTGCTGCACGCCCAGCGCGTCATTCTCGGCCGCGCGCCGATGCTCGACCATTGGCTCGGGTTGGGTGAAGCCGACATTGTCCTGCATGCCGGCGCGATGAACTGGACCTACACGCTCGGCGTGGGATTGATGGACCCATTTGTACGGGGCGCTTCGGCCATTCTTTATAATGGGCCGGTTGATGCGAGCGTCTGGCCGCGGCTGATTTCCCGGCACAAGGCGACGATCTTTGCCGCGGTCCCCGGCGTCTATCGCCAGATGTTGCGGGAAGACTCTTGCACGAGGGAAAATTTCGCCAGTCTGCGCCACGGCCTGACCGCCGGCGAGGCGCTGGCGCCAGCTTTGCGCGAAAACTTCCTGCAGACGACGGGCAAGCCGCTGTTCGAGGCGCTGGGGATGAGCGAAATCTCGACCTATATTTCGAGCGGCCCGCACACGCCGGTTCGGCCGGGATCGCCCGGCCGCGCCCAGCCAGGCCGCCGGGTCGCGATCCTGCCGCTGGAGGAAGGCGAAAAACCGCTGCCCTCCGGCGAGAGCGGATTGATCGCCGTGCATCGCTCCGATCCCGGCCTGATGCTCGGCTATTGGAACCGCCCCGAAGCCGAGGCCGAAGTTTTTCGCGGCGAGTGGTTCGTCGGCGGCGATGTCGCTGATATCGACGAGGACGGCTATTTCTGGCTGCACGGACGCCGCGACGACCTGATGAACGCCGGGGGGTATCGCGTTTCCCCCGCCGAGGTCGAGGCGGTGCTGTCCCGCGCGCCTGATGTCGCCGATGTCGCCGTCGCCGAGCGAGAGGTCCGGGCCGGGGTCAGCGTGATCTGCGCTTTCATTGTGCTGGTGGAAGGCTTGAAAACCGACGAAGCCGCGCTGGCCGCCCATTGCGCAAAACATCTCGCCGGCTACAAGACCCCCAGGAAATATGTCTTTCTCGAAAAACTGCCGCGAACGAAGAACGGCAAGATCGCGCGGCGACTGCTGCCGAACGCCGCAGATTAGATTTCGAGAATCGCCGCGGCCTCGGCCGGCGAGCCGAGCGCCCGCATGTCGGATAGCGTATGGTTGTCGAGCACCGAGGCTATGGCGTTGCGGGCCTTGACCATGATGAGCCTGACCACGCAGATCTTTTCATTGAGGCAATCGTCGCAGGGCCGGTAGGCGGTGACGCTGGCGCATTGGATCGGCGCGAGCGGTCCGTCGAGCACCCGCACGATCTGGCCAACGGATATGTCGCTCGCCGGGCGCGCCAGCGCATAGCCGCCGCCCTTGCCCTTTTTTGAGAAGACGAGGCCGGCATTGCGCAATTCGGAGAATATCTGGTCCAGGAATTTTTTGGGAATGGCGTTGCTGTCGGCCACGTCCTGAACCTGCGCGAGCGCGCCCGGCTCCAGTCCGGCGAGATGCGCCATGGCCTTGAGGCCGTATTTTCCCTTGTTGGTCAGCATGTCCTGAACCCGTGCGCCCCAGCCGAATCTGCCTCGTATAGCAGCAATATGGCAAAATTCTCCAGTAAAGCGATGGAAAAACGAATTTGGGCGATTCCGCTTCTTCCCCTCGACATGGCATAGTGGCGCGATGACCGAACCGCCCCGTCCCGAATCACAACCAAGCCTTCTCAAGCGCGTCTTCGCGGACCGCACGATCGCCGCCATGCTGGCGCTGGGTTTCTCCTCGGGCCTGCCTTACCTACTGGTCTTCTCGACGCAGTCGCTGTGGCTCCGCGAAGTGGGAGTGGCAAAGGAGCAAATCGGCCTGATGAGCTGGGTCGCCCTGGCCTATTCCCTCAAGTTCTTGTGGGCGCCGCTGCTCGACCAGTATGATGCGCCGATCCTCGGAAGGAAACTCGGCCGGCGGCGCGGCTGGATGGCCCTCACCCAGATCGGCGCGGCGCTGTGCCTCGTCGGGCTCGCCTTCGGCGACCCCGCCAGAAATCTCCTGTGGAACATTGTCTTCGCCGCCTGCCTGGGCTTCGCCTCGGCGACGCAGGACGTGACCATCGACGGCTGGCGTATCGCCGTCGTCCCCAGGGAGCGGCAGGGCGAAATGTCCGCGGCGACGCAGATCGGCTACAGGATCGCCATGAATTTCGTCGCCGGCGCCGGCGCGCTCGTTCTCGCCCAGCATTTTGGCTGGCGCGTCGCTTATCTCAGCATGGCGCTGGCGATGGGCGTGGGCCTCGCCGCCACCCTGTTCGCGCCCGAGCCGGCCGCTCACGTCGAGAGCAAGCCCGGCCAGCGCCTTGGCGTTTTCGAAGCCTATCGCGACCCGCTCAAGGATCTGATCGGCAGAAACCGCCGCCACATCCTTTTGTTCCTGGCGTTGCTGGCGATCTACCGCCTGCCGGATTTCGTCTCTGGCGTGATGGCCAACCCGCTCTACATCGATCTCAAATTCAACAAGGACGAAATCGCTTACATCACCAAATTATTCGGCTTCGTCGTCGGCATATCCGGCATTTTCGCCGGGGGCCTCGCCATCGCGCGCCTCGGCGCCATGCCCTCGCTGCTGATCGGAGGCGTCGCGGCGAGCGCCTCGCACCTGAGCCTGGCGCTGCTGGCGACGCAGGGGCACGACCTGCGCTTCCTGACGCTTTCGATCTGTGTCGAGAATTTTGCCGGCGGCTTTGCCGGCACGGCCTTGATCGCCTTCATGTCGACCCTGACCTCGCCGCTCTACGCCGCCGCCCAATATGCGCTGCTCAGCTCGCTCTATGCGCTGCCGGGCAAATTGTTGGGAGGTTTTTCCGGCTTTGCCGTCGCGCATTTCGGCTATCCTGTCTTTTTTGTCGGCACGTCCTGCATCGGCATCCCCGTAGCCTTGATCTGCCTCGCGGTCTGGCGGACGGACGCGCGGCTGGCCCGCGAAGCGGATTTGCCTCAAGCGGCGGAACACGGCAAAATCGGCTCGACTTGATGCGAGTGCGGCGACTCATTCAAAAACGGAATGCTCGATGAACGAATACTCTTTGGACGAAGCCGACGAAGCCTCGGCGCTCGCCGCCGCCGACAGCGGTTCTGATGGCGAACTCAAAGTCAAATTGCGCGCCGCCGTGCTGGAAAAGCTCAAATACAGCGTCGGCAAGGATCGCAACGCCGCCAGTGAACGCGACTGGTTCATGGCGGTGGCGCTCGCGGCGCGCGACCGCATCGTCGACGACTGGTTGAACTCCGTCCGGCGCAACTACCGCGACGACCGCCGCCGCGTCTATTATCTCTCGCTCGAATTCCTGATCGGCCGCCTGCTCATCGACTCCCTCAGCAATACCGGGCTGCTTGAGCCGATGCGCGCCGCTCTGGCCGGCCTCGACATCGATCTCGAAACGCTGCGCAACGTCGAACCCGACGCCGCGCTTGGCAATGGCGGCCTTGGCCGTCTCGCCGCCTGTTTCATGGAAAGCATGGCGACGCTGTCGATCGCCGCGCACGGCTATGGCATCCGCTACGACAACGGCTTGTTCCGCCAGACGATCAGCGACGGCTGGCAGCACGAATATCCCGAGGACTGGCTCGATTACGGCAACCCCTGGGAGTTTTCGCGCCCCGAGGTCAATTACGCCATTGGCTTTGGCGGCGTCGTGGACGGCGCGCCGCGCCCGCACGGGCCGCCCGCCTATATCTGGCATCCCTCGGAAACGGTCGAGGCCGTGGCCTACGACACGCCGGTCGTCGGCTGGCGCGGCGTCCATGTCAACACGCTCAGGCTTTGGAGCGCCCGGGCGCCCGACCCGCTGCGCCTCGACGTGTTCAACCAGGGCGATTATGTCGGCGCGCTGGCTGACCGCATGCGCGCCGAATCCATCTCAAAAGTGCTCTATCCCAGCGACTCCACCCCGGCAGGGCAGGAATTGCGGCTGCGACAGGAATATTTCTTCGCCTCGGCCTCGCTGCAGGACCTGATTCGCCGCCATCTCAAGCAGCATGGCGACATCGAGACGCTGGCCGACCATGCCGCGATCCAGCTCAATGACACCCATCCGGCCATTGGGGTCGCGGAGATGATGCGCCTGCTCGTCGATGCGCATGGCGTCGAATGGGAAAAGGCCTGGACGATCACCCAGGCCACGTTCTCCTACACCAACCACACGCTGCTGCCGGAAGCGCTGGAAACCTGGCCGGCGCCTTTGATGGAGCGACTTCTGCCGCGCCACATGCAGATCATCTACCTGATCAACGCCCTGCATCTCGACCGGCTCCGCCAGAACGGCGAGCATGATTCCGGCAAACTCTCCTCGGTCTCGCTGATCGACGAGCACAATGGCCGCCATGTGCGCATGGGCCATCTGGCCTTCCTCGGCTCGCACAAGGTCAATGGCGTCTCCGCCTTGCATACCGAATTGGTCAAGCAGACGGTGTTCCGCGACCTGCACGCGATTTTCCCGGATCGAATCGTCAACAAGACCAATGGAGTGACCTTCCGGCGCTGGCTCATCGAAGCCAATCCGCAGCTTACGCGGCTGATCTGCGAGACGCTGGGCAAATCGGTGCTCGACGATTTCTCGCAGCTTTCTCGGCTGGAGCCTCTCGCCGCCGACCTCAACTTCCAGGCCCGCTACACGGCGGCCAAGCTCGTCAACAAACAGGCCCTGGCCAAGCTTATCGCCGACCGGCTGCTGATCAAGGTCGATCCAACCGCCCTGTTCGACGTGCAGATCAAGCGCATCCACGAATACAAGCGGCAATTGCTCAACATTCTCGAGACGATCGCACTCTATAATGACATCCGCGCGCAACCCATGCGAGACTTCGTGCCCCGTGTGAAGATTTTCGCCGGCAAGGCGGCGGCGAGCTACCACCAGGCCAAGCTGATCATCAAACTCGCCAATGACGTGGCGCGTGTCGTCAACAACGACCCGACCGTGCGTGACCTGCTCAAGGTGGTGTTCCTGCCGAATTACAATGTTAGCCTGGCGGAAACCATCATTCCCGCCGCCGATCTCTCCGAGCAGATTTCGACGGCGGGCATGGAGGCGTCGGGCACCGGCAACATGAAAATGGCGCTCAACGGCGCCCTGACCATCGGGACGCTCGACGGCGCCAATGTCGAGATCAGGGAGAAGGTCGGCGACGACAATATCTTCATTTTCGGCCTGACTTCCGATGAGGTGGACGCGCGCCGCCGCGAGGGCATCGACGCGCAGGAGACCATCGCCAATTCGCCAATCCTGCGCGAAGTGCTTGATTCCGTGGCGCATGGCGTATTTTCGCCCGACGACCGCGGCCGCTACGCCCAACTTGTCGATGTGCTGACCTATCACGACCATTTCCTGGTCACCGCCGATTTCGACGCCTATTACGCGGCGCAGCGGGCGGTCGACCGCAAGTGGCGCGACCGGAAATCCTGGCAGCGCTCGGCCATCCTCAACACCGCGCGGACCGCGTGGTTCTCGTCGGACCGCGCCATCGCCGAATATGCCGAGGAGATCTGGAAAGTGCCGATCCAAAGCCCGGTTCCGCTGGAATAGACTGATAAGATTGAGATGGCGCAAATCGCAAAAGACCGCTAGCCGCTAGAAACGAAGGCCGGCGCCGGCGCGTTTCAGCTGCAGTCGGTGAAGCGAAGAAACGGGGCGGAGACGGACATGAAGGCCAGGGCACAGGGCTCCACCCAAGCGCCATTGGCGCGCCACGCCATGGCTTATGTCCTGGCGGGCGGCCGGGGCTCGCGCCTCATGGAGCTGACCGACCGGCGCGCCAAGCCGGCCGTCTATTTCGGCGGCAAGACGCGCATCATCGATTTCGCTTTGTCGAATGCGCTCAATTCCGGCATCCGGCGCATTGCCGTCGCCACCCAATACAAGGCGCACAGCCTGATCCGCCATCTCCAGCGCGGCTGGACGTTTTTACGCCCGGAACGCAATGAAAGCTTTGACATTCTCCCCGCGTCGCAGCGCATTTCCGAGGATAAATGGTATGTTGGCACGGCCGACGCCGTGTTTCAGAACGCCGATATCGTCGAGGATTACGAGCCACAGTTCATCGTCGTCCTGGCCGGCGACCATATCTACAAGATGGATTATGAACTGATGCTCCAGCAGCATGTCGACCAGGGCGCTGACGTGACCGTGGGCTGCCTCGAAGTCTCGCGCGAGGAGGCGACCGGCTTCGGCGTGATGGGGGTCGACTCCAAGGACCGCATTGTCAGCTTCATCGAAAAGTCAAAGACCCCGCCGACCATGCCCGGCAAGCCCGACCGCTGCCTCGCCAGCATGGGCATCTATGTCTTCAACACGAAATTCCTGTTTGACCGTTTGCGCGAGGACGCCGCGAACCCGAGTTCGAGCCATGATTTCGGCAAGGACGTGATCCCCTGGCTCGTCAAGAACGGCAAGGCGGTGGCGCATCGCTTTTCCGATTCCTGCGTCCGCTCGGAAAACGAGACCCGCGCCTATTGGCGCGATGTCGGGACGATCGACGCCTATTGGTCGGCGAATATCGACCTGACCGACGTGACGCCGGAGCTCGACCTGTTCGACCGCAACTGGCCGATCTGGACCTATGCCGAGCTGACGCCGCCGGCCAAATTCGTGCATGACATGGACGGGCGGCGCGGCCACGCCATTTCATCGCTGGTTTCGGGCGGCTGCATCATCTCGGGCGCAAGCCTTCGCCGCAGCCTGGTTTTTTCCAACGTCCGCGCTCATTCCTTTGGAAGCGTCAATTTCTCGGTGATCCTGCCCGACGTGGAAATCGGCCGGGGGGCGCGGCTGACCAACGCCATCGTCGATCGCGGCGTGAAAATCCCGGAAGGCCTGGTGATCGGCGAAGATCCCGAATTCGACGCGAAAAGATTTCGTCGCAGCGAGAATGGCATCTGCCTGATCACCCAGCCGATGATCGATCGGCTTGCCTGATGCGCAAGCTGTCCGTGCTTTCCGTCGCCTCGGAAATATACCCGCTGGTCAAGACCGGCGGCCTCGCCGATGTCGCCGGCGCCCTGCCGCTGGCCCTCGCGGCGGAGCATATCGCCGTCGCCACGCTGGTTCCCGGCTACAAACCCGTGCTCGACGGGATCAAGGGCGCCGCGCCCGTCGCGCGGCTCAAGGAGCTGTTCGGCGGCCCCGCCCGGATTTTGCGCGGCAAGGCCGGGGCGCTCGATATTTTCGCGCTCGACGCGCCGCATCTCTATGTGCGGCCAGGGGGTCCCTATCTCGGCCCTGACGGGTTCGATCATCCCGACAATGTCCTGCGTTTCGCTGGTTTGGCCAAGGCCGGCGCGGCATTGGCGCAAGGGCTGGTCGAGGGCTTTTCGCCCGAACTCGTCCACGCCCATGACTGGCAGGCCGGCCTGACCGCCGCCTATCTGCGCTTCAGCGGCAAGAGATCCCCGGCGACCCTGCTGACCATCCACAATCTCGCTTTTCAGGGCCTGTTCCGCGCTGAGACTCTCACGCATATCGAACTGCCGGCCGCAAGCTTCGTCGAGGACGGGCTCGAATATTACGGCCAGGTCAGCTTTCTCAAGGCCGGCGTCAATTATTCCGACGCCATCACCACGGTTTCGCCGACCTATGCCCATGAAATCCTCGGGCCGGACCAGGGCATGGGCTTCGAGGGCCTGTTGCGCGCACGTGGCGATGCGCTGTCCGGCATCCGCAACGGCATAGACACGGACGTCTGGGACCCCGCGACGGACAGGCTTATCGCCAAAACCTATTCGAGCCGGACTTTAACAGCTCGCGCGGAAAACACGCGCGCGTTGCGTGGAAAGCTGGGCCTGCCGACAATCGACGGCGCCTTGCTGCTCGGCGTGATCAGCCGGTTGTCGAACCAGAAAGGGCTCGACCTCCTGCTGCAATGCGCGCCGCTTTTCGAACCGCTCAATCTCCAGCTGGCCATGCTCGGCTCGGGCGATCCCGACTTGGTCGCGGGCTTCAAGGCGGCGGCGGAAGCCGCGCCCGACCGCATCGGCGTGCATTTCGGCTATGCCGAAGAACTGGCCCATCTGATTCAGGCCGGAGCGGACGTACTCGTCGTTCCCTCGCGTTTCGAGCCTTGCGGCCTGACCCAGCTCTGCGCCCTGCGCTACGGCGCGGCGCCGCTGACCTCGCGGGTCGGCGGGCTCAATGACACCATCATCGACGCCAATGACATGGCGCTGGCTGCGCAATGCGCGACAGGTCTGCATTTCTCGCCGGTGACGGCCGAAGCGCTGGCCGCCGCGCTGCGCAAGGCCGCCGCCCTGTTCAAGGACAAGACCCTCTGGCGCAAATTGCAGCTCAATGGCATGAAGACCGACGTGAGCTGGACGCAGCCCGCCAAGACTTACGCCAACCTCTACCGGACCCTCGCCGAATGAACGCTCCGCTTGCCGCCATCAGAACCGTTCCGACCACACCCTTCGCCGACCAGCGCCCGGGCACGTCCGGGTTGCGCAAGAAGACCGCGGTTTTCCAGCAAGCGCCCTATCTCGCCAATTTCGTGCAGTCGATTTTTTCCTCGCTGGAGGGATTTGAAGGCCGGGCGCTGGTTGTCGGCGGCGACGGCCGCTTCTTCAATCGCCAGGCGATCCAGATCGTCATCAAAATAGCCGCGGCCAATGGTTTTGGCGAAATCATCGTCGGGCGCGGCGGCATCCTTTCGACCCCGGCGGCTTCCGCCGTCATTCGCGCGGAAAAAGCCTTTGGCGGCGTCGTGCTCTCGGCCAGCCACAATCCCGGCGGCCCCCAGGGCGATTTCGGCATCAAATACAACATCGGCAATGGCGGCCCCGCGCCGGAAAAGATCACCGAAGCGATCTTCGCGCACAGCAATGCGATTGAGAGCTACAAAATCGTCGACGCCGAGGATGTCGATCTCGACCATGTCGGCGAAACCAGTCTCGGCGCCATGAGAATCCGGGTCATCGATCCCGTCGCGATCTATCAGGCGCTCATGGAAAACCTGTTCGATTTCGACGCGATCCGGGCGATATTCCGGGGCGGCTTTGCGATGAAATTCGACGCGATGAGCGCGGTGACTGGTCCCTACGCCAAGGCCATCCTTGAAGGCGCACTGGGCGCGGCGCCCGGCACGGTGATGAATGGCGAGCCGCTGGAGGACTTCGGCGGCCATCATCCCGATCCCAATCTCGTCCACGCCAAACATCTGCTCGATCTCGCCTTTTCGCCTGGGGCGCCCGATCTTTGCGCGGCCTCGGACGGCGACGGCGACCGGAATCTCGTCATCGGGCGCGGACAATTCGTCACGCCCTCGGATTCTCTCGCCATCATCGCCGCCAACGCGCATCTCGCCCCCGGCTACCGCGCGGGGATCGCTGGCGTCGCCCGCTCCATGCCGACCAGCCGCGCCGCCGACCGTGTCGCGGAAAAGCTCGGCGTCGGCATGTTCGAAACGCCGACGGGCTGGAAATTCTTCGGCAATCTGCTCGACGCCGGGCGCGTCACCATCTGCGGCGAGGAAAGCGCCGGCGCCGGCTCGAACCATGTGCGCGAAAAGGACGGCCTCTGGGCTGTGCTGATGTGGCTGAACATTCTCGCCGCGCGCAAACAGAGCGTGAAGGAGATCGTGCGCGGCCATTGGGCCGAATATGGCCGCAACTATTATTCGCGCCACGACTACGAGGAAGTGGCGAGCGAAGGCGCCAATGCGCTGGTCGCGAGCTTGCGCGAGAAACTGCCAGAGTTGGCAGGCAAGACATTTGACGGCCTGACCATCGAGGCCGCCGACGATTTCGCCTATCTCGACCCGATCGACCAGTCGCTGTCGGCGCAGCAGGGCATCCGCATCCTCTTTGCCGACGGATCGCGCATCGTCTATCGCCTGTCGGGCACGGGCACCTCGGGCGCGACCTTGCGCGTCTATATCGAACGCTACGAGCCCGACCCGGCGCGGCATGATCTCGACACCCAGGAGGCGCTGGCCGAGTTGATCGCGCTGGCCGGAACGCTGGCGGAGATCGAACGGCACACGGGGCGGACCGAGCCGAGCGTCATTACATAAACGTTTACAACGCCGTCATTGCGAGAAGCGAAGCGACGCGGCAATCCAGCAGCCGCGAGCTGGGTCTGGATTGCTTCGCTCCGCTCGCAATGACGACGCCAATAACAGGCAAAAATGGCTGAGGCACTCTTCTTTTCCTTGGGTTCGCCTGATGAACTCGGCCTCGTCCTGAACGAAGACGGCGGCAATTTCGCGCTCTATTCCGAAACAGCCACGGCCGTCGATTTCTGCCTGTTCGACGCTGCAGACATGGAAACCCGCCTGCGCCTGCCCGGCCGCAGTGGTCCCGTCCATCACGGTTTCATCCATGGTTTGCGGGAGGGCGCGCGTTATGGATTGCGCGTGCATGGTCCCTCCGATTTTTCGTGCGGGCTTCGTCATAACCCGCGGAAATTGCTAATCGACCCCTATGCCCTGGCGCTCGACCGCGCCGCCGAATTGCACCCAAGCATGATGGACTCAGGCGAGGACAGTGCGCCTCACGTTCCGAAGGCCATCGCGCAAAAACCGATTTTTTCTGCGCAAAAACCGAGGCGACAGCCATTCAGTTGGGACAAACGCGTCATCTATGAATTGCATGTGCGCGGTTTCACCAAGCTCTTGCCCGACATCCCCGAAACCCTGCGCGGAACCTTCGCCGGCCTCGCTCATCCCGCCGCCATCGCCTATCTGAAAAATCTCGGCGTCACCTCGCTCGAACTCATGCCTTGCGCTGCATGGATCGACGAGCGGCATCTGAAGACTCTCGGCCTGACCAATTACTGGGGCTACAACCCCATCGCCTTCATGGCCCCCGATCCGCGCCTGGCGCCAGGCGGCTGGCGGGAAGTGCGCGAGTCCGTCGCCGCGCTGCAGGCCGAGGGTTTCGAGGTGCTGGTCGATATCGTGCTCAACCACAGCGGCGAGAGCGATGAATTCGGGCCTGTTGTCTCGCTGCGCGGCATCGACAATGCCGCCTATTACCGGCTCGCGGAAAATCCGGCGCATTATTGCAACGACGCGGGATGCGGCAATGTTCTCCGTTTCGACCATCCCGCCGTCATCCGGCTCGCCATGGACAGCTTGCGCGCCTGGGCGCAGCTTGGCGGCGTCGACGGCTTCCGCTTCGATCTCGCGGTGACGCTGGCGCGGCGCCGCCAGGGATTTGAACCCCACGCGCCGCTGCTCGCCGCCATCGACCAGGACCCGATCCTGCGTCCTCTCAAAATGATCGCCGAACCCTGGGACATCGGTCCCGGCGGCTATCAGCTTGGACAATTCCCCGCGCGCTGGAGCGAATGGAACGATCGTTTTCGTGACGATCTCAGGAAATTCTGGCGCGGCGACCCCGGCATGACCGGCGCCCTCGCCCATGCCCTCGCCGGCTCGCAATCCATTTTCGGACGGCACGGACAGCCGACAAAAAGCGTCAATTTCATTGTCGCCCATGACGGGTTCACCCTCGCCGATCTCGTCTCTTACGAGTGCAAGCACAATGACGCCAACGGCGAGCATAATCGCGATGGGACCGACGCCAATCTGTCCTGGAACAATGGCGTCGAAGGCGCCAGCGAAGACGAGGCCCTGTTGCTCCGCCGCCGCCGCGACCAGCGCGCCTTGCTGGCTGCGCTCCTTGCCTCGCGGGGAACGCCGATGCTGGCGATGGGCGCCGAATGCGGCCACAGCCAAGCCGGCAACAACAATGCCTATGCGCAGGACAATGCGCTGACCTGGCTCGACTGGAGCAGGATCGACAAGGACCTCGTCACTTTCACGAAAGAACTGATCGCGCTGAGGCTCTGGGAAAAGGCGCTGCATCGCGACGGTTTTCTCACCGGCGCCGCTCCCGACGGCGAAATTCCCGATGCGCAATGGTTTTCGGCGGAAGGCGCGCCCATGACCCCGACGCAATGGGGGCACAGTGAAAGACGCTTTCTCGGACTCGCGCTCTGTGCCGAGGAGTCGCGGGTGCTGCTGCTGTTCAATGCCGGCGACGAATTGCGCTTTCCCCTGCCCCCGCCTCGTGAGGGAAAAGTCTGGCGGCTCGAGATCGACTCTTTCGCTGGGAGCGAAGTATTTTCAGGCGAAGTGGACGCCGGTTCGCGTGAAGGAAATGCGTTAAAAGAGGACTCTAGAGCCTCGATCCGATTCCATCGGATCGAAAACGGCTCTAGCGGTGGCGACTTTGCCAATGCAGAGCGCCTCGTGATCGAGGCTCGCAGCGCAAAAATCCTTGTGGAAACCGATCAGCGCCGGGCGTAAACGCTCGCGACCTCGTCACGAAAAACCCGTCGCCAAACGGGCGATGCGCCGAAGTCGCGATTCGCCGGAAAAATATTCGGCAGGATCGCCCAGCCGATTTTCGGGTCGGCCATCAGCGCCTCCAGCGCCTCCGGCTTGCGCCCCGCCAGCGCCATCGACAGGTCGTAATGCATCTGGCCGAACAATTCGGCGCGGCCATCGACATAGGTCGGCACATGCTGAGAAATCAGGAAGCCGCCGAACTGGTCCTCGTTCAGCGCCTGCCCCTTGACGCCTGCGGCGCGAGCGGCGTCCAGCGCCGCCTGCGGCGCAATCTCCGGCGGCAAGCCGAGAGGGCCGTTTTGCGCAGAAATTCCGGCCACGAGCGCCAGCAGGCCCACGACGGCAAAAGCCGCCAACCGCAATTTTTGGCGGGGCAAACGGATGATCTCGCCCTGCAGGGCGGCGACCGGCGCGCCAAGCAGCAGGGCGACAATGATAACGCCCAACGTTTCCTGGCGAACATGGGCCAGGGCCGAATGCAGAAGCGCCAGCAATAGCGCGACGCGCGGCGCCGGCAGGCGCAGGCCGGTCAGCAGCGCCGCGCCGAGACCGAGCAGCAGGATGAATTCGAAATGTCCGAAGCTGGTGAAATTCTGCGGCCGCCATTCGGCGATCAGGCTCATTGCCGGGCCGAGCTCCAGCACGTCCCGCGCCGCGGCCAGGACCCGCCAGCCATAGGGATGAACGAGAACCGCCAGCAAGCAGGCGAGGCCGAAACCGGCCCAGCGCAAGGAAAGACCGAGCCGGTTCTCCCTCGCGCGGGCAAGGGATTCCCAGGCGAAAAACGGCAGGACGATAAAGCCGAGCAGGAAGGAGCCGTGCAGGTTGGCCCAGAGCGTCATCAGCAAGGCGAAGGGCCAGCGCGGCGCGCGCGCCTCCTCGGCGGCGTCAAGCAGGACAATGACGAAACCCGCCGCCACCAGCCACGCGAGCACGTGAGGCCGGGCGAGAAGATGGAAATTGCCGGCCAGCGCGATGAAAAGGACCGCGGCCAGGGCGAAGAGCGGCCCGGCGCGCCGCTCCAGCGCCGCGAAGACCAGGGCATAGGCGGCGCTCGCCGCAGCCAGCGCCAGTACCGCCATGCCGGTCCAGCCGGCGATCATGAAGCTCAGCGCGTAAAGGACCTGCGACAACCATTCCTTGGCGATCCAGCTCTCGCCGGTCTTTGTCCAGGAATAACTGTCGACTCTAGGGAAATGGCCGGTGAGAAGAATTTCGCGGCCGGTGCGCAGGTGCCAAAGCGCGTCCGGATCCGACAGCAAGCCGCCGGCGGTCGGCAGGAGCAGGGCGAAAAGCGCAAGGCCCACGAGCGTAGCCAGCGCCCAGTCGAAGCGAGGCGATACCGCAAGCGCCGGCAGGTCGAAGCCTCTCCAGGAAACCGCGCTGGTAAAGGCGTCGCCCGCGGATTTGGCGCTGGAGGGCGCGGGGTTGAAAACACTGGTGTCGGCCATGACATCTTCCGTGCGGGCCTTGCTGGCGGCCTCCAGATTAGGGGCAAATGGTTGACGGATTGCGCTCAAAAATTTGTTGCCGGCGTCCACGGATTCCCAGAGGATTGGCCCTTGTCTTTATACTCAGAATGAGTATATGTATTTTGTGTGAAGGGGCTTTGCCCCGCAAGAGCCGTCGAACGGCCTTTTTATTGGTTTAAGTTATGCTCAACTTGAGCATAATTGGAGTGAGCGTCATGCAATCTTCTTCCGCGCAGACTTTTTCACCGGCTCCCGAGCTTTCGGCTCCGATGCCGGCAAGCTCCGCGGCGCTTCGTTTTGGCGTCCTTCCCATGCCGAGCCTCGCCTGGACGCCGGAGGTGGCGCGTGAAACCGCCCATCTCTACGAAAAGGTGAAATCGATCATTCCGGCGATAGAATGGCCCTTCCACGCCCCTTATGTCAAAGCGATCAACGACCTGAAGAAGCAGCGCAACGCGGTGATCCTGGCGCATAATTACCAGACGCCGGAAATCTACAATTGCGTCGCCGACGTGGTCGGAGATTCGCTCCAGCTCGCCCGTCTCGCCGGGCAGTCCGACGCAGATGTCATCGTGCAGGGCGGCGTGCATTTCATGGCCGAGACCTCGAAACTGCTCAGCCCGGAAAAGACCGTGCTGATCCCGGATTCGCGCGCCGGCTGTTCGCTCGCCTCCTCGATCACCGGAGCCGATGTCCGCGCCTTGCGCAGGAAATATCCCGGCGTTCCCGTCGTCGCCTATGTCAACACTTCCGCGGATGTGAAGGCGGAGGTCGATATCTGCTGCACCTCGTCCAATGCCGTGAAAGTTGTCGAAAGCCTCGGGGTCGACAAGGTCATCATGGTTCCCGACCGTTTCCTCGCGGCCAATGTCGCGCGCCAGACCAAGGTGAAGATCATCGCCTGGCATGGCGCCTGCGAAGTGCATGAACGCTTCACGGCCGAGGAAATGCTTGCCTATCGCGAGGCCGACCCGTCGATCACGCTGATCGCCCATCCCGAATGCCCGCCTGAGGTCGTGGATGTCTGCGACTTCTCGGGCTCGACGGCGGCGATGATCGATTACGTCAAGACACATCAGCCCAAGCGGGTGCTTCTGGTCACCGAATGCTCCATGGCCGACAATGTCGCCGCCGAAAATCCCGGCGTCGATTTCGTGCGTCCGTGCAACCTTTGCCCGCACATGAAGCGCATCACCCTGCCAAAAATCCTCGACAGCCTGGTCTTCATGCGCGAGGAAGTGACCGTCGACCCGGCCCTGGCCGAACGCGCCCGCCGTTCGGTCGAGCGCATGATCGAGTTGAAGTAAGCTACGCAAATGCTGATCGTTTGCTCCCCTTCTCCCCTCAGCCCGTCGTAAGACCGGCGTTCTGACAAACGTCCTTTGGCGGGAGACGGTGGAGCGCAAAGCGCGACGGATGAGGGGGCGCAGCGGCTTGGCCCCCTCATCCAGCCTTCGGCCGCCTTCTCCCGCAAGGGGAGAAGGGCGCTCTCCGAAATTGGAAACTGATGCCCCCCATGCCCGAACCTGACATTTTGATCGTCGGCGGCGGACTGGCCGGCCTGTTCTGCGCGCTGAAGCTGGCGCCGCTGCCGGTCACCGTTCTTGCCGCCGCGCCGATCGGCGAAGGGGCCTCCTCGATTTGGGCGCAGGGCGGCGTCGCCGCCGCGGTCGGCGAAGGCGACAGTCCCGAACTACACGCCGCCGACACCACCTCCGCCGGGGCGGGAATCGTCGATGAGGAAACCGCCCTGTCCGTCGCCCGCGAGGCGCGCGCCCGCATCGACGATCTCCTGCGCTACGGCGCGCCCTTCGACCGCGACGCGCTCGGCCATCTCATTCCCTCGCGCGAGGCCGCCCACTCGGCGCGTCGCATCGTCCGCGTCAAGGGCGACGGCGCTGGCGCCGCGATCATGCAGGCCCTGATCGCCTCCGTGCGAAAAACGCCTTCCATCCGGGTCGTGGAAAATTTCGTCGCCGAGGATCTGATCGTCCGGTCAGGCAGGGTCGCCGGCGTTTTCGCACGCGCGTCCAATGGAGAGAGTTGCGCCTTTCCCGCCCGCGCCACCGTGCTTGCGACCGGCGGGATCGGCGCGCTTTACGCGCTGACCACCAATCCGCCGCAGGCCAATGGCGCGGCGCTCGCCATGGGCGCACGCGCCGGCGCCCGCATCGCCGATGCGGAATTCGTGCAATTCCACCCGACGGCCATCGATATTGGCCGCGACCCCGCGCCGCTCGCCACGGAAGCCCTGCGCGGGGAAGGCGCGATCCTCGTCAACCGCGAGGGGCGGCGCTTCATGCCGGCCTTGCATGCGGACGCCGAACTCGCGCCCCGCGACATTGTCGCCCGCGGCGTCTTCGCGGAAATCGCCGGGGGACGCGGCGCCTTTCTCGACGCCACAAGAGCCGTCGGCGCGTCCTTCGCCGAAAAATTCCCCACCGTTGCGGAGATCTGCCGCTCAGCCGGGATCGATCCCGCCAGCGAACCCATTCCCATCGCGCCGGCAGAGCACTACCACATGGGCGGATTATGGACCGACGCCAGGGGCCGCACCTCTCTCCCCGGCCTTTGGGCGGCCGGCGAAGTGGCCTCGACCGGGTTGCACGGCGCCAATCGCCTCGCCTCCAATTCCCTCCTCGAAGCCGTGGTTTTCGGCGACCGCGTCGCCAAGGACATAGAAAAGGGCGCAGAAAAGGAGATGGAAGGCCGCGCGCCCACGCCTGCCAATCTTTGGCCGCCGCGAAAAGCTTCCGCTGAGAACTCCAGTGAAGTCACGGCGGATTCGCGGCGTTTGCGGGAGATCATGACCCGCCATGTCGGCGTCTTGCGCGACGAGTCCGGGTTGCGCACAGCTCTCGCGGAGCTCGGCTCCATGCACGACCGCGCCCTGGCGGCCGGCGAGCTCGACCTGCGCAACCGGACCGAGGCGGCGCTGCTGATCGCCGCCAGCGCCTATTTGCGGCGCGAAAGCCGCGGCGGCCATTTCCGCACCGATTATCCCCAGGCCGATCCAGCCCAAGCCCACCGTTCCGTCATCACGCTGGATGAGGCGCTGCGCCTGACGCAAAGTCCGAGCCTAAACTTGGCCAAAAATTGAGCTGTAAATGACCAACCTGCCCGTCTTGAACCCCCTTTTGGTCGAAGACGCCGTGCGCGCCGCCCTGGCGGAAGATTTGGGCCGCGCCGGCGACATCACCTCGCAGGCGACCATTCCCGCCTCGGCGAAGGCCAGGGCCGTCATCGCCGCGCGGAAAAAACCCGGCGTGCTCGCAGGGTTGGATATCGCCCGGAAAACCTTCGAACTGCTCGACCCCGCCCTGCGCTTCGAGGCGTTAAGCGAGGACGGCGCCCATTTCGGTCCGGGCGCCCTGCTGGCGCGGATCGAAGGCCCGGCGCGGGCGCTTTTGTCGGGCGAGCGCGTGGCGCTGAACTTTCTTGGCCGGCTCTGCGGCATCGCCACGATGACCTCGCATTACGCGGAGGCCGTCGCCCACACCAAGGCGAAAATCTGCTGCACGCGGAAAACCACGCCGGGCCTGCGCGCCTTTGAGAAATACGCCGTCCGCTGCGGCGGCGGCATGAATCACCGCTTCGGCCTTGATGACGCCATTCTTATCAAGGACAACCACATCAGTGTGGCGGGTGGCGTGGTTCCCGCGCTGCGCGCCGCGAAAGGTTTTGTCGGGCATCTCGTCAAGATCGAGATCGAAGTCGATACGCTCGACCAGTTGCGCGAGGTTCTGGCCGAGGGCGCCGATGTCGTGCTGCTCGACAATATGAGCCTCGATCAATTGCGCGAAGCAGTGGCGATGATCTCAGGTCGAATGAAAGCCGAAGCTTCCGGAGGCATCCACCTCGGCGGCTTGCGCGAAGTGGCCGAGACCGGCGTCGATCTGATCTCCTCCGGCGCCCTCACCCATTCCGCGCCGGTGCTCGACTTAGGTCTGGATATAGAGATCGGCTGACGCCGAACAGCTGTAGGCATAGAGACCGGCTGACGCCGATCTTGGGCCTAGCCATTAAGGACTTTCTCATAACGCCGCCCTTGCCCTTGCAGTGCAAAAACGCCATGTTCGCAACCTAGTCGCGAGGGCGCCCAGACCTCCAGCGCTGAGGAAAGTCAATTCCGTGCTCTTGAAAAAATTTCATCAGAAAAATCCGGCGCGCAGCTCGCTCGGCTTCGCCCTCGCCACCCTGGCGTTCAGCCCGGTTTTTGGGCCGGTCTTCGACGCGCAGGCGCGTGAATCCGCCGCCATTTCCGCTCCTTTCGAGGTTAGCGAGAGCCCGGCCGGCAATTATCTGGCCGCCCGGATCGCCGAGGCCGAGCATGACACGCTCGCCGCCTCGACCTTTTTCCGCGAGGCCCTGCGCTCCGATCCCCGCAATGTCGATCTCGTGCAGCGCGCCTTCGTCGCGGCCCTCGCCAATGGCGACGCGAACGACAGCGCCGCGCTGGCGCAGAAGGTCCTCGGCCGCGACCCGCACAACAATACGGCGCGCCTCGCCTTGGCGGTCCGCGACCTGAAGGCCAAGAACTACCCGGGCGCCCGCAGCGAGCTGAACGCCAATGGCTCGACGCGGCAGCGTGACCTGACCGCCGTGCTGCTGACCGCCTGGAGCTACGTCGGCTCGGGCGATATCAAGAAGGCCCTGGCGATGATCGACGCGCTGAACGAGCCCTCCTTCGCGGTCTTTCGCGATTTCCACGCCGGGCTGATGCTCGACGCCGCCGGACAGACCGAGGACGCCGGAAAAAGGCTTCACACCGCCTATGGCGTGGACAAGACGACCCTGCGCCTCGTCGATGCCTACGCCCGCAATCTCGACCGCCAGGGCAAGGGCGCCGAAGCCAAGTCGATTTACGAAACCTATGACCGCGCGCAGCCGCGCAACGCCATGGTGCAGGCGGCGCTCGCCGAACTCGCCGCGGGCAAGAAGCTCGACCCCCTGGTCAAGGACGCCAACGGCGGCGCTGCGGAAGTGCTTTACGGACTTGGCGCCTATGGATTGGGCTCGTCAGCTGGCGGCCGGCAGGGCGACGAAATCGCCGCAATGGTCTTCCTGCGGCTGGCGCTGCAACTGGCGCCCGAACATGCGCTGGCGCTTGACACGCTCGGCGACGCCTATAGCCGGCTGAAACAATATGAGGCGGCGGTCGATGTTTTCGACCAGACGCCTGAATCCAGCCCGATGCGCGCCAACGCCGACATCCATATCGCGCTGCTGCTCGACGCCTTGGGCAAGTCCGACGAATCGCTCAAGCGCCTGCTGGCGATCGCCAAGGACCATCCGGACAGCGTCGAAGCCGTGTCGGCTCTCGCCGACCTCCAGCGCTCGCGCAAGAATTTCCTCGACTCGGCCGACGCCTACAGCCGCGTTCTCGCCCTCACCGGCTCGGGCGACAAGAGCCAGTGGGCGGTTCATTATTTCCGCGGCGTCGATTACGAGCGCGCCAAGCAATGGGATAGGGCTGAAACGGATTTCAAGACGGCGCTCGACCTCTATCCCGAACAGCCGCTAGTCTTGAATTATCTCGGCTATTCATGGATCGACCAGGGCATCCATCTCGACGAAGCCTTCAAAATGCTGCGCCGCGCCGTGGAACTGCAGCCGGAGGACGGCTATATCGTGGATTCCCTGGGATGGGCGCATTACAAGCTTGGCCATTACGACGAGGCGGTGAAGCTGCTGGATCGCGCCATCGAGCTGAAGCCCGGCGATCCCGTCATCAATGACCATCTTGGCGACGCCTATTGGCGGGTCGGCCGCAAACTCGACGCGACCTTCCAGTGGAACCATGCGCGCGACCTCAATCCGGACCCCGAGGACCTGCCCAAAATCCTCGGCAAGATCGACAAGGGATTGCCGGACGCCTCGCCGCCGACCTCCGTGGAATCCGCGCCGACGGCGCCGCAGCCGGACAACAAGAACGGCGGCTGATCAGCCTGCCGGAGCGGGCGGCCTCCGCTCCGGTCACTTGCCCTGGCTGTAGTCGCTGTCCTTGAGCGCGGCGACCAAGGCCGTGTCGAAATAGCGCGTCCACTCGACGATCTTGTAATCGACCCAGATCAGGCGGTCGACGCCTTCAAGCGCCACCTCGGCGCCCGTGCCGCGATTGCGCAGGCGCATGTGCCAGGACATATAGGAGCAGCGTGGCATATCGACGACGAGGTCGTCGACTTCGAAGGCCAGCATTTCGAAATCCACGTCGAAGGCGTTCCAGGCCTCGCGGATCTCTTCCTTGCCGACCCGCACGCCAGCGGCGGGAATCAGCGCGCGCGAGCCGAGAAGACGGTAGGTCGCATTTTCGTGGAAGAAATACAGCCCGGGCTCATTGTCGCCCTTCGCGCGTCTGCCGTATATTTCCCGGGCGATCGCCATATATTCTTCGCGAGTCAATTGATCGCTAATCATTTTTACCTGAAATTCCTGACCTGAGAAAATCGGACTCACCAACCCCGGCGGGCTGGAGACCCAGCAACGTAATTCCGCAAAGTAACCGGCTCGAAGAACGCCCTCGGCAATATTAGACCAATTATAATAAATGTACCATATCATTAAGAATTTTGCTATTGCAAAGCTCAAGTCAAAAACAGGCGCCGTTGCGGAGGATCCTTTTTAAAAAACAAAGCACTACGCCAGCAACGGGCGGACCCTTTTTTTAGCCCATCAGGCGCACGAAAGTTGCGGTATCCGCATATTCGAAGACCTCCTCGAACAGGCCAGCCCGGGTTCGCGCGACATGTCCGACCACCACCAGCGCCGATTCCGAAGATCCCCGGTGCTGGATTTCGACGAGACGACGAATGGCGAAGCCGTTCCCGTCAACGACGGCGTTCAGGAGGCGTTGGTCCCGCCGCTCAAATTCCGCGTCAACGTCATGCAGGAGGCCAAGGATCTCGTCATGACCCTGGTACGTTCCATAAAAGCGACATTGTCGGCGGTCCCCGACCATGTGCAGTACGGCGTCGGGACAGAAAAGGTGAATGAACGCCTCCGGGCGCTCTCGCAGCTCCATGGAGCGCCGTATCAGCGACTTGATCGCGGCGCCCCCGCCAGCCGCCGGCAGAAATTTCGCCCTGAATTCATTCTCGGCAGAACCGGATTCGGTCATGCGCGGCTTTCGCGCAAGCGGAACAATGTGGCGCTGTCCACGAATTCGCTGACTTCGACGATCTTGTCGCCCTCGAGGCGGATAAAGCACAGGCATTGCAGCATGGCGCGATTGCGCGTTCCGCGATGCTGCAACTCCATCTCGTAGCGCACGCAGGCCTGCTCGCCCTCGATCAGCGTTTCGAGGCGGCGCAGGGCTCTTTGCTGGAACTCGACCTGGAAGGCGTTGAGATAGGCAAGAATGGAATCGCGCGAACAGCGCAGGCCAGCGTAAGTCCAACTCGCCTGGTCGCCGTTCATCAGCCAGTCGGCCTCGGGCGCAAATAGCGGAGAGAGAAGTTTCGGATTGGAGCGACGATCGAGCAATGCCTCGATGATCTCGTCAAAAGACGACCGGGCGATCTCGGGGGAAAGACTGTCGCTTTCACTCATCCTGTTCCAGCCTCAAGACGAAGACACAAGCATAGCTGCGCCCACTGTTACCGAATTGATCCTCATCAATTTTTCGGAGTAAAAAAGGCGCGCCCCTAGGGTCCCGATCCGACTTGGGTCGGATCGGGACCCTAGATTTTTGTTTTGACGCATTTTCTTTACGTGAACCAGCGTCCACTTCGCTGGAAAATGCTCTAGCTCGCGGGACGCGCCGCAGCCGTCGGATCAGTTCTTGGCCTTGTCGACCAACTTGTTCTTGCCGATCCAGGGCATCATGCCGCGCAGACGCGCGCCGACTTCCTCGATCTGATGGGCGTCGTTGACGCGGCGTATGCCCTTGAAGCGGGCGGCGCCGGCGCGATATTCCTGCATCCAGTCGGAGGTGAACTTCCCGGTCTGGATGTCCTTGAGCACAGCCTTCATTTCCGCCTTGGTCTCGGCGGTGATGATGCGCGGCCCCGTGACATATTCGCCCCATTCCGCAGTATTGGAGATCGAATAATTCATGTTGGCGATGCCGCCCTCGTAAATCAGGTCGACGATCAGCTTCACTTCGTGCAGGCACTCGAAATAGGCCATTTCCGGCGCATAGCCAGCCTCGACCAGGGTTTCGAACCCGGCGCGGATCAGCTCGACAACGCCGCCGCAGAGCACCGCCTGCTCGCCGAACAGATCGGTCTCGCATTCTTCGCGAAAATTGGTCTCGATGATGCCGGAACGGCCGCCGCCGATCGCCGAGGCGTAGGACAGGCCGATGTCATGGGCGTTGCCAGAGGCGTCCTGGTGGATGGCGATCAGGCAGGGAACGCCGCCGCCTTTGAGATATTCGCCGCGCACGGTGTGGCCGGGGCCCTTGGGGGCGACCATCAGCACGTCGATGTCCTTGCGGGGCTCGATAAGGCCGAAATGGACGTTGAGGCCATGCGCGAACAGCAGGGCGGCGCCCGGCCGGATATTGTCGGCGATGTCGGCCTTGTAGATATCGGATTGCAGCTCGTCGGGGGTGAGCATCATGAGAACGTCGGCCCATTTGGCGGCTTCGGCGACGGTCATCACCTTCACGCCCTCGCCTTCCGCCTTCTTGGCGGTGGCGGAGCCGGCGCGCAGCGCCACGGCGACATCCTTGACGCCGGAATCGCGCAGATTCAGGACATGGGCATGGCCCTGCGAGCCATAGCCGACCACCGCGACCTTCTTGCCCTTGATCAGGTTGATGTCGGCATCGCTATCATAGTAAACGCGCATATTCGCTGCTTTCCGAGGGGTTAGGGACGCGGGCGCCGCCGCGAGAGTTCTTCCACGAGAAATTTCAATGCAGCCTAATAAGCGCACAAACCCGTCTCGTCAAAGGAAAGTGGCTGAAAAGCGGCTGCTACGCGCTCAGAGCCAGTCGCGCCGATACGAGCGCCACGCGCCGGCAAGGTCGCCCGTCCGTTCAGGCAGCGATCAGAAAGTGTAGCCGATACGTCCGCCGTAATTGGTCAGGCCGCGATTTTGCACGCAAAGGTTGGCGTTCGAAGAATGCTCGAGCGTCCCCATCAAGCTCCAATGTTCAGAGAGATGGTAACCGAGCGAAACGTTCCCATGGAAGGTCAGAACGCAACCCATCTGGTTGTAGCCATGGGTTGCATCCGCGCCGGTCTTGCCGTCATTCGCTGCGCCGTCGAGCGAACCTTCAATAAACAGGCCCCGATAGATGTCGTAGTCCCAGGCGAAGCCGGCATAAGCGACGCTCGTCTTCCCGCCAAAATTCACTGTCGCGCCGATATGGGCGCGAGGAATGGCGAGATTCCACCAGTAACTCGACGACATTCCCAGTTTGGAAGACAGAATATCCACGTTGAGATCCGTATATCCCCGTTCCGGACTGGCGGGATCATGATCGTAGGCGCCGAGACGAATTTCGAAACCCGACAGCGGGTTCTGTGACGCCGACGGTGGAACGGGCGTCAATTGGCCATAGGTCAAGTCCGCCGCCGCCGCGCCGTTCGAGCAGCAGGCCGGGAGACAGGCCGCGCCCAGGAGCGCAATGGAAATTCGTCGAAATCGCATAATGACCAATCTCCTGAGGCGGACGAATCTGGCGCGCACAACCTGAGGCGGCCCGCTGAAACGTGACGCTAACATCGGCCTCCCGGCCCCGCAATCTCCACCCAAGCCTTTCCTATTGTTTTCGCGCAAGTTCAAGGCAACGCATATCTCCGGCTTTAGAGTGGTCTTGTCTGGCTTTAGAGAGTTCTTGCCCATTTCCTGACTGTTCTCCCCGACCCTGCGCCTGCCTATTATCTTACCGCCTGTGGTTATGGCGCCACGCTTTCAAGCCTTTCCGGGCCGAAAAAACTCCGCATTCTCTGAAACAATCGCAATCTGGTAGCGTAGGACGCTCAAGGGCGGGCCAATCATCCGGAGTTCCAGGACATGACGACAAGACGGCATTTCATCCATGGCGCCATTGCTGGCCTGGCGACGAGCCTGGCCTGGTCTTCACGCGGTCTGGCGGCCAGCCAAGAGAAATTACAAGAGAAATTCGAGGTGACCCACACCGACGAGGAGTGGCGCAAACTTCTCTCCCCCGCCCAATACGAGATCCTGCGCAAGGACGGGACCGAGCGCGCCTATACGAGTCCGCTCCTCAAGGAGCATAGGCGCGGGACCTTCGCCTGCGCCGGCTGCGACCTGCCTCTTTACGATTCCGCAACCAAATTCGACAGCGGCACGGGCTGGCCGAGCTTCTGGAAGCCGCTTGAGAAGGCGGTGGTCGAGGAAACCGACAATTCCTACGGCATGGTGCGAACGGCCGTGCATTGCCGGCGCTGCGGCGGCCACCTCGGCCATGTTTTCAACGACGGGCCGGAACCGACGGGGTTGCGCTATTGCATGAACGGAGTCGCCATGACCTTCAAAACCGCCCAGGCCTGACAGATGATCCTCTTCGCACTGGCCTTTCTTGGCGGCGTGTTGACCATAGCCAGCCCCTGCATCCTGCCGGTGCTACCCTTCGTCTTCGCCCGCGCCGACAGGCCGTTTTTGCGCAATGGCCTTCCCATGCTGGTCGGCATGGCCGTGACATTCGCAACTGTGGCTACCCTCGCGGCGGTCGGCGGCGGCTGGGCGGCGCAAGCCAACGAGATCAGCCGCATGGCCGCGCTGGCGCTGCTGGCGCTGTTCGGCCTGACCCTGCTTTTTCCAACGCTTGCCGACCGCCTGACCCAGCCGCTGGTCCGGCTTGGCGGACGGCTTTCCAATTTCGCGGACTCCGAGGGCGCGCCCTCCATCGGCCCCGCGGCGCTGCTCGGAGTCGCCACCGGCCTGTTGTGGGCGCCCTGCGCCGGCCCGATCCTCGGCCTGATCCTGACGGGGGCGGCGCTGCAGGGCGCTAGCGCGAAAACTTCGCTGCTGCTCGTCTCCTACGCCGCCGGCGCCGCGGCCTCGCTGGCGCTGGCCCTGCTGGCGGGCGGCAAGGTTTTTTCCGCCATGAAACGTTTGCTTGGCGCCGGCGAATGGGTTCGGCGCGGTTTCGGACTGGCTGTCCTGGCCGCTGTCGCCGCGATAGCCCTTGGCCTCGATACCGGCCTGCTCACCCGGGCCTCCGTCGCGGGGACAAATTCGGTCGAACAGACCCTGCTCGACAAGTTCAAAATGCCTGACGACGCGCAGCCTGCGCCCGAAAAAACCTCGGCCGGCGATCCCGGCGCGATGATGATGCAAGCGAGGCCCTCGGCTGCGCTGCCTGTCGCGAGTAATGTCCTGCCCGTGCTGGGCGTGGCGCCGGAAATTTCCGGCGCGGAGCAATGGCTGAATTCGCCCCCGCTCACCCTCGCCGCGCTCAAGGGCAAGGTCGTGCTGGTCGACTTCTGGACCTATTCCTGCATCAATTGCCTGCGCACCCTGCCCTATGTCAGGGCCTGGGCGGAGAAATACCGGGACCAGGGGCTCGTTGTCCTCGGCGTCCACGCGCCGGAATTCGCTTTCGAGCGCGACATCGGCAATGTGAAGCGCGCGGTCGCCGACCTCCACATTTCCTATCCCGTGGCGATCGACAATAATTATGCGATCTGGCGCGCCTTCCGGAACCAGTACTGGCCCGCGCATTATTTCATCGACGCGCAGGGCCGCGTCCGCCACCAGCATTTCGGCGAGGGCGAATATGAGGAGTCCGAGCGCATCATCCAGCAATTGCTGGCCGAAGCCGGACACAAGGCGGAATCGGCGCCCCTCGTGAAGATCAACGCCGGCGGCGTCCAGGCGCAGCCCGACATGGGCGAGGTGCATTCGCAGGAAACCTATATCGGTTATGAGCGCGCCGACAATTTCATTTCACCCGGCGGCGCGGCGCAGGATGTCGCTCACGTTTACGAGGCGCCGCAACCCGGACTCAACGAATGGGGCCTGGCAGGCGACTGGACGATCGGCGCGGAAGACGCCGCGCTCAATGCGCCCGGTGGCGCGATCACCTATCGTTTCCACGCCCGCGACCTGCATCTGGTGCTGGGGCCGGGCGAGGACGGCAAGACGATCCGCTTCCGCGTCACCATCGACGGCGCAGCGCCCGGAGCCAGCCACGGCGTTGACACGGACGCCGACGGCCAGGGCGTGGTCACGGAGCAGCGCCTTTACCAGCTCGTGCGTCAGAACGGCGCCATTGCCGACCATACTTTCAAAATCGAATTCCTCGATGCCGGCGCAAAAGCCTACGCCTTCACCTTTGGCTGAACGGAGCGGAGTCTCATGCTGAACCAACGCCTTTCAAACATTTCGATCCTCGCCGCGGCGGCGCTCGCCACAACCTGCCTGCCGGCTGCGGTCTTCCTGGCTCCCGTGGCCTCTGCCGAAGAACAGGCGCGAAAACTGCCGCCGCCCGCCGTCGACGAGCCGGCTGGGGCGTCCACCGAGACCGCCGTGCTGGCGGGCGGCTGCTTCTGGGGCGTGCAGGGCGTGTTCCAGCATGTGAAGGGCGTGAAATCCGCCGTCTCCGGCTATGCCGGAGGACCAAAGGACAAGGCTGAATACGAGACGGTCAGCAGCGGCCGCACCGGCCATGCCGAATCCGTGCGCGTCACCTTCGATCCCAAGGAGATCAGCTACGGACGCATCCTCCAGATCTATTTTTCGGTGGCGCATGACCCGACCGAACTCAACCGGCAGGGCCCCGATTCCGGAACGCAATATCGCTCGGCGATATTTCCGGTGGACACGGAGCAGGCGCGGGTGGCGAAAGCCTATATCGCCCAGCTCGATGCGGCCCACGCCTTCGGCTCGGCCATCGTCACGAAGATCGAACCGGAAAAACCCTTTTTCCCGGCCGAAGCCTATCATCAAGATTACCTGACCCTAAATCCGACCTATCCATACATCGTCTATAACGACCTGCCGAAGATCGCAAATCTGCAAAAACTCTATCCTGAGCTGTATCGCCGCGATCCCGTGCTGGTCGGCCAGAAGTCGCTGGATTGAAAGACCACTGGGAGATCCGGTCACAGAAGCCCGGATACCCCGGAATAGGCGCCGAAACCGGCTGATATCATGATGATCCCTAGGCAGACCCGGGCATAGACGCCTTGCAGCCGGTAAGGCTCCGGCAACCGTCGGGCCAGCAGGTATAGGAAACCCAGCACCGGCGGCAGCAGCAAGGCGTTCATCACCTGCACGCCCACGCTAAGTGTCACCAGATTGACGCCGGAGGCCACGACCAAGCCGCAGACGACGAGAGTAAGCGTATAAGCGCCGTAGAACCAAGGCGCGTCCCTGGGATCGTCGTCGAGGCTGCATTTGACGCCGAGCATTTCCGAGAGTGTCCGCGCCGCGGTGAGGGTGACGACGATCGCCGCCACCAGCGCCGCGCCCGCCATGCCCAGGCCGAACAGCAATTTTCCGACGACATTGCCCAAAAATGGGATGATCGCCTCAGCGATCTGCTGCACGGTGTCGAGATCGCCGTCATGGCTTGCCCCGTCAAGCGCCGCGGCCCCGCCAAGCGTCGCGGCGGTCGCGACCAGCACGGAGGCCATGATCACCTGGGTCAGGATGGCGCCGACCATCGTGTCGGCGCGGGCGGCGGGCAGGTCGTCGACCGACAGTTTCTTCTCGACCACGGCGCTTTGCTGGAAGAACACCATCCAGGGCATGATGACCGCGCCGATGTTGGCGGCGACGAGATAGAGATATTTCGGGTCGCCCAGCGGGATATCGAGCGATTGCGCCGCGACGGTCTGGGGATCGGGATGGGCGAAAAAGACTACGGCGAGAAAGACCAATTCAAAAGCGCCGATCGCCATGGCGATGCGCTCGACCGTCAGGTAGGAATGGGTGTACGCCATGGCCAGCAGCGCCCCGACGACCAGCGCGGTCGTCACCGGCGCCGAAAGGCCGAGCAGGGCGCCGACTCCCGCGAGTCCCGCGAGTTCGGTCAACAGCGCGCCCATGCAGCAGACAAGCAGGGTGAGGACCGAGAACCAGGCCCAGGCCTTGCCGAAATGCTTCTCGATCAGATGGGCGTGGCTTTGGCCCGTCACCACGCCGAGACGAACCGTCAGCTCCTGCACGACATAGAGCACGGGGATCAGCGCGGCCTGCAGCCAAAGCAAGCGATAGCCCCAGCCGGCGCCGCTCTGTGCGGCGGTGATGACGCTGCCGGCGTCGGTATCCGCCAGCATGACCACGAGCCCCGGACCCATCACGGCCAAATAGCGCCGCATTTTTCCGTACGGCAGGGCATTGCTCACATCGACCATTTCAGGCTCTTCCAGAAGTGCTGTTCCCTTCTGGCGCCTTGACCCCGCGGCGGCAAGCCTTCGCGACACTTTTAGAAACCGTCCGATGAACCCGTCAGGACTCTTCGTCGCCTGATGGCGGCGCGTCTTCATCCGACGGGTCGATCGGCTCGCCGGCGATGACATAGGAACCGTTAAGCCAGCGATGCAGGTCCAGATTGGCGCAACGCTTTGAGCAGAAGGGCTTGAAAGCGGGATCGACCGGCTTGCCGCAGATGGCGCAGGCGGGCGGCTTCGATTGTGGCGTCTCTTCCGGCATCAAGCCACCTTCTCTTTAAACTTTAGCCTCCGCCGACGCCGCCCAGAAGACATGCGCGGGATAGCCCAGTCCGTCGAGCAGGGCCATGGTTTCCTGCAGCGGCAGGCCGACAACGGCCGTATAGGAGCCGACGAGTTTGACGACGAAGGCTCCGGCGATGCCCTGGATGGCATAGCCGCCGGCCTTGCCCCGCCATTCGCGCGAGGCGAGATAGGCGGAGATTTCCTTTGAAGACAGGCGCTTGAAGCGCAACCGGGCCTCGACCAGCCGCGACCTTTCGCGGCCCGCCGGATCGATCACGGCGACGCCGGTATAGACCCTGTGGGTGCGGCCCGACAGCAGGCGAAGGCATTCCTCGGCCTGTTCCACGGTTTCGCATTTGGGCAGGATGCGACGGTTGACGCAGACCACGGTATCGGCGCCGATAACATAGGCATTGCCGAGTTCGCCACGGCTTCGGGCGGTCCTGGCGCCGACGCGCGATTTCTCGATCGCCAGCCGCGCGGCGAGTTTGCGGGGCGATTCGTTGCGTCCGGGCGTCTCGTCGAGATCGGTCGGCAGCAGCGCGTCGGGCTCGACGCCGATCTGCTGCAGCAGCGCCAGGCGGCGCGGCGAGCCTGAGGCGAGCACGAGGCGCGCGGTGCGGGTGACGGGCTCGAGGTTCACGGGACTCCCCGGACCTATTTGAAACGATAGGTAATGCGACCCTTGGTCAGGTCGTAGGGCGTCATTTCGACCAGAACGCGATCTCCGGTGAGGACGCGAATCCGGTTCTTTCGCATTTTTCCCGCGGTATGGGCGATGATTTCGTGATCGTTTTCGAGCGTCACGCGAAAAGTGGCGTTCGGCAGCAATTCGCTGACGACACCGGGAAATTCAAGCAATTCTTCCTTCGACATCTGGTTCCTTGACTGGATTTGAGTCCGGACCGGGTTTCAATCCGCGCGGTCCGGGTCTTAAGTCGCCTTGCCAGCACGGGCCATGTCCCACATCATCCGCGCTCCGGACCGGTCCGGTCCGTAGGGAACGATCTGTTCGAAACGGGCTTGTGGATACGGTCGTACGCGGCGTCGAATGCGTCTCATTGCGCGCGAACGGCACGCCGCGCTATAACAAATTGCGACGCGCCTGCCAATGGCGTGATCCCGCTGCAATGTTCAAGACTTCTTTATTTAGCGCGTTGGGGGGTTCCATGAAGCATTTTTGGGCGTTGAACAATCGTCTGGTGAGTTCCTGGTTCGATGTCGTCGAGACCAATACGGCGGCGATGGCCACCATTTCCGCGCGCCTGCCGATGATCGCCGCAGCCGCGACAGGCTTCGGCAACAGGGATTCGCGCCGGGAAACCCAGTCCATGGTCACCGAAAAACTGCTGGCGGCGTCCGAGGGCGCCCACGCCGGGGCGCTGGAAACGGCCAAGGTGGCGCTGAAAGTCATGACCGGCCAGACCCACCCGGTGGAAGTGGCCGGCCACATGATGGACATGGCCGCGGCGGCGACCGGACCGGCGCGCCGCAAAGTGAAGGCCAATGCGCGCCGATTGATGGCGCGCTGAGGCGGGCATGACAGATTTTTGAAAAGGCGCTTTTCACGCGGCTGGAGGGCTGGACAAGCCGCCCTTGGCTTTCTATAAGGCCCGAGCTTCGACGCCAGCCGTCAAGCAAGCCCAGGTAGCTCAGTTGGTAGAGCATGCGACTGAAAATCGCAGTGTCGGTGGTTCGATTCCGCCCCTGGGCACCACTCAATAATTGTTGTTAAATTTCAAACAGTTAGATTTGATCGAGCTTGCCCCACCCAGAGACAAGTCATTATATTTGAAGCGAAACAGAATCCAGGCTCGGCTTGAGTGCCGGGTCCGGCCATCCTCAGATGTCGCAGTTCTCAAAGCCTTTATCCGCGGATCAGGTTCAGCAAGTCCTCTTCGGTGAGGCGGGCGCTCATTTCGGCGCCGTCGAGCAGGTCGCTGGCGAGATCGCGCTTGGAGCGGTGCAGCTCCAGAATCTTCTCCTCGATCGAGTCGCGCACGATCAGGCGATAAATCGTCACCGGGCGGCTCTGGCCGATGCGGTGGGCGCGGTCGCTGGCCTGGTCCTCGACGGCGGGATTCCACCAGGGGTCGAGATGGATGACATAGTCGGCGGCGGTGAGGTTGAGGCCCGAACCGCCCGCCTTCAGGCTGATCAGGAACAGGTCGCCCTCGCCGGCCTGAAAAGCCTCGACGCGCCGGGCGCGCTCCGGCGCGGGCGTGGCGCCATCGAGATACTGGAAGTTGACGCCCTGCTTGCGCAAGACCTCGGCGACCCTCTCCAGCTGGCCGACGAACTGGCTGAACACCAGCGCCTTGTGGCGGTTGCGGATCAGGTCCGCGACCAACTCCTTGAACGCGTCGAGCTTGGCGCCGGGCAGCTCGGTTTCCGGATCGATCAGCGCAGGATTGCAGCAGGCGCGGCGCAATCTGGTGATCTCCGCGAGAATGTGGATGCGACTCTGCCCGCCCTGCGCGCCGCCGTCGCGCAATTGCGCCAGGGCTTCCAGCGCCCGTTGGCGCATCGCCTCGTAAAAGGCGCGCTCATCCTCTGGCAGCTCGATCTCCAGCGTCACCTCGGTGCGCGGCGGCAGTTCGGCGAGCACGGCGCTCTTGGTGCGGCGCAGGATGAACGGCCGGATCAGCGCGCGCAACGCCTGCAAGGCGCGCGAATCGCGGTTGCGTTCGATCGGCGTGGCGAAACGTCGGCCGAAACTTTCGCGGGAGCCGAGCAGGCCGGGATTGATGATGTTGAACAGGCTCCACAGCTCTTCGAGATAGTTCTCGATGGGCGTGCCGGTCAGCGCCAAGCGAAATTGCGCCTTCAGTTTTTGTCCGGCCTGGGCGCGGCGGGTCCCGGCGTTCTTGATCGCCTGCGCCTCATCGAACACCACCATGCGCCAATCGATCTCGGCGAGACGGTCGGCCTCCTGGTGCAGCAGGCCGTAGCTGATCACCAGCACGTCCATCGCCTTGAGTCCGGCGATGATTTCCGCGCGGCCCGCCGCCGCGCCCAGCTTTTGCGGCGCGAGGCTCGGCGCGAAACGGGCCAGCTCGTTGTCCCAATTGTGGCAGACGGAGGTCGGCGCGATCACCAGACACGGCCCGTGCGGCGCCTGTTCGAGCATCGCCGCTATGGCCTGCACCGTCTTGCCCAGACCCATGTCGTCGGCCAGACACGCGCCAGCCTGCCAATGAGCGAGGCGCGACAGCCACTGAAAACCTTCGAGCTGGTAGTCGCGCAGCTCCGCCTGAAGCGTGGATGGCGGCTGCGGCTGACGGGATTCCGCCGCGTTGAGCCGCGCGACAAATACCTTCCATTCCTTGTCGGCCTTGACCGCGCCGGCCTCCTCGGTGAGGTCCTGCATCGCAAGGGCGCCGAGCATGGGCAGGCGCAGACCCTTGGCCTGATTTTCCGAAATGCCGCGCAGCCGGTTCAACTGGCTCTGGAAGCGCCGGGTCAGCGCCACAAAACTGCCGTCGGCCAGCGGCACGAAGCGGCCCTGCGCCTGATCGAGCCGGCTCAGCAGGTCCTGCATGTCGAGCACCAGATCGTCATCGACCTGGATCTTGCCCTCGATCTGGAACCACTCGCGGGAGCGGCCGATTTTCAGACTCAGGCGGGACGTCGAAACCTCGGGGCGCGCCACCCATTTCTTGCCTTCCGGCCATTCGACAAGCGGCGGGGGCTGGCGGGCGCCGATCTCCACCAGCAGTTCCAGCGCTGTTTCCGGATCGGGGATCGGCCAGTCATGGCCGGAGGCGTTTTGCTGGCGCAGGATCGGCAGCCCCGCCACAAGACTGGCGGCGGCGGCGCGCTCGGCCTCGAGGTCGCGTTTGATCCGCTGGCTGACGCCCTCGACCACGGCCAGCGCCGAGGCGGCGCCGAGACCCGGCACGTACCAGGGGCCGGCGGGGCCGAACGGACGCACCACCAGCGCCACCTTCAAACCCTCGTCGAGCGGGGCGATCTGCAAGACGGGGTCGGGGCGGCCCTCCAGCGCCGGCAGGTCAGCCTCGGCGAGTTCGGCGCGGATCGGCAGGCCCGAAACCTTTTCCTTGACCAGCGCCAAAACCTTTTCGCGTCCGGCGCGCGGGACCGTTAAGCCCTTCTCGCCCAAAACCTCCTGGATGCCCAGCAGTTTGGCCGTGAACTCCAGCACCCGCCAGCGCGTTGGCGTCTCCGCTTCGAGGAACACGGTCGGGTCCTCGGCGCGATGGGTGAGCGCGAATCTGTAACCGCCTTTGGTTTCGGTCACGGCGAGTTCGACGGGATAAGAAATCAATTCGAGCTGCTGCTCGCGCCGGCGCATGTGAAACACGAGGGGATGGCCGACCAGCGTCGGCAAGGTGCGGGCGATGTCGAACGAAAACGTTTCCGTGGAATACCATCCGCCCGTCTCCTTCCTGATGGTGCGCAGCACCCGGCGGTCATGATCGCTGAGGTAGTCGAGACGCGGGTCCTGCTCGTGAAGGCGCTTCATGGCGATGGCGCGGCCCGGCGTCCAGCCGTCTTTCTTCATCGATTGCTCTAGGGCCTCAACGGTCCGTGTTTCTGGATCGAGCAGCCAGACCAGCCGCTTGGATTTCTTCACATCCAGCGCCGCCGGGCGCGAGGCGGGCGGCGCCAGTAGGTTGGCGAGGTTGTCAAAGCTGCGCTCCCAGGGCTGGCGCAAATGCACGATCTCGGCGAAGGCGATCACCCCGCCGCCCGCCGGGATTTCGCGCAAGTATTCCCTGTAAAGTCCAGGATCGTCGTCGGTTTTTTCCAGGATTTCGGCATGGATGCGGGCGACCAGCGGCAGGGTGTCGCGTAGTGTCGAAAACCATGTCCTGGAGATGGCGATTTCGGCGGCGCTCAGCGAAGACTCGAGCAAAAAACCCACCAGGACCGCGCAGGCCGCCGAAATCGGCTCGGACAGGCCGGCTTTGCGCAGCAGGTCCAGCGCCGACCGCGCCTTGGACTCCTGTCCCTGCAACAGCCACAGCAGGGCGTGAAGGGCGATGAATCCCGGGGAGAACGCGGTGTGCTCGAGATTGATGATCTCCAGATAGGTCTGCGCCTCCGGGTAGAGCGTCGGATCGTTGGCGCGGATGAGGGCGAACAGGAACGTCATCCCGTAAAACCCGTCGAAGAAAATCTTGCGCTTGCCGCTCGCTTTCTTGAAGAGCTTCAGCGCCAGCCGGAAATGGGTCAAGGCTTCGTCGTTGCGGCCTTCGAGGAAATTGAGCGCGCCGCGCAGCAGCGGTGGCGCGAACACCTGGACCTCGTCGTCGGTCAGCGATTCAATTTTCCAACGCGCGGCGTCGAAACGAGCCGACAACAGGTCGTGTCGCATCAGGGTCAAGGCGAAGGCGCGAAACGCGGGCTCCTTCTCCCGCTCGCGATAATACGCGATCATCGCCGGAACATCGGGCGTCGCCTTCCCGGTGAACAGCAGGCGCTCGACCTTGACGGTGAAGACGCGCAGCTGAAGATCGGGCGAGTGGCTCGTCAGCCAGTCGAGCTCCACCGGCGTTTCGGCGAACAAGGCCGCGAGGACATGGGGGCCGTAGGCGGCGGTGTAGGCGCTGTCATATTTGGTCAGCAACGGTTTCAGGGACGCGTCGTCGTCTTGATAAAACCGCAGCCGCAAAAGCCGCAGGAAGCCAATATCCCCGTTCAGGCCGTAGCCGAAATGGAAGTTGCGCTCGTTGGAGAGCGGCAATTCCGCCATTGCGGCGGCGGCTTCCCGTCCTTTCGGCGTCGCCAGGAATTGGACCGTCAGCGGATGCCACAAGGGCTTGGCGCAGCAGCGATCAGCGTCGAGCAGCTTTAGCGCGACCATCCGCTCGATGGCGTCGGTCAGCGTCTTGTGGGTCCAGGCCAAGCCTCCGGGACCGACGAGCCGCGCGCCCATGACGACCTTGTCGAAACTCGCCTTGCCCACCGGCCAGGCGAACAGGGCTTTCACGCGCAGGAGATCTCGCTCCCACTCAGGCAATTTCTCGACCTGCCGCAGCAAGGGCGCAAGCGGCGCGGTGGCGGGCGTCAAGGTGGGCATGGGCGCAATTTCACCGGAGTGTCGAATCACTCCGTTCATTGCCATAATTCGGCGAAAGTGGCCACCGAAGCCCCCGCGTTTCGCACGGCACGGAACTCAGGTTAACGCGGCGGAGGGGCTTATTTTGAGTTGACAGGTGCGGAATACGTGATTCGCTGGCGGCGCTGATTCGACGCGGAGCGCGGCCATGGACGACTTCACCATTTTGTTTGACGGCGAGGCTGCGCCGAAGGCGCGCCTGGCGCTGCTGCTGGAGCATTTTTCCGATCTTTCGG